>Ga0209979_1000270_pt1 | contig 78088 bp, 74 predicted proteins | sample AnhtaG_FD_183114 | JGI IMG/M metagenome (GOLD analysis project Ga0209979, IMG submission 183114) | Deep subsurface microbial communities from Anholt, Denmark to uncover new lineages of life (NeLLi) - Anholt_01485 metaG (SPAdes) (version 2) | ecosystem: Environmental > Aquatic > Marine > Oceanic...
GTTGAAATCCCCGAAGGCGGTGTGCTGAATGTCCTCAGCAAGGTGTCCATCAATACCTACGCCAACGACGCCTTTAAAACGATAATAGCTGAAGGGGGCACCTTGGCTGATGTAGGCCTGCAGATGGTGGTGATGGCGGGGGTCGCCGTAGTAGGACTGATCCTCGGCCGAACTCTCTTCAGGGTCATGCCCGGAGGAAGATAGGGAACTGTGAAACACCTCAGTCACATTTGGTTCATAGCGCTGAAAGACTTGAAGATCTTCTCCAGAGACCGTATGGCTCTGGCATTCTTCATACTTTTCCCCTTCCTTTTCATAGTCTTGTTCAATTTCCTCCTGGCCGATGTAGCTGGCGAGGATGAGAGGTTGGTGCTTCATATGGCTACCCGGGAGGCAGAGGGTAGCCTCAGTCATCAGATAATCGGGGCTATGGAGACCGGAGATGTCTCCGAACTCGAGCCCGGTGCCCCGGAGATAATCTGGGACAAGGACTATGGAGAAGCCTGGCAGGCGGTCGAGGATGGAGAGCTGGATGGTTTTGTGGCCTTTCCTGAGGATTTCACCGAAAGGATATTCGGCGGTGATGGGACTGAGATTGAAGTGGTAGCCGATGCTGATGCTATCTACACGAGAGCCGCTCTCAACGGCTTGTCTCGCTCTATCGCCACCAGAATTGGCTCGACGCGAGTGGCGGCTGGGTCCACAGTGGAGCTTATGATTGACCAGGGGTTGTTGGATCCGTGGGACCAGGCTGCGATCAATGAAGTCATTCAGGAGATTATCTCAGGGCAGGAAGCAGTAGCAACAGAGAAGCCCTTCATCGGATTCGAGACGGAGTCGGTGGGGGATGTGGAGGCGTTCAATGCAGCCAACTTCGTTATCCCCGGCTATCTGGTGATGTTCGTTTTCTTCGCTGCCGCCCTTGTTGGTGCTGTATTAATAGTCCGCGAGCGCCAGAACCATACTCTGGAACGGCTGCTTGCCAGCTCTGTGAGGCGGGAGTCTATCCTTGGGGGCATATATGCGAGCACGGCTGCCAAGGGCCTGATTCAGATAGCGATATTCTGGGCGGTGGGTATGTTCGCTTTTAATATAGATTTGGGGCTCTCCCCTGCTGCCGTTATCATCCTCTCGATACTGATGGTGATTATGTCCTCCGCCTTCGCCATTATGCTGGCTGCTATGGTCAGGACGCAGCGCAGCGCTGCCTCGCTGGCTGTGCTCGTCTCCCTCGTGCTGGCACCACTGGGGGGGTGCTGGTGGCCCCTGTTCATCACCCCGTCGTCGATGCAGTTCATAGCCAAGTTTACGCCCCACGGTTGGGCAACCACCGGCTTCAACAAATTGATGCTCTTCGGCGCCGAATTCGGTGCCGTTGTTCCCGAGATGCTGGTCCTGTTAGGTTTTGCTGCGCTTTTCGGCCTCATCGGCATATGGCGCTTCCGCACCAGCGCTGTTTAGCGAAGCAGTGGGGCTTCCCTTATTCTACCGTTAGGCGGAGACGATCCTGAACCGCTCTTGACGAACGCATACGAAGCCCTCATCGTCATGCAGGCTAACTATGATACCCCACCCCTCAGCTGTCAAGCTTCCTTCTTTAGACGACGAGTCCATTGCCCGAGTGTCAATCGCCGATTCTGAAGAACCATTGACAGTAGTCAAGCGGTCGGTTACGATGTCGGCACCAAAGAATAAGCACCCAATTCTTTTGAACACTCGAAATGAAATGCCCAAAGTGCCAGTTTGAGAACCCTGAGGGGATGCAGTTTTGTGGTAAGTGTGCAGCCAAACTGGAAAGGGTCTGCCCACAATGCAATTCCCCAAATCCACCTGAGTTCGAATTCTGCGGAAAATGCGCCCACACTCTAGCAGAGGCCAAAGCAGCTCCTCCCATAGACTATGCTCAGCCCCAAACATACACCCCCAAGTTCCTGGCCGATAAGATCATCACTTCACGCAGCACCATCGAAGGAGAGCGAAAGCATATGAAGAAAGGCCTTGAAATCAGGCGCGATGCGGGATTTTCCCGTTTGTCCCTGCATTATTGGTTACTAAGTATGTTTCATCTTGATTTAGGTGACCTGGAAAATGCTCAAACCTATATGGAAGAGGCCTTGGAGTTATCGCAGAAAAAGAATGAGAAGCATTTCGAAGGGATGTCCAGAGCCACCTTGGGAAGGATACTGGGCAAAGCGGATAGGTCGCAATATGACGAAGCTGAAGAATACGTTCTACAAGGCATCAACATCCTAGAAGAACTGAAGTTGAAGCCCGGTTATGTTCAGGGGTATCTCTTCCTCGGGGAGCTCTATGCCGATACCGGCCAGCGGGAAAAGGCCCTGGAAAATCTGAAAAAGGCTGAGGGGATGTTCCAGGAGATGGGGATGGACTACTGGCTGCGCAGGACGCAGGAAGTGCTGAGTAGGCTTCAAGGCTAGCGAAGGGCTCCTATTTATAAATGAACTGACCGCGACAGTTCATATCAACTGTAAGCTGACGAAGCGCATCCACTGAGCAAGAACCACGCCGAACCCCCCCCAAATCCACTGAAGTTTACCAAAATGTGATTAAGCTCACGTTTCTTGTGTGATTCACTTCATAACACTACCAGAAGAACTGCGCTAGTATTGGAGGCAGAAAGGAGGTAAGAACAATGGTGACCATGGAAGTGAATGCACAAAACTACTACAGGGAGGACAAAATGGAAGGACGGAGACAAAAGCGGATATGCCGATATCAGATGGGGCGTGAGGCAGATGCTTTTGCAGTTCTGCTATTTGGTCTTGGAGTCCTAATCCTCGTCATTGGCCTGACTACAGGACTGTATGGTGTCGGTCACGGGTTGATCGGATTAGTTGCCTCATGGGTAGTGGCATTTGTTGTGCGGGCGTATTGTGGCATATGGGAGTACCATGACACGGTTGATTATGAGCCTGAGTGGTAATAGCTCAGTTTCTTGATGAATACACTCGACAAGGAACCCTCCAAGCGGAGGGTTCCTTGTTTTATGCCTTCTAGAACAAAGCATCCACTAGTAAGTATCAACATTGCTCCATCGCTGCGTGCCCAAGGTACCGAGAAAGGAGCTGAGAAAAACGGCATAAGGTTCATTGGATTCTTTATTGATGCAACCTAAAAGCAATGTGGACTGACGATTATCCTGTAAGTGCAAGTATGCGCCTCACGGCCTCATTGGATACCCCATACTCCCTGGCAAGCTGGCGCAGGCTTCTGGCTTTGCATTTCTCCCTAAGCTGCGGCCACTTTGAAGGCCGTGTCTTGCCACGCCATACACGGTTTGATTCTTCGCCGGGCATAGGACTTTAACTGAGTAAGCGATATATTGCACATGCGGCCCCAACCCCCATCGGGGTCGCTGATTCAAACTTCTTGTTCACACTGGGGCTCTTCCCTGTCACGAACATGGGGATGTCCACGTGCACCTAGATTCAGCGTAGTTAGGCTTCCATTTGCTTTTTCTCTGGGCTGGTGCTCCAAAGCCACTTCCCTTTGGTGCTCTACTATGGCCTACCTGTTTGAGCAAATCAGAGGTTCGTCCGCTAATGTGAACGGGGGATTGAGGGGGAAGAGTTTGGAGACAACGTTTGCATGCATAGGGAGATTCAACAGTCTCTCAAGAAATCCAAGGCTTCTTGTCTAAACCTCCTCCTCATTTCCACAAGAAATGCATGCGATCCCCCCTCAACCTTGACTAGCTTGGCGCTGGGTATACCACTCGCTATCACTTCCGAGTGCTGAGGAGCCACAAGTCTGTCTTCCGTTCCTGTCATCACTAGCGTTGGGGCTTCAATCAGGTGCAGCCTATCCCTTGTGTCGTGACCCGCCACCGCCTCAAGTTGTCCGATGAGGCCCTCCGACCCAGCCACTGATTTCATATAGAGTTTGGCCACAGGCAAGCAGAGCATCCTATACAGCCTCTTATTGAATGATAAGGAGATCAGGACACTGATCCATTTGCCGACGTCCAGACTTCTGTAATCAACCTTGTTGGGGTCATCCTTGACGCCCATGACTCTCAGCACCTCTGGATGTGTCTCACTCACTTCCCATCCTCCGGGAGTGGTACTTACGAGGACGAGCTTCATCACCCTTTGGGGGTAGTTAATGGCGACCTCCTGCGCGATCATGCCTCCCAGGGATGCCCCTAGTACGTGAGCTTTCTCTAGGCCGAGATGGTCCATCAAAGCGATCGTGTCATCCGCGAGTGTCCTGATGGTATAGGGCTCGCCACGACCACCAGTTTTCCCTAGACTTCTGCTATCGAATGTGATGACCTTGTAGTATTTCTTGAAAGCACCTACATGAAAACGCCAACCTCGGTGCCCGGCCCCGTGGCCCATTATCAAGATCAGGGGCTCTCCTTGCCCGCCGATCTCGTAGTAGATGTCGATTCCATTCACATTCGTTTTGGGCATTTCTAATCACGCGTAAAACGATTTGTACCTGCCCGACCGTGTCAAATCCGCAGCCAGTCTATCGCCTGCAGCGGTCACTGTCAAGGCGAGCAGGCAATACGAATCATCGCTCCAGAGCCAAATCCCTTTGGAGCGCGGGGCTTTCAATGCAGAAAATCCTGGCAAACACTACAATGCACTTGCCCCATAAGTACCATCATAAGGAGGCAGCCCTCTTGGTCAAAGGCTCCAAGAGTGACGAGGCTCCTGGCTGAGGTGCCGATCGACAGAGTGAAGCTGGGGTACTGAGGGCACATGCTTGATAACCTTTTGGGGAAATGGTAGCCTATGGGGGCAGAGAGCCCCTGGGCAGGAATACTCCGTGGCTGGGGGGAGACCACGGCTCTTTGACATCCCATATTCTGGAAAGTGACGGGCAGCAATGAATATAAAAACCTATCTATCACAAAAAGAGGCGGTACCTTCTGAGTTTATCGAGAAAGTGAAACATATTGTTGGAGAGGAGAATGTCTCGGAAAGGGAATGCGACCTGATTTCCTACAGTCTTGACTACTGGCTGTACGGGGTGTCCCTTTCTCAGTATGGCAATTTACCATCGCTGCCATGTGTTGTCATCTCTCCCCAGAATCGTGAGGAAATACAGGGCGTCCTGAGGTATGCTAATGAATACAAGGTACACATTACGCCATTTGGTGGTGGTTCAGGGGTGCTCGGCGGCGCCATGCCCGCAGATGGCAGCGCTATCTTGAATCTTCAGAGAATGAACAGGTTTATTCTCCTGGATGAAACGTCACTCGTTGCTGAGTTTGAAGCAGGAATTATCGGCGCAAATCTCGAGCGGGAGCTGAATCACAGGGGCTATTCACTGGGGAATATTCCTCAGTCCATCTACTGTTCCACCCTTGGGGGATGGATCTCAACACGAGCTGCGGGTCAGTTCTCCACAAAATATGGGAAAATCGAGGATATGGTTCTGGGAATGCAGGTGGTGCTTCCCGATGGAAGTTTTCTTGATATTAGACCGGTTCCGAGACGCTCCACGGGACCTTCGCTGAAAGACCTATTCCTGGGTGGTGAAGGGACTCTGGGCATTGTGACCAAGGCAGTGGTATCGGTGCATCCTTTGCCAAAAGGAACGGTAAGACAATCGTTTGTTTTCCAGTCTATTGGAGTAGCATTGGACGTGGTGCGGAGGATTCTAAGAGGTGATGCAAGGCCCGCAGTAGTGAGAATATTCGATGAAGCTGAAAGTGAAAGGTATTTCGAGGAAATAGGAAACAAAGTAACGGCCATCTTCGTCTCCGAAGGCGAGCCAGATTTCGTGGCGCTCGAAAGCAGCGTAATTAGGAGAATTGCCGAAGAAAATGGAGGGGAGTCTCGAGGAGAGAATCCTGTGAATATATGGCTTGAGAAACGTTTCGATATAGGTTTAGGTCCTGTCGTAATGCGACAGGGAGCAATTGTAGACACAATTGAGGTTGTTTCTCTATTTAAAGACGCCGCAAATCTGTATGAGGATATGATCGCCTCAATGAAGGCAGTGGATGGTGCGGTAATGGTCTCGGGGCATTTTTCACATTTCTATCCAGAAGGAGCTTGCCTATACATGACGTTCGCTGGTTTCCCTAAAGACCCGTTCCGTTACTACAAGGACACATGGACTGCTGCCATGGAAGCCACTTCAAGAAACAACGGCTCTATTAGCCATCACCATGGAATCGGATACTGGAGAAAGCAGTTTATGCAGCAGGAGTTGGGTGCTAGTGGTGTAGAGCTGCTCCGGAGAATCAAATTTGCATTGGACCAAAATGGTATTCTGAACAGAGGGAAACTTGTCTAAGATGGAAGATAAGAAAGAATTGGAAAAGATCACGAATTGTGCAATGTGCGCCAACATGTGTAAATACAGTTGCCCCACGTATCTTGCCACGGGAAAGGAAACAATTACCCCCCAGAAAATAGCACGTCTCATTCTATATGAGGAGAAAGCATTCATTGATGACGAACAGGGCTTCTTTGACGTGATGTTCCAGAGTGCCATGTGTGGAGCATGCAAGGTACATTGTATCTACGATAATTATGACCTGAGGAAATTCATTCAGAGAGGGCGAAGCAAAGCTTTCAAAGAGGGCATGCTTCCAGATGAGACAAGGAAACGATTAGAAACCTTCATGAGATTTGGTAATCCCTATGGTGAGCGGCAACTTCTTCAAAAGGGAACGGGAGAACTCGGCTATTTCGTTTCCTGTTCTGCATACAACGATCAACAGTTGCTGAAGGCGATGGATAGGATAATCTCGGTGAGCAAGGGGCAGGTTCAGGAATTCGGTGGCGCCGATATCTGCTGTGGCGCACCCCTTTACTACGCCGGAGATACAGAAGGATTCAAGAAGGCAGCAAGAAAAATGAAAGGGGAGATTGAAAAGAGAAAACTGCGGAAGGTCATTGCAGACTGTCCCACTTGTATGAAAATGATGACAGAGGTGTACCACGAAGCGGGCGTTGATCTCGATGTGGAATTTGTTCACACTACCGAATTCCTCAACGCGCTCCTTGAAGAAGGGAAGATAAAGGTAAAAAGGCGAAATGCTACGGCAACTTTTCACGACCCTTGTATCCTTGTAAACGATATAGGTATTACCACAGCTCCCAGAGAGATCCTTGGAGTGCTAGGGTTTGAGATAAAGGAGCCGGTCTACTCACGAGAGGATACACACTGCTGCGGCGGGTCATGCGGAGCGAGAATTGGGGATTGCAAGCTCACCGATAAGGTGAGTTCAATGCGCCTCACCGAACTCAAGGAGACTGCTGCCGATGTTTACCTTTCAGCGTGCCCTACCTGCAAATCTATCCTGTCCGATGTGGATATGAAAGATATAGCTGAACTCGTTGCGGAGCAAATTATCGATGAATGAAGCTAAGCTTGCACGAACCATACAAGGTGAGATAGAAAAAGCCACTGGTGAAAAGGCAACAGTCTCCATTGAAGATAGTGTTGTAGGATTAAGCGGGCAGTTTCGCTCTAATCAGAGTGTTGTGGATGCTGGGCATATTGCCGCTAACTTTGAACAAGTCAGGGGAGTAGTAAATGAAATTGATTATCCCGGCAGGGAACTCTTTGTCCCGCCTCAAAAGGTGTCCGATGAACTCACCGGAAAAGAGTTCGACGCTGTCATCGTCGGTGGGGGAATAATTGGCGCAGCAATCGCCAGGGAGCTTTCACGGTTCAACCTGAGCATGGCAGTAATTGAAAGGCATGATGACCTGGGAATAGACCAAACGGCACATAGCAACGCCATGGTACATCCCGCCGTCGCTACCGAAGGTGGCACGCTGAAATGGGAGATGAACTACAAGGGTAACCCAATGTGGGATGAAGTTGCCCGCCAACTTGACTTTGATTTCAAACGGATAGGGACACTTGTTGTGGCAGAAAACCCTAATGAGGAACTACTGCTTCCCTATGTAGTGGAGGCCGCCACGAAGCAGAAGGACCCGCCGCCATGGGAGTTGAACAGAGAAGAACTGGACAGGGTTGAGCCAGGGCTTGCTCCAAATGTCAGGAAGGGTGTACTCATCTGGAACACAGGCATCATCTCTGTATTTGAACTCATCATGGCTTACGCCGAGAACGCCATGGCAAATGGAGTGCAGTTCTTTCTAAATACAAGCGTGACAGGAGTCCAAACCGAGGAAGGAAGCATCAAAGCAGTAGATACAACGAGAGGAACCATTAAAACGCAAATCCTGATCAACGCCGCGGGACTGTACGCCGATAGGATTGCCGAATTTGCTGGAGACAGGTTCTTTACCATTCATCCCAGAAAGGGAGAAACAATCATTTTTGACAAATCCTACCAGCCAGCGCGAACAGTTTTGGCTTCGTTTAGCCTGGCGGCAGAAAGAAGCCCATACTCCAAAGGCGGAGGCATCATCCCCACGATTGATGGCAATCTTCAGTTCGGGCCGACAGCAGAGGAGGTATGTGATAGAGAGGATGTTTCCACCACATTTGCGGGGCTTGAAACGTTGTTTGATAGATTCGCACCATTGCTTGAGCGACTTAAGCCACACTATGACAAACCCGATAAAGGTAAAATCATCACCCATTTCGCTGGATGTAGAGCGGCGACATACAAGGAGGATTTCATTATCGAGGCTTCCAAAAAGGTGAAAGGGTTAATTCACGTTGCCGGCATTCAATCTCCAGGACTTGCATCGGCGCCAGCCATTGCCGAAAGGGTGAAGGAGATCATAATAGAAGAGGTGCACCCTGCTGAGAATACACACTTTGAACAAAGGAGGAAAAGGAGCAAACGCTTCTCTGAATTGGACCAAAGGGAAAGAGAGGGACTTATCCGAATGAACCCTCTGTACGGACATCTTGTCTGCCGCTGTGAAAATGTGAGCGAAGGCGAGATTGTAGATGCGTTACACAGAGGTATTCCCGCGAAGAGCGTCGATGCGGTCAAGAGAAGGACAAGAGCAGGTATGGGAAGATGCCAGGGTGGCTTCTGCATGCCGAGGGTTCTGGAAATTATCAGCAGGGACGCAAATATTGAAAAGGAATTGGTGACAAAGAGCGGGGGAAAATCCTTTATCCTGAGCGGAAGAGCAAAGTAGGTGAAAGGATGAAACATTTCATTGTCATTGACGGGGGAACACAAAACATAAAGGCGTTCATCTTTGATGAAAAGGGGAATGAGGTATATGGCGAGGCCTGTCCTGTGAGCCCCTATTTTGCTACTCAACCCGATTTTGCCGAGCAGGATGCGGAGGAGTATCTGAGAATTACCGAGAGGGTAACGAAGAGCGTGGTAGAGAATTCCCATGTTCCCAGAGATGAGCTCGCTGCTGTTGCTATCACCACCCACAGAAGCACAATTGTGCCCGTTGATGAACATGGCAGACCTGTTCGTCCCGCAATCACCTGGCTTGACGAGCGTAAAACAGAGGGACTTAAGCTCCCCGGTGGACCCCTTCTATCACTGGCGTTTAGAATTACAGGAAAGACACCGATACTAAAGGAGTATCAGAGAAGGTCTAAGTTCAACTGGCTCAGAAAGTACGAACCGGAAAGCTACGACAGGACGTACATATTCCTCACCATCTCATCTCACATCTTTCACGCATTAACCAACCAGTTCAAAGATAGTTCCTCCATAGTGGGGATCTTCCCCATCGACTTCAAGGGACTTCGGTGGCATCCCTGGAAGGTGGTATACCAGATTCTCGGGGTTGAGCGAGAAAAGCTACCTCCACTTGTCTCACCAGCTGAGATTGCGGGGAGGGTCTCGGAGGAGGGAGCAAGAGACTTCGGTGTGCCACAAGGGCTCCCAGTAATCATCGGAGCAGGGGACAAACAATCCGAGCTGCTAGGCGCTGGCGCAATAAGTAACGATGTCGCTGAGATCAGCTACGGAACGGCTGCGGTCATTGAACTGCTCTCCAACAAATATGTAGAGCACCCCAAGATGGATTTCCTCACCTTTGGAGCAGCAATTCCGAAGCATTGGGTACTCGAAGGTTTTGTGGGGAGAGGATACTGGATGGTCTCCTGGTTCAGAAGGGAATTTGCCAAATATGAGGAGGAAGAGGCGGAGAAACTGGGGATAGAGCCAGAGGAGTTGTTGAATAGGAAAATGGAGGAAATCCCTCCTGGCTCTATGGGCTTGATTCTCCAGCCCTATTGGCACCCACGTGAGAATGACCCCCCTTCCAAAGGTGCCATAATAGGATTCTCCGGTGAGCACGGAAGGCTGCATATTTACAGGGCAATCGTTGAAGGCATTGCATACGAATTGCGCAGACTAGGGGAATTAATTGAAAAGCGTTCAGGAAGTAAGATCAGGGAGTTGAGGGTCGGAGGCGGAGGCTCAAAAAGCGATGAAATCATGCAAATCACTGCTGATGTTTTTAATCTTCCCACGTGTAGACTGCACACAAGTAATCTTTCTGCATTGGGTGCCGCAATCGATGTTGCCGTTGCCTTGAAGACTTACAACAACTTCCGTGAAGCTGTGAGCAATATGGTAAGAGTGAAGGAGACTTTCACTCCTCGCGGGGAGAACGCGAGAATTTATGATAGGCTGTTTAATGAAGTGTACAAGAAGGTCTATCCCGCACTTTCCCCGTTACACAACAAAATCGCGGAGATCACGGGATACCCAAAGATAACATGACGGAATGAATGGTGTGGCTATCGGCTTTGGAAGGTTAAGGAGAGGTGCGAATGGAGGCTGATGTGACTGTGATAGGCAGCGGGCCTGCCGGGCTTGTTGCCGCGCTCCATGCTGATAAAAGTGGCGCCAAAAAAGTTCTTCTTCTTGAAAGAGAGGAAGAGCTGGGCGGCATCTTGAAACAGTGCATACATAATGGCTTCGGTCTGGAGCAGTTCAAGCAAGACTATACCGGTCCTGAGTATGCGGAGCGCCTTATCGAAGAGATAGAGAAAACAAACGTGCGCTACTTCCTAAATACAATGGTGACTGGCCTCTCGCCGGATAGGACTATTACGGCAGTGAATCCTGAGAAAGGCGTATTCCAGATAAAATCAAAAAGTGTTGTGCTTGCTATGGGATGCCGAGAACGTGCCCGAGGAAGCATTAACATCCCAGGCACTCGCCCTGCCGGAGTATATACGGCGGGTGTGGCTCAAAGATTCGTCAATATCGATGGATATCTTCCTGGAAAAGAGATTGTTATCCTGGGCTCCGGGGACATCGGACTCATAATGGCGAGGAGGCTTACCCTTGAGGGCGCTCAAGTCAAAGGCGTTTATGAAATAATGAATTACCCCGGAGGACTAAAGAGAAATATCGTTCAGTGCCTCAATGATTTCAATATCCCTCTTTATCTATCTCACACAGTTACAGAGATACGAGGCAAGGAGCGCGTAGAGGGTGTTGTGGCATCTAGAGTAGACGAGAAAATGCAGCCAATCGGTGGCAGTGAACAATTCATAGCCTGCGATACCTTGCTTCTTTCCGTAGGATTAATCCCCGAAAATGAGCTATCAAAGGAAGCTGGAATAGAACTCAGCCCAATTACAAAAGGACCCATTATCACAGAGGCAATGGAGACAGCAGTGCCGGGAATATTCTCCTGTGGCAATGTCTCCACCGTATTTGACTTAGTGGACTATGTTGCCGAAACAGGCATGACTGCCGGTAGGAACGCCGCGAGATTTGCAACAGGGGCGTGGAAGAAAGAGAAAAATTCAGTCGAGGTAATTCCGGGAGAAAATGTCAGAGTGCTTTTCCCTCAGCGATATTCTTTTGAAGATGACCTTATTTTGTTTATCAGGTCTGCAAAGCCAGTCGAGAGACCCGTGAAAATAGATATTTCACCTCTTGAAACGCACATTAAGAGACTATACGCCAGGCCAAACGAAATGATAAGGCTGAAAGTGCCCAAGGACAAACTAAAGGACATTACCGAATCCATTGAGGTTAATATAACAGAGAGATAACGATGGATGTAGAGAAGAAACACTTTACCTGTGTTATTTGTCCCATCGGATGCGAGATTGATGTAGAGCTTCAGGACAGCGATGTAGTCTCCATGAAAGGAAGCAAATGCACAAAAGGGCAAGAATTCGTGTTGCAGGAATTAGAGGAGCCGATGCGTATATTGACCACAACGGTTCGTATGAAAGGGGCAAAGTGGGCGATGCTTCCAGTTCGCGCCGATAAACCAATCCCACAGCGATTGTTATTCAGCGTGATTGAAGAACTCGCAAAGATCGAATTGCAGGCACCTGTGAAGGTGTCTGATGTGGTAATTAGAGATGTTGCTGGCACTGGTGCAAACATTGTAGCCACTAGAAATATGAAGCGGGAGGTTCATACGGCTGCCTGACGGATGCGCGCCGACGGGGCTCCAGTTTTGGTGGGCGGCTTCCACCTGTCTGGTACATCTTCCGCACGAATTGAATCTATCGTTACAGAGTTTGGCCAGCTATCTGTGGAAAAGGTAGCTCCCTGCCACTGCAGTGGCGATAAAGCACGCAGGCTATTTGGGGAACGTTTCGAGGAAGATTATATTGAAAGCGGCGTGGGCAAGAGAGTACCGATTACATAGTTCGTGAGAGGTGCACGAAGGGGACCCATGAAAGTTATCGGCATTTGCGGCTCTCCGAGAAGGGGCAACACGGAGTGGATGCTCAGGAAGCTATTGGAAGGTGTTGCCAAAGCCGGCATAGACACTGAGCTGATTTTGCTCAGGGAGAGAGACATCAAAGCGTGCGATGGGTGTTTGAGCTGCGAGGCGGGAGGTAAGGAGCGAAAAGGGGTTTGCAGCATACAGGATGACATGCAGCAGATTTATCCCAAGCTGATTGAAGCCGATGCCCTCGCTATTGGCACGCCGGTCTACTTTGAAATGCTGTCGGGCCTGCTCAAGGGCTTCATGGACAGAACCTGTCCTATCTGGCCAAGGCTCGAGCTGAAGCCGATTGTCGGCGTAGCCGTTGCAGAAGAAAGCGCTGGAAAGGCGATCGACAACTTGAGGACTTACGCTTCTGTCTGTGGTATGCGATGGGTAGGCCATGTTACTGCCTTGGCAAAAACTCCAGAGCAGGTATCGAGGGACAGAGGTATTGAGAAGCGGCTTGAGGTGTTGGGCAGGAAGCTTATTGATGTGCTAACGGCCTGACGTTGCACGAGAGTCCATTATGTGTCCCATAGCCGCAATAACTCCAACTCGCGATGGCGATTATTGGGATAGGGAAAAGGGGCTACTTGATGTGGCCCCTAGTTCCAAGCTCTGGGAGTTTAGGCTTTAACCTATGCGGAATACCTTTGTTCCGCATTTGGGGCATGTGCCACTTGTAGCGGGTCTCTTATTCTTTAGAGTAACTCTCTGGGGATTCTTGATTTCAACCTTGCTCCGGCACTTTACGCAGTAAGCCTGTGGCATGCTTTTCTGCCTCCTCCCTCGTAAGATTTAGGTAGAGACTATCACACGGCCGATTGTTCGTCAATAGGCTCTTCAAACAATCCACCGTTCCGTTCAGTGAAGTAGCGAACCAGAATCAAGTTCCCTCCCAGTCCGGTAGACGCAATCAGAATAATCAGTGTGTTATACTTGGTTATCCAGGCCGTAAGGACCGGAACGGTGAAGCGGGATAGTCTACGCTTTGGATAATGAGCCTCTGCATGTAGCGATTCTCTGGCTTAGGGCTAAGATACGGCGATTGAGCAACATAAGGGTGATTCTTTCGGGCGCGAAAGTCACGGTGCTGGAATTGGGGCAATGTCAAAGTGAAGCAACCGGCACTCAAGATCAAGAAGCTGAGGCCGCACGCCATCCTCCTGCGGCGGGCCACCCCTGGCGCCACGGGCCTCGACCTCTTCGCCTGTATCGATGGTGACGGGGTAATCGCCCTCGGTACCCAGCCCAAGCTCATCGGCACCGGCATCGCTATCGAAGTGCCCAGGGGATATGACGTCCAGATACGACCCAGGTCTGGCCTATCGGCTAAGGGTGTCGGTGTTACCTTCGGAACCGTGGACAGCGACTACAGGGGCGAGGTCGTGGTGACCATGTACCTCCTCAGCCCGGATGCCACATTTGAGGTCAAGCACGGCGACAGGATAGCGCAGATGGTGATCAGCAGGGTTGTGGATATGCCTCTGGTGGAGGTGGAGGAGCTGACATCGAGCGAGCGCGGCAGCGGAGGTCACGGTTCTACCGGGATGTAAGGCGGTTGTTTGGGCAGATATTCATCCGCACCTGCTCCTGGAGTCCCGTATCGGCATTGTAGCTCTTCTCAGCTGGGTAGGTTGCCCGACGTCGGGCAACCTACCCACGGTTGGATGCCGTCACAATTCGCAGCTACCGATTTCTGCTCACATAGGTTAAGATGTAGCAACTGACCGATATCCTGAAAGCGAATTTGATTAGCTGTGACCTGGATTACCGCTGCCCTGGTGGTGGCTGCGACCCTGGGCCTGGTGAACGTAATCGACAGCCACCTCATATCCAAACGAATGCCCAGCCTCTGGGCATTCCTCATTCCGGCGGGCATTATCCACCTTAGCTATGGGCTGATTTTTCTAGCCTTCTACCCCTTGCCCAGCGGGGTGGATGCATTTCCCTGGTTTGTGGCTGTTGCTTCGGCTGTGACCCGTACGGTGGCGGTCCTCTTGATGCTATATGCCATGCGTACCGAGGAGATATCCCGGATCATTCCGGTAGTCCATACCCAGCCGGTGTTCGTGGTCATCCTGGCTGTGCCCCTGCTCGGCGAGGCTCTGAACTACCTGCAATGGCTGGCGATCGTTATGACGGTAGCCGGCGCGGTGTTGATCTCGACGCGGTGGGGGGGTTCGGGGCGGGGGGCTCGACTGCGCAAGATCTTCATCCTGCTCCTGGCCTCCAGCCTGCTCTTTGGCGTGTCTAACACCGCTACCAAGTATGCCCTGGACTATATTTCCTTCTGGAATATGTATTCGGTCACTGCCATCTGCTTCGGCATGATATTCTGCCTCGTCTCAGCGCGTCCCAAAGTCTTTAGGGAACTCCGGAATATAAAGGACAGGGGCGTTGCTCTGAGATTGATCGCCTTAAACGAGACCATAGCCCTGGGGGGCATCATCCTCTCCTTCTGGGCTATGGAGAGAGGGCCGGTGTCCCTGGTCTCGACCGTCATGGGAGCTCGGCCCTTCTTCGTCTTCCTCTATGCTTTAGCCTTGAGCCGCACCTTTCCAGCGGTACTGGATGAGCGCCTCGGCCGGGGTATAGTCGTCCTAAAGGTTGTGTCCATTGCTCTCATCGTCGGCGGTGTAGCGATTATCAACCTTGTGGACTAGGAGATGCAAGTAGGGGGCGACCTACGTGTCGCCCCCTACTGCGTGATAATGTGAACTCCTGTGGCCTTGAAGGAGGCGTAGATACGGGTTCCGGTTTGCAGCTCCATCTCCTCTGCCGATCTCTTGGTTATCAGAGCAACCAGGGGGAAGCCGCAGTCCATCTCGACGCGGGCAAGGGGGCCGAACAGTACGATACGGGTTACTTCAGCGGGGAAGGTATTCCTGGCGCTGGTTGAGTCCCTTGCTCGCGCCAGGGTTATCTCCTCGGGGCGGATGCAGGCATATACCTCCTCGCTAGGGACAAGGTTCGATATCCCCTCTATTACGTTGCCCTCGATATCTACGGTGACCATCCCCTCCTCGTTGGAAGCTATCACTCCGCCCAGTATATTTTCCATGCCCACGAACTCGGCGATCTCCCTGCCTCGTGGCAGGTTGAATACCTCCCTCGGGTCGCCCGTTTGCAGCATCTTGCCGGCCATGATCACTCCCATCCTGTCGGCAAGGCGCTGTCCCTGAAACATATCGTGGGTGGACATTATTACGGTGGTGTCCAGCTTTTGAATGACTTGTGATATCAGTTTTTCTATATTTGACGCGGATACAGGGTCGAGGTTTGCAGTAGGCTCATCCAGCAGCAACAGCTCGGGTTCGATCACCATCGCCCTGGCCAGGGCTACTCTCTGAACCTCTCCTCCCGATAGTGATCGTGCAATCCTGTTCTCATATCCCGAGAGCCCGACGGTCTCCAGCGCATTTGTTACCTTGTTGCGCAAGCTGGCTCCTTTTTCCTTCCTGATTCTCAGGCCATACGCCACATTGTCGTAGACGCTGGTATTGAATACGGCAGGCTTTTGAAAAACCACCGCTATTGTTCTCCGTATCTCCAGCCTGCTCCTCTCGGAATCCGTGACCTCCTGGCCGCCGAAGTAGATTCTACCCGATGCGGGTTTATCGAGGAGGCCTATGAGGCGCAGGAGCGTTGTCTTTCCGGAGCCCGTTGGGCCTATTACGACGAAGACCTCGCCCCGCTTCACGTCCAAGTTGATGTCTTTCAATATCTCGCTATCACCGTATCTCTGACATAGGCCCTTGACTTCCAGAAACATCTTCTACCTCTGCTGTAACCTGTTCACCAGAACGCTGACGCCAAGCGCCAGCGAGATAAGGATCATTCCAAGTGCCAAAGGTAGTCCTATATTTCCCTGGGTTGTCTCGAGTGCTATCGCAGTGGAGAGTACTCTGGTGTAACCGCTTATGTTGCCGCCAACCATTATGGCGAGGCCTACCTCGGAGATTGCCCGCCCGAACCCGACCAAAACGGCGGTTAAAGTAGCATACCTGGCTTCGATTAATATCGTCCGAATTGTCTGAAACGTGCTAGCACCCAGGGAGACAGCGGTATCCTTGATTTCGGGCCTCACTCCACTCAGGGCTGAGATCGTCAGTCCGGTCACAATGGGAGCGATCAGGAATACCTGCCCGATTACCATGACCTGGGGGGTGAAAAGTATGCCGGAAATACCGAGCGGTCCTTCCCTGGAGAATGCCATGAATATCAGCAAGCCGACGAAGACTGTGGGCAAGCTGTAAAAGGTCTGTATGATGGCTACCAAGAGCCTTTTGCCCCTGAAATCGTGAAAATGTATCAGGCAGCCGAGGGGCACAAATATCAGGGCAGCCAAGAACGTGGAGCTACCTGATATCGCCAGGGTCGTGGCTGTTATTTCCAGCATCCGGAGCCCCCGGTGAAGATCTTGTTCAGGGCGGTGACGAAAGCGTCAGCTATCTCTGACATGGTCGTCTACATGTTCTGGCCGGCGCATGGGACAAACAGTTGTGTGCCGTATTCCTCTACGCCGTACTCCCCAATCAGCTCCTGTATCTCCCCCGATGTGAGGAACTCTACCAGGTTGTTTGCCATCTCAGCCTTTTCAGTTCTGGTTGCAGCGATCACCGAATACACGTTAAGCAGTATATCTCCCTCGTCCACCAGCGGTACTAGGTCAAGATCACCTTTGTAGGCCAGGAATGTCCCGATATCGCTCAGGGTGTAGGCATGCATCTCGTTTGCCATCACCAGGATGGGCCCCATACCGCTCCCAGACTCTATATACCAGGCCCCCGACTTTCTGACATCCTCGTAGTCGTAACCTGCGCTGGCCCAGACCGCTTTTTCCTTGCCGTGTGTTCCGGAGTCGTCTCCCCTGGAGACGAACCTGACCTGCGAGTTTGCCTTGGCCTCCGCCATTAACTTGGTGAATGCGTCCTCCGGACTCATGCCGCTGATGCCTGCTGGATCGGCTTCCGGCCCGGCTATCAGGAAGTAGTTGTAGGCAAAAGGCACCCGCTCTACACCATGACCCTCGGCCACGAACCGCTCCTCGCGGGCTTTGGAGTGGACGGCGATAACATCCACATCGCCCCTTCGTCCCCACTCCAGGGCCTTCCCGGTACCGGCGTAGATTACGTCCAGTCCCACACCATACTCATCTTCGAACATTGGCTCCAGATATTCCCAGAGCCCGGTGTCATACAGGCTGGTGGTCGTTGCTACCCTGAGTGCCTGCCCACATGCCGGGAGCAGGCTGACTAAGGCTAACAGCATCGCTGCCGCAATCAAAAACATCAGGATCTTTCTCACTGTGTTTGGCTCTCCGTTTTGTAGCGTTGCCACTCCTGTGGCAACGAATTCTCCGTCGTGACAGGAGTCACGACGCTACACAGGGCGAGGTTTTTGGACAACTTTTATTGTGTTTTCTCTCGCTGTAGGATACTGAATCGAGCAGGAGGGGAACAAGACAAGACAAAGGCGCCCAAGCTTCTTGAGCGCCCGTGCATAGTCTGGTATGTTCCATCATTTTTCTCCTTTCCAAACGCGGGAGGCATGGCCGTTTCCAGCGATACCCTATCGCCTACCTGCCCTGCGCCGACTTATCGGGGTTTAGGCAAATGTAGGTCGGAGAACGTATTAAGTTTGTGGGGAATTATATCACAAGCCGAGGGTTAAGCGCAAGCACTAGGTTTTCTCGAATTCCAAGCGGAGGACGCGCTTGGTCGAGGGCGTGACCCTGGCGCGGTGGTCGATGCGCCAGCCCACTACCCAGAGGATGTGCTGCGGCGAGCAGACCAGAGGAACTCGATCCCGCCAGGGGCGGGGAATCTTGGCATCGACCATGAAGTCCTGAAGCTTCTTAGGGAGTTCCATCCCTAGGGGCTGAAACCTCTCGCCGCGCCTTCGCCCCCGAACGGTGAGTTCCTGCCCGGCTGCATCCAGGTCAAGGCATGCCTTAAACCTTTCCTCGTCATTCTCTATTGGTCGATGAGTGAGGATGCTGCTTCTCACCAGCCAGTCGCAGAACTCGGTCTCACCGGGAACATCGAGTCGGTATTCGCCCTCTAAAGCAGGGAAGGGGCAAGCGGCGGCTCCCCTGGCTGTTATCAGACCGTGGCCGTAATCACCGTAGAAGGCTAGGCCGCGGGGTAGGGAAAGCCTTTTGCCTGCCGGCTTGGACATGGCCTCGACCAGGCTCTCGATGTGAACGGACTCGACATCCTGCAGGTCACCGAGTAGACGCTGGAGGGCTGAGCGGATAAGGTGCCGCTTCAGGGCAGGGTGAAGGCTGGAGAATTCTGCCCTGTCTATGGCAATCCCGTCAGGCTGTTCTCTCGCCACGTGTCCCCAAAGCTGGGACACTTCCTCGGCGATATAGGCTAGATCAGCGTCAGCGGCGCGGGCGGTGCGCAGTAACGCCTCTTCGATATCGGGGTTGTATCCTCGAAGCAAAGGGATGAGCTGGGAGCGAACCCGGTTGCGCAACTGGCTAGGCCAGTAGTTGGAGGAATCGCTTCGGGGGGATAGCCCCTGAGCGGCGCAATAGGCCCCGGTCTCCTCTCTCCTGACATCGAGGAGAGGCCGCGCTACTCTGAGCTGGGCTCCGTCGGGCAGGCTAAACGTGCTCAACGGCTGCATACCGCGAAGCCCGGCAATCCCGGTTCCGCGCACCAGGTGCATCAAGATGGTCTCGATCTGGTCATCGGCGGTATGCCCTACCGCTACCGTTCCAGTGCTCAAAGAAGCGGCAACCTTGGAGAAGAAGGCATATCTAATCTCTCTGGCTGCCTCCTCTAGGGAGAGGCGATGTTCCCGTTGATAAGCCTTTACGTCACGCCTCTCGATGGTCGCCGGGATTCCCAGGTCGTGGGCAATCCGAGAGACGTACTCGGCATCGGCATCTGATTCGGCACCGCGCAGCAGGTGATTTAGGTGAGCGATATGGAGCTCTATCCCTAGGGTATGTTTGAGGCCGGCCAGGACATGGAGCAGGCATACCGAGTCTGGCCCGCCAGAGACTCCTACTACCAGGGGCTCATTTACTCTGACCAGATCGTGCTCCTGAATAAACCGTAGAACCCTTTTTGGCAGAGGCTGTTGGCGTCTCATCGGTTTTCCTCTTTCAAGTGGCAGGTGTCGTTCAGCAAGACGAGCACCGTGCTCGAAGGGTCGAAGTCCAGCGTGCACATGGAGGCCAAATCGAGCCTCATCCTTCTACATTCTGAGAGATCTAGGCCGAGTGCTTTGCAAATAATAGAGAGTATGGGGAAAAAGTGGGCGACCACAACCACCACTCCTTTTTCGTTCTCTTCACCTTCCGCTACCATCTGGTGTTGCCTGTTCATGATCTCTTGGATAGATGCCCAGGCCTGATCTTGGAGCTCATGCAGGGTGCAACCCCCGGGCGGTCTCACCGCAGTGCAGTCTTCTATCCACCTGTCCAGGAAATCGCCGTACTGGACCCTCATCTCCTCGTATGTGAGGCCATCGACCTCTCCCGCATCCAGTTCCCTCAGCCCGTAGAGGGTTACCACCTCAACCTGGTGATGACGGCCTATAGCGTAGGCTGTATCTCGCGCTCTCTTTAAGGGGCTGGTGTAGATAGCCTCCACCCTCTCGTCCTTGAGCGCTTGAGCAAGCGCTTCGGCCTGCCTTCTACCCGTTTCATTTAGCTCCACGTCGCTGATTCCCTGTATCCGACGCAGCCTATTCCAGTCGGTTTCCCCGTGCCTGACCAGGACAATTCTCATCGCTTCTCCTCATTTCGATACCTGCGAGCCAGCTCCACTCGCTTGTAATATGGTGGATGGTCGTAGAACATGAGCTCTGCCAATCTGCTGGGTTCGGGTTCTGTTAGATTCTGCTCGGTGAGCTTAGTGAGCATGGTGGCGAATGCCTCCGGATTGGCAGTGGTGGCGACGGCGTAATTGTCGGCTGCTTCCTCCAGGCGTCGGCTACAGGCGTTAGCCAGCGGAGCGAGCACTATGGCGAAGGCGGCCAGAACCAATGCAAGCAGGGGGAGCGCTGCCACGTCGGAGATGCCGTCGAAATCCAATATGGGCACTGCCCAGTTAAGCGTCAGGTTTATCAGGTAGAATCCAAGAAGCATCAGCGCTGACTGCGTCACGATAGTCTTGGCAATATCCCTGTGACGTTGGTGGCCGAGTTCGTGAGCCATGATCACCTCGATCTCCTCGGGGGTGTAGCGCTGGAGAAGGGTATCGCTGATAGCAATGCGCCTGGTGTTGCCCCAACCCATCAGCATAGCGTTGCCGGTGGATGTTTTGCTGCCAAAATTTATCTGGAAAACGTCCTTCACCTTGCTTTGGCAACGCTCTGCCAAGCCAAGCAGCCTCTGGCGGAGTTCGGGGTCAGCGAGCGGTTCCAGCTTGAAAAAAAAGGGCAGAATCATCACTGGTGCCAGCCTGGTCATGATCACGGTGACCAATGTTACAAAGGCGAAAGCCAATAGCCACCAGGTTTGGGGGAAGGCCTGGAGGAATAGATAGATGACTACCGCTAAACCCGTACCGAGCGCTAATCCTAAAATAGCCTCCTTTGCCTCATCGGCCAGCCATGAACTCCAGCTTTGGTGTGAAAGGCCGTAACGACGGGGCAGAACAAAGCTGCGATAGAAACTGAGCGGTGCGGAGATGATGCCATAGCTTATCATCAGAATCAGGAAGTAGAGGACAACCCTCGCTGACTGGGGGAATTCCAGGAGGTTTCTCAGTCCGCTGGAGAGGCCGCTGAGCAAGACGGTGAGCAGGAAGATAGCCCCCAGCGCCAGCTCAAGGAATAGGAGGCGCCTCATCTGTCTGGTGTATTTCCGCGCCTGTTCTCGTCTCTGTGGGTCTAGGGATTGCTCTGACATGTTTACAGGTCTATCGGCGGGGAGTGCATTTATTCTGCTGGGCCAGGATTAGTTTGGTGCGGTGGACGGATTTGGGGGGATTGGCAAAGCCGAGTGCCGATATTACCTGCTCCGGCCTGCCTGTCCCTTTGTTATCGCAATGCAATCGCATTCCCAGGGTGCACTCAGGTGGATTCCAATCAAGTAGCCAGAGACTCTCGATTAGACTCCGGAGATCATATTTGCGAATCTCTTTATCCCGAGCGTGCTGCCAGGGCAACGTATCCCTGGCCAGCAGAGAGCGCAGGGAGGCATCCACTTCCTTGGCCCCTTTGTCGGTGATTACATCAACCTCATATTCAGCATAGAGTACCTGGGATTGGAGCGAAGGCAAGCCTAGACCCACCTCCACCACCTCGGAGATGTCGATGCTGGGAGGCAGCTGTTTGCCAATAGTCTTAATAAAAAAGTGCGGTGAGACCCGGTGCTCCAGGAAGATGTCCATAAGCTCCCCGCTGCTGCTCACACCGATGGCTAGAGGTGCTGCGAGGCATAGCCTGGGATGGGGGCTGAACCCCTGGGAATAGGCGAGTGGGATATCAGCCCGACGTAGCGCCCGTTGCCAGAGACGCATCAGGTCTAGATGCGAGATGTACTTCAGCTCCTCACCTCGACTGAATGTTAGACGCAATCGCTGCATCTCTATTCCTTCGTGACCAAGATCTTCCCGATCTTGACCCCTTTCATTTCGGTTATTACCAGCTTCAAGTTATTGTATTTCAGTTGCTCCCCTTCCTTGGGTATGTGGCCGAGCACGCTTAAAGCAAAGCCGGCTACCGTCTCATATTCCCCTTCAGGCAGTTCCAATGCTAGCTTCTCGTTGGCGTCGTCGAGCCTCATCCCGCCATCGATCTGGAAGCTGTTCTCGCCGATGGTCTCGAAGTTTTTTCTCACCTTGGCCAGTTCGTCTCCGAACTCCCCCACGATTTCCTCCAATAGCTGCTCCATTGTGACCAAGCCAGCAGTGCCGCCGAACTCGTCGACGACCATGGCCGTCTGTCCGCCGGACTCCTGTAGCTCAGCGAAAAGCTCAGCGATGAGTTTGCTCTCCGGTACGAAATATGCCGGGCGCGCTAGCCTGTCAATGAGGCTATCTTGTTGGATAGTGCCTTTGGCCTGGGCCATGAGCACATCTTTTATCCAGAGGACGCCGACCACATTGTCAATGGTATCCTCGTAGACTGGAAAGCGGGTGTGGGGAGATTGGGCATAGATGGCGAGAAACTCAGAGAGTTTGCTGCCTTTCTCCACCCAGTTGATATCCGGGCGGGGGGTCATTACCTCGACAACCTGGCGGTCGCCGAAGCGAAACACCTTCTCCACCATCTCGGCCTCAGCTTCCGCCAGGGTCCCCTCCTCCATCCCCACGGAGACGGCAGTACGAATTTCGCCCTCGCTCACCAGTACCTGCGGTGCAGGTGAGGCCCCCACCAGTCGAGCCAGCTTGTCGGCTATCCAGACGAATATCGTCGCTATCGGTAACAGAACCCATATCAATAGCTTCATCGGTGTGGCATAGAATATAGCCATTCGCTCTCCATATCTGGTGGCCACGGTTTTGGGGAAGACCTCGCCAAAGATGAGCAGCAGTATGGTTACTCCTGCCGTAGCTACTAGCACCGCTTGCCCTTCAGCTAGCACTGATAGCGCTATTATTGTGCCCAGAGCGGCAGCAGCGGTGTTTACCAGATTATTGCCCAGGAGGATGGTTGTTAGTAAGTGCTCGGGCTTCTCTGTCATCGTAGCTACCCGCTTGGCAGCACCACCCTTGGTGTCCGCCAGATGCCTCAGCCGCAGCTTCTGTAAGGAGACGAAGGCTACCTCTGAACTAGAGAAAAAGCCGGAAAGCAGCAGGCAGACAAAAAACAGAACCAGGTATAGTATATCGATGTTGCTCATGGTCGTAACCTCCCTTGCCCTAGCGCTCAGTTATCAGCGCTTCAGCATTCAGCTTTGGAAAGGTTCTACGTTCTAGGTTAACTTAGAACCTAGAACTTTGAAAACTCGAACAAGGTCGCAGCTTTTGGGTTTTGCTGAGAACTCAAAGCCGAGGGCTGAACGCTTACATCAATTCCCCCCAGAGACCACCATCGTGTAGGGCGACCAGATTCGTCGTCAGCAACTCGTTGGCTAATTGCTCCTGGCTGGGGAGGAATACCCTGAGATAGTTATCAGCGAGCCCGAACCAGATTCCATCCTTTTTCCCCTCCCACAACACATTCATTTTTTGGCCCAGAAAACGTTGCCGAAAGCGCCGGCTGCTTCTGTCGGCTAGGTCGAGCATGAGATGGATGCGTCGCTTCTTCTCTCCATCTCCTACCGTGTTTGCCATCCGCGCTGCCCTGGTGCCAGGTCGTGGTGAGTAGGGGAATATATGCAGGCCGGCGAAGCCCATACGCTCGCAGAAGCGGTGGCTCTCGTTGAATTCCCCCTCGCACTCGCCGGGGAAGCCAACCATAATGTCAGTGGTCAAGGCTAGGTTAGGTATCGCCTCTCGGGCCAGCGATACTGCCCGCTGATAGTCAGCGGTGGAATAAGCACGGCCCATTCGTTCAAGCACAGAGTCACTGCCGCTCTGCAGTGGGAGGTGAACATGGGGGCAAAGGCGACTATCTTCCCAGAGCCGCAGGAGGTCAGGAGTTATATCGGAGGGCTCGAGCGAAGAGAGCCGCAATCGCTGTACGTCGCTTTCCTCGAGGATATGCCTAAGCAATCCTCGGAGGCCTTCACCTGGCCCGTAGCGCCCGATTCTGGTACCCGTCAGGACCACTTCTTTGTAGCCCTCAGCCACCCTGGCCTTGACCTCGGCGACAACCTCTTCTTGTGGGCGGCTCCTCTCTGGGCCTCGAACTCGGGGCACGATGCAAAACGAGCATGGCTGACTGCAACCTTCCTGTATCTTGACCAGGGCGCGGGTGCGCAGCGATGCGCTCTGGGATCGTAATCGTTTAGTCGCTGTCGCTGATTGTAATTCCCCCTCCTCCTTCGGGCTGAGCCTCAGGACGAAGCCTGGAGGGAGGGGGTTAGGGGGAGGGGGAAAGTCCCTATAGGGAAGTTCACCCTCACCCATCCCCTCTCCCTTCGAGGGAGAGGGTTGGTGAACGCTCACCTCGGACCTGCCCCATGTCCTGGGTGCTCTATGCCCATTGGCTTTGTCCTCGATTATCTCTACCATTCTCCCTTTATCACGGTTGCCGATTATCAGCCCTACACCCTCGATGCTGCCTAGCTCTGCGGGCACCCGCTCAGCATAGCAGCCGGTGACCACGACCAGAGTGTCAGGATTACGGCGGTGGGCCTGGCGCAACAGCTTACGGCACTTATGGTCAGCGATGTGGGTTACGGTGCATGTGTTCAGCAGGTAGATATCAGCAGCTTGGTCGGGAGCAACAACCTGGTAACCGGCCTTGAGGAACTTGCGAGCTAACGAATCCGTCTCTGCCTGATTGAGCTTGCAGCCCACAGTCTGGAGAGCTATTGTCCCCAGACTAGACCCCTCCTCCTCAACTGTCAACTTCATTCCCTCCGGGCAATACCTGGCCTAAACTAGATTATATGTTGCCCCATCCAGCCAAGTCAAGCTCAGCGCAAAGCGAGCAGCAGACAGCTATACTAAAGAAAAAAGGAGCTGGACCAAGACGTCCAGCTCCTTTGAGAGGGCTTGTGTTATGCCTTTCCGCCCTCGATAACCCCCTTCGGCTTGATTTTGATCTGTTTGGGCTTGGACTCCTCAGCCTTGGGGATGGTCAGGGTCAGCACCCCGTTCTCGAAGCTTGCTTCCGCTTTATCTGTTTGCAACGAGCTGGGGAGTAAGATGCTGCGGCTGAAGGCCCCGTAGCTTCTCTCCCGGCGGAAGTAGTTCTCCTTCTTTACTTCCTTCTCTGTGTTGGTCTCTCCCTTTATAGTCAGGGTATCACCGATTATGGTGACGTCTACCTCTTCGGGCTTGATGCCAGGCACACTCGCCCTAACCACCACATCGTCATCGGTCTGATACATGTCGATGGGCATCTCTGCCCCCTCGCCGAAGAGGCTGGTGAAACGCGATGGCTTGACAAAGCTGTCATCGAACAAGCGGTCCATTGCCTGCCTTAGGGTGACCATATCGGAGAAAGGTTGCCACATTGTTGTTAGCAATAACCACAACAATACTATCACATTTTCACCTAAGGCCTTTGACAAAATCATTGTCAAGAGTTATAATATATGGCAGGAGGTTCAGGATATGGCGGGGAAGGACTACTATGGGATCTTAGGGGTAAGCAAGAAAGCCACCGCCAAGGAGATAAAGCAGGCTTATCGCAAGCTGGCGCGAAAGCATCATCCAGACGTTAACCCCGGTGACAAGTCAGCCGAGGCCAAGTTCAAGGAGATAAACGAGGCCCACGAGGTGCTGTCCGACCCCGAGAAGCGCAAGAAATATGACCAGTATGGCGAGAACTGGCAATACGCTGACCAGTTTGACAAGGCTGGGCGGCGGCAACCTTCCCGGGATTTCTCCGCGGGAGGCACCACGTTCGACTTCGGCGATATCGGTGGGGAAGGGTTCGGCTCTATCTTTGATTCAATTCTGAGCGGTCTCGGGGGTAGGAGAGCACGTCGTCCTCAACGCGGTCGTGATTTAGAGTATCCTGTTGAGGTATCTTTGGAGGAGGCGTATCGGGGAGCAACGCGGATGCTCGAGACTCAAGTGGAGGAGGGGTGCCCAAGCTGTAGGGGAGAGGGTTGTCCTACCTGTGCTGGCTCGGGGAGGGTGATGCGGCTGAAGCGGCTCGAGGTCAAGATCCCGCCTGGCGTCAGGGACGGCTCCAGGGTAAGGATAGTGGGCAAGGGTGGTCCGGGATACAGCGGAGGCGCATCAGGCGATCTCTACCTCGTGATCTCTGTTAAGACTGACAAACGTTTCCGAAGGACGGGGGATGATCTCCATGTAGAGGTGCCTGTATCTGTGCTCGATGCCATTCTCGGCAGCGAGGTCCAGGTGCCCACCATCGAGGGGAAGAGGCTGGCTCTCAAAATCCCCCCCGAGACTCAGAACGGCAAAGTGTTTCGATTGGCCAAGCAAGGGATGCCTCACCTTGGTGGCAATACCAAGGGCGATCTCCTTGTCAAAGTCCAGGTTGTCCTGCCCACCAAGTTGTCTGAGCGCGAAAAGGAGCTTTTCCGAGAGTTAAAAGCGATTCGTGCCTGAAAAGGCTTTTAAGTGTGCCAATTTATGGGGGTGAGAAGTGATGGAATTCGAGGATTCCGAGCCCTGTTATGTAATAAGCGTGGCAGCTAGGATGCTCGGCGTGCACGCGCAAACCCTGAGGTATTACGAGCGGGCAGGCATGGTCGAGCCCTCTCGTTCTCAGGGGAATCGCAGGCTTTACTCGATGGAGGACATTGATCGGCTACGTCGGATAAAGACCCTGATCGATGACCTCGGGGTCAACCTGGCTGGTGTGGAGGTTATCCTGAGGATGGGCGAGCGCATGGCTGAGATGGAGAGGCAGATGCGGAGGCTGGAGGCGGAGATAAAGCGCCTTGGCGAGGTGGGACTTTAGCCCAAAATCTGAAGGAATAGCTGCTTAACCTACGGTTTGGAAAGAGAGGGTGAACCATGATAAGGCCAGACAGATTCACCGAGCAGGCACAAGAGGTACTCGCTGCCTCTCAGGAGCTGGTTCGGCGCTATCGCCACAGCCAGTGGGATGTGGAGCACATCCTTCTGGCACTGCTCCAGCAAGAGGGCGGCGTCACCGCTGAGATACTGAAGGAACTGGGCGTGGAAACAGAGCCGGTGCGAGAGAGGGTGGGAAAGGCCCTTGAACGTAGCCCGACGACGGCTTATGAGGGGGGCCAGATATATCCCACACCCCGCATCGAGAGCATACTTCGCGCTGCCTTAAGCGAGGCCGATAGATTCAAGGACGAGTTTGTGGGCACCGAACACCTGCTCATTGCCATTGCCGGGGAGCGGGATGGTGAGGCGGCCGGCATTCTGAAAGAGTTCGGCATAGATCAGGAGAAGATCTACAGTGCCCTTCAGGACATCCGTGGAGGGCAGCGCATCACCGACCCCAGGGCGGAGAGCAAATACCGTGCACTGGAGAAATACAGCCGTGATCTGACTGAGCTCGCCAGACAGGGGAAGCTGGACCCGGTCATCGGGCGCGATGAGGAGATAAAGCGGGTGATACAGGTGCTGACACGGCGCACCAAGAATAACCCGGTTATCATCGGCGAGGTTGGTGTGGGCAAGACGGCTATTGCTGAGGGGCTGGCGCAGAAGATCGTGGCTGACGATGTGCCTGACTCGTTGAAAAATCGCAGGGTCATCGCTCTCGATATGGGTGCCTTGGTCGCCGGCAGCAAGTTTCGCGGCGAATTTGAGGAACGGCTCAAGGCGGTTATGGACGAGATCCGCCGCGCCCAGGGTGAGATCGTACTCTTCATTGATGAGCTTCATACTGTGGTTGGGGCTGGCGCTGCCGAGGGGGCCATCGATGCCTCCAACATGCTTAAACCAGCGCTGGCCCGAGGTGAACTCCAGTGTGTGGGCGCTACCACCCTCGATGAGTACCGGCAGCACGTGGAGAAGGACCGCGCCCTGGAGAGGAGATTTCAACCGGTATTTATCGACGAGCCCAGCGTAGATGATACCATCGAGATGCTGAGGGGGCTCAGACCACGATATGAGGCCCATCACAAGATCCAGATCAAGGATGAGGCACTGGTGGCTGCGGCCAAGCTCAGCCAGCGTTATATCTCTGATCGCTACCTTCCCGACAAGGCCATCGATCTCATAGATGAAGCAGCATCCAAGATACGGATCGATACTGAGAGTGCTCCCACGGATGTCAAGTCATTGGAGCAGAAGATTAAGCAATTGACTGACGAGGAGCAGGCAGCATCCCAGCGCGGCGACTATGAACGAGCGGCTACGCTCAAAACCGAGCGGCTCGGCCTGGAAGAGGAGCACAAGGAAACAAGAAACAAGTGGCTTCAGGAAAAGAAGATTGATAATGCGGTAGATGAGGAGACCATCGCTGAACTCGTCGCCAAGTGGACGGGCATCCCGGTAAGCCATATGCTGGAGGGGGAGACTGAGAAACTCATCCACATGGAGGAGGGACTACACCGCAGGGTCATTGGGCAGGATGAGGCTATAACCGCGGTTTCTGATGCCATCAGAAGGGCACGGGCGGGTCTGAAGGATCCTAAGAGACCTATTGGCAGCTTCATCTTCCTCGGGCCCACCGGCGTGGGCAAAACGGAGCTTGCCCGGGCTCTTGCGGAGTTCCTCTTTGACGAGGAGGAGGCGATGGTGAGACTTGATATGTCGGAATACATGGAGAAGCACACTGTGTCCCGCCTCATCGGCGCCCCTCCGGGATACGTTGGCTACGAAGAAGGGGGGCAACTCACCGAGGCGGTGCGCCGTCGTCCCTACAAGGTTATCTTGTTTGACGAGGTGGAGAAGGCTCATCCTGATGTGTTCAACATACTGCTCCAGATACTCGAGGACGGCCGGCTTACCGATGGTCATGGCAGGACCGTTGATTTCAAGAACACCGTGGTCATCATGACCTCGAACCTGGGGAGCCAGGAGTTTCAGCGCGGTTCCCTGGGCTTTCGCCACGAGGCGCAGTCGAAGAGCGAGCAGAAGCGGCTCCAGAGTTCTATCGAGAGCGCTCTGAAGCAGACTTTCCGTCCAGAGTTCCTCAACCGCATCGACGAGACCATCATCTTCCAGCCGCTCACAGAGGAGCAGATAAGGGAGATCGTTGACCTCGTAATGAAAGAGGTGCAGGCGAGGATCGAGGACCGGAAGATAACCGTGGTTGTAACTGACGAGGCCAAAGCTTGGCTGGCCAAGGAAGGCTTCGACCCCAATTTTGGTGCTCGCCCCTTGAAGCGAACCATCCAGCGTGAGGTGGAAAATCCACTGTCCAGGAGGATACTTCTGGGTGAATTTAAGGAGGGGGATAACGTCAAAGTCGACCTTAGTCCCGAGGGATTGGTATTCAGCACAGTCCCCTGAGTAAGAGGCTTGGGGCGGTCGTTTTGGGCCCTCCGGGTACGTTGGCTTGACAGGGTGAGTGGGAATTGGTAGAATCTCACGGTAAGTTACCTTTGGAGGGCGGCAATTTACGCTGTAGTGGAAACCGGAGGCAAGCAGTATAAGGTCTCCCCCGGGCAGACTATCGACGTGGATAAGCTTGTAGTCGAGGGGGACAGTATTGAGCTGGATAGGGTTCACCTTGTCGCTGACGGGGATAAGGTCACTTTGGGCAGGCCAACCATAGCCGGAGCTAAGGTCATTGCTGACGTGGTTGGGGAGGGCAAGAAAGACAAGGTGACCGTGTTTAAGTTTAAGTCAAAGGTTAGATATCGTAGGAAGAAGGGACATCGCCAGCCCTATACCAGGCTGGCCGTCAAAGAGATAGTCGTTGGCAAAAGTAGAAGGAAGGGGAAGTAGAGCAAATGGCGCATAAGAAGGGTGGCGGCAGCACGCGCTTGGGGCGCGATAGCCAATCCAAGCGACTGGGGGTCAAGCGCTACGATGGGCAGGTCGTCCGCGCTGGAACGATACTGGTGAGGCAGCGGGGTACGCGCATTCATCAGGGGAACAACGTAGGTTTGGGTCGGGACCATACGCTGTTCGCACTTATGGATGGCACTGTTAAGTATGAGCCGGCCTCAAAGTACCGGAGAAAGGTAAGCGTATACGCCGCTCAGGGGGAGAATGCCTGATGAAGAAGGGTATACACCCTGAGTACATGGATGCTACAGTAACCTGTGCCTGTGGCAATAGCTTTAATACTCGTTCTACCAGACCTGTGCTGAAGGTCGAACACTGCAGCAAGTGCCATCCCTTTTTCAGCGGAGGCGAGCGCCGGATTGTGGATACTGCGGGACAGGTGGAGCGCTTTAAGCGTAGATATAAGATACAGGAACAGTAGGAGCAAAGGCTGGAAAGTAGCGGGGGCGATAGTAACTCGCCCCTTTTGTTTGGGTGAGACATTGGGCAAAAGATTCTACTATGGGGGTCAGGCGGTCATTGAGGGGGTGATGATGCGCGGTCGCAGGAGCGTGGCAGTCGCCGTTCGCCGCCCCAACGGTGAGATCACGGTCCGCCACGAGCCCCTGGGGGCCTTGTCCACTGGCCGGATTCGAGAGATCCCCTTGCTGCGAGGCCCCATTGCCCTGATTGAAATCCTTGTCCTGGGGATACGCGCCCTTTTGTACTCGGCCTCGGTGTCGCTTGACGAGGAGCAGGAGGTCAGCCCGAAGTTGCTCTGGGGCATGGTTGTCCTGGGCTTTATCATTGCCCTGGGACTATTCCTGGCGTTGCCGCTATTGATTGTCCACTATCTCGACCCCCATGTGTCCGCCACGACAAGTAATGTCGCCGACGGCGTTATTCGTCTCATTATCTTTCTCATCTACCTGAAGGCAGTGGCCCTGATGCCCGATATTCGCCGTGTATTCGCCTACCATGGGGCGGAGCACAAGACAATCAATGCCTACGAAGCCGGGGAGGACCTGGAGGTGGACAAGGTTCGAAAATATGGGACCGCCCATTCACGCTGCGGGACAGGCTTCATCCTCATCGTGCTGGTGATCGCCGTCCTCGCTCATGCCTTCCTGGGGCGGCCTCCTATGTGGATACGCTTCCTGGAGCGGCTCGCTATCCTTCCCCTGATCGGTGCGGTTAGCTACGAGCTGATAAAATTCAGTGCCGCTAATATCAAGAACAAGCTGGTGCGCGTTGCTCTCATCCCTGGCCTCGCTCTTCAGTCGATGACCACGCGCGAGCCGGACGACAGCATGCTTGAAGTTGCCATCTCAGCGTTGAAGCGGGTCATCGCCGACGACGAGCCCCCCGCTGATCTCGCGGAAGAAACAGCTTCTATTGCCGGTATGGCAGGCGGGGCCGGTGGCGTCCACCTGTAGCAAGACAGTGTCCTCATCGCAGTCGACGAGCACCTTCTTCACATTCAGGTAGTTGCCCGAGGTCGCTCCTTTGTGCCACAGCTCCTGCCGGTCGCGGCTGTAGAACCAGGCCTGCCCTGTGGAGAGGGTCTTCTCTAGGGCCTCCTGATTCATGTATGCCAGCATGAGCACCTCGCCGGTTTGCGCGTCCTGGGCTATGGCCGGTAGCAACCCCTTTTCATCGAATTTCATCTTTTCCTATCACCTCGTACATACTAACCCTATGAACTTGGTGTAACCGTTCACCACGGTGTCATTCTGAGGCAGCCCTTCCTCTTCACTGCGTTCAGAGCTTCGGCTTTTTGTCATTCTGAGCCGAAGGCGAAGAATCTCGCGCTCAGGCCAGGCTCCGCGACCGAAGCATCTCGCAGACCCTTCGCTCCGCTCAGGGTGACATAGTGAGTGGGTGAATGCCTGCGACTTGGCTAAGGTTCCTGAGATATATTCTTCACTGCTTCTGCCAACCTCACATCCCCAGTGTAGATCGCCCGTCCCACGATAGCTCCCTCCGCTCCTAGTGCGGCGAGCCTGGTCAGGTGCTCAACCGAGCTTATCCCTCCAGCGGCGATTACGGGCACGCTCACCTGGGACAGCAGCTCAACAACCGCTTCAAAATTAGGACTGGTGAGAGTGCCGTCGCGGCTGATGTCGGTATAGATGAGGCGCCTCGCCCCAAGGCCAACCATCCTGGCTGCCAATTCAGCCGCTGTTATCGTTGACTGCTGAAGCCAGCCGCGGGTAGCTACCCAGCCGTCACGGGCATCGATGCCGATGATGATCTGCTCGCCGAATCTCTGGCATGCTTCCTCAGCCAGACCGGGGTTCTCTACCGCCACCGTGCCCAGTATCGCACGTCCCACGCCAAGCTCGAGGAGCTGCTCTATGGTCTCCAGGCTGCGCACGCCGCCGCCGACCTGCACAGGAATCTCAACCGCGGCCGCTATCTTCTCGATGGCATCGAGATTGCACAGCTCGCCCTTGGCCGCGCCATCGAGGTCAACCAGGTGCAGCCGTTTGGCCCCCTCGGATTGCCAGCGCAGGGCGACAGATACGGGATCATCGGAGAAAACCGTCTCTTTCTCGTAGTCGCCCTGGTAGAGGCGAACGCACTTTCCGTTTCTAAGGTCGATAGCGGGTATTATCTCCATCGCTTTAGCCAAACCTTCAAGAGCGGTTGCACACCGCGAATCATGAAAGTTGAAACGGCCAGATACCGTTCGTGGTGAGCTTGTCGAACCATGAACGGCCCTTCGACAGGCTCAGGGCGAACGGAAGAGATTCTATTTTCGGAGCAACCTTCAAAGATTCGCGTTTTGTATTTGGTTCATTCTAACACAAGTCTGTGTTGGCAACTAGCTCCACGATCTTGGGCGAAGGGGAAGATTCGGGCGGTGTTGCGTTATGGACTTCGTATGGTATCATACTTGTCGCAGGAAATATGCCTATTTCGATCTCTCTAGAGCCGTCAATGAACTAGGTTTTCCCCAAACACCAATCAAGACGACCATCGAGAAGGCGGTCAACTGGTTCAGAGAGAATGGGTATGTGAAAGCAGCGTAGAGCCGCAGGAGCCATCCCCGCTCCTTGTGTGATGTTATCATCCATGAGGAGCAGGGGAACTTGAGGCTCGGCGCTCTACGGGAATTGTTGAGCAGGCTGTGGATGATAACATCCACAGCGAGCAGAGTGCTTTCTTGCAACGACTCTGTCTGTCATTGTCGTTGCTGTCATTCCCCCTGTCAAGCATGGGGCAGGCTCTGCGGAAGCAGGAATCCAAACAGGGGTGGATGTGGATTCCCGCCTGCGCGGGAATGACAAGGGAGAAGGTCTGGCCTCTGCTGTAAGGGTAGCGTTGTCACTCCTGTGGCAACGAAGTCTGCGTCGCGACTCCCGTCGCGACGCTACCCACGGGGTAACCTTCAGAAGCGACGTTCCTAATGCCGTTCGTGGTGAGCTTGTCGAACCATGAACGGCCCTTCGACAGGCTCAGGGCGAACGGATTGGAGCTTGTTTTCGTGACAATGACAGGGGAAAGGCGCTGGGAACGACAATTAGGTTTGGTGGACATCTTCGAAAGTTTGGGGATGAATTGAATCAGCTTCTGATGGTGGCGCCAAGCTCCTGCTGCAGCCGCTCCACGATCTCCTGTTGCGTATGGTCCACGTCTTCATCGGTGAGGGTACGCTGTAGCGGTTGGTGGTTGCTCCTGGGTGCCTTGCCCCTGAAAAGGATCGGTGCTCAACCAGATTCAACCCTTCAGTTTCTTTTCCACTTCTGCCGCGCCGCCCACAGGCAGCTCCAGTATAGGCACGTTCCAGATCGACGCGCCTGCGAGCGCCAATGGGTAATTGACCGCGGACAGTGCCTCGTTGCTCTCCGCCTCAATGATGTCGAAGATTACCAGCGTGTTCGGAGGAACGCCAGCAAAGGCCATTCCCTGACACACATAGCTAGCTAGTAATTTTATCCCCGGAGGCGGACTGGCCCACACCTTATCAGAAACCTTCGCCAACTCCGCCGCCTTAGCCACATCAAACGTGGCGAAGCTCAGAAACTTCATCTTACTCCTCCTTTGTCAATTTTGATACCAGGGGGGCAAAGCACCCAGGGGCAAGGCGTATTCTAGGGCAACCAAGCGCAGATAGCAAGGGGCAGGGGTCAGGCTCTGAGGATGGCGCCAAGTAAGGGTAGCGTTGTCACTCCTGTGGCAACGAAGTCTGCGTCGTGACAGGAGTCACGACGCTACTTGCGTGAATTGGGTCTAGCTTCTCAGAGTGGCGCCAAGCTCTCGCTGCAGCCGCTCCACGATCCCCTCTTGTGTACTATCTACCTCTTCATCGGTCAAGGTGCGCTGCAGCGATTGGTAGCGGATGGAGAAGGCCAGGGATTTCTTGCCTCTGGGCACCTGATCGCCGCTGTAGACATCGAAGAGGGTAACCTGGCTCACCAGCGGGAAGCTTTGGATGATACCTTGTACCTTGCTTGCAGCAAGGCCGGCATCCACCACTAGAGCGAGGTCGCGGACGATTCCAGGGAACCTGGGGATGGGTTCATATCGAAGCACTGCCCCGGCGAAGGACAGTAGCTTTTCCAGGTCAACCTCGAAAAGGTTGACGGGCTGGGAGGAGACCTCGAAAGCTCCCGCCGTTCTGGGATGAACCTCTCCCAAAACTCCCACCTTTTGCCCGTTGACAATTATCTCGGCCGTCCTCCCGGGGACTAGGTTCTGGTCTTCGGCCGGCTCAAAGCTCGCCGTGACCTGCAGTCGGCTGAAAACCGTCTCCAAAACTCCTTTGGCGTCGAAGAAATCGAGCACATCCCCCCCCGAAAGCCAGGAGCGATCGAACCTGGGACCACCCAGCACCCCGGCAAGCATCTCCCTTTCCTCAGGGAGGTCATTTTCCCTGGGGAAGTATACCTTGCCCACCTCGAATAGCCTGATGCTGTTGGGTTCATGTCTCTCGTTTGCCGAGAAGGCGGCCAGCAGCCCTGCTCGGAGGCTGGTGCGCAGGTATTCCTGCTCCAGGGTCATCGGGTTCGCTGCTCGTAGTGCGGGACTGAGCCTCCGACGGGGGTCTATCTTGTCCAGCATTGCTCGACTGACCAGAGAGTAGGTGATCACCTCCTGCATGCCGCATCCGACGAGGAGGTCTCGGATTGTCTCCTTCAATGCGAGCAAAAGCGCTGGCATCCGTTCGGGGATCTCGCCGCGAAGCATGGTCGTGGGGATCTCGTCGTAGCCTATGATACGTGCTATTTCCTCGATGAGGTCATCAGCCAACTGGATATCGGTCCGCCAGTAGGGGACTGTTACCAGGAGGTCACCAGAGGCCCCTATCAACTCGCTGCTGAATCCCAGCGAGGACAGCACCTCCCGTATACGCTCTGTGTCGAGCTCCAGGCCCAGAATCCGACCAACCCGTTCTTTGGGAAGCAAAATTGGCTTCCTGTCCTTTTTCCCCGGGTAGACATCGACTATCCCTTTGGCTGCCTTGCCTCCTGCCAGCTCTATCAGGAGCTGGATTGCGCGGCGCAATGCCATTGGCGCGAGATCAGGGCTTATGCTCTTTTCGAAGCGGGATGAAGCTTCGCTGCGCAGATTCAGCCTCATGGAGGTACGCCTGATGCTGGCGCCGTTGAAGTTCGCCGACTCCAGAAGGATCGAGGTCGTGGTATCGATCACCTCGCTATCTGCACCTCCCATTACGCCGGCGAGAGCGATAGGGTCTTTCTCATCGGCGATGATAAGCATGTCGTGATCCAGGTCTCTCTCTATCCCATCGAGGGTGAACAGGGACTCGTCATCCCTCGCTCGGCGCACGATCACTTTCTTTCCTTTGACCTCTTTGTAATCGAAGGCGTGCAAGGGCTGTCCATACTCCAGCATTACGTAGTTGGTGATGTCCACGATATTGCTGATGGGACGCATGCCAGAGGCAAGGAGCCTCTGTTGCATCCACTGTGGGGATGGGCCTATTTTGACGTCGGTTACCAGGCTGGCACAGTATCTGGGGCACAGCTCAGGGTCGGCGATCTCAACCGAAACCGAGTCCTGGACAGGTGACTCCTGCTCGGCATAGCTCACGTCGGGTATATGGGGAGGCTGGCTGGTCAAGGCTGCTACCTCTCGGGCGATGCCGATCACCGATAGGCAGTCAGGGCGATTGGGAGTAGTCTTAAGGTCAAGGATAGTGTCTCCCAGATATTGTGGGAGGGGCATCCCCACCGGCGCTTCAGGGGGGAGGATCATTATTCCCTCGTGTCGGTCGGAAATGCCGAGCTCCTTTTCTGAGCAGGCCATCCCCTCCGACCTTACGCCTCGGATCCTAGCGGGTTTGAGCTTTGCGAGTTCGCCGGTATGTCCGTCGATAAGTTGAGCGCCGACTCGGGCGAAGGGAACCTTTTGGCCCTGTTCGAGATTGGGAGCGCCGGTGACCACCGTCATGCGCTCCTCTCCCACGTCGATGGTCGCAAGCTGGAGGCGGTCGGCATTGGGATGCTTCTCCAGTGCTATCACCTGCCCCACGGAGATACCCTCCCAACTGGCGCCGACAACCTCTATCCCGCCGACCTCGGTTCCCGACATGGTCAGCTTTTCAACTAGCTGCTGGGTAGGTAGGGGGAGGTTGACATAATCCTGAAGCCATTTGAGCGAGACTTTCATGGTTCCTTGCCAAACTTCTTAGCCAGATAAATCATGCATGACGCGCTAACGCCAAGCGCTAACTCTGCTTCCTCAACGGTAATTTGCCCGATTGAAGTCTGCCCATGTGCGGCGCCTTCCGCATCGCCTCTGTAGGCGTATAACTTATGCATCATCTGACGTAGCGTGCCGGGAATTTTCGATTTCAGCGGCTCGAGATCGAGAATCTTGCTTAGTATTAGATTGTCATTCCCCGTCACTATTCGAGCCAAACCCTCGACTGCTCCGATTGCGTCTTTAACGCAATTCGCTGTGTCAGGGTTCGGCCGCTCATTTAAGAAACCAATTGCTTTTTCAAATTGCTCGTTGGAACCGGCGTAGTCGGGGTCTTGCAGGACCTGGCGAGCCTGACTGACTACCGCGTCGACGTACGGTGGCCCGATTCTCTCCACCTCCCCGTTTCTTAACTCGTATCCTATGCAATTGTCTGCAAAAGCTTGGTTTATGCGCTCTTGAAAAGCGTTCTTGTTTTTTTCTGGATGTTGTTGTTTCCAATCCTCAGTGTCGAAAAAAGCAGCCAGAAGTACACAGATATCGAAGAAAGTATACCACTCGCACTGCTCGACTACGGCTCTTGTGCTATCCTTAGCGTGACTTGGCACGGGCTGAAGCTCAAACTCCCGCTCAACCTGGGGAGCCTTGAATATCTCCCTTTGAATACTCATCCAAGCGCCGCGATTGTCCCACGCTATCCAGCCAGAAAGCAAGTTCAACAGTGCTCTACGTATGCCTGGAGGCACGTTTTCATGAATGAGACCAACTGATGGTCTCTGCAACTTGTGTTTCCGAGAGAACAATTCCATTTCTGTGCCTGCCAAGGTGAAGCCTAAAACTGCCGCAGAAATCTCAGGTCGTTCGAATAGAAGAGGCGGATGTCCTCGATGCCATACTTGAGCATAAGCATACGCTCCAGGCCCAGGCCGAAAGCGAAGCCAGTGTAGACCTCAGGGTCATAGTCTACCCTGCGTAGCACTTCGGGATGCACCATACCCGCGCCCAGGATCTCTATCCAACCGCTGCCCGTGCAGAGCTGGCAGCCCTCGCCATCGCATAGAAAGCAGTCGATGGCCATCTCGACGCCGGGTTCAACAAAGGGGAAGTAGTCGCACCTGAATCTCACCCTTCTCTCCTCGCCGAAAAGCCGCTTGGCGAATTCGAAAAGAGTCCCCTTGAGGTCGGCAAGAGTGATATTCTTGTCCACAGCGAACCCCTCGATCTGGTAGAACATGGCCTCATGCGTGGCATCGGTGGCTTCGTATCGATAGACTTTGCCCGGAACTATAACCCGAACCGGGGGGCGTCTGGACTCCATAACCCGAATCTGCATGGGAGAGGTATGGGTGCGGAGCAACATCGGCCGCCGACCATCTTGGGTCGTGAAATCCATCCACAGGGTGTCCCACATGTCGCGAGCGGGGTGGTCTTGGGGGATGTTGAGCGCATCGAAGTTGTAATACTCCCACTCGACATCAGGGCCCTCGACCACCTCAAAACCCATAGCCATGAAGATATCGCAGACCTGTCGCAGCATCCGGGTAGTGGGGTGCAGTCGACCGAGGGCAGGAGAGCGTCCGGGCAGGGTTACATCGAGACGTCCCCTCTCGATAGCCCGGGCTATCTCTGACTCCCTGACTGCCTCTTCTTTCAGCGCCAGGGTCTTTTCCAAGAAGGCTCTAAGTTCGTTGGCAGCTGCCCCTGTTGCACGCTTTTCCTCCAGGGATAATGCTGCCAGTCCGCGCAAAATCTGGGTCAGGGCACTCTTCCTGCCCAGATAGCGGATGCGCCAGGCCTCGAGGTCGCTGGGATTATCAATGCTGTCGAGCTCACTGATCGCTTTTGCTCGGAGCTCATCAAGCTCAGCTATCATTTACTTGCTGAATATTCTCCTTGGCTACTGCCACCAATTGGGCGAAAGCAGCAGGGTCTGTTACCGCCAGATCGGCGAGTATCTTTCGATCGAGAGCCACACCCGCTTTGCACAGGCCATCGATAAACCTGCTGTAAGAAAGCCCATTAAGCCTTGTCGCGGCATTGATTCGAGCGATCCATAGTCGGCGCATATCGCCCTTGCGCTCTCTGCGGTGGCGATAAGAATATGACAATGACTTCAGCATCGACTCGTGAGCTCGCCGGTAGAGAGAGTGCCTGGTGGCTCGGTGGCCCTTGGTTAGCTTCAGTACTTTCTTGTGGCGGTGGCGGGTTGTCACTCCACCTTTTACTCGGGGCAAGGAAATCCTCCTAGGGCTAAAGATTATATGCGATGAGACAAATTCTTGCGCGAAGTATATAGGGAAATTCTAAATACTAATTTCGAAGCACTAAACAAATTCAAAATTCTAATGCTCAAGATTCACCCTTTGATGTACCCAGGGTGAGACTGGGTTAAACCTAAGTGTCAAGACTGTCTTGGCCATTTGAATTTTGGACATTCGGTATTGTTTGGTATTTCGTGCTTCGGATTTGGTGCTTGACTACGGTTCATGTGCAGCTATTTAATGCATTCTATATTGAACTGTCCGACATGACCACACCCTCCTCTTCAGGTCCCCGGCAGCAACCTTCTTATACGTTGCCTTGCTGTGGGGTGGAGGGGTATTGTTTCATCGTATAGCCGTCTCACCCGTTTGGGCTTCTTGCGGCGTAAGTGGCTCTTGCCGATCTTAACGCGCATAATTTTGCCACTGCCTGTTATATGGAAACGGGCCTTAGCCCCTTTATGGGTTTTCATCTTAGGCATCTGCGACCTCTTGAATCTTTTCCTTCTTCGGTTTTCTTGCTGGGTGGGGGGAAAGGATCATGCTCATTGAGCGTCCCTCCATCGCAGCCGACCTTTCCACGCTTGCCTTCTCGGCAAGAGCGTTGGCTACATTGTCCAGGAGTTCCTTCCCCAGTTGAGGGTGAGAGATTTCGCGGCCGCGGAAGAGCACCAAGACCTTGACCTTATTGCCCTTATCGAGGAGCTTCTCTATCAGCGCTGTCTTAAACGCTCGGTCGTGCTCACCGGTCTTAGGGCGCATTCTAACTTGCCTTACTGACACGGTTGCTTGTCGCTTATGGGCCTCTCTTTCTTTCTTCTGTTGCTCATACTTGAACTTGCCATAATCGAGCATACGACATACCGGAGGTTGAGCGGTAGGTGCTACCTCGACCAGATCGACATCGCGCTCCTGGGCGAGCTTGAGGGCCTCACTGGTAGGCATGATGCCCAGTTGCTCACCGGTGTCTCCGATCACCCGGACCTCTTTGGCCCTGATCATTCCGTTGATTCGATACTGTTTACTTATGCGCTCCCGCGCAGTGAAGTGTTTAACTATACTCCCCCTCCCAGAAACAAGCTAGGCTTCCTTATAACACAATCTCCCAAAGAAATCAAACGGTTCCCTTTGATGCTACCGCTGCCTTTACTATGGCCTTGAACTCGGAGAGCGGCTGAGCCTTTAGGTTCTGGCCGTCGCGAAGCCGAACTGAGACTGTGGAGCTGGCCACTTCCTCATTGCCAACAATTAGCATATAAGGCACCTTTTGGAGTTGAGCATCGCGTATCTTCAAGTTCATCCGCTCGCTACGCTCATCTATCTCGGCCCTTATTTCCTCGTCCTTAAGCGCAAGGGCTACTTTGCGGGCATAGTCCAGATTCTGGTCGGTTATGGGGATTACCACTGCCTGCACCGGGGCAAGCCATGTCGGAAATGCACCCCCATAGTGCTCGATGAGGCAGCCCAGAAAGCGTTCCATGCTCCCGAGAACAGTGCGATGTATCATGACTACCCGATGCTCAAGTCCGTCATCACCGATGTAGTTGACGTCGAACCGTTCCGGTAGGTTGAAATCCACCTGGGTAGTGGGTCCTTGCCAGGTTCGTCCCAGGGAATCCTTGATGGATATGTCGATTTTGGGACCGTAGAAAACGCCCTGTCCAGGGTCTATAGTGTAATCTATTTGGAGGTGATGGAGGGCTCTCTTCAGTGTCTCGGTTGCCTGATCCCAGAGCTCGATAGTGCCTGCGTATTTCTCGGGGCGTGTGGAGAGCATGACCTCATACTCATTGAAGCCGAAGGTCTCGAGCATGAAGCAGGCGAATTCTACCACTCCAACCACTTCGTCCTCCAGTTGGTCGGGGCGGCAGAAGATATGGGCATCGTCCTGAGTGAAGCCCCGCACTCGGGTTAGGCCGTGGAGGACACCGGATCTCTCCCAGCGGTAGACAGTGCCCAGCTCTGCCCAGCGCAGCGGCAACTGTCGATAGCTATGGAGCTGTGTCTTATAAATCAGGATGTGCCCCGGGCAATTCATTGGCCTTACGAGGTAGCCTTGACCCTCGATATCTATAGGCGGGTACATGCTATCCCGATAGAACTCCAAATGTCCGCTGGTCCTCCAAAGGTCGATCTTGGCGAGGTGAGGACTGTATACGATGTCATAACCCCGCTTCAAGTGTTCGCTCCTCCAGAAGTCCTCGATCACGTTACGGATCACGGCTCCCTTTGGGTGCCAGTAGACGAGGCCTGCCCCTGCCTCCTCGTGGATGCTGAATAAGTCAAGCGCCTTGCCCAGCTTCCTGTGGTCTCGCTTTGCTGCCTCATCGATCTTCTTCAGATAGCTTTCCAGCTCTTCCTTGGTCTCGAAAGCGGTGCCGTAGATCCTTTGCAGCATCGGACGGTGTTCGTCGCCCCTCCAGTAGGCGCCAGCAACGCTCAGCAGCTTGATCGCTTTGACGTCCCCGGTTAATGCTACGTGAGGTCCGCGGCAGAGGTCGACGAAGGAACCCTGGCGGTAAACCGTTACCATCTCGTCGGTCAGTTCATCGATTAGCTCAAGCTTATAGGGCTGAGAGCCGAACATCTCACGGGCTGTCGCTTTGTCCACCGCTTCTCGAAGGAAAGGGGAATTTGAAGCCATGATCTCATGCATCTTGGACTCGATGGCACTCAGGTCTTCAGGGGTGAGTGAACGTGGCAGGTCGAAATCGTAGTAGAAGCCGTCAGTGATGGCGGGGCCTATGCCGAATTTGACTCGGGGGAACAGAAGGGACACTGCCTCGGCCATGATGTGAGCCGCCGAGTGGCGCATGACCTCCAGCCGCTCTAGGTTTTGGGCTTCATTATTCTTCTTAGCTGTCAACACGAATCCTCGGGCATAATCTTAAAGCAGAACCTCCCGACCGTATAGAACGAGAGGCCCTAATGATTCTACACTACTATTCAACGGAAATTGATACTAGCTTGTTCTAAAATAGTGGGCGATACTGGATTTGAACCAGTGACCTCTGCGATGTACTCCCACTCGTTTGCATTCAGAGACCCTTTCATGAAGTATGTTAAGTATATAACGATTTTCTGATGGGCGTCAACTGTTATCCTATAAGTGGGTAGTGTCAAGAAAAGTGTGTAAATTCTTTGATACTGTATCATTTTAGTCGGTGGGGGTTGAGGAAAAGGTAGAGACCCCGCAGAATCCTGGGGTAGGGGAAAAAGCAAACCAGTCTCAGGATTAAGGAGGTCTCTGATGGAAAGCTTAGAGGAATTGGTGGCAGACATCAAGGGTGATGTGGGTAGGTGCACACGACATTGACAGCCAGGCGCACGTCTGCTAACCTAATTATCGCATGCCTCTAGGCAGTGCACCTTGAGGTGAATGGTTTAGATGGGATCTAGAGACACAATCCCCCAGATTCTCAGGAGCAACTACGAGAAATGGGACCGCCGGTCGGCTATGTGTATGAAGAAGCGGGGCATCTGGCAGAGGTATAGCTGGCGGGATTGCTACGAAAACGTTAAATACTTCTCACTGGGCCTGATAAGCCTTGGGCTGGTACCTGGGGATGTGGTTTGCATCATGGGGGACAATGAACCTGAATGGTTTTGGGGAGAGTTCGCAACTCAGGCAGCTGCAGGTATCCCCACCGGGGTCTTCGTTGACTCCATTCCAGCCGAAGTGAAATATGTGGCGGCTGACTCTGGTACCAAATTCGCAATAGTTAATGACCAAGAGCAGACGGATAAGTTCCTCCAAATCAGGGATGAGCTGCCTTCGCTGAAGAAGGTCATTTACTGGGACCCCAAAGGCTTAAGGCACTACGATGACCGTATTCTTATCAGCTTCGCTGATGTAATACGACTGGGCAAAGAGTATGATGAGACTCACCCCGACTTGTTTGAGAGGAATGTTGAGAAGGGTAAGGGGGATGACATTGCCTTTATTTACTACACCGCAGGAACTACCGATTTACCCAAAGGAGCAATGCTTTCTCACCGAGCCCTGATAACCACCGCCCAGGGATTTATTAGCCGCTATCCACTGGATGAAAATGACGATTTGATTTCCAACTTCCCGGCTGCCTGGGTAGGAGATAGCTTTTTCGCTACCATCCCCCATCTACTGACCGGTGCAAGGCTGGACTTCCCTGAGGAGCCGGAAACTATCGCTGAGGATACCCGCGAAGTTGGCCCCGAGTTCGTTTCATATGGTCCTCGACAATGGGAAGGTCTGGTCAGTGAGATTCAGGTAAAGATGATGGATGCCAATCCCTTAAGACGCTTCTTATATAACATATTCATGCCGATAGGCCACAGAACGGCGGATATCAGCTTCCAGGGCAAAACACCAAACCTGTTTTGGCGGGCTCTCCACGGGGTAGCCCATGCGCTCTTCTTCAGACCACTCAAGGATCAGCTAGGGTTAAGTAAAGTCAGGTTCGCAGTCACCGGAAGCTCTGTATTGAGCATAGATGCATTTAGGCTAATCCACGCCATAGGTGCTGAGCTGAGACAAAACTACGGCAGTACCGAAGCTGGCTTTATCTCATCTCACCGTAAGGGGGAGATCAAACTTGAAAGTGTAGGACGACCCACGCTTGGCACCGAGGTCAGGGTCACTGACGAGGGAGAACTGCTAGTTAGAAGCGATTGTATATTCAGCGGCTACTACAAAGACCCCGATAGAACCGCGGATACCTTGATAGATGGTTGGTGCCGCACTGGCGATGCCGTCGACATTGATGAGGAAGGACACTTGATATTCCTGGACCGGATCGAGCACTTTCGAGAGCTGAGTTCAGGAATCAAACATGCCCCCCAGCATGTCGAGGCCAGGCTCAGGTTCAGCCCCTACATAAAGGATGCCATCATCAGCGGAGGCACGGATAAGGAATTCGTCTCAGCCATATTAAACATCGACTTCGCTGTGGTACGTAAATGGGCAGAACGCAACCGTGTCCCCTACGCAACCTTGGCTGACCTATCCCAGAAAGAAGAGGTCGCCGATCTAGTGCAAAATGACCTGATTCGGGTAAACGGCTATCTACCCGAACCAGCAAGAGTAAAGAGATTTGTCCTGCTGCACAAGGAATTTGACCCTGATGAAGCTGAACTCACCAAGACCCCGGCCCTCAAACAGGCCAAAAAAAGGAATACTGCACCCTTTCCATAACGATGATATTCTTACACCCATGTCTCGTCAACCCACTGCAAACCACAGAACACTTGAAGAACGCAAAGGACTCATCCTAAGGAGTTTACAAGGTGACGAATGCTACCTCGAGATACTAAAAGGGAGTTTGTCTCAATAACCACGCGAGTGAGCACAGACTATTGCGATACTTGACTTCATACGGTATAATGTCTCCCCAGTAGCGCTGGAAGCCGACACAGCTTGAAAAGGCATAGCAAACTATGGTATTGTATGTTACAATTTGTGCAAATAAATAAAGGAGGGAAGTCGGATGCAGAACTATATTAAGTGGTTGGTAGCCCTCACTGTAGTGGCAGCCTTGATCGCCGTCGGGTTTATAGGCTGCGAGGAGGAGGAGACAACTATCGAAGAAGGGGACACCTACAAGGTAGGCGCGGTGTTTTCCGTTACGGGTAAATATTCCCCACTGGGCGAACCTGAAAAACTGACGGTGGAGATGATGGTGGCGGAGATCAATGACGCCGGTGGCATCAACGGGCATCCCTTAAAAGTCATTGTCTATGATGACGAAAGCGATACCACGAAAGCTGCGTTAAGGATAGACAGGCTCATCGCGCAGGACGAAGTCCTGGCCATAGTAGGTCCCACCGCCAGCGGGACATCAATGGCCATGATTGCAGCATTAGGGGATAAGCAGGTACCGCTAGTTGCTTGCGCCGCCAGTGAGCCGATAGTGAATGACGAGGAGGGTAACGAGAGAGAGTGGGTATTCATGACCCCTCAGAGCAGTAACCAAGCCGCTCGAACCATATTCGCCTATCTACGGGATACACTAAACATAAGCAACATCGCCCTTCTTACCGACAAAGCTGGCTTCGGAGTGATGGGCGTGGCTGCCCTGGAAGCAGATGCTCCCAATTATGGTCTGACTATTGTTGCCAAAGAGACATTCGACAACGTTGCCGATATAGACATGACCCCTCAGCTTATCAACATCGAGAATGCTTCCCCCGCTGCTGAAGCCATAATCTGCTGGGGCACCAGCCCGGGACCTGCTATCATTACCAAGAACTGGGCTGACAAGGAGATGGGTATACCGCTATTTCAAAGCCATGGCAGCCTTAGCCAAACGTACCTTGATCTCTCAGGTGATGCCGCAGAGGGAGTGATGCTACCCAGCGGTAAGTTCTGGATCGCTAATGAACTACCGGATACCGACCCTCAGAAGGCAGTCTTGCTCGACTACATAGCGGACTTTGAGGCGCTACCCAGCGACGTGAAAGCTAATACCTACGGGGGACATGCTTGGGATGCACTAAGCATGGTAGTTATGGCGCTTGAGGAAATGGAGGACGGTGTGACCCTCTCGGAGGCCAGGACACATATCAGGGATTACATACAGAACATAACCGGTTTCGTCGGCACTGGCGGCATATTCAACATGACCCCTGAAGATCACCACGGCCTAACCGATGATGCCTTGGTGATGGTACAGGTCGTAGATAAGCAGTTCACCTGGCTCAAGTAGGGACCAGCTTAACCCTAAATAGGTCTGGATGGAAATAAGGGGGGAAGGTAGACTTCCCCCCTATTCTTTTGCTATCCTTTAGTAATACCGCCAGGAGATCTGATGCATGTCAGCAGACCAGTTCCTTCAGTATCTTATATCCGGTCTCACCCAGGGTAGCATCTATGCCCTGGTAGGCGTAGGTTTTACCATCATCTATGCCGTAACTCGCATCATTAACTTCGCGCAGGGCGAGTTCGTCATGCTGGGGGGCATGATCTCTTTTACCCTCGCCAGTTCCACTGGAATTCCAGTGGCTCCCGCCTTCATCCTCTCGGTTCTCATCGCAGCAGCCATCGGGGCGATTATGTATGTGCTAGCTATCCGTACCGCCAAGAGAGCATCGGCTGTTAGCCTCATCATTATCACCATTGGAGCCGCTGTCTTCATTCGTGGCATCGCCGGGCAACTATGGGGAAAGGACTACGTGCGCCCGCCATATTTCACCGGCGATGAACCCATATCTTTTCTCGGTGCCTATATTCAGCCTCAGGCACTCTGGATAATCGGCACCATGCTGGTGGTGACGGTTCTGCTACACCTCTTTCTATCCTATACAATGGTGGGCAAGGCGCTAAAAGCGTGTGCCATAAACCCCGGGGCTGCCGGCCTGGTGGGTATCAACACCAGAACGATGGCACTAATCGCCTTTCTACTTGCAGCATCGATAGGGGCTATCGGTGGTGCAGTCATGGCCCCATTGACAGTAACATCCTACGGTGTAGGGATTATGATGGGACTCAAGGGCTTTGTAGCAGCGTCAATCGGTGGCTTCAGGAGTCCAATCGCAGCAGTGATTGGAGGCATCGGGCTGGGAATCATCGAGGCCTTAGCTGTGGCAATTAACTGGGGGCCTTTCAACTCAGACTACAAAGATGCCATTGCCCTGATCGTCTTGCTGTTAATACTAATCTTCAGATCAGGAAGGCTTGCGGAGGAGGAGAGAGCAGGCTGATGTTGGCAATGGTGAGGCGCAAGTGGACTTACCTCGTTATTGGCGCGCTTCTGGCGTTCTTGATATTGATACCCTTCGATTGGTCTCTGGGTCAGTACACTGTCCTCATGATCTTCATCGGCATCCACACCATGATTACTGTTGGCCTGTGCCTTCTCCTGGGCTATACGGGGCAGGTATCTCTGGGACAGGCCGCCTTCTACGGTACGGGTGCCTACTTCTCGGCCGTACTGAGCAAGACATACGGTGTCGACCCCTGGCTGGCGATGCTCATTGCAGCAGCGGCTACCGGTGCCTTTGCCTATGTCATCGGCTATCCCATCTTCAGGCTCAGAGGCAACTATCTGGCCATGGCCACCCTCGGCCTGGGCATGATCATATACATCCTGTTCAATCAACTGGCCCAGTTCACCGGCGGCCCCGAGGGGATGTCAGGGATTCCCTATCTATCCATCGGCGGGTTTGTCTTCGATAACTCCTTCAAACGATATTTCCTGGTCTGGTTCTTCTGTCTCGCCGTACTGCTCATCTCACAGAACATCGTCCGATCGCGGACGGGCAGAGCGCTGAGAGCCATCCATGGCAGCGAGGCTGCCGCTGAATCGATAGGCATTAATGTGACCCAATTCAAGGTAAAGATCTTCGTACTAAGTGCGGTATATGCCTCTCTGGCGGGTAGTCTCTTTGTTCACCACCTTACCTTCATCAGCCCTCAGCCCTTCGGCTTTCTCGCCTCGCTGATGATAGTGGTGATGGCGGTTATAGGAGGGCTGGCGAGTATCTGGGGCGCTATCTTCGGCGCTGCCACGATTCGCATACTGAGCGACGAGCTTCTGCTTACATTCGGAGAGTGGGACGTTATTATCTACGGACTCATGCTGATGTTAGTGATGATTTTCATGCCTGAAGGCTTGTTTGTGAGACTGAAGGAGGTTTTCGAGCGATTGCGACTTAGATACCAACAGAGAGGGACTGAAACTTGAGCGAATCCATATTAGAGACCAGTGGTCTGAGCAAGGCCTTTGGGGGCCTGGTAGCCCTGGATAGGGTGGACCTCGCTATAGAGGCAGGCAAGATTATTGCGATAATCGGCCCCAATGGCGCTGGCAAGACTACACTCTTCAATGTCATCACAGGTGTCTATGCTCCCACCGAAGGAGAAGTGATATTCAGGGGCAGGCCTCTGAGTAAAACGATGTCTACTTCGCTAGTAAGGAGCGTCCCCTGGTTTGGTGGTCTCTCGAGTAGTCTGTTGGGCACGCTGCTATTCTTTGCACAGCTGAATACACCTCATCATAGAGCGAGGCTGGGCATCGCACGGACCTTTCAGAATATCCTCCTCTTTGGGAACATGACCGTCCTGGAGAATGTGATGTCAGGCCAGCATCCGCGCAGCCACTATGGCTTTCTGGAGGCTGCCCTTCGCCTACCCAAGGCCCACCGTGAGGAGGAGTCCATCTCCCTCAACGCGATGAAATACCTCAACCTGGTAGGGTTGGGAGCGCACGCCGAACAGAATGCCCTTAGCCTGCCGCTGGGGCAACAGAAACTGCTGGCCATAGCCCGGGCCCTGGCCACCGAGCCCCAGCTTCTTCTGCTCGATGAGCCTGGAGCCGGGCTGAACACCCTGGAGAAGCAGGAGCTGAGCGATCTCATCCGCCGCATACGGGAAATGGGAATCACCGTCCTGCTGGTAGAGCATGACATGCCGCTGGTTATGGGCCTTGCCGAATGGGTTATCGTCCTGGACAGTGGACAAAAGATAGCCGAGGGTACCGCTGCGCAAATCCAGAGGGATCAGAGGGTCATCTCTGCTTACCTTGGTGAGGAAGTAGAGTAATGCTGAAGGTTGAAAAGATATCGGTGGCCTACGGCCGGATCACAGCGCTCCGAGAGGTCTCTCTGACAGTGAACGATGGTGAGATCGTAACCCTCATCGGGGCCAACGGGGCTGGCAAGACCACCCTGCTGAATGCCGTATCAGGACTGGTGCCTCTGAAGGGCGGCAGCATCTGGCTGGACGACCGCCGGCTCTCCGGACTTCCCACTCACAAAACAGTTAGGCTCGGCATAGGATATGTTCCAGAGGGAAGGCAAATCTTCGGGGCCATGTCTGTGAAAGACAACCTCACCCTGGGCAGCTATTCCCAGTGCGCCCAGAACCCGCTAAGCACTCTGGTATACACTGGCTGGTTCCTGCGTCGCCCCTCGGTTCAGTCCAATCTGAAAATGGTATTCAGTCTTTTCCCCATACTCAGAGAACGGCAGAAGCAGCAGGCAGGCAGCCTGAGTGGTGGGGAGCAACAGATGCTAGCTATTGCCCGAGCACTAATGTCCTCTCCCCAGATACTTCTACTGGATGAGCCTTCTCTCGGGTTGGCGCCTACTTTGGTGAAGGAAATCCTCAAGCTTCTGGTCAGACTCAGAGATGAGGGGCTTACCATACTCCTTATCGAGCAGGATGCCGCTGCTGCCCTTAAGATTGCTGATAGAGGTTACGTAATGGAAAGAGGACGAATTACCATCGAGGGCACTGCCAAGGAGCTTTTGGGCGATGATAGAGTCAGGCAAGCATATCTGGGCAAGGCTATAGCCTAAGCTGCCATAGGCGTGGTAAAATGGCAGAGGAGGCATGACAGAACATGAAGCAGCTACTGTCAGGGAATGAAGCCATTGCATTGGGGGCATACCACGCTGGCGTAGCTGTAGCAACCGCCTATCCCGGAACGCCGAGCAGTGAGATACTGCAAAGCATAGCTCGCATGGATGGGGTATATGTTGAGTGGTCAACCAACGAAAAGGTGGCTTTGGAAGTGGGTATGGGAGCAGCCTACAGCGGTGTCAGAGCCCTTGTCTCGATGAAACACGTAGGGCTGAATGTGGCTGCTGACCCCTTCTTCGCAGCTTCAACCACAGGTATAGTTGGCGGACTAGTGGTAGTCTCCTGCGATGACCCCGGAGAACATAGCTCGCAGGGTGAGCAAGATAACCGTCACTTCGCCAAGTTTGCCAAAGTGCCTATGCTTGAACCCACCAATAGCCAAGAAGCCTATGACTTGATGGATTGGGCTTTCAACATCAGCGAGGAATTCGACACACCAGTGCTTGTGCGCTCCACCACTCGTATATCTCACTGCAAGACCGTGGTGGATATAAGTAAGGAGCGGAAAGCTGATTTGAGGCAGCCTGGTTTCACACGCTCTCCCGCCAAGTATGTGATGGTTCCTTCGAATGCTCGCATCAGGCGCTATGCAATGGAGGAACGCATTGTCAAGCTGCGCACCTACGTAGAGGACTTTCCCATGAACGAGATGCTGCTGGGGACCCGAAAGCTCGGCGTCATATCCAGCGGCGTAGCATACCAATACGCCCGAGAGGTTTTTAAAGATGCCTCATTCCTCAAGCTAGTAACCACCTACCCCATTCCTGCCAACCTGGTACGCCGATTCGCCCAGGAAGTGGAGAGAATAGTTGTAGTTGAGGAGCTAGATCCTTTTCTTGAAGAAGAGATACGCCGCCTCGGTATTCCGGTCACGGGCAAGGAGTTTATCCCGATAATTGGTGAGCTTAATCTTGAGATAGTTGAACAAGGCGCTATAAAGGCAGGCATACTGCCAGCTACAGCGAAGCCTTCACCTCAAGCCGAACCGCCCGCACCGCAACTAGTGCCACGACGGCCGCAACTCTGTGCCGGTTGTCCCCATGTTGCCACCGAGTTTGTCCTGAGAAAAATCGGCTTTCATACTCCCAGTTCAGCAAAAGAATTGAAGAAAGGCGAACTTATTGTTACCAGCGATATCGGGTGCTACACTTTGGGCGTATACCCCCCTCTCTCAGCTTTGGATACTTGCGCTTGTATGGGAGCCAGCATAGGGCAGGCACTGGGGCTGGAGAAAGCGGGAGTGCCCAATAAGGTCGTGGCCGTACTGGGTGACTCTACCTTTATGCATTCCGGCATAACCGCACTAATTGATGTAGTGTACAATCAGGGCGATACCACCGTCATCATCCTGGACAACGGAACCACCGCGATGACTGGGCATCAGGGTCATCCCGGGACAGGCATCTCAGCTAGAGGGACAGAAACCCAAGCAGTAAAATTGGAGACGCTGGTGCAGGGGATCGGTGTTAAAGATGTCAATGTAGTAGATGCCTTCGATTTGGATGCCATTGAGTCCACCTTAAGACGATCCCTGGAAATCAAGGGGCCTTCGGTGATGATAGCGCGAGGGCCTTGTCCCCTGTATGTCAAAACGAAAGGAACTCGCTTCGAGGTAGATACCGAGGAGTGCAGTGGCTGCTATGATTGCCTGGATGTCGGTTGTCCTGCCATATCCATTTCGGAGGATATGGCTCAGATAGACGCTGACACGTGCGTGGGCTGCGGTGTTTGCGCCCAGGTTTGCCCTCAAGAGGCAATTTTGGAGAGCAAGTGATGAAGGATGTCAATGTATTGATGGTAGGTGTTGGCGGCCATGGTGTCATCCTTGCTAGCAACGCCATGGCCGAGATTGGCATGAACAACGGGTACGATGTGAAAAAGTCGGATTCCCTGGGCATGGCGCAGCGAGGCGGGAGCGTAATGAGCCATGTCCGCTGGGGAAAACATGTCTTCTCCCCAATGATCGAGAAAGGGAAAGTCGATTTCTTACTCGGCTTCGAACAACTGGAGGCCGCGCGCTGGGCGTTGTATTTGAAGCCAGGTGGAGTAGCTATCATCGCTGACATTGTTGTCATCCCGATATCGGCGATTGATGGCAAGATTCCCTACCCAAGCTGGAATGAAGTCAAAGGGATCCTTGCCCAACATACCAATCAGATATACCTGATCCCAGCCACCAGAATCAGCCACGAAGTAGGCAATCCCAGAGCAGTTAATATGGTCATGCTGGGGTTCCTATCTGCGTTCCTGGAACTAAAATCCGAAGCCTGGACGGACACTATGCGCCGCAGATTGCCGCCCAAGTTCATGGAATCCAGCCTTCAAGCTTTCATTAAAGGAGCAGAGGAGGCCAAGGCAATGATACCAGCAAAGGGGATCATAAAATGATTCGCGACCCTGAACATGAGAAAATGCCCCGAAAGGAATTGGAGAAGCTTCAACTTGAGCGACTACAGGCCAAGGCCAGGGAGGTTTACGAGAGGGTGCCCTTTTACCGCCGGGCATTCAAGGAAAGAGAAGTGACCCCAGAGGACATTCGGACTCTAGCGGACCTAACAAGATTGCCGTTTACCACAAAACTAGACTTCCGAGATAACTACCCCTACGGATTGATGGCGGTTCCCCTGGAACAGATAGTACGTATCCATTCCTCCAGTGGCACAACGGGTAAGCCAATAATTGTACCCTATACCCACGGCGATATTGATACTTGGACGGAGGTGATGGCTCGTACTTTGGCTACAGCGGGTGTAACCAAGGACGATGTGCTGCAAAACGCCTACGGCTACGGTCTATTTACCGGAGGGCTTGGTTTTCACTACGGTGCTGAGCGCATTGGTGCCTCAATAGTCCCCACTGGCGGCGGAAATACCAAGCGTCAGATTCTTCTCTTGCAAGACCTGGGCACAACCGTCATTACCTGCACTCCCTCCTATGCACTTATCATTAACGAAACTGCCCTGGAAATGGGCGTTGATCTACGTGACACCAAGCTCCGCTTAGGCGTACTAGGCGCTGAACCCTGGTCAGAGCAGATGAGGGAGGATATCGAGGAAAGGACGGGCATCTCGGCCATCAATATCTACGGGTTGACCGAGATCATTGGGCCGGGTGTTTCAGTAGAGTGCCCGCATAAATGCGGACTGCATATCGCGGAAGACCATTTTCTGGTTGAAATCATCGATCCCCAAACCGGTGAGCAGTTGCCCTATGGAGAGGAGGGAGAGCTAGTAATAACTACCCTTACCAAAGAAGCTCAGCCGGTTATCCGATTCCGCACCAGGGACATCACCAGCCTCAATCCCGAGCCCTGCGAGTGTGGACGAACTGGGGTAAGAATGTCCCGAATCACCGGCCGCAGTGACGATATGCTAATCGTAAGAGGGGTAAATGTTTTCCCGTCTCAGATAGAGAGCGTGCTTCTCGATGTCGAGGGGGTAGAACCACACTACCTAATAGTGGTGGACAGACAACACGTGTTTAAGACCGACGAACTCGAGATATGGGTTGAGGTCTCTGAGGATATCTTCTCCGACGAGATGCAGAAGATGGAGGATCTGGAAAAGAGACTCCGATCCGAGATGGACAGCGTACTGGGGATCTCAGCTCGAATTAAACTCGTGGAGCCCAAGACCATAGCACGTACTGAAGGCAAAGCCAAAAGAGTAGTGGACCGAAGCGAGCTATGATACTTCGAAACTAACATCATGACGGCTAAGGGAGGGACCTAGCTGTGAGAATAAAGCAAGTTTCCGTCTTCGTGGAGAACCAGCCTGGCCGGCTGGTGGCCATCCTCGAACCCCTCGAGAAAAGAGGGATTAGCATACGTGCATTGTCGATAAGCGAAAGTGCTGAGTTTGGCATAGTGCGTATGATTCTAGACAATGCGGAAGAGGGACTGAAGGCCCTGCGGCAAGCTGGTTTTACTACCAGGATGGACTGGATACTTAGCGCTGAGATACCAGATGTATCCGGCGGGTTGCTGAACAGCGTAGCCAGACCGCTGGCCGAAGCTGGCATCAATCTGGAATATTTCTACGCTTACATTGAGCAGGCCGCAGGTGATAAGGCGATGGTGGTACTAAAGACAGATGATTTGGAAAAAGCGGAGCAGGTCCTAAAATCACTATGAGCTGACTCATGGGCTTTTTCGTGTTCCTCTACAAACAGGCTACAGCTTGACACACGCTAGGAAAGACCATATTGCTTGGCTGCTGCCCTAAAGCCCGCTAACGACCCCTCAATAACCCAATCCTCCACGCAGTAGGATATGCGGAAGAATCCGGGAGCACCAAACCCCTTCCCCGGCACCACCAACACGTTGTGCTTCTGCAACTCCTTCACGAAGGCCACATCATCCTCAATAGGCGACTTGGGGAATATGTAAAATGCACCCGTAGGCTTTACCATCGAATAGCCCATCTCAACAAGACCGTTGTATAGCAGATCCCTTTTCTTCACGTACTGGTCTATGTCAACGGAGACATCCTGCAGACCCTGAACCACGTGTTGCATCAGGGCAGGAGCATTTACGAAACCAAGCACGCGATTGCAAAACACCAATCCGTTCATCAACTCCTCTCGCCCATCATATTCAGGACTGACGGCGATATACCCGATGCGCTCACCAGGCACAGCCAGGTCCTTCGAGAAGGAAGTAGCAACAATGGTTCTGGGATGGCACTGAAACACATACGGACACTCTACCCCATCGTATACCAGCCTCCGATAAACCTCATCGCTAATCAGAAAGATCTCTCTTCCGTACTGGCGTTCCTTTACCCCGAGGAGGTCACCAATGGCTTGAGGAATACTGTGGCCATAGACAACCCCAGTCGGATTATTGGGGGAGTTCACCAACACAGCTCGCGTTTTCGGCGTTATGTTATCCTCCAAGAGTTTCAGGTCTGGGACAAACTGGCTATCTGTAGGCACTATTCGAGAGACAGCCTGATGATTGTCTATATAGTAGATATATTCGACAAAGAAGGGGGAAAAGATTATTACCTCATCCCCGGCCTCGACGACGGTCTTCAAAGCCACGTTTATCGCTCCGGCAGCACCACAGGTCATCAATATCTCATTTGGGGTGAAAGGTAATCCGGTCGCAGAGGACAGATGCGCTGCCACGGCAGCTCGCGTCTCAGGATAGCCAGCATTCGGCATATATCGGTGCATACCTGGGCTGAGGTCATTCCCCCACCTGCGCAACTCCTGGCGAAACTGCTCCGGGGGCTCCATTACCGGATTACCCAGGGAGAGGTCGAAAACATTGCTCTCGCCAAATCTCTTCTTGAGAGCAATTCCATCTTCAAACATCTTTCTAATCCACCCACCATCAGCCATTTGCTGTTGCAACTTTCGAGAAACAGTCATCGATCTGTCCTCCCCAAAGAATCCTTAATCCCACTTTCTAATTTCTAAAGAATTAGGAAACGATAAGCCGCGTTCATCAACCCAGCGAGCAGCTATGTTCTAGGCCCCAGAGAAACCGTCGTGCCCGTTGCCCGGGCGATTGTCTTACCTCTAGAGTCGAGGACTGTCATCTCCGATGCCCCCACTCTCTTGCCCGCATGCAAAACCCTGGACTCAGCATAAATGGTCTCCCCCACAGGGGCAGCCGCAAGAAAATGAATGTTCATCTGAACAGCTACGTGTATATCCTGCAACGTATTGCAGGCAGAGCCAAAAGCCTGATCCAGCAACGTGGCAATCACACCACCCTGAATCATATTCTCCCAGTTGAGAAATTCCTTCTTTAGCTCCAGCTTCACCTTGGCATATCCCTGCGAGAGTTCCACAAGCCTCATGCCAAAATGAAGAGCGCAAGGTGAGTTATCGAACCTCTGACGCATCTCCTCAATTTCTACCATCTGTTGCTCTCCTGTCCATTTACATGATTACTCAGAATTTCATAATTCGGCACGATTGTAGCAACAAATCGGCAGCAATACAAGCATTCGAGCTTGCCCTATAATCCTACAAGCACCGTCTGCCCGAAGGCTCAGCCGCGGGCATTGACAACCAGGTGCCAAGGGCTATTATTGGTGACAACAGCGATGAGGCAGGAGAAAGATGGTTGAGTTGAGCGACAGGCAAATCGCAGAGTTCTGGCATCGCAGCTACGCTTCAGCAGATGGACTGTGGTTCATAAAGGTTGAGGAGAAGTACGGATTCGATGCAGCTCTCGATATCGATGACGAAGTCTGGGATGTTTTGCCGAAGATACAGGCTCGTATGCTGAAATCCATGGTGGGAGTAGATAAGGGGATAGACGCCCTCTTCGAATGCCTTACAACAAGGCTCTCTCTGGAAGGTTTTGCGTTTAAGGCTGAAAGAGCTGGTGACGGGGGTAGTTTCAAGATAGTAATCAGCAAATGTCCCTGGCACGATTTAATTGTGAAATCGGGCAGAGAAGAGCTTTCTGGAAAGGTAGGAACCCTGATTTGCAATACGGAGAATTCGGTCTGGGCTTCCGAATTCGGCGACGATATCCTTTTTGAGCTAGGGAATCAAATCTGCAAAGGCTCCGCGTCTTGTATCCTAAAGTTCAGTTCCGCTCCTGCTAACATGCCTTAGAAAGATACACAGGCGGTTAGTTCGGGGCATCACAAGGGCACTCTATATCCTCACCGGGTCTTCCTCTTCCACGCCGTTGCACCTATGCGTTGTCTGTCCTTGGAGGCGGTTCAGGCTCGACACCGCGTCGGGGCGGAGAATTGTTGCAATCAACATGAAATTGCCCAATATGGTGATATACACATCAAAATCCGTTGAGGGGCATTGATAGTGTCCTTGGTGGGTTCGACTCCCATTCGCTCCCGCTAGGGTTTTGCTAACATTTTGCTAGCGAACTTGGCGGCGTGGGGTATCACGAAAAGGTACTGAACTGGGCACTAGCGAGGCGATTTGGCTACGGCGCAGCACTAGACAACACCTATCAACACGGCTTGCAACGGGTTTCAAGACCACTACTTGGCCGCACCACACCCCAATGGTTTCCACTCAGATTACCGGATGTTGAGGTGACGGCGAGAGAGGCAGCCTGCCGATTAGTGGGATAAAGAAAAGGGGCCACTTGATGTGACCCCTAGTTCCAAGCCGTGTGAGTCCTAGGCTTTCTCAATCCTGAATACCTTCGTCCCACACACGGGGCATGTGCCACTTGTAGCAGGTCGCTTGTTCCTTAGAGTGATCCTCTGTGGGTTCTTGATGTCAACCTTCTTTCTACACTTCATACAGTAAGCTTGTGCCATTGTTATTCCTCCTCCTTCGATCAACGTTGGCTGTGTCTCACCAGTGGGGACTGTGTCCCACTGGTTGCACGATATGGATAATAAGGGTAGGAGAAGCTAGATGTCAAGCGGCAAGGAGATGCGGGACTACACTTCTTGACGATTTGTTACTCTGGCCACTTTCTTGGATGAAACTGTTGCTCCAATTCTTGCAATAGTTTTTAGTGCTATCCTCGGTGTTGGTCTGACGTGCTACCTCGGCACGCAGATAGCTTTAGAGCTGGGAGTTTCTGTATTCACGGGGAAAATAGTTTCAGTAGCCCTGGGCCTGCTATTCGTAAGAATCGGGATAGGCATTTACTTCGCCACTAGGAAGAAGATGGAGGTTCCTCCTCCTTTCGAAGAATTTAGGGAAAAGATAATGAAAGTGGACGAAGATGAAACTATACCTGAGGAGGAGTGGACTGAACTAAGAGCGCCATTGAGAGCGACTGGGGAAGAACTGAAGAAGTTTAACCGACAGTATCGCATAATGCTAGCAATTTGTTTGTCTCTTGTCGCTATCACTGCGGCGTTCACGGCTTACATTTATTTCATTTAGCATAAAGCTGGCAGATGACGAAAGGCTTGGTTAGTTTTACCTTGTCTACCTCATTCATCCTCCGGGGCACAAAGTCCGCTTCTGTCGATCATTTGCGCGTTTATTCATTCAAGAGCCAAGGCAATTGGTACGTCTACGTTCTTGTGGGTTATGTGAATCTCGTGGTAAAATTCACTGGTGAAAATAAGGAGGTTAGCGACATGAAAGAAGGAGGGAGAATCCTTAAGTCTGTAGCAATAGATACCGGTGGAACTATGACTGACGCAGTGATCATGGATACCGAGGGAGAATTCACTGTTGGTAAGGCCGTGACTACCGCGAGGGATGAATCAGAGGGAATTTTGAATGCAATGGGAAGCGCCTGTGGTTATTGGGGCATTGACTCTGAGAAGGCGATCAAGGACATCGATATTTCGATTTATTCTGGCACAATAATGGTCAACAGGCTTCTCCAGAGGGAGGGGAATGAGAATATTGGGTTGATAACAAGTGCCGGCTTTGAAGATCTTCACCAGCTTGGAAGGGGTATGCAATGCTGGGCGGGTTTGCCTTATGCCGGAAGGCTACATGCCAGGGAGCATAAACACCCTGAGCCTCTCGTTCCCAGAGAGAAGATAAGGGGAGTTCGTGAGAGAGTCAACTTTATTGGTGAGGAGTTGATCCCCCTCTATGAGGATGACGTGAGAGAGGCGGTGGAGGAATTACTCGATTTGGGGGTCACTGTTATCTGTGTATGCCTTCTCAGCTCATATAGAGACCCAACCCACGAACGAAGAGTAAAGGAAATTGCCGAGGATATCATCAAGGAAAAAGGCAAAGATGTCCGTGTGGTAATATCCTACGATGTTGCCCCTATCAGAGGTGAGACACCAAGATTAAACACCATGATAGTCGAGCAGTACGCTGCTGAACCATCAAGAGAGCAATTGCGTAGAATTCAGCAAAGTTTTAAAGAGAAGGGGGCAAAGGCTCCATTTCGAGTTTTAACCTGCTATGGTAGTACAGTTTCTCCCGAGCACGAGAGGTTAGTCACAACGTTAATGTCGGGACCAATTGGAGGGGCCGTTGGAGGCGCATATCTAGCAAACAAATTAGGGATAGCAAACGTAATAGGTGTTGATGGTGGAGGAACGACCTTTGATGTCGCCCTTATATCTGAAAGATACGTTCCTACCAGGTGGGAGAGCATTGTGGGAGGTTTCCTGTTAAATATACCAATGATTGGTCTGAGGTCAACGGCTGCTGGGACTGGTGCATATCTAAGATATAATAAGATAACTAAAAGACTCGAATACGGGCCTGATTCCGCAGGATATCTCGTAGGAGTTTGCAACGAGAAAGCCAACGTCCAAACTGTGACGGCAACCGATTGTGCCCTTATTTTAGGATACCTTAATCCTGATTACTTCATTGGAGGTGATATACCCTTAAACAAGGATAAAGCATTTAAAGCTGTCAAGGAGCAACTTGCAGACCCAGTGGGCAAAGAACCATATGAGACTGCCAAGGGCATGCTCGATCTGATCCAGCTAGATCAAGCGAGTTTTATAAGAGGGATAGTTGAGGGGATGGGCTATCGCCCCGAGAATTATGTTCTGTTATGTTATGGCGGAGGAGGCCCCCTTCAAGTTGCCGGTTTTACCAAGGGGATGAACTTCCAGGATATCCTGATCCCTTCGTGGGCTGCCGCCTTCTCAGCCTTTGGATGTGTATGTGGTGATTATGCTTACCGCTATGAGAAGAGTCTGGACCTCATATTGCCGCCAGACGGGAGCTTCGATGCCATTGTAGCTATGTCCAGCACAGCAGGCTATATGGAATTGAAAGAAAGGATTTGCAAAGAGTTTGAGCGGGATGGCATGAATCCAGAGGAGGTAGAATTCAGACCGTCTACCAGGTTGCAATATATGGGAATGCTTGATGATCTGGAGGTTGATTCACCCTCTGATACGCTGGAAGCGAAGGATATGAAAGAGATTACAAGCAGGTATGACAAGCGTTTTGAGGAGATATACAAAAGAGGCACGAAGAGCCCAGAGCTTGGATATGCTGTCACAAAATTAATAGGAGTCGGTGCCATTCCAGTAGTTAAACCGGAGATTCCTTCCTTTGATCTTTGTGGAGAAAAGCCAGATGAAGCAGCAGCGAAAGGTAAAAGGGATATCTACTGGGAAGGAGAGTGGCACGAGGCATCACTCTGGGAGTGGGATCTGCTAAAGCCCGGGAACAGGGTAAAGGGCCCTGCAGTGATAGAATCCCCGGTCACGACGCTATTGCTTCCTCCAAATTCAGAGACGTATCTGGATCAGTACAGGATCTTCCACTTGAAAACTAAATAGGGGGTTAATACAAATGGAAAAAAGAAAATCAATAGGCTGGGACGGAAAGAGTCTCAAGGAGATGACCCAAGAGAGCGAGCAGCTATTCAAGGAAACGGGAAGGTATTACGGGACAGATAAATTGGAATTAAAAGACGAGGACCCTTTTAGATATGAGAGAGCTTATGCCAGGCTGAGAGGTGCAAGTGAATCTGCCTGGGAGACTGCCTTGCATGTAGCTGCCTCTCCAATCGTGAAAGAGATTGGAGAGCTCTGTTTTGCTCTGTACACTCCAGAAGGAGATTCTGTTATCGTCTCCACTGGAATCATGGTCCATGTGCACACGATGAGCGAGGCTATAAAGTTCATAATAAGGGAGAACTACGAAGAAGAAGTCGGCATCAATCCGGGAGACATCTTCCTTAACAACGACTGCCTGTGCGGGAACGTTCATACCGCTGATGTCCAGACGCTCATTCCCATTTTCTGGGAAGATGAGCTCATTGGTTGGGTGGGGGGAGTGACTCATCAAATAGACATTGGCGGCATTGTGCCCGGGCATGATCTGACATGTACTGTTGAGCGCTTCGACGATGGCGTTCACTATACATGTCTGAAGATAGGCTCCAACAATCAGATATGGAAGGACCATATGATCAACGCCAGACTAGCGGTGCGCACTCCTATGTACTGGGAACTGGATGAAAAGTGCAGGTTGTCAGGATGTCTGATGATAAGGGATGCAACCCTCGATTTCATAAGAGATGAAGGGATAGGGTACTACAAGAGATTCATTCGGGAGGCAATAGAGGATGGGAGGAGGACCTTCATTGCCCGCGTCAGGCAACTTTTAATTCCCGGCAGATATAGAGCTTCATCAGTCATGGGTACCGCCATGGACCCCATTCAGTTGAAACCTCAGGCAACCACAGAATCATTGGCCAATATGCCGCTAGAGCTTATAGTTAAAGGTGATGGCGGTTTATCGCTCTCCTTCGATGGCGCTAGTGCAGCACAACGATTTGCATTTAACTGTGGGATAGGAGCTATGGAAGGGGGACAGTGGGTTCTTCTAACTCAATGCGTCATTCATCGTGACAAGGTAAATGATGGGGCCTACATGGCTGTGGATAAGGACTATCCCCCGGGAACCTGGTGCAATCCAGTTGACCCTTATCTATCTTACAATAACCCCTGGGGTCTCCTGATACCAGCTTATACTGCCATGATGAGGTGCCTTTCTTACGGTTTCTTTAGCAGGGGATTTAGGGAGGAGGTTGTGCCCGGATATTCTCATACTGCAGATGCTATCCAGGGCGGTGGATTTTTCGAGAAAGGACCTTTGGCAGGGCAATATTGGACTCTTTCAACCTTTGAGATAGCTGGACAGGGATACGCAGCCAGTGCCGTTACCGACGGGTTTAATAGTGGATATGCGATGTGGAACCCGGAGGGAAACCTGGGAGATGTAGAAACCTGGGAAGTCATCCAGGGAGGCATCCCATATCTTTCAAGGCAGATGAAACCGAACATTGCCGGTCACGGCAAATACAGGGGAGGCTCCAATTATGAGACGGTAGCAATGATTTATAACTCTCGTAATGTCACATTCTTTAATGCTGCAGAAGGGTCAACTTATGCTGGCTGTGGCGGCATGCATGGAGGGTATCCGCAGGCGACTTCCTATATCCTTCGTGCGGAAAATACGAACATGCCTGAGGTGGTCAAAAATAAAAAGCCATATCCACTGGGAGACCCAGACCCGGCCCATGGAGAATTCGAGAGGTTCATAAAGGGCAAGATAACAAGGATACCTGAGGGAATGATGATACCCATAGGCCTTAAGAATTATGACCTTGTACATTGGAGGGAATCAGGAGCTCCAGGATATGGCGATCCGCTGGAGCGCGAAGTAGACCTGGTGAAGAAAGACCTTAAGGACAAGATATTCACCAAGGACATTGTCTACAATGTCTATGGAGTTGTGGCCACATATGATGAGGCGAACAGGGAGTGGTCAGTTGACTATGAACACACCAAAAAGCGAAGGGACCAGCTTCGCAAGGAAAGGGAAGATAAGTCGATGACCTTCGAAGAGTTTTATCAAAGGGAGAAGAAGAGAATAGTGGGCGGTAACCTGATCGAGCCTGTCAAGCGGATGTATAACGAGAGCATCCAATTATCTAAAAGATGGGGGAAGGAGTTCCTGGAGTTTTGGAATCTGCCCGAGGATTTCAGGTTCAAATTAGAGGAGGAATAAGTGAAAAAGTATGATAAATACGATATCGAAACTATCGAAAGGATGATAGATGGTAAATTGCCGTGGCCTGAGCTGAGGCTAATATTATCTGAGGAAAAGGATAGCGATAGGTTCGAAAAGGTTATGGAGATCCTGCAAAGACGTGTTCCGTGGAAGGAGAAAATCCTTCTGCCCCTCCATGAACACTTGTACATTGTGTTAAAAGAAGGGAAGAGGATAGTCAAGTGTGATTGTGGCTACGAATTCGGCGATTACCAAGAGAACTGGAAGACAAAGTGCCGCGTGAGGGTAAGGGACACCAACGAAAGCCTCGAGGAGATATATCCACCCTACATGCATTCAGATCCAGCATGGGAGGAAATAAGGGAATATTACTGTCCCGGCTGTCTGGCGCTTTTAGATACAGAGCTAGCGCCTCCCGGCTGTCCTCCGGTATTCAATTTCCTCCCTGATATAGACACTTTCTATGAGGAATGGTTGGGAAAGCCCGCTCCCGATAAGAAGAGAGCGTAAGTAAGACATATCCCCTCTTTAGATAAGTGTAATGGCTTCACCGAGATTGCAGTATCAGTTATCGCATAATGGGGATAAGAGGCGCTACTTATGGAGAGTATATTTATAACTGGTGTCTCAGGTTATTTTGGCTCCAAACTTGTCGCGCTGTTTGACCAAAAGGATGAGTTGGGAAGCATTGCAGGAATTGATGTAAAGGCACCTTCATACACCTCGAGAAAATTGGAATTTATACAACATGATGTTAGGGATGACATGTACCCAATACTCTCAAAAAGGGGCATAGACTGTGCTATCCATACTGCTTACATTTTGCCACCAATACACAATAAGACCTTGATGGAAGACATTAACATTAATGGGACAAAGAACTTTTTGGACTCATGCACTGGGGCTGGCGTGGATCAGCTTTTATGTTGTTCTTCTACTGCCGCGTACGGGTTCCATAAAGATACCCCGTCTTTGTTGACGGAGAACTCTCCCCTGAGGGGAAACGATGATTTCACGTACTCCAAGAACAAAAAGGAGCTAGAGTTTATCTATAAAGAGTTCAAGGAAACCCACCCTGATGTATGCCTAACCATTATAAGGCCGTGTTTCGTAGTAGGCCCTGGATTTGACAACCCACTCGCTAGGCATCTTAAAAAGAAGATAGTGCTACTGCCACGAGATACGGCACCGTTTCAGTTCATACACGAAGATGACCTTGTAGAGATTATCTATCAGCTCCTGTCGAAAAAGAAGGAAGGGACATACAATTTGGCTGCTGATGGCACCATGACTTTTGACGAGATGCTACGCATCCTCGGCAACCGGCCTTTAAAATTACCTGCATCCGTACTGTATCCATTAACCGACTTAACGTGGTTTTTGCGCATTAAGTTTATCACAGAATTTCCAAGCCCTGCTTTGAATATGACCCGTTATCCGTGGATTGCTAGTAATGAAAAGCTAAGAAAAGAACTAAACTACAAATTTACGTATACTACAAAGGAGGCCTTTGAGGATTTTGCCAGGCATGTCAAGGCCGGGAGTCAATCCTAGTACATTTAATCTTCTTATGATCCATCCCTAGCTTTGCCTAAGGTGCCAAGGTTCCCTTACAAAGACTAAGTTGCTTATTCTCAATTGCGTGAAGGTCTGCTTCTGCCTGTGTGTCTATCTTTGCTCTGGGCAATGGTGCAAAATTACTTGGAAAGCTATAATCAAGATTAGTAAGCAGGAGGTTTTAAACTGTGGCGAAAGAGCGCGTTATGATATTTATAGATAGAGGAAATCTTTATGCTGGTGTGAAGTTTGGACTCAATCTACAGAAATCTGTAAATATAGATAGCTTGGTTAGGAAGCTAATTGCAGGGCGTCACTTAGTGCGAGCTTCTGAGATCGTAACTGAAGGTTCAGGTTGAAGGTTGCCTAGCATTTGTGCCAAGGCATGCAGTTCCCAGGACTTGTTTGTGCAACAAGTGTCCAGAATGTGCACTCCGGAAACAATAGTGCATTCTGTTCAATCAGGTTGCTTGGCGTACCCTGGCGGCAGCCGGAGGAATCTCCACGAGTAGCGCTTCGCTCGCCGCGGCGGAGGCTTGGGATAGGCTATGCCGTAGAACTCGAGGATGGTCCACCACCAACCGACCATGTTTGCACCACCTGGTGTAATTTTCGTGGTGAGCCGTGCTGGATTCGAACCAGCGACACCCTGATTAAAAGTCAGTGAGGGGCATTTCTGAAGCTAAATTGGAGCAAAATCCTGATTTCGACACCTTAACTCGCTTGTTCCTTCGCTCCCATATCTTAGCGAGTTAGGGACTCATCACCCAGGCTTTCGACCAATGACATTATAAGCATTAGTGGCTTTTTCTGCAATGTCTGTGAGGTTGGTGTGATGTCGACGTGATTAGAGTGTGATCTTAATCTTGGTTAGCCTTGCACCCTCTCCAACACCTCTCGCGTCCGGCGCACCCAGTAGTCCATTCCCATCTCTCGGGAAGCACCCTCGGCCTTCTTCATGGTTTCCAGGGCCTTGTCCTTCTGCCCCATTTCCCCGACGACATTTGGAAACAAATGCGCCCCCACCCGTGGTGTTGTTGAAGAAGTAGTCTGGCCAGTAAGCGTACGTATATTCATCGTCGTCCTGCATGTCTACAAGATCAGAGACACTTTTTGGAGGAGTTGTATGCCACTACAGGTACGGCTTTTTGGCTATTTCGCCTTCCAGACCGCTGGGCGCTTTTCCATAAACGCCCTGGGACCCTCTTTGGCGTCCTCGGTGTCGAAGATGAGCATGGACATCAGTCGCTCTATAGAGTAGGCGGGGTCGAGGCCAAGCCCTCTGAGCACCGACTCCTTTATCGCCTGCACTGCCAGGGGGCCATTGGAGCAGATTTTCTCGGCGTAGGCCATTGCGGTAGGCATAAGCTCCTCACGGGGGACCACCTTGTTGATCAGGCCGATCTCGTAGGCTTCCTGAGCGGTGAACTGGTTGGCGGTGAGCAGCATCTCCATGGCTCGGCAGAAGGGTAGCTGGCGGGGAAGCCTCACCGTCGTTCCACCGCCGGGGAAGAGGGCCCAGGTGGGCTCCATTACAGCGAAGACGGCATTCTCTGAGGCAACTCTGATATCTGTGCCCAGGAGCATCTCCAAACCTCCCCCGAAACAGTATCCGTTGACCGCGGCAATCACCGGCTTCCACATGTCGAATCCTCGGAGCACGGCGTTCAGGGGTCTGGTGTCTGACTGCATATCTCTCAGGTCACCCTCGGTGATCATGGGGACAAAGGTCTTTAGGTCGCCGCCAACGGAGAAGGCGGTTTTGCCGGCGCCAGTGACGATGGCTACCCAGATATTGCGGTCATCCCTGATATCTATCCAGGCATCCGAAAGCCTTTCCATCATCTCGTTATCCATGGCATTCAACGCCTCGCGTCGGTTCATGGTGACGATGGCTATGTGGTCCTTCTTTTCATAGATTACTGCTGGCATTTTTTACTCCTTTTTGAGATTGCTACAGCGCCCTATTTCTCAGGCACTGATACAAGCCCTGGCCAAAAGTGATTTGAGGCGAAAGCCTCAAAATGTAATTACACCACGTATAATTGTCCCCTCCAATGTATCCGTGATAGCGTCGTTAATCTGGTCTAAAGTGTAGCGGGCTGAAACCATTTTATCCAAAGGCAATTTGCCAGCCATAAACAGATCCACGTAGCGAGGAATGTCGAACTTGGGACGTATGCTGCCGACGGTGCACCCTGTAATAACCACCTCCCTCATAAAACGCCAGGCCTCGATAGAGAATGTTTCCCCTATTGGGGCGAGTCCTAAAACCACCGCCATGCCACCCGGGCGCGGATAAACGGAATGAAAGGCCTGGGTCATGACTTCTGTCTTGCCGATAGCTTCAAAGCTGTAGTCCACGCCCCCTTCACATTCTGCCGCAATCTTCATCACCGGATCCCCTTTGGAGGCATTGACCAGATTGGTCGCCCCGAACTCCCTAGCTATTTCAAGCTTGCTATCGAGCAAGTCTACAGCGACGATTGGGTGCGCGCCCACAAGCTTTGCTGCCATGATTGCAGCCAGCCCCACTCCCCCGCAGCCGAAGACGGCCACACTGCTGCCAGCCTTCACCCTAGCCTTATTTATCACTGCACCGATTCCGGTAGATGCACCACAGCCCAGAAGACAGACTACATCCAGAGGTGCATCATCTCGCACCTTGACTGTCGCAGATTCCTCTACTACAGCATATTCGGCAAACGATGATTGGCACATAAAATGAGACACTTCATCGCCATTCTTCCTTTTTAACCGCTTGGTGCCATCCGCCATACTGCCCATAAGCATTGCTGTCTGCGGATCTGTTTCGCAACTGGAAGGCACCCCCATCATGCAAGCAGGGCATTTCCCACAGTATGGTGCAACGGTGACTACCACCTTATCTCCCGGCTGCAGCCCTGCCACGTTTTTGCCCACCTTCTCTACAATCCCAGCCCCTTCGTGACCTAACACTACCGGTGGAGGCGTCGCTAAATCACCCTTGATGCAATGGATATCACTGTGGCATACCCCGGTTGCCACCAGTTTGACCAAGACCTCGTGATCCTTGGGCTCGTCAAGTTCTACCTCCTCTACCACAAGAGGCGCATTCAACTGCTCCAGTATCGCTGCTCTCATCTTCATTTGATGCCTCCATTCCGCAGACCTTTGTCAGCAGCGTTAGTTGTGCTACCTATTCCTCATAATCACCCGAAGTAGCCCTTGTCACACGCTGCGGTAATGTACTCAGGCTCCTTCCACCACTTTTCGATCCCGTAGTCGTCGGCTATGGTGTTTGCGGCAATATAGCTCGGGCCGAAGGTGACGAGCCCACCAGGATTGACGCTGGCACCGCAAACGTATAGGTTCTTGATCGGAGTCCTGTGGCTGGAGCATTCGTCGTTAGGCCTGTTATACGCCATCTGGAATATCTGGTATGCTCCCTGCTTGATCGACCCCTCAACCATGTTCAGATACTTCGTCGAATAGTCGAGAGGGGTCACAAAGTAGGTCCACATTATCTTGTCCTTCGTCATGTTGGGAGCATATTTCTGCAAGGTGGCTACGAATTTCTCCTCGTGCTCCTCCCTCAACTTGCGATCCCACCATTTTTCAGCGCCTTCCTTGAGATTAAAAGGAGCCATCTCCCACATTGACCCGGTGTGTTTTCCAGCAGGCGCCTGGCTGGGATCAAACATTGTAGGGAAGGCGCAGTCACAGCCAACTGTAGACAACAATTCGCCTTTGTCTATTGCCTCCCAGTGATTTATCAGGTCGTCCGGAGTCTCATAGCCCAGAATGTACATGAACCCTTTATTAATGTCCGGGTTGTCAGCAGCAGCGGCGAAGTTGGGAAGTTCATTTAGCGCTGCATGAAGTGAACACAGGCTCCACTTCTCCCAGTGCCAGTTCCTGACCTTGCTCGCGAAATCGTCAGACAGGTGCTCCTCACCTACGTATTTCAGGAAGGTCTGGTGGGGGTCTATGCTGCTTACTACAGCCTTCTCTGCCTCATACAGGGTGCCATCCTCAAGCTCTACTCCCTTCGCAGTCCCATCCTCCACTATGATTCTCTTGATGAGCTGGCTGCCTCTGAGATGCCCCTGACCCGGCTCCTGGATAACCCTAGATAGCGCATTGCTCAGTCGATGTGAGCCACCGAGGCAAAGCCTGGAGTTGACCGCCCTATCCAACATAAGGGGAACGAGGAAACCAAGCCCCCCATTATCATATTCCAGCCCCCAGTGGCAGGCGAGATAGAGCATCATTGTCTTGACCCGTTCATTCTCAAAGAGTTCATCGACAATCTCTTTCGGGCTTTTATGTTGATACTCTGATATCTCCTTGCCTATGGCGGTCTTCTCCAATCCAACGACCGCCTCAAGGATCGGCAAAGGTTTTACATAAGTGCCGGGGGCGAGGAACTCATCCATGTAGAGCTTGAACTTGTGGTAGACCTCCCGGTATGACTCCGCATCCTTAGCGGAGAACTTGGCTATCGAGTTGCACGATCTGTCCACATCCGAGTAGAGACAGAGACACCTGCCGTCGGTGAAAGGCATCGCTACCTGTAGGTCAGGGAAAACGTACTTACAGCGGTAATTGTCGAGTTCCAGGTCGTTATAAACGGGGGCATAATCCACCATCATGTGATAGATGGCGTGAGTGTTATGATAGAAGCCGCCCAGGGTTACCTCTTCGGTGGCAAGCCCACCCCCTACCTCGAAGTACCTTTCTAGCACCAGCACACTCTGTCCCGCTTTGCTCAAGTAGGCTGCCACGCACAGCCCATTAGGCCCGCCTCCTATAATGACAAAGTCATACTTTGTTTGCATTTGCTTTCCCTCCTAGTGTTATTCTTCCCTAGCCTACATACTTATTGCCCATCAGTATAAGCGCCCTTCCCAGGGCTTCCACAGGTTGTATTTCTGTGCAATCCTCTTGTAGCAACAGTAGGCAGGCGAAGCAAGAGTGCCGACACCCCCTTGATGGTGAGAACCAGAACTCAGCCACAAGTTCTCTACCCCGGGTACCTGATATTGCGCAAGCTCGGGGATAGGTCTGAAGCTGCCCCACTGGCTTGCAATTGGATCCAAAGAAAAGCCACAACCATCTACCCAGTTAGAGTTTCTTTGTGCTATGTCGTAAGGTGTTGCAAAGTGGGTAGCTATCACGTTATCCCAGGTCATGTTTGGCGCGTACTTCTGCCATTGTCTGAGGTAACGCTCAATCGCCTCCTTTTTTACCTGGGTCCACTCTTTTTCGCTCAACGAACTGGCAGTAGGCCAACCACCCGAACCTACAGCAGCAACATGCTTTCCTTGAGGAGCATAGCTAGGATCCCACAGAGTACTAGTGGTTTCCTCCATGCAAATCTTCCTTGGCCATCGGCCTGGCCCCAAGTTACGCATTTCATAGGCATAGTGTCGGCACAGGTACTCAGTATCACCATCCCCCATAAGCACCAGGCGAGCTTCTGCACAGTCAGGATTCCAACTCGCTGCTTTGTACTGTGGGAGCTCGTGGAAGGCTATGTGTCCCCAACAGTACGTTCTTTCGGCCAGCAGATTGTCGACTTTTCTTCGAATCTCTGGGGCTATGTTCACATTTCTAAGATGTCTGCTGACTCCCTGCTTGATCTCAGCGGTGTCGATCACAAGCCTTTTGGCCTCGATCTCGGAGCCATCGGCCAGCTTGATTCCCCGGGCACGTCCGTTCTCTACCAGGACCTGGTCCACATCGGCTCCCACAAGGAATTTGCCTCCTAGTTCACTGAAGGCTCTTTGAAGCGCATGGGCAATATTGTGAGCGCCACCTTCAGCGATGCCATATAAGGAGAAACCGGTTAAAGAAATCACTGGCAAAATGGCAAGATGGACAGGAGCAACATCTCCAGCTGCTACCACATTCATATAATTCCACTCCAGAAAGAACGACCTTATTTCCGCGCTGTCGAAGAGATCGCACGCTATTTCCCACGTCGTCATGTAAGGATACCTCGCATCAAATCCTCCCTCTGGGTCATTTAATAATTCTCCCATATAGTCTGGCTCCCCAGGGAGGGGTGGAGGATTGAAGAAAAACTGGCCTATAGAAAGCATCCAATTCCACGCTTTCTTCTCAAAGAACTTTGCCATTCTTTCAGCATCCCTTGGCGAAATCCTCTCCAGTTCTTCAAGGTTCTTCTCAATAATGTCTTGTCGGGGGAGCACTGCCCCTGTCGTCTCGTCCAATTCCAATACGGTATAGGCTGTAATGCATCTTTCGTCGGGAAAAATCTTAGTCAACATTACTTCGGGTAAGATGATCTTCAGTCCCTTTTCACGAAGTTTGAAATCATAGTATGCAGGACACATCCAGAATGCGATAAACTGGGCATGATCATTCCCCAAAAAGCCTGCTGCGGGCAACGAAGCAGTATGCGCTGGACCACCCAGCTCAGGCGTCTGCTCAAAGAGGCCTACTGTCATGCCGTTCTTGGCCAGGTAGTTGCCTATTACCAGGCCTTGTTGACCTCCTCCAATTACCACCACATCGAAGCTTGCATCAGCCATTTACACACCTAGCCTTCGTCCCGCCTGCCTCTCAAATCATGCGCCCCTCCCATGGCTTCTTCAGGCCGAGTCGTTGCGCGATCCTCTTGTAGCAGTTGTACCCCGCACAACCTACCAGCCCGATGTTATGATGGCCTGAGGCCAAATAGAAGTTCTCTATCCCGGGCACCTGATATTGGGCTAGCTCCGGGATCGGCCTGTACTTGCCCCACTGGCTGGGTATGAGGCTCGGTGGTTGCACATCACCGTCCACCCAGCTAGAATTCCTCTGCTGGTGATCATAGGGAGTACCAACGTTAACAGCTATTATGTTGTCCGGAGTCATGTTTGGTGCATACTTCTGCCACTCCGCTACGATATGGTCGCCCACTTCCTTCTTCACCTGCGCCCACTCCCGCTCACTCAACCAGCTAGCAGGGGGAGCACAGCCCTCACCTACCAGGGCAAGATGTTTCCCCGGGGGACCATAGCTTGGATCCCATTGAGTTTCGGTGGATGCGGTGGGATACAGCTTTGGCGGCCATTGGCCTGGCCTTATGTGCTGCTGGCGGTAGCGGTATTCCCGAAACAGATACTCAAGATCAGTATCGCCCATGACAAGCCAGCGCGCTTTGCCAACGTCGGGATTCCAACTCGCCGCTTTGTACCGTGGCAGCTCATGGAAAGCGGCGTGACCCCAGAAGACCTGGCCTCTATCATGTCTCAGTTTGTTGACCTTCCTGCGGATATCAGGGCTTATCTCCACCCCGTGCAGGTGCCTGTTGATTGTCTGCTCGATATGGGTAGCGTCAATCACCAGCCTCTTAGCCTCGATCTCAGTGCCATCAGCCAGCTTGATTCCCCGGGCACGTCCGTTCTCTACCAGGACCTGGTCCACATCGGCGTCTACGAAGAACTGCCCTCCCTGTTCGCTCAGAGCCCTCTGCAGGGCATGGGCAACATTATGAGTACCGCCTTGAGCGCAGGCCAATCCCGAAATGCCAAAGATAGTGGATAGCCAGAGTGTAGCCATTGGGATAGGGGCAACGTCATCAGCATACACGGTATTGTAGTGGTTCCATATTATACAATAGCTCCTCAGTTCCGGGCTCTCAAACAGGTCGGTCACTATCTCGAACTCGGTCATGAACTGATATCTGGGATCAAGCCCATACTCCGGATCTTCAAATAGGTCCTCTAGAGGATCGGGCTCGCCAGGAAGGGGAGGAGGATTGTAGAGGTGCAGAAATAGTGCCGTGAAAATGTCCCACAGCCTCTTCTCCGCCAGCTTTGCCATTGTCTCCGCATCCCTCGGCGATATCCGTGCCACCTCGTTGATGTTCTTCATGACTATATCCAGATTGGGGGTGATCGTCCCTGTTTCCTTGTCCCACTCCAACGCCATATAAAAGACTAAACACTTTTCGTTGGCAAAGGCCATGGACGCCATGACTTCAGGGAAGATAAAGTTTAGCCCCTTTTCATGGAGCTTGAAGTCCTGGTTACAAGGGCTATTCCAGAATCCCAGGTGCTCCGCATGAGGGTTGCCAATGAAGCCTGGCGCTGGCGAAGGATCGGTGGCAGCACAACCCCCCAGCTCGTTCCTCTGCTCGAAAAGGCCTACCGTCATACCGTTCAGGGCAAGGTAGTTGCTGATTACCAGGCCTTGTTGGCCTCCTCCAATTACCACCGCATCAAAGCTCGCGTCAGCCATTTCTGCACTTCCTTGTATTAGAGTCTTGTCCCGCTTTGCTCAAGCAAGCGGCCACACAGAGCCTGTTGGGCCCTCCTCCTATAGTGACAAATAATGACAAAGTCGCACTTTGTCATCTTGCCTCCCGTCCGAGTGTTACTCCTCCCTGGACTGCAATCTCATTGCCCCTCAGTATAGGCGTCCCTCCCAAGGCTTCCACAGGTCGAGTTTCTGCGCTATCCTTTTGTAGCAGTTGTAGCCGGCCCAGCCTGTCAGCCCCAAGGAGAAATGGCAGGAGCCTGAAGCCATCCAGAGGTCCTCTATCCCGGGAATCTGGTACTGGGCAAACTCGGGTATGGGCCGCATATTGCCCCACTGGCTGGGGATGGTAGCAATTAAACCCCAGTTACCTTCTAGGAAGTTGTCGCTCCTATGCTGAATATCGAAGGGGGTATCTATGTTGGCAGCTATCACATTATCCCAGGTCATGTTTGGCGCGTGCTTCTGCCACTCTCTCAGGAAATGGTCAGGTGCTTCCTTCTTGATCTGCATCCATTCTTCCTCAGTCCTCCAACTGGCAGGGAAGGCCATCTCCTCCAGGAGGGCAACGTGTTTCCCTGGAGGGGCATAGCGTGGGTCCCATTTGCTGTCGGTCGCCTCCCAGAGATACAGCTTCTCCGGCCATTGGCCCGGCCTTATGTGCTGGTTGCGGAAGCGGTACTCCCGGTCAAGGTAGTCGATATCAGCATCGCCCAGAAATATCCAGCGGGCTTCACCACAGTCGGGATTCCAGCTCGCCGCCTTATACTGTGGCAGCTCGTGGAAGGCGATCTGCCCCCAAAAGATGTTGCCCCTATCTACCCTCAGCTTGGCGATCTTCCTCCGATACTCAGCACCTCTAGGGCCCAGATCCACGGTACGCAGGTGTCTGGCGAGGGTATGGGTAATCACTATAGAGGTAATCACCATCTGTTTAGCCTCGATCTCGGTGCCATCGGCCAGCTTGATTCCACAGGCTCGGCCATTTTCCACAAGTATCTCGTCCACATCGGCCCCTACGAAGAATTGCCCCCCTTCTTCGCTCAGCGCCCGCTGCATGGCATGGATGACATTGTGGGTGCCGCCAACGTATACAGCACCGCCGAAGCCGAGTATCTGCATGGGCACGGCGATCAATGCTACAGGAAGTGGCGGTATATCGTCAGGGTATACACCTTGGGAACCGAGCATTCTCAGGGCATGTGCCCTCAACTCATTGCTCTCGAAGAAGTCGCTGACAAACTCGGTTGCGGTCATGAACTGATGTCTGCGTTGAAGCCCGGAGTTGGGGTCAGCCATTAGGAGTTCAAGCGGATCAATCTCGCCGGGCAGAGCGGGAGGGTTCCAGAGAACATTCATGGCTGCAAATCCCCATTCCCATACCTTGCCTTCCCCAAACCAAGCCAGTACCTCGGCATCCGCTGGCGATATCCTCTCCACCTCTTTGACGTTTTTCTCCACGATGTCCTGCTGCGGGACCATCGTGCCAGTTTCCTTGTCCCAGAGTATCGATCGATAAGAGACTATACATCTTCCATCGGGAAACACCATCGAGCTGTTTACCGGGGGAAAAATGTATTCCAGGCCCTTTTCATGGAGCTTGAAATCCTGGTTTGCCGGGCTCGCCCAGAACCCCGCATTGTGAGCACAAGGGTTACCGAGAAAACCAGAGGCTGGCCGCGCCTCCGTGCAGCCGCCACCTCCCAACTCACGTCTCTGTTCAAACAGGCCTACCGTATAGCCGTTCCTAGCCATGTAATTGGCCGCTATCAGGCCCTGATGGCCTCCTCCAATAACCACTACGTCGAAGCTTGCATCAGCCATTTACACCTCTCATACCTTTGGTTTCCGTCCAGCTCGCCTAGACATTGACTTTCTTATAGCTACCTTAATCATCGTTCAGACTAATTACTCTTCTTGCTATCGGCCCCCTTCTCATGTATGTCTTTCAGCCTCGAGATTGCTTCATCAGCCTCCATACTATAGGGCCATCCCTGTGGCTTCGTACCGATTATCTCCTCTTCAGCTAGCTGGGCAATCTCCTCCTCCGTCATCTCGAGGAGCTCTTTGAGAATGTACTCATTGTCCTGGCCAAGGGTCGGTGCTGGCCTGCGAATACTGGTTGGAGTCTCGGAGAACTTGACAGGGAAACCGGGATAGGGATGTGTTCCCGTAACCGGCCGAGTGATTGTCTCGAAGAAACCCCTATCTTTGAGCTGGGGATCATCCAGAACCTCAGCAAATGATAGAACCGGTGCTGCAGCTACTCCCACTCCCTGCAGGATCCTCATCACCTCGCGCTTGTCCTGCTGACGCGTCCAATCACCTATGAGTCTGTCCAGGTCATCATGGTTCTGATAGCGGCTCGCCGGCTCAGAGAACCTCGGCTCTTTTGTCCACGGCGGGTTTCCTATGGCGTCACAAAATCTGGCCCATTCCTCTTCGGAGGACACGGTTATGGTGGCCCATTGGTCCTCACCTTTGCAAGGATAGACACCGTGTGGGGACATTGAGGGATGCCGGTTGCCTCTGCGGGGCTGTAGCCTCCTGTTCATGGTGTAGTCCATGATCGCTCCCCCCATAAAGGTAGTGAAGGCCTCTATCTGGGAGAGATCGATGTATTGTCCCCTGCCTGTCTGGTGGCGGTACTGCAAGGCAACCATGACAGCAACCGCGCCCATCAAGCCAGCGGCGGGGTCTGCAATATAGCCGGTCATCATGGGCTCCCCATCGGGGTAGCCGCTGATAGTGGGCATGCCCGATACCATCTCCACATTAGGCCCGAAGGTAACATAGTTTCGCCAGGGGCCAGTGGCACCAAAGCCAGGCATGGAAAGCATGATCAATCTGGGATTGATTTCTTTCAGTACGTCATAGGATAACCCCCAGTTCTCCATCACCCTGGGGCTGAAGTTCTCAGTAACTACGTCGCCGATCTTTACCAAACTCTTGAAGATATCTTTTCCCCTATCATCGTTAAGGTTGAGGGTAATGCCATACTTGTTTCTGTTGGCCCCATTGAACACCATAGACCATTCGTATCCGTCCGGAGTGGGCCATCCGCCAATCAGCCTCATGTAATCTATGCGTTGTATGGACTCGATTTTAACAACCTCGGCTCCCAAATCTGCCAGTAGCGCAGTGGCCATGGGACCTGCCCAGAAGACGCAGACATCGATTATCCTCACACCCTGAAGTGGCAGTGCTGACATCTTCTACCTCCTTGTTGAATGGAATTCGGCCTTCCTAGATAACGCCTTCCCCTCTCAACTTCACTAAATGCTCCTTACTGTAGCCTAAGCGTCCACAGTAAATGTCCTCATTGTGTTCAGCCAGCAGTGGGGCGCGCCCCGCCCGCCACGGCGTTTCGCTAAGCTCGAAAGGGGCACCTGGATAAGTGACCTTACCTACTGCAGGATGCTCTATGTCCACAAAATACCCTCTAGCTTTGTGCTGAGGCATTTCCAGAGTCTGTTCGGTGTTGGGCACAAGGGTTAGAGGAAGCCTGAGCTCTTGAGCAGCGTGGAAAACATCCTCCATGCGCTTTCCTTTCAGCCAGGAAACTATAATAGAGGTTATTTCGTCACGATGCTCTTCGCGCGTCAAGGGAGTTTCATACTCAGGCTTATCTCTTAGCTCGGGCATCTCCAGTAGAGTGCAGAGTAATTCCCAATGAGCTTGACTCGGAAAGAAGAACCCAACATAGCCATCCTGACAGGGAAGTATACCCCACGGGAAATGAATGCCTGCTCTCTTCCTGATGAACCCTGCATAGGAATAGATTAATGTCATATACGGTTGCATGGTATGGAACGCAGCCGATACCGAGACGTCCACGTGTTGCCCGACACCGGTCTCGTCCCGGTAATAGATAGCCGATAGCGTAACCAGTGCGCCGTAGAGTCCAGCCACATACTCAGATACATTAGAGCCCATTTTCAATGGTTCCCGGTCCGGCTCACCCAACTCGTAGAGTATGCCGCTCAATCCCCAGACATTAAGATCGGTTGCTTTATAGTCGCGGTAGGGCCCGGTCTGTCCGAAGTTGGAGATAGAAGTAATCACTAGGCTGGGGTTCATCTCCCTCAAGGTCTCGTAGTCTAGCCCCAGGCTGGGCATCACCCGCGGGCTAAAGTTCTCAACTAAGATGTCCACCTGTTTTACCAGGTCCTTTAGAATCTGCACCCCCGTGTCGCTCTTCAGGTTCAACGTGATGCTTTTCTTATTGGTGTTTAGGTACAAAAACAGCCCGCCACCTTCGGGATCAGGCTTATCGTCGATGAAAGGACCTATTTCTCTGGCACCGTCTCCCACGCCCGGCCGCTCAACCTTGGTAACATCAGCGCCATAATCTGCCAGTATCTTAGTGCAGTAAGGGCCAGCGATGTAGTGGGTCAGATCCAGTACCCGAACTCTTGACAAAGCTTGTTCCGACATGTGCCCCTCCCCTAGTGACTAACACGCGCCGCAGGAGATTGTACTACAGTAATAAACTTGCATCGGAGGCGTGGTGTAGGAGCTATGATACAACATGATTTGTGTCGTTTGCAAGCATTCTTATTAACATTGGTTTATTCTCCTTGCAGCATTTCTCAAGATGTTGAGCAAATGAACAAACCGCGCCTTCTATTTTTCTTGCTTACTAAAGAAAAAATTCGTTATGCACAGAGAGCCTTTGCGAGGGATTTTCAAACGTTCTTATGAACTAAAGCGCTGACAGGACACCTGACCACACACTCCCCACATGATCCACATCTGGACTTATCCCCAAAGAAGGCAATTCTTGTGCCACAGCCTCGACCTACAAAGTCAAGGAGGCTGTCCCCTTGAACATTTTCACAGGTTCGCACGCAAATCCCGCAAAGCATGCATTTGTTCGGGTCATAGTCAAAGAATGGATTCGACATGTCCCGGGGCAACTCTTCTTTCGCCCATCTCAGTGGCCGCATACGCTTCACACTGAGGTGAAGGGAAGCCATTATCCTTTGCAACTCGCAGTTTCCACTACTGGGGCAGTTCCGGCAATCCGTATGATGATTGGCAATAAGCAACTCAACAATAGCACGACGCACTTTGTCAACCTCTGGGCTTTTTGTCTTGACCACCATTCCCTGTTCCACCGGCGTTCGGCAGGAGATCACAAGTTGACCATCATCGATCTCAACCAAGCACAGCCGGCAGACTCCAGAGGGCTTTAAGCCAGCATGGTAACAAAGATGGGGAATGTAAATCCCATTCTTAAGTGCTGCTTCCAGAATGGTTGCTCCGCTATCCGCTAGTACATCCGAGCCATCGATCGTGAGAGGGATCTTACCCATTGGCTGCTCCTAACTGGGCAAGTGCTTGACACACGCCCGCAGGGCATCGCTTCTCATGGATATGGGCTTCATATTCATGGCGAAAGTAACGCAGAGTGGTAAGCACCGGATTGGGGGCGGTCTGACCCAGGGCGCAGAGGGAGCCGAGGGCTACTGCTTCAGCTAACTCAAGAAGCAGGTCGATATCCTCCGGCCTACCCTGGCCTTTGGTGATATCGTCCAGAATATCAAACATCTGCTTTGTTCCCAGCCGACAAGGCAGGCACTGACCACAAGCCTCCCTCCGAGTGAAGTCGAGGAAGTAGCGGGCTACGTCAACCATACAGGTTTCCTCATCCATCACCACCATGCCCCCGGAACCCATCATTGAGCCAGCAGCGGCAAGCGAATCGAAATCGACTCGCATGTCCAGCAAACTTGCCGGGAGGCAACCACCCGAGGGACCACCGGTTTGAACCGCCTTGAAAGCTTTGCCATCAGGAATCCCTCCCCCGATATCATAGATGATTTCTCGAAGCGTGATTCCCATGGGGACCTCTATGAGGCCGTTGTTTGCCACCTTACCCGTTAGGGAAAAGATGGCGGTGCCTCTGCTGTGCTCGGTGCCTCTTGCAGCGAACCATTCTGAACCGTGTGCGACAATCAGGGGGATATTGGCGAAGGTCTTTACATTATTGAGCAGGGTTGGCTTGTCCCATAGCCCCATCTCGGCGGTGCGGGGGCGGGGTAGGGGTTTAGGCATCCCCCTCTTTCCTTCTATGGACAGGATCAAGGCGGTGGATTCGCCGCAAACAAAAGCCCCCGCGCCTTGAAAAATCTTTATGTCGAAATCAAAACCGCTCTCCAGAATATCGTCGCCCAGGAATCCCCTTTCCCTTGCACGGGCCACGGCGGCTCGCAAACGCGCTACCGCCAGCGGATACTCCCTTCGTACATAGATCAAGCCCTGTCTCGCGCCAACGGCATAGCCAGCAATCACCATCCCTTCCAAAACGGAATAGGGATCACCTTCCATAACCGACCGGTCCTGAAATGCTCCTGGGTCGCCTTCGTCACCGTTACAGATTACATACTTCTCGTCACCGGACACTTGGTGGCAAGCCTCCCACTTCTGCCCTGTGGGGAAGCCGGCGCCCCCAAGTCCACGAAGGCCCGAGCGCTTCACGTCATCGATGATTTGCTCGGGGGTCGTCTCAAGAAGGGCCTTGCGTAGCGCCTGATAGCCTCCAGCGGCGAGAAAGTCGCCGATATTCTCGGGGTCGATATTTCC
>Ga0209979_1000271_pt1 | contig 77911 bp, 68 predicted proteins | sample AnhtaG_FD_183114 | JGI IMG/M metagenome (GOLD analysis project Ga0209979, IMG submission 183114) | Deep subsurface microbial communities from Anholt, Denmark to uncover new lineages of life (NeLLi) - Anholt_01485 metaG (SPAdes) (version 2) | ecosystem: Environmental > Aquatic > Marine > Oceanic...
CAGGTGAAGCAAAGTGGCGTGAGATAGAGCTGATAGAGTAGGTGAAGGAAGTGATTCCTTCATCCTTCAGGAAAACGTCAATTTACTTTGTTAATGACCTCTACGTTTCTCTAGCGACAGTTTCGGACCGAGCTAAAGCTCGGTCCCTACATTCTTACTTCGCCACATTGTGGGTGTCAGTCGCCTGAGGCGACTGACCCGGTCGCCCCTAATTGCGAGGAAGGCGAGGCAATCTCAGGGCGGGTCTCCGAAGGTCGCCAGAGGTCTCCACAGGCGACTCTACCGAGCGACTCGCCGTGGTGAGGTGGAGAACATCGCTTCACCGCTCCTTCGCTTGGCTCAGAATAAGCAACGAGGACTTGAACCCACGGATTCAGGAGCCTGGTGAATATGCTTATTGTTGCAAAGAGAATCGACGCCACCTTTTGACATTGTGTGCCCCGTTACGCTACGATGGCACCGCCGTACATGATGAAAGGATAGGGAGAAGGAGCATCATGCCCGAACTTGAAAACGTTTCAAATGCGGTAATGGGAGGGGATGCGGCAGCGGCGGAACAGGCGACGAGAGCCGCCCTGGATGGGGGTTTGTCTGCGGCAGAGATTCTAAAGCAGGGGCTCATTCCCGCCATGGATGTCGTGGGCCAGAAAATGAAGACTGGCGAATACTATCTCCCTGAAGTACTCCTCTCCAGCAGAGCCTTTAGCGTTGCCTCTGCCATCCTTGAACCGTTTCTCACCGAGGGTGACCGAGTCCCGTCGCCCGGTAAGGTGGTTCTTGGTGCCGTCAAAGGAGACCTGCACGACATCGGGAAAAACCTCGTGGCTGTCATGCTGCGGGGAGCGGGGTTTGAGGTCATCGACCTGGGAGTCGACGTGCCTCCGCAGCGATTCCTCGAGGCAGTTCAGGAAGCCAATGCGGATATACTGGGCCTTTCTGCTCTGCTCACCACCACAATGGTCGGCATGAAGGAAGTGGTCGCCTGCCTGGCCGAGAACGGTTGGCGGGAAAGAGTAAAGGTTATTATCGGAGGGGCTCCAGTAACCCCCCGCTTTGCCCAGGAAATCGGGGCCGACGGCTATTCCCCCGATGCTGCCGGGGCAGTGGAGCTAGCCAGGAGCCTCGTGGCTCCGGCTGGGGTATAGGAGGAACGGCATGGCAGGGCATACCGGTCCAGACTTTGAACGGGTGAGACGGGCTCTTCTTTTGCAAGGAGAGCCGGACAGGGTGCCTCTGGCCGAACTCGAAATTAGCCGGGACATCAAGACCGCCTTCCTCGGTCGACCTGTACAAGGCCTGGGCGCAGAGGTAGAGTTTTGGGTCGAGGCCGGGTACGATTTCGCTCCCCTAGCTATGGGTCTGGTAACAGTGCTGATGGCTGACTTCAGGCGTAGGGGCAAGGCTACATCCATGGCCAGGGACATCCTGCGAACAGCCAGGGCCAAGTATAGTGTGTTAAGTGAAGAGGAGGCGGAGAAACTGTGGGCCGAGGAAGGCAAGGGGGTAATCACCACCCTGGAGGAGTTCGAGGCTTTCAACTGGCCCACAGCACAGGACTTCGACTACTCCATACTTGAGGCCCTGGCAAGACACATGCCCCAGGGAATGAAGGTGGTCCCTTTCACGGTGGGATACTTCGCCCCGGTGTACTTCCTCATGGGAGCTGAGACCCTATTCATGTCCCTGTACGAAAACCCCGATCTGGTGGAGAAGCTGTTCCAAAAAGTGGGCAGCATCGAGTTGGGCGTTCTGGAAAACCTGCTGGAATACGAATGTGTGGGGGCAGTGTGGATAACGGATGATATTGCCTACTCAGAGAATCTAATGGTTTCCCCCAAACACCTGCGCCAGTATGTTTTCCCGTGGTTCAAGAGGGCCACTGACCTGTGCAAGAAGAAAGGGAGGCCATGTATCTATCACTCCGACGGTAACCTTTATGACGTTATCGGCGATCTGATTGACTGCGGCTTCAACGCCCTTCATCCCATTGAACCGAAGGCAATGGATATTGCCTATCTCAAGAGAACGGTGGGTGACAAGCTGTGCCTCATGGGCAATATTGACCTGGCCTACACTCTGACGCTGGGCACTCCTGAAGAAGTGGCCCAGGAGACCAAGCAGAGGTTGCACGACGTAGCACCCGGCGGCGGGTACTGCGTGTCGTCGAGCAACTCGGTGACGGAGTACGTGCCCCTGGAGAATTTCAACGCCATGCGCCAAACGGTGCTGAAATACGGAACCTATCCTATTTCGATCTAGCACTTGCATGGCGGATGCAGCGTAGCCAAACCCAGCCCCTCCGTCCACAAAAGGTGGGCTGCGTTCGGCTTTGCCTGCCATACTGCCTCCATTAGGAGGAGTTCACCCAACCCAATCTTTGCGCAGCCGATTCGGCTTGTTCAAGCACTGTCAGAGCAGCCTTTTCCTGCTTGTCCCGCGGGTAGCCATATTTGCGCCGGATGCGTCTGACCATAGTCCTGAGCTTGGCACGAACACTTTTCTTGGCCGTCCAGTCAATGCTAACGTTGCAACCCAAGATCAGCCATTGAAATCCTCCCCGCATAGGGTAGGGGCTCTGTCCCCTACCCAGCGGGGCGGGTGATCGAAGATTCGACTTTGGCGAACGGAGCACCCGCCTATGATGACGGCCCAATCGATGATTTAGGGTTCCGACCCACCGTTTCTACCCGTTCGCCAGCTATGGTCTTCAGGCTTTCATCACCCGGCACCTCTAAAAGGAATTGGTGAGAAATCGGTGCCTTTTGAGATTTGTTTGTGAGCTTATTCTGGTAGATTAGCCTGAAGGATTGAGAACCGAAAGTCGGTAGCTTCCCATTGCTGGCTAAGGGATATTCCACGAAGGGAGAACCATGGAACCTGAAGACGCACTCCACGAATTCAAAGAAATGTTTGCTATGACGTCGACAGAGGAACAGCGTATCGCGCAAATCCTGGGGCAACTGTGGCAATCAGGAGATGGCGTTACCGACATTGCGGAGATGACCGACAGGGTTGACCCACCGCCAATCCGCTATACCATCCCCAACATTTATGTCTAATTCCTGCCTTGGCCAGCACAGGTAACCCAGGCAAGTTCTCTTTGTGTCCCCCAATAGACCACCCTCCTATCGGTCACTCAGGCTCGCCGTTCACCTAGAGCCTGGACAACCGTTATCACTCCCGTGACTGGCTACCATCTAGACGTAGCGTGGGTGGACTGGAACGGAACCCACCGCCCCGAGAGCAAGATAGGGATTGGTGGGTTTCGCTACGTTTCACCAACCCTACCAAAACTGCTTCTACTCCTGGCCGGTGAATGGCGGGTATTCATCGCGCAGGAAGTACATGTATGCATACACCCTGGTCGCCCAGCGGTAATAGCCTACCGTGAAGTCAAACATGCCTCTGGGGTATTTGCCGGTGAACAGGATGACAAAAAATGCGATGAACTGCACGATTGCTACCCCGATGCCATAGATCCACAAGGCGATCCCATGGGGAAAACCTACATAGATCCAACCGAGGAACACTTTGGCCAGAAGATGCAGGCGGGACAGCTTCTCCGGGTACTCAACGGTGAGTTTCACAGTCTCCTTACCACACTCAACACACTCCTTTTCTACTACATGAGATTCGAGTACTATGCGATGTACTAGACAGTTACGGTTAGACTCATATCATAACGGAGCGACACCTGTCAACCCCCTCACCCGCATGCCCAGATCGGCTATTGCTGCCATTGCCACAGGCGAGTCGGCGCCAGGGTCGGTGTCGCCTTAGGCGACCCTCTGGCGACCTCAGGAGACCTGTGGAAACCTGCCCTACTGGAGACGCGAAGGAACCCTCTCCTTCAGGGAAGAAATCGCCTCCACCTCCCCCTGAGATTGCTTCGTCGCTACGCTCCTCGCAATGACACCCAATCCCAATGACACAAAAGCCTGGACGACCGTACGACAGGCAAATCAAGCCGGAACCGTATCTTCACGGAAGCAAACGTAGCTTACCACTTTAGACACCCGCTACACATCCGGGGGCACGCACCATGAGAACCGGCACGCAGCTAGAACGGAGAAGCTTGTCGGCTACGCTCCCCCAAACCCAGCGGCTTACCCCGGAGCGACCGTGAGTTGAGATAATGATAAGATCAACCCCATTCGCGTCGGCGTAGTTGGCCAGCTCATGAGCAACATGTCCCCGCAGGACTTTGGTCTCTACCACAGCCCCCTTATAGTTGAGACGCTTCGCTATCCCGTCCAGGTAGCTTCTCTCCTTGACCATGTGTGACTCTTCCAACTGCTCCCGCTCATGATCACTGAACATAGACTCCAGGCCGCCATATATGTGAAGCGGCTCCTCCACGCAGATAAGCGTCACCTTCTTTACGTAGCACCCTGCGGCGATAGCATCCAAATGGGTGAACACACACTCAGCCAACTCCGAACCGTCCAGGGGAACCATTATGTGCTGGTACATCTGCCTCCTTTCCATTCTCTCCGAGCCCAGAGCATCAACCGACAATGCAAGCAAGGTCTACGGCGCTTTCTCTCAACCGGCCAATGGACCAGTCTGTTGACTATCCAGTTGTATCCGAAGCTATCACGTTGTGTCCCCTCACCGGTGCTGGATGGATGCCGTTGTCACTGGCTCCAGATCTGCTGAGTATTTGGGCGATAGCCCCCAGTCTGACGGTGGCCAGTAGTATAGCCACACCTTGCCCACTATATTGTCCCGTGGCACTGGACCAAAAATATGGGAACCGGAGCTGTTGCTGCGGTTATCTCCCAGAACGAAGTAGTGTTCCGGAGGGATTGTCACCGAGTACTCATCCAAGCGAGGGACGGCAGGGAAATCGGGGGTCTCCTGCAGCTCCACGCCATTTATGTAGATATCGCCTGCCCTGATTTCCAGCTTCTCTCCAGGCAAGCCAATTATCCTCTTGATTAAGGCCGGTTCGTCTGGGAACCGGGGGTTATGGAATACGATTACATCACCTCTATGGGGAGAACGGAAGCGATATGATAACTTGTCCACCAGCAAGTACTGATCATCATGGAAACTGGGTCCCATGCTTGCCCCCTCCACTCTGAAGCTCTGCAAGCTGAACTGCATCACACCCAAGATGATCACGAATACAAGTATGAGCCCTAAGATTTGGCGTGCCGTGAGTTTCATCCGTTTCGCTCTCCAACCCTACAATCGATTGTAATCCATTTGCCCGTGTTGTTCTAGCCAGAGTTCCGCAAGAAGGCAGCGTACGTCTCCATTAGGTCGCCGGAGGGTCGCCTAAGGCGACACCGACCTCAGGGTTACAATCAAACCACCGCTTGTCTCAAAAGGAGTTGACTTCACAGTAGTCTCTCCAGTACATCTGCGTTGAAACGCTTGCCATGAGCAGGGTAAATCCACCTGGCACCGCTCTCCAAGAGCAGTCGCCAGCTTTCCTTTACAGCACCAACATCTTCAGCCACAACTGGCAGGCCGGGACGGATTCGCATGGGAAGGCCATTCATAGCCAGATCCCCCACAAATGCCTCACCTGTGTCCAGCAGCAAACTCATCGAACCTGAGGTATGCCCGGGGGTATAGAGAACCTTCCCGTGGATACCATAGGATTCCAGGGAGAATTCCTTGTCCTCCAGCACCAAGTCTGCCGGCGTACCAGGAAACTTCACCAAGGGCATATATATCTTCATTATCAGTACAATAATCTTGCCCCATAAGCCGACCCCGGGCGGCAGTGGCTTGAGGGCCTGCTCCATCCAGTCTTTTTCATGCTGATTTATGGCAACTTCACAGCCTGTCAGTCTCTTTAGCTCATTTATTGAACCGATATGATCATAATGGCCGTGGGTCACTACAATAAGGGAGATATCTTTGGGCTCAATAGATAGCTCTTCTAGCTTCTTCAGAAATCCTTTTTCTTTTTTGGGGAACCCCCCGTCAACCAGAATCAGCCCTTCCTGTTTAATCAAATAGCAGTTAGTGAACCCTAGCGATAACCGATGGATTTCCGTCGTCATCTTTTCCTCCTTTGCTGAATTTCCGCCAAATCTGCCGGGCCGAGCTTAACAAGTCACCATTTTCCACGACATTATAGCACCGCAAGTCCAGCCAGGGTATGAATTGGGGCCAACCAAGATCAGCGATTGCCCCCTACTCATAGGCGGGTGCTCCGTTCGCCAAAGTCGAATCTTCGATCACCCGCCTCGTTTGGTAGGGACAATTTCAATCGCTATTTTCGGGGCCAACCAAGATCAGCGATCGAAATCTTTTGAGGCCAAGGCAATCCATTCCCTCTGTTAAAGTAGGTCAGGGGAGTCATTCCTTCACACCTCAAGGATACATTCACTCAATGACCATAAGACCTGTCCCTACAATTTCCAACGCTTCTTCTATCTGCAATTGAGATTAGGCCATCAATTGGAATATAATCTTGCCCATGAAAGTCTCGGAGCTAGGAGAGTTCGGACTAATTGATGTGCTTTCCCAAATAGTTTCCCAGGGTGAGGCAGACCCTCGGATCGTGGTAGGTCCTGGTGACGATGCCGCCGCCTGGCGGACTGACGCCGCCACTTTGCTGGCTACCACGGATACGCTGGTCCAGGGAGTGCACTTCACCGCAGAGAGCACCTGGTGGGAGGTGGGCTGGAAAGCATTGGCAGTGAACCTGAGCGATATTGCTGCTATGGGGGGTGTCCCCCAGTATGCGCTGGTGTCCTTGTCCCTTCCTGGAGATACTGAGGTGGATGATGTAGCCCAACTTTGCCAGGGGATGAGGGAGCTAGCAAATCAGTTCAGGGTGGCTATTGTAGGGGGAAACGTCAGCGGTGGCCCCGTGGTGGCGGTTACCCTGACACTAATCGGGCAGGCACAGGCCGATGGCATTCTCACCAGGTCGGCGGCAGTGCCTGGCGACTTGATAGCTGTCACTGGCTATCCAGGCTCCTCGGCAGCAGGGCTGAGGGTGCTAACTCATCACCTTCAATTCCCCGCGGACGCCATGGCGTTTCTCAGAAGGGCTCATCTTCAGCCAGTGCCGAGGATCGCTGAGGGCCAACTCCTGGTAAAGGGGGAGGTGCGGGCCGCTATAGACATTAGCGACGGATTGATTGCCGACCTTAGTCACCTTTGTCAGGCAAGCAAGGTGGGGGCGGTCGTAAAAGCAGAACAGGTTCCCATCCACCCGATAGTAAGAGCCGCTTTCCCAGAGGACTCCCTTGATTTCGCTTTAGCCGGGGGCGAGGATTACGAGCTTCTGTTCACCGCGAGTGAAAAGGTTATCGATAGCGTCAGAGCCTCCTTTGACGCCTCGGGCCGTGGGGCTGATTGTCCCGTAACTGTAATTGGCGAGATAACCCGGGAGCGCCAGGTAACTCTGGTTGATGAGGAAGGCAGACCTTTCCAGGGAGGCGGAAAGGGGTGGGACCATTTTAGGTGTGACGACCCAACTACTTCCCTATAGTGAAGGATACAGGCAAATTCTAAACACCAAATCCTAAACTCTAAACAAGCTCAAATGGCAGAAGTTAGAAACTCAAAACAGTATGACTTTAAGAAAGGTGAAACAGGCTTTTGGTTCTTTGGATTTAGATATTGCTTAGGATTTCGTGCTTCGGACTTAGGATTTAGCACTTGTTTGGATTATCCGCAACTATTTAGGCCGCCAAATGCTAGGAAAGGGGGACAAAGTGCAGAGAACCCTGGTTCTTGTTAAACCTGATGGGGTCCAAAGGGGGTTAGTCGGGGAAATAATCTCCCGCCTGGAGAGGAAGGGGCTTAAGATTGTGGCCCTGAAGATGCTCCAGATGGATAGGGCAATGGCTGAGCGCCACTATGACGTCCATCGGGACAAGCCCTTTTTCTCTTCCCTGGTGGACTTCATCACCTCCGGCCCTGTCATTGCCGCTGTGATTGAGGGGCAAAATGCTGTGGACGTAGTGCGCCAGATGATGGGTGAAACCGACCCTCTCAAAGCTGCCCCGGGGACAATAAGAGGGGACTTTGGACTTGAAGTCCAGGAGAACCTGGTTCACGGCTCGGATTCGGAGGAAAACGCCCAGGAGGAGATAAGCCTCTTTTTCTCCGACAAAGAGATACTGGGCCAGACGGACTAGGGCGAAGAGATGGCTCTTTCGGCTGACTACTCCGCACTGGATAGACCGGAGCTTCTTCAGTTTGTCTTTTATCCCAGGAAGGATTTTACCGGCCCTCCTCCTGGTGCCACCGACCATCTCATCCCGGTGGACAAGGACGTGTCGATTTCGTGCCGCTTCTATGTTCATGGCTTCAAATCGCCTTCTATCTTATTCTTTCACGGTAATGGTGAGGTTGTGGGCGACCACGACTTTATTGCTCCCATGTACCACCGCCGGGGTATAAACCTGTTTGTGGCCGACTATCGTGGTTATGGTTCCAGTGGCGGAACGCCAACTTTCAGCAGCATGGTGGCCGATGCCCATCGCATATTTGAGGGCTTCCGGGAAGTCCTGCGCCAGGATGGCTACAGCGGCAAGGTCTTCCTCATGGGGCGCTCCCTAGGGAGTGTGTCCGCCATCGAGTTGGCCTCCTGTTATGGGGAGAAGATAGAGGGCTTGATCATTGAGAGCGGGTTTGCCAGCACAATCAGGCTAATGACCCGTTTGGGCTTTCCCGCAGAATTTCTGGGCATAAAAGATTCCGGATTTCCCAATCTATCCAAGATCCGAACCGTTACCCTGCCAACCCTTATACTCCATGGGGAGTATGACAGTATGATCCCCCTGGCCGAGGCGAAGGACCTCTTAGATAATGTAGCTACACAGGAGAAGCGTCTGGTCATCATCCCTGGGGCTGACCATAACGACATAATAATTCGCGATATGGACCTTTACTTTGGGGCCATTGAGGAGTTTGTCTTTGGTAGATAGCTATCGACCCTCTGCATCGCCTTTGACCTGAAACGAGAAGACCGGCGAGAGGGCATGTCGTTGGATCATACGGTATCACAGGCAATGCCCCGCCGTAGTCCTTGGGTCGCTAGTACAGGTTCGTCAGTCAACCCGGTAGTCCTCTGTCTAGTCCACGCCCGTCTCCCACTGGGGACGAGCCGTAGATGGCCATCGCTGCCCAAATCAGCGATTGCCGATCTTATCATAGGCGGGTGCTCCGTTCGCCAAAGTCGAATCTTCGATCACCCGCCCCGCCTGGCAGGGGACAGAGCCCTCGCCACAGGCGAGTCGGCCGCCAGGGTCGGTGTCGCCTTAGGCGACCCTCTGGCGACCTCAGGAGACCTGCGGAGACCTACCCTATGACTGGAGAGTTTAATCGCCCATTTGGGGTCCCTTGCAGTCGTTTGCGAAGAGGACATAAATCTATTATACTATAGCAGGATTGGTTTTTATGCGAAGGAGTGCAGGGTACGGAAACCAGCCGCACAGGCTGCCAAGCGGCAGACAGAGTCTAGTCTAGCCGCGCTGGCCTTCGCACACCCTAAGCCACCGTGGATTCCTGGTAAAAAAGGTCAGCTTTATGAAGTTGTGGAGAAAGCCCTTCGACCATGAGGAAAAGGCCACCAGGCCGGCAAGGGTCGTTATCAATAAGGACCGGTGTAAGGGCTGCGAATACTGCGTGGAGTTCTGCCCTACGGGGGCACTGGCCATGAGCGAGGAGATGAACGCCAAAGGCTATTTGCTCCCCATGATAGCGGACGAGAGCAAGTGCCTGGGCTGCGGCCTGTGTGAGGCAATCTGCCCTGATTTCGGCATTTTCGTGATCTCAGAGAACGGAGAGGAGTAGCGTAACCTGCCTATGGCTGACGACGGTATCTTGGAAGGAGAGTTTTTCATAAACGGCGACGAGGCCTGTGCCGAGGGAGGCATCACCGCAGGCTGCCGCTTCTTTGCCGGCTATCCCATCACCCCAGCCACCGAGGTAGCTGAGAGGATGAGCCGGCGGCTCCCTCAGGTCGGCGGTGTGTATGTTCAGATGGAGGATGAGCTGGCCTCCATGAACGCCATACTGGGGGCATCCTGGGCAGGGGTGAAGGCCATGACCTCCACCTCCGGTCCGGGGTTCAGTCTGATGATGGAGAACCTCGGCCTGGGAGTGATGCTGGAGACTCCTTGCGTGGTGGTGAATATACAGCGAGCCGGGCCCTCCACCGGGCTGCCCACCCTGGCGGGTCAGGGAGACATGATGCAGGCCAAGTGGGGCTCGCACGGCGTCTATGAAATCATCGCCGTCGTCCCCAGTTCCCCGCAGGAGATCTTCGATTTGACTATCACCGCGTTCAATCTCTCGGAGAAATACCGTATTCCCGTGCTCATAATGTCTGACGAGATTGTGGGGCACATGAGCGAGAAGGTAGTCATGCGGCGGGTAGCACCGGAGGAACTGGTACCGCGACGTCGGCCCACAGTGCCGCCTGGGGAGTATTGGCCTTATCAGCCCGACGACGACCTTGTTCCCCCCATGGCCATAGCCGGTGAGGGATACCGCTTCCACGTTACTGGCTTGACTCACGACGAGAGGGGTTACCCGGTGATGACCGCCGAGGCACAGGACCGGCTGGCGCGCCGGCTGGTAGATAAGATCAGGGTCAACAGGAAAGACATCATACAGCTTGAGGAGGTTGGGACGGAGGACGCGGAGGTCATAGTATGCGCCTACGGGATCACTGCCCGCGTCGCCCGCCGCGCCGTGCAGCAGGCGCGAGACGAGGGGATACGAGCCGGCTTGCTGCGGCTGATAACAGCGTGGCCCTTCGCCGAAGACCGTGTCACAGAGCTGGCTTCACAGGTGAGGGCTTTTGTGGTCCCCGAGATAAACTACGGGCAGATGGTGTTGGAGGTAGAGCGGTGTGCTGGCGGCAGGGCCAAAACGATGCTCGTGCCGCACATGGGCGGCAGCGTCCACCATCCCCAGACCATCCTGGAAGCCATAAGGGAGGCAGTACAGTGACAAGCGTGGTAACCGTGGACAAGAACCCCATTGACTCTTACCTCCGGGCAGATCGCATGCCCCACATCTTCTGTACCGGGTGTGGCATTGGCCCGGCAATGGGGTGCTTCATAAGGGCTATCGATCGTGCTGGGGTGGATGCGGACAAAATAGCCCTGATTTCGGGAATAGGCTGCGCCGGTAGGGTGGCAGGCTACGTCAGGCTGGACTCCTTTCACACCACCCACGGGCGGGCTCTCCCCTTCGGCACCGGGTTGACGCTGGGGAACCCTGAGTTGAACGTGGTGGTATTTTCGGGGGACGGCGACCTGGCAGCCATAGGGGGTAACCATCTCATCCACTCCGCCCGCCGCAACATAGACATGACTGTTATCTGCATAAACAACTTCAACTACGGCATGACCGGCGGGCAGCTTGGGCCCACTACTCCCTTGGAGGCCCGCAGCACTACCTCGCCCTATGGTAACTTCGACCCTCCCTTCAATCTAACCCATCTTGTGGCTGCCAGCGGAGCCACCTATGTTGCTCGCTGGACGACGATACACCTGCGTCAACTGGAAAGGTCCATCGCCGAGGCCCTGGTCAAGCCCGGGTTCAGTTTCATCGAGGTGCTGGCACCCTGCCCCGCCATATACGGGCGGATGAACAAGCTGGGCGAGGGAGTGGACGAACTGCACTCCTACCTGAAAAGATGTGTAGTCCGAAATGGGGCAGACCCCGGGGATGGAGAGATCGGCCTGAGCGGCCCCATTGTGGTGGGCAAGTTTGTCGATACAGAGCGCCCCACCTTCTGGGACTACTGCATGCAGGTATTTAATAAGGCGCAGAAGAAGCGATAACCGCCGCGGGGAAGAGAGTTTAGGAACGCAGCGCCAGGCTTTAGAGGGCTTATCCCTAAGCTGAATAGAATTGGGTAGCATTATGGACGAAAACAGCATGAACAGACGGGAACTACGAATAGCCGGATTCGGCGGGCAGGGGGTTGTGCTGTCCGGATCAATCGTGGGCAAGGCTGCGTCGATATATGATAAAGGCTTCGCCGCCTTGACCCAAAGCTACGGGCCAGAGGCGCGCGGCGGCTCCTGCACTGCCGAGGTGGTGATCTCCGGCGAGCCCATAGACTACCCGTACGTAACAAGTCCGCAGGTGGTCATCATTCTGGCGCAGGAGGCTTATGCCAAGTACGGGCACAATCTCGCTGCAGAAACCCTGGTGATCATAGACCCAGACCTGGTAACCCCTGACCCACCTGAGAAACCGGCGCCCCTGTCCATACCCGCCACTCGAATGGCCCGAGAGATGGGCCGGGTGGTAGTGGCCAATATCATCATGCTAGGCTTTCTGGCGGCGGTGAGCGACCTGATTTCCACTGAGGCGCTCCGGAACTCCGTCAAGGCCTCCGTGCCTCAAGGGACAGAGGAGTTTAACCTCAAGGCCTTCGATCTCGGTTATAACTACGGACTGGAGCACGGAGGGCGAGGTAATGACACAGCCAGCTAAGAGGGCCGCCATAATTGGTGGCGGTGTGAGGGTGGCACAGTGTGCCCTCACCCTGGCCCAGTTGGGTGTGGAGGTCACCGTGATCACGCCCTTCATGGAGTTGGGCTCAGAGTCCACCGATGGCGGCACCAGTGACACTGCTTCCGAGGATTTGCTCCGCATCTGGCCTCTGCTGTTGCGGGCAGCCAGCCACCCACGGGTGAGCCTTTACACTAACTCCAAAGTCGAAACCGCAGTAGGGAGGAGGGGAGAGTTCACCATACGGGCGACCAAGTACCCTCGCTACGTGCGCCCGGACCTGTGTACCAGTTGCGGCCGCTGCATGGAGGCATGCTCAGTACAGGTGCCCTTCCGGCAGAACGGTCAGAGGCTGGCCCACAGCGCCATCCACGCACCGCTTCTCGGTGTCAATGCAGTGCCGTCTGCGTATTCCATAGACAAGGAGGGGATTGCTCCCTGTACGGCGGCATGCCCTCTCGGCATCAATGTGCAGGGGTTTGTGTCTCTGCTGGCGATGGGTAAGGTGGACAAGGCACTCAGCTTGATAAACGAGGCGGCACCCCTGGCTGGCGTGCTGGGGCGCGTGTGCACCCACCCCTGCGAAGATATTTGCCAGCGAGCCGAACTTGATGAACCGGTATTCATCAGGGCATTGCACCGCTACGCTGCGGACAATGCCAGCGACATCAACTACAGGCGCAAGGCCTGGACCAGGTCCAGGAGAGAGAAGATAGGCATTGTGGGAAGCGGTCCCGCTGGCCTGGCTGCCGCCTGGGACCTGGCGCGCCGCGGCTATTCCCCCATCATATTTGAGTCTCATGCTGTGGTCGGCGGGATGCTGGCCACGGGTATCCCCAGATTCCGTCTCCCTCGCGAGGTACGTGAGAGGGAGGTGAAGGCGATTGAAGAGCTGGGCGTAGAAATAAGAACCGGGGTAACCATAGGTCGTGACGTGACCATTCCTGACCTCAGGGAGCGAGGATATCGGGCCTTTTTCCTGGCCATAGGCGCCCACGAGAACAGGAGACTGAATATCCCTGGTGAGGATCTTGAGGGTGTAGTGGATAGCATTTCGCTGCTCTTCGAGCTGAATCTGAGGGTGGGAACCTCGGTGGGCCGAAACATGGTGGTAATTGGCGGCGGCAACAGCGCGGTGGACTCTGCCAGGGCAGCCAGGAGGAGGGGCAGGCGGAACGTGACTGTTCTGTACCGTCGCACCGCCGAGGAGTTGACCGCGGTCAAAGAGGACATAGACGAAGCTCTCAACGAGGGCATATCGATAGAATACCTCACATCTCCGCTGGAGATCCTGGGCGACGGGACCAAGGTAACGGGAGTACGCTGTCAGCGGATGGTGATGGGTGAGGCAGGAGGGGACGGCCGCCGCAAGCCTGAGCCAATACCAGGCTCGGAGTTTGTGATGGAAGCCGACCATGTAGTACTGGCCATTGGCCAGCGGCCCAACACGGCGCAACTGAACAAAAAAAACCTTGAGGTCAATAGTGAGGATGCCACAGTGAGGGTCAACCCCCTCACCCTCGAGACCAGCGTGCCTGGTGTCTTTGCTGGCGGCGACTGCGTCACCGGACCCAACAGTGTTGTGGAGGCTGTAGCCGCCGGGCTGCGGGCAGCCGAGTCCATAGATAGGTATGTGAGAGGGCGCAGTTTGACAAAGGGCCGCAGTCTGGAAAGGCCTCAACCGGTTGAGGTCGATGTGACTAAAAGATATGCCTCCCCTGACGAGCGAGCCAGCATGCATTTTATCCCTCGTTCGCAAAGAATGGGCACCTTTGAGGAAACCAGCATGGGTCTGCCACCGGAGGTGGCGGAGCAGGAGGCGGGGCGCTGCTTGAACTGCGCCCTGTGCAGCGAGTGTAGGGAATGTGAGGCAGCCTGCGAGTTGGACGCTGTCTTCCACAACGATTCTACTGACAAAATTGAGGTACATGCAGATGTAATAATCAATTTCGCCCCTGATGGTGGGGGGCCGGGCGGAGACCTGCCCGATTGGAGTGCTGGCCATGCCGGTGCTCTCTCCTCGGGAAGACCGGGCGTCTACACAGTCCGCCCAGAAGGGGATGGCAGCCTGTGGAGTGGGTTGGTACAGGCGTCGTCCGTGGCTATGGAGGTGGCCTCACAGCTTAATCTGAAGGAAGATGAGCACCAGGCACAGCCGGAGGCCGAAAGCGGCGAAGTTGAGTCGGAAAGCCCCCGGCCCGAAGCGGCCCCTGCCCCTCCGGAAGAACCCCACACCGGGGTAATCCTGTGCCACTGCGGTGGCGATATCAGCTCTGTGATTAACTTCGTAGAGGTGAGCAGAAGGGCGCGGGACCTCCCGGGCGTGTGCAGCGTGGAGCACATATTCCAGGCCTGTACCGAACAAGGGGCGCAGCAGATTGCGGCTCTGGCGGCTGCGTGGCAGCTAGACCGGGTGGTGCTGGCTGCCTGCCGGTGCTGCAATCAGGAGCAGATATGCTTTAGCTGCACCGACAGGCGGGTAATGTGCCGCCAATACCTGGACCAGAGCCTGCCCCTGCCATGCAGCATGGCTGTGGACTTTGTAAACATCCGCGAGCAATGTGCCTGGGTGCATAAAGACGACCCGGCAAACGCCACGCATAAGGCCATAGAGATGATTTCAGCAGCAGTTGCCCGGGACAGGGCGCCTCTGCCAGCAATTGGCCAGGAGCGTTCCGTGGAGCAAAGCGTGTTGGTAGTGGGTGCGGGGCTTTGCGGTGTCACGGCAGCAAAGAACCTGGCCGCCCAGGGCTATTCTGTGGCCCTGGTTTCCGGGCCAGACCTGGAGATGAGCGAGGAACGGCACAACCTGGAATACCTTGAGAGAAGGAATGACTTGCTGGGACAGCTCCAAGAGCTGGGAATACACGTCAGGCCCTGGCCCGAGGGTCTGGACCTCAATGGTGCGCCGGGGGACTATGAGGCTGTGCTGCGGTACAGCTCGGAGACGGCACGCATCAACGCCGGCGCGGTGATATTGGATCCAGGAAAGAGCGGCGATGAAGAGGCTCCTCCCTTCAGGGCCGTCTTCGGGCAAAGCCTCCTGGGCCGCATTCTCGGCCACAAGGGTGACTTCCGTGGTCCAGAGAGTGCCGATCCCCACTCGATCAGGGGGATCACCATCGGGGAGACCGCGGGAATATTTATCGTATCCTCCAGGGCGGAGGAGTCCCCCGAGGAACAGATCATGAAGGGAGAAGCGGCCGCTGTCAGGGCCTGGACCTACCTGTGTCAGGGCACGCTGAGCCCGCGGGCCACGGCGGTGGTCATCGACAGCAAGCTGTGTCGTGGCTGTGGCGAATGTGCTGCCATATGCCCTTACATAGAGATGAGAAGCGGTGATAACGGCACTACGTGTGCCTATGTGAACCCGGCGCTGTGTCTTGGCTGCGGGGCCTGTATTGCCTGCTGTCGTACCGGTGCCATTAGCCAGTCTCTGCAGGGCGACGAACAGCTAACCTCCTTGCTGGAGGCCCTGCTGAGCAGAGCCAAGGTGGCGAGTGGGGTCAGATGAGCAAGCCAGCGGACGTAGTGGTCTTCGCCTGTAACTGGGACGGCCTGAGTTGCATTGAGGCAGCCGCACACGCAGGACTCTGCTACCCGACGTCGGTGAAGGTGGTCAGGGTGAGCTGCCTCTCCAGGGTGCACCTGGGATTGATCCTCAAGGCCTTTGAGCTGGGAGCGGACGCGGTGATGCTGCTGGGGTGCCAGCACAGTGAGTGTCATTATGACGTCGACTCCAAGTGCATTGTCCACGAGTATGAAAAGGCACAGGGGGTTCTGGGCCTCATGGGGCTGGCCGCGGAGAGACTAATCCTGGCTCTTATGCCCCGCGGCGATGGCTCCGGCTTCGTTGACCGAGTGAACAACCTTATTTCGCAGATCGGCGACACACGGTCTGCCACTCCCGTAGCGGGGAGGAGCTAGTGAATTCAAAAGGCATAAACCAAAAAACAGAATTAGCGCTTAGTGGCAGCAATAAGCGCCACACCTTGCGTGCTTGGCCAACGTCTCATGGACCGCCTCACCCAACCACCAAAGCTCCATGTATGCACAAGCTTGTCATTCCTGCGAAAGCAGGAATCCACGCCAAATGGCGATACAGGCGTCTCTGGATTCCCCTCTCCCCAGGCGAGTCTACGAGCTGGCGCGGGAATGACATCAAAGGGTTACGCGAACCTATGCAACGAAGTACTGAATTCCCAGACCAAATCCTTGCTCTTTGATGTTTAGATTTTGAGTTTTGCGATGGAAGAGTTCGACATAGATCGAGAGACACGTGATATAAGGGTACGTCTGTGCCTCGACTGCGGCAAGTGCACAGTTGTCTGTCCGGTTGCCCAGTGTGACCCCGATTTCAACCCTCGCCTCATAGTACAGAGAAGGCTGGGGGGAAACAGCAACCGCCCGCAGGATGAGACAATCTGGTCCTGTATCAGTTGCTACATGTGCGTGGAGCGCTGCAACTATCGCGTGGGGTTCCCTGAGTTCATCAACGCTTTGAGATGGGAGGCTCGCGCCCAAGGATACCAGATGCAGTGCAGCCACGGCGGAGCGCTGCAGGCGCTGATGCACATGATGGCCCAAGAAAACCTGCGCCAGAACCGGCTGGGCTGGCTGCCGCCGGACATCGAACTCTCCAATGAATGTGACACAATGTTCTTCGTGGGCTGCGCCCCCTATTTCGACGTTATTTTCACTGACCTTGGCCTGAATGCCCTGGAAGGGGTTACGGGGGCACTGAAGCTGCTTAACCGCGCTCAGGTACCCTTCAAGCTCCTGGACAACGAACGCTGCTGTGGCCACGATTTGCTTCTCCAGGGTGACAGGACGGGATTCGTGGCTCTGGCACGGGCCAATATGGAGGAGTTCGCCCGCCAGGGCGTAAAGAAGATCATTACCGGTTGCCCCGAATGCTACTACACCCTCAAGGTGGACTACCCCAACATACTGGGACAAAACGGGATTGAGGTTTTGCACCTGACACAGGTCATAGCGCCGCTGCTGCAAAGCGGCGAGCTGAATCTGGGAAGTCTTGAAAAAAGGGCTACCTATCACGACCCCTGCATGCTGGGGAGGTGCTCCGGCCTGTTCGACGAACCTCGCACCGTTTTGGAGGCCGTGGCTGGCCTGGAGTTGGTAGAGATGGAGCAGAACCGTGAGAGGTCGCTCTGCTGTGGGGCCAGCCCCTGGGCACACTGCGGCGCTGTCAACCGGCAGATACAGGAGTGGCGCCTGGCTCAGGCAGAAGCCACCGGGGCAGACATACTGGTGACCGCTTGCCCCAAGTGCCAGATACACTTGAGATGTGCCCAGAAGATTGGTGGCGAGAAGACCCCTCAGGTTGACATCCAGGACCTGGCTGCTCTGCTGGCCCTGTCCCTTGACTAGGAGGTGAGGCAAATGGCCCAAGAGGAACTCAGAATAGGCGTATTCGTTTGTGACTGCGGACTCAACATAGCGGGATCGGTGGACACCGAGGAGGTGCGACGCGCTGCGGAAGAGCTCCCCGACGTTGTGGTCTCGGTGAGAAACAGGTATAGCTGCGCTGACCCCGGGCAGGACGAGATAAGGACGCACATTGGAGAACACAGGCTGAACCGTGTAGTGGTAGCGGCCTGCAGTCCGCGACTTCATGAGCCGACGTTTCGCCAGTGTGTTGCTGAGGCCGGGCTCAATCCCTACTTGCTGGAGATAGCCAATATCAGAGAGCACTGTAGCTGGGTGCACGCCGACAATATGGAGATGGCAACACTCAAGGCCAAAGATACCGTCAAGATTGCCGTTGCCAGGGCGCGCCACCTTCAGCCTGGGGAGGAAATCCAGACTCCTGTTACGGATGCAGCTCTGGTGATCGGGGGCGGTGTCGCTGGGATTCAGGCAGCACTGGACCTGGCCGATGCCGGTCACATGGTCTACCTGGTGGAAAAGCAGCCCACCATCGGCGGGGTGATGGCACAGCTCGACAAGACCTTCCCCACCATGGACTGCTCAATATGAGTGCTCGGCCCCAAGATGACGGATGTCGGTCGACATCCCCGGATCGAGTTGATGACCCTCAGCGAGGTTGAGGAAGTGTCGGGATATATCGGCAATTTCAGGGTCAAGGTGCGCCAGAGGGCGCGTTTCGTCGACGGGAAGGAGTGTACCGCCTGCGACAAGTGCGCCGAAGTGTGCCCGGTGGTACTGCCGGACGAGTTCCAGCAGGGCTTTTCCTCGCGCAAGGCGGCCTATATCCCCCACCCACAGGCAGTCCCCTCTGCTTACCTCATCGACATGGAGCACTGCCTGGGAAACAATCCGGTGGCCTGCGACAAGTGCATAGATATCTGTGAAAAGCAGTGCATAGACCTGAACATGGAGGACAAGATAGTCGAACTGAATGTGGGCGCCATAATCGTGGCCACCGGCATGGGGGCATACGATCCTACGGCGCTCGATGAGTACGGCTACACCCGCTTTGAAAACGTTATCACCACCCCGGAGTTTGAGAGGCTGATCTGCGGTGCCGGGCCTACCAGCGGCCATCTGGTGCGACCCTCTGACCGGCAGACCCCCAAGCGCATCGGGTTCATCCAGTGTGTGGGCTCGCGGACAGATAACCGCGGCAACCCCTACTGCTCCAACGTTTGCTGCATGAACACGGTGAAGGACAGCCTGCTCATTAACGAGCACCATCCCGATGCGGAGATGTACGTTTTCTATATGGACCTGCGTGCCTTTGGCAAGGGCTTCGAGGACCTGTTGAGGCGCTCCAAGGAGGCAGGGGTTCACTACATTCGTGGCCTTCCTGGCGAGGTTACGGAAGACCCTGCCACCAAAAACCTGCGTCTCAAGGTGGAGAATACCACGATGGCGCGGGTCGAGCAGTACGATCTGGATATGGTCATATTGTCGGTCGGCCTGGTGCCGAACGAGGACCTGAAGCGGCTGGCCGGCCTTCTCAATCTCTCGCAGACTGCCGACGGTTTCCTGATGGAGTCCCACCCCAAGCTGCGGCCGGTGGACGCCCCCACACCGGGTATTTTCTTTGCTGGCTGCGTGGAGTCGCCCAAGGACGTGAAAGACAGTGTCACCCAGGCAGGGGCCGCGGCTGCCAGGAGCGCCATCCTTCTGAACGCTGGCGCGGTCAAAAGCGAGGCCATCAAGGCCGTGGTCGACCTGGCCAACTGCAACTCCTGCGGGGTGTGCGCCCGTGTCTGCCCCTACGGGGCGATAAAGGTAGACGTCAAGGGCAAGACAGGGGCGGAGGTGGTGACTGCAGCCTGTGCTGGCTGCGGCACCTGCGCCGCCGAGTGCCGGTTCGATGCCATAACCATGCAACACTTTACCGATGCCCAGATACTGGCCCAGGTAGACGCTGCCCTGGAGGAAGAGCCGGAGCAAAAGATCGTTGCCTTCCTTTGCAACTGGTGCAGCTATGCCGGGGGCGACCTGGCAGGCGGGCTGAGGTTGAGGTATCCTGCCAGCACCCGCTTCATCCGCGTTATGTGCAGCGGGCGAGTGGGCGAGAGCTTTATTTTGCAGGCCTTTGAGCAGGGCGCTGCGGTAGTGCTCCTTTCCGGCTGCCACCTGGGCGACTGTCACTACATCGACGCCAATCACTGGACAGTGCGTCGCGCCGATAAGCTGTGGGACCGCCTGGAGAAACTGGGAATACGGCCGGAGCGGCTGCAACTGGAATGGATCAGCTCGGCTGAGGGTGCCAGGTTTTCCGAAGTGATGACGGGGCTGGAGGAGATGCGCCAGAAGGTTACGCCAGAGGAGATAGAGCACGCTAAGAAGGTGCTCGCCGAGTACAGGCTGGCAAAGGAAGCCAAAGAGGCCAGCGAGGACGAGGAGCTCGAGTCAGCGGAGGTATGAAACACTACGAAAGTAGGGACAGACCTTCAGGTCTGTCAGCCGCCCTGTCATTCTGAGGTCGGTGTCGCCTTAGGTCGCCAGAGGCGACTCTGTCGACCGACCCTGTGGAGACCCGGGGCGACCGAGAAATCCAGCCTGCCCTTGGACTTTGCTTTTTGGATTTTGAATTCCTTTGGGGGTATGAAATAGATGGAACAACAGTTGAGATGTCTTCGCTGCGGCTTTGAGTACAGTGTCAAGGTGGAGTCGAAAGAGCGTCCGCGGGAGAGGTCCTGCCCCAAATGCCAGTCCAACAGCGTCCGCAAGATTTCCTCCAAGTAGCAGCCTAGCTAGCGGCGCAAGGTAAAGCCACTTTCCGTTACGTCGGCATGAGTCCTAATACAACTCGGTAACGCCAGAGATACTTGCCTACCGCGGTTAAGCCGAGGGGCGTTCTAACTCAGCCGTTTACCTGCCCTTGAAAACTGGTGGCCTCTTCTCGAAAAAGGAACGAATGGCTTCCTGGCAATCTTCAGTCTGAAGCAGCAAGGACGCCGCGCGGGCCTCGGACTGAAGCTGGAAATCGAAGTTGGCCTCCAGGCCTTGATAGACCAACTGCTTTAGCATCTCCAAGGAGATCGGTGGCATTTTCACCAGCTTGCTGGCCAGCCTCTGGGCTGCCTCCATCAGGCCCTCGGGAGACACCACCTCTCTCACCAATCCACACCTCTCTGCCCACCTGGCATCTCTGGTCTCTCCGGTGCTCATAAACTCCAGGGCGACAGGCATAGCGGTGATGCGAGGTAGAAGGTAGGTAAGCCCCAGTTCCCCCGCCAGACCTAGATTGACGAAACCTGGTGCAAAGGTAGCCTGCTCTGAGGCGATGCGGTAGTCGCACAGACATACCAGAGCCATCCCTACGCCAGAGCTGAAACCGTTAATAGCAGCAATGGTGGGCTTGTGGCAGCCGCGAAGACCCGAGGGGACGACCTGAAGCGGCCCGAAAGGCTGACTGAAGCTCATCCAGCTCTTACCCATGGAAGTTGGCCCCTCTGCTGCCTGGGCGAGAGATACAATGTCGATGCCAGAGCAGAAGGAGCGTCCGGCTCCGGTGATAATGATAGCCCGGGTACCCTCATCCCCGTTAAGCTCATCCATACACCGGCCGAACTCCTGGAAGAACAGCACATCCAGGGCATTATGCTTCTCGGGCCTGTTGAGGGTTAGGATAGTTACACTGTTGGCCTTCTCCAGCAGTATCCTCTGGTATGACATGGGTCACCTCCCTATTTTTCTCCCAAGTGCAGCTTCCCCAACTTGCATTGAGGCTGCCCCATCCTGAATCCCCCTTCAATCTTCGGGGCCATTCTTCAGCAAACCCTTTTTGTTTGCCTGATTCGCCGCGCCAGGCTGCCCAGCAAAGGGGGACAGCCCATACGTCGAGTAGTCGGAAGACCCGTCTGAAGGCCTCTTTCCTTCACAGGTGGGGCAATCATGATGGCAACACTTTTCTCAGCCCGGTCGACGTTGCTATTATAGCTTTTCCTTGCCTCAAGCGTCTTGCTTCTTGCCCCTCTCTCCAGTGATGGAGTATGCCAAAGGGCTGGACACAGTATAACTAATTCAGTCCCCTTCATAATGACTGTCTAGTCGTGGAGGGGCTCAGGAGAGATAGAGAAACTTGCAGGGTCTGACAAGGCTGTGGTAGCAAATCGGAAGCGCGTTGGACAAGCAAGGGGGTGTTATAGGTATTGAGAACCAGCGGAGAAATCTTTGAGTAATCCTGGGGCTTAGCTAGAAAAGGGTCTTTTCAGCCACGCAAGGGGCTTTTTGGTGGCCTTTTTTGAAGATGACAACGGCCTGTTGTGTTCCTCATTCTCTGAAGTCTCTATCGCCTTTTTGTGGCAATTTCGTGACTTTCTTTGACATTACTTGATTCAGTTTTGACCTTGACGTGATATGTTTAACCCAAATGGAGAAACGACCGAAGAGCTTGAACCAGACCCGAAATAAAGAGGAAAAGGCTTGTAACTACCAGGCCGGGCAGTGGTGTGTCATAACTGGTCACAAATGCCCGTACGAGGGAGTGGAAGAGGACTGCCTGATATTATTGAAGATTGCTCCCCACCCGGAGTAGGTGCAGGCAATTGTGCCTTGCTTGAAGGAACTCTGTCTTTCCCAGTTACACACAATTCAGCCGCTGGTCACACTCCTGCCCCCCAGCACGCAAACCCCCTTCTCAAAACCTGCTTTACAATCATCGACCTACACCAAGCCTAAGGCTATCCTCAGACTTCGTGCTTCTCGTGTCCTGCTTCACACTCGCCTGAATCTGCATCCAAGCTGTACTTCGTGTGCTATAATTCGCAAGTAGTCTGTTTGCCTGGGTGCGTTTGAGGGCCAGCAAGGGCTCGGCCAGCAATTATGGATGGATGACGCTTTGATGGTACACTGGTAATGCCGTCTGCTAGCTAAATCTCGTGTAGTGAAGGTGGGAGTTAGTGAACAACAGAAGGACGCCTGTTATCAACCCCTACATGTTTCGGATGTATGACATTCGCGGGGTCATCGGTCAAGACCTGACGGCAGAGGTGGCGAACCTGATAGGGCAAGCTTTCGGAACGTTCCTCAGGCAGTCCGCCAAAGGGAAATTGCGTATAGCCGCCGGAAAGGACAACCGGCCCTCATCGCCGGAGCTACACTCGGCGATTTGCCAGGGCCTGGCAGCTACGGGCTGTGACGTTCTAGACGTTGGGTTAACGCCAACGCCAGTCCTCAACTTTGCCGTTGCTCATTGGCAGCTTGATGGTGGCATCAACGTTACCGGAAGCCACAATCCGCGGGATCAAAATGGATTCAAGCTGTCAGGGCCAAAGGCGTATCCAGTGGCAGAGGATGATATTCAGCGGATTCGTGATTTGGTAGACAGGCGTGCTTTCATTACCGGCATAGGTAGCGTTACTTCGAGGGACCCAAAAGAGGAGTACTTCGCCAGACTTCGACAGATGGTAAGGGTGGAACGCCCAGTAAAGGCGGTGGTCGATGCCGGCAATGGCGTTGCTGGTCTATTCGCCCCGGCATTGCTGCGCCAAATTGGCTGCGATGTCGTCGAGTTATATTGCGAATCAGACGGTACCTTCCCGCATCACATGCCGAATCCGGAGCATCCTGAGAATATGCGTGATCTTCAGCAAAAAGTCGTCGAAGTCAAAGCTGACATAGGGTTGGCCTATGACGGGGACGGAGACAGGCTGGGGATTGTAAATGAACATGGCGAGAGGTATGTGGCCGACCATATCCTCATTCTACTGAGTCGAGACCTGTTGGACAGGCACCCAGGTGCGGAGATTCTGGTGGATGTGAAATCGTCCCAAAATGTTATGGAAGACGTGAAATCGCACGGTGGAATTCCCATCTTGGGCAAGACTGGCCACTCGCTCATCAAACGCAGGATGGTCCGAGACGGCATCCTGCTGGCCGGGGAGTTTAGTGGCCACATGTTTCTGGCCGAGAACTACTACCCCATTGACGATGCTTTCCTGGCATCTTGCCGCATAATACAAACGTTGTCCCGACAAGACCTTTCATTATCAAGCCTGCTTGGTGACCTGCCGCGGCGGTTCTCCACCGGGTTAGTTGAAGCAGATTGTTCAGATGCCGACAAGTTTGACGTTGTGGCCAGTGTTACCGAATTCTTCTCCAGGCAATATGAGGTAGTTAGTATTGACGGGGCCAGAATCAGCTTTGGCGATGGTTGGGCATTAGTGAGGGCTTCCAACACGACGCCAACGCTGACGTTGAGATTCGAAGCCGATTCTGAGAAGAGGCTCAAAGAGATACAGTCCGTAGTTTATGGCAAGTTGAAGGAGTTCCCTTCTGTCAAGTTGCGCCATATTGGCGAGTAACCGGGCCGAGTGTCCCATGTGACATCACGTTCCATAGAGGCTGTTTGCCAATCTTGCCCCGTGCATTTGCACCGAATGTAGCGCGACCCTTTAGGGTCGCCTCTTCCCAGCGAGGCTAAAGCTCGACAGAGTCGCCTTTGGAGACCTGGCACTACTTTGCGACTCAGTCTCTTCCCAGCGAGGCTAAAGCTCGACAGAGTCGCCCACGGAGACCTCGCGCTACTTTCCAATTTCTCTTCCTGGCAAGGAAGGGGTGGCCGGGTAGCTGAATGTTTCTTAGCCCCACCCGTTCTGGTGGTGTCGGGTTCGGGACGTGATACCCACGTAAGGGCAGCCGTTGCTTCCAAATCTTTAGGGACGGCACCCGCACATACTCCAGCGCAGAAAGCGGGCCAGAAGCAGGACACCAGAGGCAAGAGAAAGCTATAATGGTACCGTCGGGGAGTGGGGGGATTCCGGAGTGCCCATGACTGAGTTAATCCATGTCTACTGACGACGCCTATGGTACTCATAGAACCGGCCTATATTGCTCTATACCGCTCCGGTGAACTGGAGCGCCGTGCTCAAGCGCTGGAAGCCCGATTGGCCTGCTGTGATATCTGCCCCAGGGAATGCCGTGTCAACCGGCTGGAAAATGAACCGGGTTTTTGCCGTTCGGGTCGTCTCCCCATAGTCGCCGCGGCCTGCGCCCATCAGGGAGAGGAGCCCGCTATTTCGGGAAGCAGGGGGTCGGGCACGGTATTCTTTGGCAACTGCAACATGAGGTGCGTTTACTGCCAGAACTACCAGATAAGTCAGAATTACAGAGAGCCAAGATCAAAATTCAAGATTCAAAAAAGGGCAAAGGAGATGGACTGCCACACCCTGGCTGAAAGTATGCTTTACCTCCAGGATGAGCTGGGCTGCCACAATATCAACTTCGTCTCGCCCTCTCATTTTGTTCCCCAACTGGTCCGGGCAGTCCTGGAAGCAGTGCCTATGGGGCTTCGAGCGCCGCTGGTCTACAACACCAGCGGCTATGACTCCGTTGCTTCTCTAAAAGAGCTTGACGGCGTAATAAGTGTTTACCTGCCTGATCTGAGGTATGCCTCCGATGACTGGGCCGAAAAGCTCTCGCAGGCCCCGGATTATGTAGCCCGGGCCCGCCAGGCTATTAAGGAGATGCATAGGCAAGTCGGAGACTTGATAGTGGATGAATCTGGCCTGGCGCAGCGGGGACTGATTGTGCGCCATCTTATTCTGCCCAACGGACTGGCGGGCAGCGAGAAATCATTAACCTGGCTGGCCCGGGAGCTTTCGCCCACGGTGACGGTCAGCATAATGGCTCAATACTCGCCGCAACACCGGGCGCAACGGATCCCATTGCTCTCCAGGCCGATTTCGAAGTCTGAATATGAGAAAGTCGTCCGGCTGCTGTCTGACTTGGGGCTGGAAAACGGTTGGACACAGGAAATGGGGGCCTCAGAAAACTACCTCCCCGACTTTGAAAGAGAAGGCCACCCTTTCACCAAATAGAAAAACGAGCCGCCTGTAACCTAGTCACGTATAAGCCCCCTCTGCGCCAGGTCCTGGGCAACGTCCTTTAGCCCCAGTTCCTCGAGCTTGGCCCTGGTCTGAAGGCCGGTGGCCACGTCCCACTGCCTGACCTGATAATACTCGCCTCTTGTCCTTTCGAAGTCCTCCCTATCGACTACTGAGCCCTTCCGCGGCAATGCCTCGTCTCCTTTTCCAGGCACCAGGCATTCAGGGTTGGGCATGTCTGCTTTCAGCGGGATAGTGTACCAGCTATCAGGAAGCTGGTCGTTTCCTATCCCCCGGTGGCCTTCCCGGACGAGTATGGCCCTCTTGAGGTTGAACACCCTCTCACCTATTGTGTAAAGCCCCTCTTCGTCCACATCCTGGCCGGTAACAGCAGAGAGGATCTGGCTTTCCAGGGTGGCATCCCCGACATGATCCTCGGAATGTTCAACGTCCATAATGGGCCATATAAAGCTGCAAAGAATGAGGCAGTCCTTGGCATACTGCCGGTCCTGAATCATCTTGGCTGCCAGGGCCTTTCCCTCAGACGTAGAGAAATCGGCGGCTGCCTCGCTTCCCCAGAACCGCCTGGCAATACGGCGAGCTACCTCATTGGAAACATAGCTGTGCTCTTCCTGTCGGCGCCACTCCAACCATTTGTACACCACTCGGGTTACCTCCTGCAGTTCCGGCAAGGGCGGCCTTGGCTCGGTGGCATATAGAAGTGCCGTGTTGATATACAGCCTGGGATCACTAACATTAGGCTGTCCCGCTTTGGAGAGATGGGCAGCGAGTTGTTTTCTCCCTTCCGGCCCCACCCAGTCGGCAGCTTTGAGTACTCCTTGAGCCAGAATATCCCCGAAGCCGTCCCGGAGGGCAATCTTCCGCGCCAGGGTCTCTATGAACTCCAGGCTGCCCAGTTTTGATATGGGGAGACCAGTGTTTTCATCGGTCAAGATCCCGGCTCTGGCGCACCTGATGAGCCAGACCATCATCACTGTGACGGCCATTGTATCGATCCCGTAGTGGTCACACAGCTTGGCGGCACGAAAGGGGACCTCATGCCCTGGTCCGTAATACATCTCCGCCATCGGTCGATAAAGGGCGGCCGCCTGGCACATGAATTTCCCCTTCTGACCATCTTCGGCCTGGTATGTCCGTCTGAGGCAATTGCCCAGGCAGCCATAGCAAGGCGCTTTCTTTGTTCCGGGCCCCGTTATTCGGAGTATCAGGCTACCTGCCTGGGTGACGGGCTCTTTACCCAGTCCGCGGAAGTATGTGGTCAGCTCTTTCAATCTTTCCGGCCGGGCGACTTTCGCCCTCTTCCGAGCACCCCTGACCGCAATAGCCTTCAGGTTCTTCGAGCCCATGACAGCCCCCATACCCCCTCCGCCGGTGGCATCATCGTCGGCCAGGAGAACGGCCATGCTGGCCCCGTTCTCACCAGCGGGACCGATGGCTACCACGCTGGCCGAGCTTCCCAGCTGATCCTTGAGTGTTTCCCTGGTCTCAATAGCTCCCTTACCCCAGAGAGCCGAGGCATCCTTTATTTCGGCCACACCGTCATGAAGGAAAAGGTAGACCGGATTTTCGGACTTGCCTCGAACCAGGATGGCATCATAACCAGCGGATTTCAGCCTCACGCCCCAATCCCCACCCAGGTTGCAGTGGGAAAAGTGCTCCGGGGAGGTGGCGGGGGACTTGCCGCACACGTTCCACCGCGAGCCTCCTATTACGGGTATCCCAGCCAGGGGGCCGGTGGCAAATATCAGCGCATTCTCTGGGTCGAAGGCACCGGCCTCCGGTGGAACCTCGTCCCAATATAGTTTGGCAGCGATGCCCCTGCCGCCAAGAAACCTGTCAGCATAGTCCAGGGTGGATAGCTGAGAGGCGCTTCCGCGGGACAAGTCTACTCTTAATATCTTGCCAGCATATCCGAAGATGGCCATTTTCTCTTCCTCTCCGTAGTCCTAATCCCTCAAAAGGACGTGTTCTTCACCTGCGGCCCACAACCCAGTGCGTACAAAAAGACTGCCACCGTGCACTCCCAGTAGCAGTCCAGCCATCATAGCCCGGCGGCCTTAGACCTGCGCCTTTCCACCCCATGATTACGGCGATTAACGAAATAACCTGAGGTTTCCATCAAAGCGACCTGACACCCCCGGCAGCTTGCCTCATTTCACCGCAATAAGTAGGGAACGACCTTCAGGTCGTTCCGCCACCGCATCCCCTAGCATAATCGCTTCCCGTGATGTGAGCAGCACCGCAACAACTCATGGCACAAAATGTCCATATATTCGGTCAATGACCATTATCGGGGCTTGCTCTTTTCACCGCCTTCTATTCACAGGGCTTAGTTATAAGACCATCGAGTACGAAAGTCAAGGTTCCCCCTGGCTGCCTCAACCAGTGGACACAGCTTCAAAACACCTTCCTGTTGCGGGGTGGGCCCGACATGCTATAATGCCGCAAGGAATGCGCTGTGCCAGACTTGATCCAGGCACAGTTGGAGAAGCGTGATGTATTACTTTGCCTATGGCTCCAACCTCAGCCTGAAGCAGATGTCGCAACGCTGTCCTGACAGCAAGCCCAAGTTCACCGCCATACTGCCCAACTACAAGCTGATATTCACCGGCTGGTCAAGGAAGCGGCGTGGTGGAATTGCCACCATCAGGCTGTCCCCAGGAAGCAAAGTCAAAGGGGCTATCTACGAGATTTCGGAAAGAGACCTGAGGTCTCTGGACAAATATGAAGGTTACCCCGACACCTATGATCGAATGAAGGTGAAGGTGATAACAGCGGACGATGAATTTGTAGAGGCCGTGACCTATATTAAGCGTATACAGTCAGAAGAAACAGCACCTTCGCAGGAATACCTGGCCGTCATCCGGCAGGGCTACAAGGACTGGAGAATCGCCTAACTGGGGTCAGGTCGGGTCTCCATAGGTGACTCGCCGTGGCGAGAACCTGACACCCGCCAGCAGACTACCGTACCCACGGTAATATCCGACCAATTACCCTTTTCCAAAGGGGTTTCCTGAATTTGCTCAGCCTCCGCCTTTGGCAGGCAACACAAGTACAAGCGGGAGGATGCCCGCCATAAAGTTGCTGCCTGATAGACTCGTCCTCTCGAAGCGGCACCGTCTACACCTCCCTCATACTAGTTTGCTCTTCGCTAAAGCTCAGCGCCACTTGCATGTTGATATTGAAACCATCGGCGGAAAGGTCAGACGGCCTCTTAAGCCCTTGATTCCTCGGTCTGGAGGATCACCCCAAGCCTTCCGGCAGAGTGAAATGTCCGCTCAGGGCAGCACCGCAATCAGGGCACTGACTGGCGTACCAGTCAGTAGCACAGCTGCAGTGGGGGCAGCGCCATCTCTCCTCCTGCTCTGCAATCCAGGCGTCAATGCCGATATCCCGCTGGCGTCGGATATTGGCCAGCACTTCGTCATGGTGGGGGAAAATATCATTGCTGAAATCGACGAGTCCCTGGCAGGGAGAATCAGGGCACTGAGAGCAGTGGGTCAACCCCTTTTCAAGAGCACAAGCCCGAAAGGCACAAACGCGGCAGATGACGAATACTGCACCTGAAGAGAGACATCCCTCACAGGCAAGGTCCTTCACCTCCAGTATTTGCCCCAAATCCTCAGAGACCTCGGAGCCTTTCTTCAGCGGAGGCATACCGCTGCCTGCTTGCCCCAGCTGCTCAGAGAGCCCCGTGGCAATCCACGCCAGTGACTCGGCATCACCTCGTTTGCCAGCGAGGTATATAAAACAGGCGCCGCAATAAAGTCCGCATGCCGCCGCCAGATTCTGCTTCTTCTCACCTGTCACTGAGAACTCCTCCCCTCAAACCGGGCAGCCGTAGTCAGAAGCAGGCTGTGACGTGCTGCCTACCGTCAGTGACGCAACCCTGGGCGCAATCCCCTAAAGGAACCGGCTATGGGTCTATCAATCACCGGCCCGCTGTTTTGGCCTTCAGCATTATTGCGGGTGCCATCCTGATAGGCATCATAAAGCCCCCGCAGTGCTTCGGTGCCCGCCCAAGGGCAGGTCAATCGGAGGGACTACCTTGCTGCCTAGGTTAAGCCACACTCAGCCAGAGTCTCTGGGATGCGAAAGTTGGGTGGCAGCGGCTTCACCTCTTTCCCCAACAGTTGAAGGGCACAGTCACGTACTTTCTTCATGTTCTGGTCGAACTGCTCCAGCTGTTTCTGAGAGAAACAGGACTGCAGCAGGTTCCGGGCCAGTCCAAGCCCTACTGGCTTCACTCGTTCCAAGAGCTCTTTCCCCTTCGGCGTGATTCTGACTGTTACCACCCTCTGGTCCTTCCTGCTCCTGGTCTTGGTGATTAAGCCAGCTCTCCGCATCCGACTCAACTGGGCAGAGACGCTGTGTTGTTCCCGAAACGTATAAGAAGCTATTTGGCCGGGAGTCAGAGAGGTCTTGCTGAGATCCAGGATCAGCAGCATGTTAAACTGCGCCAGCGTAGTATCATGGCGACCAAGCTCAGACTCTACGGCTTTGTACGCGGCTTCAAAGGCTTCGGCCATCAGCGTCCATGAATTGATATAGGGGAAGTTGGTCAGATTCCAGTCATGCATTTTATCCTCCTTTTTTGTTTCAGTTGTATATCTGCCAGCGCCCTTCTACCCTTTGAATAGCGATTGTCCAATAATAACGCCCTTGCCCCAGAGAATCAAGCTATATATCTCCGCTCCCGGCCTCAGCTTGCCAGGCTTCGTTTGAAACCTCATGAGCTGTTGTGCCTCTTGTGCATCCGCACCGTCCCGCCCGACCTGGCTGGCTGTGGCAAACCCACAAACGGGATAATCTTCGCCCTTTTCATACCTTATATGATAATATGATGCTATGATAAGGCATGCGGCGGCCGCTGACTATGGTGCTCGTCCTTCTTTCGTGCCTCTGTCTTTCACTGAGGTCTCTTAAGCGATAGTACCATCCGATGTAGTGCTGGCACGGTATGGACAACAGTGCTAGCATCTAAGATAATAACATGGGTGAACAGCAGTTGGCAACTATCTTGGGACAGGAGAGCAACATATGGAGACAACAAGAGTAGTCATAGTAGATGATGAGGCCCTTTTCAGGGATCTATTGCGTCGCACTCTGTCCGCAGAACCGGGACTGGAGGTGGTAGGAGTGGCAGGGGACGGCGAGACGGCGATCCGCCTCGCCAAGGAGGCCAGTCCTGATGTAGTGCTTATGGACATCGAGCTTCCGGGTGAGATGGATGGGATCGAGGCGGCGCTGCGGATCAAGAAGGAGATGCCTCAAACCGGAATCGTCATCCTTTCTGCCCACAGTGACCGGCGCTACGTGACAAGCTTGCCCCTCGAGGATAGCCAGGGGTGGGCTTACCTTCTGAAACAGACCGCGCCAGACCTGGCCGCGGTGGTGCGCGCCATCGAGGGGAGCAAGGCGGGCATGGTGGTGCTGGATCCCGCGGTGGTGGCCAGCCTGCGGCCCAGGCAAGGCTCGGCAGTGGCAGGGCTGACCCCCAGACAGCAGGAAGTACTGGAGTTGCTCGCCCAGGGCTACAGCAACGCCGCCATAGCCCAGCGGCTGACCTTGTCCCAGAAGTCGGTGGAAACCTACATCAATGCCATCTACCAGGGACTGCATCTTTCCAATGAGCCGGAGATTCACGCCCGGGTCAAAGCCACCATCATCTACCTGGAGAACTCCCAGAGCCTTCAATGATACATGAAGGCTAATCATCAGGCTAACACTATGGCATCCGCCCTCAAAGACTGCTACTCTGGTTACAGATGGAGAGGCACGAACTCTAGCCAAGGAACGGATGCATGGTGTACCGGGTCATTGTGGCCGATGACGAGGCCGAGTTTCGTGAGTGGCTTCGGTCACTTCTGGAGAGCAGCGAAGACTTCCAGGTGGTGGGCGAGGCCAGCACCGGCACGGAAACCGTTCACCTGGTCGCTTCCCTGGTGCCGGACCTGATGATCGCAGACGTGTATATGCCCGACCCGGATGGCCTGGAAGTGACTCGGTACGTTCAGCACCACTTCCCAGGCATCAAAGCAATACTGGTCAGTGCCCATGAGGACCGTGCCTATGAAAGACTGGCCAGGGAAGAGGGGGCGCTGGCCTTCATTCCGAAGACGAAGCTCTGTCTGGATGCTCTGTGCCAGACTCTGCAAGGGGAAAGGTAGCGGTGACCCCTGTGCCCTCCCCTGGAGCACTGTGGACAGTGCACCTGCCACCCACTACCTCAGCGTAGTCGTGCATCATCAGTATCCCCAGTCCACCAGAGGCGCTTCCCTCGCCGAATCCCTGGCCGTTGTCCCGCACCGTGAGGCGCAACCACCCTTCAGAAGGCAGCTCCAGCCCTAGGATTACCCTGCTGGCCTTGGCATGCTTGACCACGTTGGTCAGGGCCTCTTCGGCAATGCGACACGCCGCCAGCCTCACCTGCTCTGGAATCAACCGGCGATTGGCCCTCTCCTGTCGCATGAGCTCTTCATCCAGTTCCATCTCAACGGCCAGGATGGCTTCAAATTGGTCTCCCAGGGATTGCAGCGCTGGGACAAGCCCCTGACGCAGGATGGAGGGGTAGAGCCGATGGCTAATGGGGCGTATGTGGCTGTCCAGCAACTCGCCCAATTTTTGGCGCAGGTCGCCAAGTTCGGTGGCCAGTTCCCCTGGCGAGGCTGAGCGCTCCAGTTCTGTTAGCCGGTGTAGCAGGATAATGAGCCCGTTCTGCACCGACCCATGAAGCTCCCGGGCGATGTCCCTCCGCAGGGACTCTTGCACCGTTACAATCCTCTGCCGCGATAGTTGCAGTTCCTCCGCTCTCGCCAGAGCCGCAGCGTGCTCCACCCGTGCCTCTTCCGCCTGCTTGCGCTCGGTAATATCGGTGATAATTAACATGGCAGCAACAACCTGCCCATCGCTCTTGATAGGCCCGAAACGGGTCTGGTACCAGGCAATACTACCGTCCGGGCCAACTCCAGTGGCCTCGAAGCTATCTGCTTCCCCTGTCCCAAAGGCTCGGGCGAGGGTGGTCCTGAGTATATCGTGATACTCGGGTTGCGCGAAGTCGTAGCAGGTCCTCCCAACCACTTCTTCCAGCGTAAGACCCGGCACGGTGCGATTTATGAACTCAATTGTGCCGCCGCTATCCACCATGGCAATGATATCGGGAGAGTTCTCTATCAGGGAACGCATTTTCTCCTCGCTCTGGCGCAGCGCCTCTTCCGCCTGCTTGCGCTCGGTGATGTCATGGGTGATAACCTGCCTTGCCGGTTTGCCCATATAGGTGATAGATGCTGCTGCCGATTCAACCACCCTGATCTGCCCATCAAGACGAACGAGCCTCCATTCGTCAAAACCTACCCGCTCTTGCTTCTCCTCAGCTTGTCGGAGCCTCGCCTCTAATAGGTCCTTCTCGTCTGGATGGGTGAAGTCTGCTACTCGTCTGCCGATGATTTCGTCTGGACTGGCTAGACCGTGGACTTCCGCACCTGCAGCATTGATGTAGACAATTTCCCCCTTTTGGTGAATAAGTATCGCTTCAGGCGAGAGTCCCACCAGGGTGCGATAGCGTACCTCACTCTCTCGTAAAGCCTCCTCCGCTTCCCTGCGCTCGGTGATATCGCGGCTGACCCCCAGGTACCCAGTGATCTGGCCATCTGGATCACACAGGAAGGTGAGCCTAGTCTCCGTCCACACTGTGGAGCCGTCCTTGCACCTCAGTTCCATTTCCAGTAGCCGTGACCTGTACCGCTCTTTTTGCCCCAGGCTTTCAAGGGCCTGATCTTCCGCCAGGGCCTGGAGGGCAACCTCAAGTGAGGCAGGAGTCAGATACTCCTCCATGCTGAGTGCCATTTGTTCCTCGACGCTGTAGCCCAGCAGACGGGTAACAGAGGGACTGATGTAGGTAAGTCGCCTGTTCGTATTCATGACGTAGATGATATCTGAAACGTTCTCGGCCAGCAGACGGTAGCGTACCTCACTCTCTCGTAAAGCCTCATTGGCCTCCTTGTGCTCGGTGATGTCGCGCAAATTGACAACAATACCCTCCACCGCTGGATGATCCAAAAGGTTAGTGCCTATGGCTTCAATAGAACGCCATGAGCCGTCCTTACGGCGAGCACGTGTCTCAACGCATAAAGTACCACCTGGATCTCTCAACAATTGAGCGAAGGCGTCAGCGACTCTTTGTGCGTCGTCTGGGTGAATGTGCTCGAGCAGGCTGCCGCCAATCCGTTCCTCCGGTTCATATCCCAACAGACGCTGATGCGATGGGCTTGTGTAGCGCACAGTTCCTTTACCATCCAGAATGACAATGGAGTCCAAAGAGTTTTCTATGAGGGAGCGGAAATATTCCTCTTTGCGTCGCAAGGCCTCCTCCGCCTGCTTGCGCTCAGTGACTTCACGGAAAATGCCGCGAGTGTGAACTGGTTTCCCATCTACTATTTTGCAGTTAGCGGTCCCCTCAACCACAATCTCCCTGCCATCCTTGGCAACGAACACTACTTCAACTCTGTCAGCCTTTGCTCCAGACAACACTTGCTGGAATACCTCCATACAGTGTGCCTGGCTATCGGGGTGAACGATGTCAAGCAGTGAAAGGCCAGCGATTTCTTCCTCGTTATAGCCCAGGGCCTCTTGCCAGGAACGGTTGACATACAAAAAATGACCATCCGGAGCCACGCTCTGAATGAGATCGTTGGCGTTTTCAAGCAGGTCCCGATACCTGTCTTCACTCTCTCGTAAAGCCTCCTCCGCCCGCTTGCGCTGGTTTGCTGACGTTTCCAACTCACCAATTCGTTGGCGCATTTGCACCAACTCATCGATAAGTTGAGCTTTTGTCCTGTCTTTGACTTTCATCTTGTGTACCTCGCAAAAAGAAGTGGTCTCTTAATTAAGCACGGAATGTAGGAGAATGTCAATACTGGTGTGCTCGTATAGCACATTAGTGACGCCCGAACTGCTTCCTCTGCTCCAGGAACTCAGCCGGAGTTAGGTAGCACAATGTACTGCCCGTCCACGGATTCAGGATGGTGCCCTAAAGGCTGCAGCCAGTTTGCTTTGTTGGGCGATACTGGGACGAGAGGGGAAACGGTGCCGAAAGAACTGCTTCAGTGAGAGCCCTGGGGTAGCACAAGGCCTTTTGCTGCCGGGTGTGTTATAATCTTGCGAATTGTCTATTACGCAAGACGCGCCGAGGCACGACTGGGAGAGCAAAAGCCAGCGGCAAAGCCGCAGTATGGTCTGACAGGGCGGTGAATCGATGTGGTGCTTGAAGAAAAAGGCAGCAGCGCTCGTTGTCGTCCTTGCCGCTCTGGCTCTTGTCTTTCCTCTACCCCTGTCCCCGCCTTATGCCTCTGATGGCAGCGAGTGGAGCTTGATGAGCAGCGGCACCACAGAGGACCTTTCTGGTGTCTGGGTCATCTCCTCCTCGGATGTCTTCGCCGTGGGGCTGTGGGACACTACTGTCCGTTACGCACCATCAACCGAAGCCCTCTTGGATCAAATCCGGGGAGAGGTGAGTGAGTTGCGAGACTTGGATTTTCTGGAAGAGGTTGAGTGCCAGTTTATCACCAGGGATGAGTACAGAGAGCAGTTTGTGGAAGACCTGGTGGAAGACATCGACGAGATCAACATAACCCAGGAGCTTTACGTCCTCCTGGACCTCATGGAGGAAGGGCAAGACCTCTACAGCATCTATTTGGACCTCTACTCTGAGCAGTTTATTGGCTTGTACTATCCTGGGCTGAACAAGCTGTATGTTATAAGCGATATAGAAGAGATAGGTCCTGTTGAAAAGGTAACTCTGGCTCACGAGTATACTCATGCCCTCCAGGACCAGCACTTTGGCCTGGGGTCGCTGCCCCGTCCAGAAGATAACTCCGATCTTTCTATGGCGGTGCGCTCTTTAGTGGAGGGCGATGCTGAGTTGCTTGAAGGAGACTATTACCGGGAATACCTCAGCGATGCTGAGCGGGCAGCCTATGACCAACAGATGGCAGAGCGTGACGATGAAGCTTTTGAGGCTGCCCCTCGGGTGGTCCAGAAGCAGCTTCGGTTCCCTTACACGTCAGGGCTGGATTTTGTCTATGCCCTTTGGGAGGCAGGCGGATGGAATACCACCAATCAGGCTTTTGACGATCCGCCTCAGTCCACGGAGCAGATCCTTCACCCTGAAAAGTATCTGGAGCGGGACGACCCCCAGTCCGTTACCCTGCCTGACTTAGAAAATGCCCTTGGTGGGGGATGGACTCAGTTGGACAGCGATGTTCTGGGCGAGTTGAACTTGAGGGTTTATCTGGAAACCTTTGTCGATGCGGATGAGGCTACCACAGCGGCAGAGGGCTGGGATGGTGATCGTTACGTGTTTCTGAAGGACACCGAGGGCAGGAAACTCCTGGCGCTAAGCTCCGTCTGGGACAGCGTCGCTGAGGCGAGCGAATTCTTCGACACCTATATCGATTTTGTTGCCGAAAAGAGCGGCGGCGCCTGGACTCTGCTTTTGGAGGACGAGGGAAGGAGATGGTGGCAAACGGAAGGACTGAGCCTCTACCTGGCGCAAGAAGAGAGCGAGGTGCTTATCGTCTACGCCCCTGATGAGACTGTCGCTGGGCAAGTATTAACTGAGTTTGCTGAATTCTGTACCGCCCCTCAAGCTGATTTCTCCGCCTCTGTCACTCAGGCAACAGTAGGGCAAACGATAGAATTCAGTGACCTTTCCACCGGCGGTATCACTTCCTGGACTTGGGACTTTGGCGATGGCACCAGGGTAGAGTGGGCTGCTGATACCAAGCCGGAGGATGGCAAAATCCCCCATGCTTATGCTGCCAAAGGGAGCTATGTCGTGTTCTTGGAGGTAAGCGGTCCGAGAGGGACGGACACCGAGACCAAGCCGGAGTATGTCTCAATATATACGGCCCCTCAAGCTCATTTCTCCGCCTCTGTTCTTCAGGCAGTAGTAGGGCGAACAATAGAATTCACCGACTGCTCTACAGGAGATATCACCTCTTGGGCCTGGGATTTCGATGACGATGGCACAGTAGATAGCACCGAGCAGAGTCCATCCTATACCTGCGAAACGCCGGGGAAATACACCGTTTCCCTCACAGTGACTGGACCTGTCGGCTCGGACACTCAGATCAAGAGCGATTACATCACTGTGGAAGAGGAGAGTGAGCAGGATGGCAAGGGGGAGGAGAACGGTGAGGCGGGCGGGTGTGGCTGTGCCTCTGTCAAGGGAGATATCTCAACAGGTGAGCTGCTCACTGGCTGGGCGGTAGTCGGCTTGTGCTGGGGGACAGGGTATTACCTGGTGAGGAGGGTTAGCCGCCGCAAAAGGGGATAGGAGCATGCTGGCCAGGGCCTGAGTTTCCTGGGTGCCCGGATACCTTAGTCCTCGAAGCCAAGCCATTTGCTGCTGCCCGGCGGCAGGATAACGGAGTCCACTATCTCCCCAAACCTTTGGTTTCGGAAAACGATGACATTGGGTTCCAGAACGTGCTGTTGGACATCCAACAGCTCGATAGAGGTGAGCTTGCCATCCTGCATGCTGTCGATTGGAGGTGCAAAACCCAGAGAATGGCGCTATCCGATCTCAGCTAAATCGAAAACAGGCACTTGGGTAGTGCGTCTGGGTGCTGCTCCCGACCATACCAGTTGCTGCATCTTCTCCAGAACTTCTGGACGAAGCAGCACCTCACCACACTGCGAGCATACCTCAGCGGGGACATTCTCCAAAATATAGACTTTACCTTGATAGGATTGGGGACGGGTAACAACCCTCTCTTCTAATTCACCGCCACAAAAAGGACATTTTGTCATTGTCCCTTTTTCCTCCTCGTTCTCCAGTCGAGCCACTCAGCGGGCTCAGGCTCATAGGCAGTAATAACTACTACGGACGGTGGATAGGAGCATCGAACGTGCAAAGGTCGCCCCTTTGGGGTCATGCCCAACACCGGGCAACTAGAACCGCGTAGGTTATTGGGATAATCCTCAATGATCTCAGCAGTCTCGGCCAAAACAGCCTCTTTAACCTCATCAACAGCGATATGTCGTTCAATCATACGCTCACCAGCATGAACCGCAAAACGATGGCTTCCTCTTCTAATCTCCGCCTGGATTCCACTGAGTAGACCCTCTATCAACTAACTCCCATTTCATATAAACTATGGCCACCAGTATAGCAGCTTAACAGCCTTTGGGAAAGTGAGGTGGTAGATAGCCCTCCCCGGGCTAACGGCGCTGGCCGGTTGAACCCCAATCTCTCCTGAGTCGTGATAGGGCCAGAGACAGGGCAGAGCGTCCCTGTCTCTTCTATCCTCTTAATAAGCTGTCGACTACAAACGACCCCGGCAGAGGGTGATACTATCATATTCCCATGTCATTGTGGCAGGCGTAGTAGGGGCACGGTCTCCAAAGGCGACTCGCAGTGGCGAGTGCACCGTGCCCCTACGCGTTTGCCCTGTCCCTCTCGCTTCAACGCAGAGGAAGGTCGTTTCACCCACCCCCTTTGACCACTATCAAGCCTGGAAACGGTCTCTCACAGATAGGTTAAGTAGGATTTGAATCGGCGGATTATGGCCAACCCGGAATCAGCACTCGTTGCGAATCGCTCGCAGGCACCGGCGTGTGTGCTTGACAGCCGTGAGGCAAGCCATTACCATCGGTTCACCCGGCGGCAGGGGCCAGGTGTGCCTACGTCGAGAATTGAAATGGGAAATCCCGGATCAGAGGAAAGGAGGTTCCACCGTGGCAGAAAAGCTTTCCAAACAGGCTCTAAAGGAACAGGCCAGGAAGAAGGCCTATGAGTATGAACTGCAACACCACGGCTGCAGTCAAGCTGTTTTTCGGACATTTCAGGAACTCCTGGGGCTGGAGGATGAGCTGGCCTTCAAGGCAGCAGGTCCCCTGTGCGCCGGACTGGGCATGGGCAAGACATGTGGTGCACTCTCCGGGGGAGTCATGGTGCTGGGTATGAAGTACGGCCGCCCCCGCATCGAGGATGGGCTTGAAGGCCTTTTCCCAGGGATGATGGCCGCCCAGCGCCTGGTGCAAAGCTTTGAGCAAGAGTATGGTACCACCGCTTGTATTGAAATTGCCAAAGTTGACTTCACGGATTTTGAGGCGGCGATGCAAGCCGTAATGGACCCTGAGTTTATCGAAAGGTGTGCTCAAATTGTGGGTAAGACGGCGGAGATGGTGGCCGAAATCATAGGCGAAGATGGCTAGCAGCCGCTCTCCAGGCGGGAGGTGGCATCATAGATGTCCGGCAAAGGCTTTCTGGTGCGGACCTGACACTTCCGCATGCCCATGCAGCTTAGTCCTCGAAGCCGAGCCACTTGCTGCCGCCCGGCGGCAGCACTTCCAAGGCTTCTCCGGCGAGCTTGGCTGCCAGAGTTGCCCTCAGTGTGTCAACAGGGACTCGAATCTGCTTCAGGGAGTCCCTGTCTCTGATGGTCACCTGGCGGTCATCGAGGGACTGGAAGTCAACAGTGACGCATAATGGGGTGCCGGTTTCGTCCTGGCGACGGTAGCGCCTGCCTATGCTCTGGGAGTCGTCGTACTGGGTGGTGAAAGCCTGTCGGACCTCCACATAGACCTCTTTCGCCATAGGCACCAGCTTCTCATTCCGGCTCAAGGGCAGGACAGCCACTTTAATCGGGGCAAGAGCGGGGTGAAATCGCAGCAGTACCCTCTTTTCCTTCTCTACCACATCTTCATCGTAGGCATCAAGGAGGAAAGCCAGGACGGAGCGGTCTACACCTCCCGAAGGCTCAATGATATAGGGCATGATATGCTCTTGAGCTTCCTCATCGAAATAGCTCATGTCCTTGCCACTGTGTTTGGCGTGCTGCACCAGGTCGAAATCGCCCCGGTTGGCTATTCCCTCCAGCTCTGACCATCCCATGGGGAAAAGATACTCGATGTCATAGCAGTCCAGGGCGTAGTGAGCCAGCTCGTCCCCGGTATGCTGGCGGAGCCGGAGGTTATCCTTCTTTATCCCCAGCTTCACGTACCAGTTGAACCTCTCCTCAAGCCAGTAATCGAACCATTCCTTATCACTTCCCGGCTTGACGAAGAACTCTACTTCCATCTGCTCGAACTCTCGACTTCTGAAGATGAAGTTCCCGGTGGTAATCTCATTGCGGAAGGCTTTACCTATCTGGGCAATGCCGAAAGGGAGCTTCCTCCGCGAGGTGTTAAGGACATTCTGGAAATTAGTGAAGATGCCCTGGGCTGTCTCCGGGCGCAGGTAAACCATGGCAGCCTCGTCCTCCACCGGCCCCATGAAGGTCTTGAACATCAGGTTGAACATGCGGGGCTCGGTCAGTTCGCCGCCGCAGTTGGGGCATTTATCCTCTTCTGGCTCATCGGCACGGAATCTCAGATGGCAGGACTTGCATTCCACCAGGGGGTCGACGAATTCCTGAACATGACCACTGGCCACCCAGGTCTGAGGATGCATCAGGATGCTAGCATCGAGCCCCACTATGTCGTCCCGCTCCTGCACCATTGCCTTCCACCACGCCTCCTTTACGTTGCGCTTCAGCTCAACGCCCAGCGGCCCATAGTCCCAGCAGCTACCCAATCCTCCGTAGATTTCACTCGATTGAAAGATGAAGCCACGCCTCTTGCACAGGGAAACGATTTTCTCCATATCAACACCAGTTGTCTGTGTCACTGGTATGTATTCCTCCTTCAAAACACTGAATACAACTTATCAACTTTAGCCTACACTGTCAAAAGGTGAGGCTGCTGAGAGTCTCACCTCCCTCAGTAGTCCCCCTGTAGCTGAGGGCTACGGGTCGCCACCGCCAGTCGCCTTCGAAGACCCTGAGCTTAAATCCCTCTCCCTTGAAGGGAGAGGTTAGGTGAGGGTGAGTTTTCCCCCTCCCCTTAATCCCCTCCCGCCAGGGGAGGGGAATTACGTAGAAACACAGCAAGGAATTGGTGCGTTGAGTTGCCTACGAAGACCATGAGCTGGCAGGGCAAGGGCCCTGCCCTGTGAGAAAACGTATCGAGAAACGCGCTCAGAAATTGACAATGGTTAGGCAAATAAGGAAAATGAAGCCATGATTGTCAAAGGCCTGGAGGTAGGCCCCTTTTTCTCCAACTGCTACGTCGTGGGGTGTGAGAAGACCAGGGAGGGGATGATCGTCGACCCCGGCGCAGAATCCGACCGTATCCTGAAAACCGTCGAGGACCTTGGTTTGTCCACCAAGCTTATTGTGGCCACTCACATGCATGCCGACCATATTGGCGCTCTGGCTAAGGTCAAGGAAGCGACCGGAGCCCAGTTTGCCGTCCATGAGGCGGAGGGATCGAAGGAAATGCTGCAAGCCTCCAGTCTGATGCTGGCCTCTTTGCTGGGTGGGTCTTCCCCCTCTGCCCCTGAACCGGACAGGCTGTTGCGCGATGGAGACATAATCGAGATTGGAGAGCTGCGTTTTACCGTTGTTCATACCCCTGGGCACAGCCCCGGCGGCATCTCTCTGGTGGGGCATGGGGTGGTGTTCTGCGGGGATACCCTATTTAACCTCAGCATAGGCCGAACGGATTTCCCTGGCGGCGACTACCAGCAGATAATCGACAGCATCCACAGCAAGCTCATGGTATTGCCTGATGAGACAAGGGTCCTTTGTGGACACATGCAGGAGACTACCATTGGCTTCGAGCGCCGGCGGAACCCCTTCGTCCTGGGCCTGTATTAGCTCGCCAGCGTCTCATCAGAGCCGGGGCCACCGCCCAAGTTCACCCGGGTGACTCGCTGTGGCCAGCCTGTCCCGGGCCAAAAGAGTAGCACGGGGCTTGTCCCCCGTGCTACAAATCAGAGACCTTACGCTGAAACCTAGAGCAATCCGTCCCAGCTGACTATTACCGGGGCAAAGACCAGCGATATCACCGCCATCAGCTTTATCATGATGTTAAGCGATGGCCCCGAGGTGTCCTTCATTGGATCGCCGACGGTGTCACCAACGACGGCTGCTTTGTGAGCATCAGAGCCCTTCCCTCCGTGCTGGCCCTTTTCTATATACTTCTTGGCATTATCCCATGAGCCACCAGCGTTGGCCAGGGTTATGGCCAGGAGAAAGCCACTGGCAATGGCACCCATCAGGAAACCAGCCAGGGCGAACTTGCCCAGAATGCCGCCTACAGCAAGGGGAACGACTATGGCCATTAGCGCCGGGAGAATCATCTGCTTCAGCGCCGCCTTGGTGCAAATGTCAACACACCTGCCATATTCTGGCCTCTCCGAACCGTCCATTATCCCCTTTATCTCTCGGAACTGGCGGCGGACTTCCTCGACAATCAAACCGGTGGTCTTGCCAACCGAGGTGAGGGTAAGAGCGCAGAAAATGCCGGGCAGCATAACGCCGAGGAACAACCCGGCTATCATGGGGGCATTTAGCAGACTCATCTCCTCGGCAAAGGCCGGGTCAAAGATGACCTTTCCTTCTGGGTTCACTGTGACGATACCTACTGCTACCGCATAGGACAGCAATAGAGCCAGAGCAGTCAGTCCTGCCGAGCCGATAGCAAAACCCTTTCCTGTGGCAGCAGTGGTGTTCCCCAGGGAATCGAGAGCGTCTGTTCTCTCCCTGATCTCTGGAGGTAAATCGGACATCTCCACGATCCCTCCGGAGTTGTCAGCTACCGGGCCGTAGGCGTCGGTAGCCAGGGTGATTCCCAGGGTGGATAACATGCCGATGCCGGCAATAGCCACGCCATAGAAGCTGGCGAAATGATTGGCAATGAGGAGAGCCGCTACGACAAAGATGAAAGGAGGCAGGATGCTGAACAGACCGTTGGCAAAACCGCTGACAATGGTTGCGCCTGCTCCCGAGGTGGAAGACCGGGAGATTGACTTTGTTGGTCCATACTCATAGGAGGTGAAGTAGTTGGTGCTTTCGCCAATGAGAATGCCAGCCACCAGGCCAGCGAGAACTGCCCAGAAGGGGTCCAAGCTCTCAGCCAGGAAATTGACACACAGGAAGGCGAAAACAGCGGTAAGGATGGAAGCGGCGACGGTGCCACGGCGAAGGGCCCAGAGTAGTGCTCCCATCTCTGGCTTGTCGCCTACTCTCACCATGAGCGCGCCAAGAACTGAGGCAACAATCCCTCCGGCGGCCACCATCATGGGCAGAAGCCAGGCCGTTTCAGTATCCCCGGCAAGGAAGAACGGGACGGCTACGGTGAATAGCGCCATAGTGGCGATAATCGACTCGACGTAGGATTCAAACAGGTCGGCCCCCATTCCGGCCACGTCCCCCACATTATCACCCACGAAGTCGGCAATGACGGCCGCATTTCGCGGGTCGTCCTCAGGGATGCCCTGTTCTACTTTACCCACCAGGTCAGCCCCGGTGTCTGCTGCCTTGGTGTAGATTCCGCCGCCGACCCTGCTGAAGAGAGCCACCCCTGAGGCGCCGAATCCAAAGGCGGGCATGATCTCGATGAAATCCACATGGTTGTGAAAGGCGTAGTACAGTACCACCAGACCAATGACACCAACGCCAACCACTGTCATTCCCATCACGGCGCCGGCCCTGAAGGAAACCCTTAAGCCCTGGTTCAGGCTCTGGTTAGCAGCAGCAGCCGTTCTGGCATTCGACCTGATAGCCATGTTCATTCCAGCGTAGCCGGCTCCCATGGAGCAAATAGCCCCGAAGATGAAGGCTACAGCCACCCGCCACCCCAGGTCAGGGATGACCGCCAGGATAATGGTGACCACTACTACGAATACCGCCAGTATCTGGTACTCCCGGTGCAAGAAGGCCAAAGCGCCTTCTTTGATAGCCAGGGATATTTCCTTCATCCGCGGGGTTCCCTCGCCCTGTTTCAGCACGTAGAATACGGCAAAGAGGGCGAAGGCCAGTCCCAGTACCCCGGCTATCGCTGCTATGAACATGTAATCCATAATCGACCCTCCCCAGACAGACAAAAAAAGGGGGGCGTTTCTGCCTGCTACGTCCCCCTATGTCGAATATTGACTTGTCTGGAACATCGATGGAAGTTTACTACCGGAAAAGGATCCGAGTCAAGGTTGCGTCGGTGATGTTGAAGTTGTCATAGGGCGGGTGCTCTGCCCGCCAGAGGCCGATCTTCGATCACCCGCCCCGGCTGGTAGGGGACAGAGCCCCTACCCTATGCTTGGGAGATTTCAGTCGCTATTTCGCGGTTGCGTCGGTGATGTTGAAGCCAGCGAACGAAAGCCATATAATATGCCCACATCATTGGCACTCAACGAGACCCAATCATTCCCGCTGCATGTTGACTAACGTGTGCAAAGGAGCTCGATGAGCGATTTCTCCGCGCTATTCCAGGCGGGCAACATAGGCACATTGCGCCTTAAGAACAGGCTCATAATGCCTGCCATGGCCACGCAGTTTGCCGATGCAGAGGGCAGGGTGACAGAGAGGTTGCTCAACTATTATATAGCCCGGGCCAGGGGTGGCGTGGGGCTCATAATTCCACAGTGCGCCTTGGTCAGCCCTGACTCTAGACTGGCTTCCACCATGGTCATATATGATGACAGTTACATCCCGGATTGGAGAGGTCTGGTAGACGCTGTACACGAAGCAGGCGCCAAGATTTGCATACAGTTGATGCATTTTGGCATGCTCTTCCTATATACGGGGTTTGTTCCTGAAGGTATGTCGATAATGGTGCCGTCAATGATGCCCTGGCTACAAGGCGACAAGCCCTACCATGTGCTCAGCGAAGAGGATATTGACCGTTATGTAGAGGATTTCGCCAAGGCGGCACGCCGTGTCAAGGAAGCAGGGGCTGACGCAGTCGAGCTGCATGCTTGCCATGGTTGCCTGGCAGGCAGTTTTATGTCTCCTGTCACCAATCGTAGGACAGACGGGTATGGTGGCAGCGTCGAGAATAGAACGCGCTTCCCCAGCAGGATCGTCCAGAGGATGAGAGAGGAGGTGGGGGCAGAGTTCCCGATATCGGTGAGAATCAACGCCAGCGACGACATAGAGGGCGGCATCACCATTGATGAAGCAGTACGTCAGGCAATTATCCTGGAGTCGGCTGGCGTCAATGTCATCAGCGTCTCCGGAGGGCTCGAGTTCTGGTCTACCTTGAGCATACCCAGCTACCCTTACCCTAAAGGTCCTATGGTCCCACTGGCAGAGAAGGTGAAGAAGGCAGTGAAGGTGCCGGTGGTAGCGGTGGGTAAGATAGACGCGGAGCTGGCAGAGCAGGTGGTCAAGGATGGTAAGGCAGACTTCATTGCTATGGCCCGTCCGCTTCTGGCCGACCCTGAGCTACCCAACAAGCTTCGTGAGGGTCGCCTGGAAGAGATCCGTCGCTGCATATACTGTAATAATTGTCTTAAGTCTGCCGCGGATCCTGATGCCGGGCCGATATCCTGTTCGGTGAACCCGTTCCTGTCCAGAGAGGCTAAGTATCCCTTTCCACCGACGGAGACGCCTAAAAAGGTGATAGTGGTTGGTGGTGGGCTGGCCGGCATGGAGACTGCTATCTACCTGGCTGAGCGAGGGCACCAGGTATCGCTTTATGAGAAAGAGCCTGAGCTTGGCGGCCAGTGGAATATAGCCTGTGCCACACCGGGGAAAGAAAGTTATACTACTTTAACTGACTACCTGAGACGTTCCCTGGACAAGTACAGGATTGCAGTCACACTGAGTATCGAGGTTACCAAAGAGAAGGTGCTGGAGATGAAGCCGGACGTGGTGGTAGTGGCTACTGGTGCAGTACCCCTGGGGCTGAATGTGCCGGGTGCTACGGCCAAGCATGTGGTCCAGGGGCATGACGTTATAGAAGGTAAGGTTGAGGCTAAGGGCAAGATAGTGGTGGTAGGAGGCCGCTTCATAGGCATGGAACTGGCTATATGGCTGAAGGAGCAGGGTGAGGAAGTGAGTCTGGTGACTAGGGCCGGGCTGGGACAGAATGGGGTCAGGCTGGAGAAACTCAGCTTCAAGACCCTGGCAACAAAGCTCGTGGAGCTAAATGTCCCTCTGTACCTGAACGCAACCGTTCTGGAGATTACCGACAAGGCTGTGGTCATCCTTTTCGGAACGGAGATTTTCTTATTGCCGGCCGACACGGTGATTCTGTCGGTGGGCATGCGGTCGGAAAACAGGCTGGCTCAAGAGCTTGAAGGCGTTGTACCTGAGGTGTATACAGTTGGCGACTGTGTGAGGCCGCGGGATGCCTCTGAAGTATCGTATCAGGCAGCGAAGCTGGCGGCCAGTATATGAGCGCCGCGGCACTGGAAAAGCCGGACACTCTGGTTACAAGTGATTCTCATGTTTGAAGGAGTCTCATGAACAATTTCTCCGCACTATTCCAGCCGGGTAACATAGGTACACTGCGCCTTGAAAACAGGCTCATAATGCCTGCCATGAGCACAACGTTGGGCGACGCAGAGGGCAAGGTTACAGACAGGTTGCTCGACTATTACCGGGCAAGGGCCAGGGGTGGCGCAGGGCTGATAACTACCCAGTTCGCCTCGGTCAGCTCTGACGCTGCACTCCCTTTCACCGCGAACATATATGATGACAGCTACATTCCGGAGTGGCGAAGGCTGGTAGACGCGGTGCACCAAGAGGGCACGAAGATCTGCATACAGTTGATGCATTTTGGCATGCTCTTCCTATTTGCAGAGTTCGTTCCTGAAGGATTGTCTATCATGGTGCCGTCAATGATGCCCTGGCTAAGGGGCGACATGCCCTATAAGGAGATCGGTGAAGAGGATATTGACCGTTATGTGGAGGACTTCGCCAAGGCAGCGCGCCGGGTTAAGGAAGCCGGGGCTGACGCAGTGGAACTGCATGCTTGCAACGGTTGTCTGGTGAGTACTTTCCTTTCGCCGGTGACCAACCGCAGGACCGACCGGTATGGTGGCAGCGTCGAGAATAGGTGCCGCTTCCCCGGCAGGATCGTGGCGAGGATGAGACAGGAGGTGGGGACGGAGTTTCCCATATCGGTAAGGGTGAACGCCACTGACGATCTTGAGGACGGGATCACCATTGATGAAGCAGTACGCCAAGCGGTTATCATGGAGTCCGCCGGGGCAGATGCTATCAGCATCACTGGAGGGATTGAGTACTGGACTAGCGTGACCGTACCGCCCTATCCTTTCCCTGAAGGTCCGATGGTGCCGCTGGCGGAGATGGTGAAGAAGGCGGTAAAGGTGCCCGTAATAGCTACGGGTAAGATAAATGCGGAGCTGGCAGAACAGATAGTCGAGGATGGTAAGGCAGACTTCGTCGCCATGGGTCGCCCACTTCTGGCTGATCCTGAGCTACCGAATAAGCTCCGTGAGGGTCGCCCGGAGGAGGTGCGGCGCTGCATATACTGCAATAATTGCCTGAAAGCCGACCCTGAAGCTGGGCCGGGTGCCTGTTCAGTAAATCCGTTCCTTTACAGGGAGGCTAAGTACCCTTTTACACCAGCGGAGTCGCCTAAGAAGGTGATGGTGGTTGGTGGTGGGCTGGCCGGCATGGAGACTGCTATCTACCTGGCGGAGCGAGGGCACCAGGTATCCCTCTATGAGAGAAAGCCTGAGCTTGGCGGCCAGTGGAATATAGCCTCTGCTACGCCGGGGAAGGAAGGTTATGCCACTTTTGCTGATTACCTGAGGCGCTCTCTGGACAACCACGGGGTTCCAGTCACACTGGGTATCGAGGTTACCAGAGAGAAGGTGCTGGAGATGAAGCCGGACGTGGTGGTAGTGGCTACTGGTGCAGTACCCCTGGGCCTGAATGTGCCGGGGGCTACGGGCCGGAACGTGGTCCAGGGACATGATGTTATAGAAGGCAAGGTCGAGGCTAAGGGCAAGATAGTGGTGATAGGAGGCCGCTTCATAGGCATGGAGGTGGCTATATGGCTGGCGGAGCAGGGTAGGGAAGTGAGTCTGGTGACTAAGGCCGGGCTGGGGCAGAATGGAATCAGGCTGGAGAAGATGACTTTCAAGGCTCTGGCCAGGAAGCTCTTTGAGTTGCGAATCCCTTTGTACTTGAATGCAACCGTTCTGGAGATTACGGGTAAGGCTGTGGTCATCACTCTGGGCAGGGACGAGGTTTTCTGGCTGCCGGCTGACACAGTGATTCTGGCGGTCGGTATGCGGTCGGAAAACAGGCTGGCTCAAGAGCTTGAAGGCGTCGTCCCTGAGGTTTATTCTGTCGGTGACTGTGTGAGGCCACGGGATGCGGCTGAAGTAGCCTATCAGGCATCTGTGGTGGCTGCCAAAATATGAGCGAATCGGTTCTTGTTGCGGGGGCATTATCCGTCCTATACTATGTGAGGTCGATTCTTATCTTTCTGCCGGCGGAGTCCTGTGCGAGGCTTGGTACCATCTGACCAATGCACAGTACGCTATTATTGATTAGTTCTGAGGGAGGTATGGATCATGTCTAGGCACGTCAGCGTACCTGAGAAGTGGGACTTGGAAGTCGATCTTGCCGTCGTCGGCTCAAGCTCCGGCGGGCTTACTGCCGCCTGCAAGGCCCATGAGCTGGGCTTGACCACTGTGGTTCTGGAGAAGGCGGCGACGCTTGGTGGGGGAACGGCCTTTTCGGGCGGTGTCATCTGGATACCCTGCAATCACCACATGGTGGAGGAAGGCATCCCCGACTCTCGCGAGGCTGCCCTGGAACACATACGGTATACCAGCATGGGCCGCCACGATGAGGAGATGCTGGCGACCTATCTGGACAAAGGCCCGGAAATGCTCCGTGACGTGGAGGCGATCACCCCGTTGAGGATGCAGGCTGCTGCCACCCTCCCCGACTACCGCGAGCATCTGCCCGGCGGCAGCACAGGCGGTCGCCTGCTGGCCGCGGACCCCCTGTATATGGCCCAGTTGCTGCTCGATGCCGAAAACGAGCATCCAATTCTGAGCAAGATACGCCAGTCGCCTTTCCCCTTGTTTTCGGCGGTGCCTTTGCCCACTAACGATCCCAGGTTCTATGTTGCCGGGCGGGCGCTGATAGGTGGTCTGCTGCTGGGGTGCGTGCAGAAGGGAATTGAGGTACTGGATAGCACTCCGGCCAGGAAGTTGATTGTCCAGGATGGCAGGGTCATCGGCTTGCAGGCCGAGCGCGCAGGCAAGGACTTCTTCGTCAAGGCCAGCAAGGGGGTGTTGCTGGCGACCGGGGGCTATGAGTGGAACGCAGAGATGAACAAGCGCTACATCCGTGTCCCGGAGTTACACGGTATCACGCCACCCTCCAATTCGGGTGACGGGCATGTCATGGGGATGGAGGTGGGTGGGGCTGTGGCTCTTATGGACTTCTCACTGCTGATGCCTACCGTCCGAATCCCCGGCGAGGAGATTGATGGCGCGCCAATGTACCGCATCTGGCAGTTCAACATAGGTCAGCCGGGTAACGTAGTGGTGAACAAGGAAGGCAAACGCTGCTGCGACGAGGCCTTCTATCCCGACATAGGTCGTGCCTTCGAAGACATGGACGCACAGAAGCTGCAACCCGCCAATCTGCCCATGTTCTGGATAGTGGATCAGAACTACAGAGACCGCATACCCGTGGGGCCTCTTACCAAGGGCACCGATATGGCGGACTGGCTTCACAAAGGTGACACCGTAGAGGAACTGGCCGAGAAGCTTGGATTGCCTCCGGCAAACCTGAAGGAGACGGTGGAAAGGTTCAATAAGTATGCCAGGGAAGGCCTGGATCCCGATTTTCATCGGGGTGAGACTGGCTACGACAAGAGATGGGGATTCTGGCCCAATCGCAAACCGAATCCCGCTCTCGGTCCTCTGGACAAGCCGCCCTTCTACGGGATGCAACTGTATGTGGGAACGGTGGGCAACCTGGGAGGACTGGTAACCAATACCAATGCACAGGTTATCGACGCTGAGGGGAATCCCATCCCTGGGCTCTACGCTACCAGCAACACGGCTGCCCCTCTGGCTACCGGCGCTGCGTACACCAGTGGCATGACGGGCGGCAAGGCTATGGTCTTTGGCTGGTTGGCGGCCCAGCATGCCGCCGGCGTCGCGCCTGAGGCAGCCAAAGAAGTAGCCAAAGCCCCTGTGCCGGAGCGGCAGGTCGCAGCGCCAGAGGCTGCTGGTGCCGCGGTGGCGGCTTCGGGGCAAATTGCGGCCGAGAGCACGCTTGCGTCCACCGGAGAGTCAACCAGTGTCGACGCCATCAGGGGAAAGGGAATACAGATACTTAATGAAGACGGCTCCAGCGTGCTGGATCTGGAAGGAATAGAGAAGGCGGGAGACAGGCTGCGCGTGAAGGGGAGGCTGATGGGCAGTTTCTCCACTAACATGTACCTGGATGCCAGCGGCTTCTACCGCATGCTGCGCATGTTGACAGGGCCGGCCACCATAGCTTTCGCCTTGCTGTCGCCCATTTACTGGCTCAAGGAGAGGAAGGCCAGGAAACAGTGATGACCCGGGCGATGTCACTTGGCTGCCTCTCCCGCCTGTCTGAGATGTCGTCTGGGTAACAGCCGACCATCACCCTGGCTGACACTGCCAGGGCTCAGGACGGGCTCTCAAGGGGTGCCCGACATGGGACAACCCTAATTACTGCCCTCAGCCGGGGGTGTGTGGACGATCGCTGATGGGCCAGCAACGGTCTCGGGGATGAACTCCGGCGGCTTCTCCAGTTCCATTGTTACTGCCTCCGGCCCGCAAATGTTCATACACAGGGCACAGCCTAAGCACTTGTCGGCATCAATGACAGCCTTCTTGGTATCATATCCAGGGAGCTCCTTCATCTCGATAGCATCGAAGTAGCACCGCGGCACGCATTCCTGGCAACCGTTGCATTTGTCGTTATCGACTTTGGGCAGGAAGCGGCTGGCGGCAAGGACTTGATACACGTTGCCCGCTCGAAGCGTGGGGTTCAGAACCAGGCAGGCACAGCCATCGCAGTAGCAGATGAACTCCAGGGCTTCCATGGGAGACATATTGGTCACCGTGGGGATCAGCCCGGCGTCCGTGGCCTTCACCGAAATGGCCATGGCTTCATCGGCTGAAACCTTCGTGCCGCTGCCCCGGTACAGATCGTATTCTGCCCTCCTGCCGAATTGCGTGCAGACGTCAACCGGGTGGTCACAGGCCTTCGCTCCTACCCGACAGCAGCAGTTACGCACAGTAATCAGGTCCTTGTGCGCCTGAATTATGGCCTCGACGCTTTCACAGGCAAGGAGCTCGACGTCCGCCGGAGCGGTCTTCAGGGGTAGGATAGTCCTCAGGATAGGGGACCCCAGTGCGGCATTTCCTTCCGCTATCTGGCGCCACCAACCACTCTCATAAAACTCCATCCACAGCTTGTCGATTCCAGCCGGAACGTACTCCGCCTTACTGGCAAGTATGTTGTCGTGCAGGGTTCCCAGACTACCGGGGTAGCGATACCCCCTCCTCGACGCCACCACAAGACCTCTTTGTGCTAGCCTGCGAATCTTGTCCTCGACGGCCTTCTCTTCCATGTTGAATTTAGCCGCCAAATCTGCATTGGATGCCGGCAGTTCCAGAAGGAAGCGAGCTTCCTCCGGCGTCATGGCGCACTCCAGTATTCTGTGCACCAGTTCTGATTCGCGACGCTCGTTTCTCTCCGCCAGCTTGATAATGGCCTCGTCAGTACCCATGATTTATTTCCTCCTTTCGAGCGTTATGAGTCTCCGAGTCTTCATACCGGCTCGGTTGACGACGCAAACATATTTGCTGTGAGGTTCAAACTCGGTGTATCACCCCTCTCCCAACCTTCCTCAAAGACGCGGTCATAACCTGTAGATGATATCTTCCATTCCCCATTTACCTTGACATACTCATCATGATAGTAAGCCGTCGTCAGAAATCCCTTGTTTTCCTGCGTATCAATCATGTAGTTGTCCAGTGCCCATGTACCCCTGGCTGTGGTATCACCGGTTATCTCGATTTCGGGATGATGGCCATGATGCATGCCGAAGAAATGATACCGGGCCAGGCCCCTCTTGATGAATTTCATAATCGCATATACACCTTGGGGCTGATACTGTCCGTCGCAATAGCTTGTCGTCGCATCTTCAGTAAAACACTCGGCGAACTCATCCCACAGCTTGCTGTCGAGACAACGAAGGTATTTATACTTTAGCCTCCTGATAGCCTCGATATCCTCCAAACGCCTTATCCTCGCCTCAAGTTCTGCGAGATCAGCCATGATAACAGCCTCCCTCAAAGCCGGCCATTACGGCTACTACAGGGCTCATGTTTACTCCTCGGGCAGTCCAAACATGCTTTGTGTGAGCTTCAAACTGGGAGTTTCCCCCCTGTCCCACACCTCCTCAAAACCGCGGACATAACCGGTGGATTTTATCTTCCACTCCCCATTTACTTTGGCGTATTCGTCAGTATAGAAGGCCGTTCCCCTCAGCCCCATATTTGCCTCCGTAATCACCAGGTAGTCTTTCAATGCCCATATGCCCCTGGCTGTTGTATCACTCGTTATTTCAATCTCGGGATGATGGCCATGATGCATGCTGATCATACTGGGGCCCAGAGCTTCCCTGAGGAACTGGACGATGGCATCCCTACCGCGGTAGCTGTGCTTTCCGCCGGAATAACTTGTTGTGGCATCCTCCGCAAAACACTCCGCCAGTTCATCCCACAGCTTGCTGTCAAGGCAACGAAAGTACTTGTGCTTCAGCGTCTTGATAGCCTCAATATCCTCCAGTCGTTTCATTCTTGCCTCGATTTCGGCCAGGTCAGCCATGATAACAACCTCCTTTCTTTGGGACACACCCCTTTGAACTTTGAATTCGTAGAAACCTACTTCTATTTTCCCCTGCCTCGGGCCATGTGCCGGGCGGCAATATAGCCAAAAATCATACTTTTGCCCTGGGCGGCGCCGCTATCGTAGTGATGGCCCAGGGGCAACATGGCCTGCGTGTTGCTGGTACAGTACAGACCGGGTATGACCTCTGCGCGGACGTCTATTACCTCAGCATTGGTATTGGTCACCAGTCCTCCCAGGTTACCAGCCGTGGTTAATCCGAGCTTCACCCCATAAAAGGGTGGTTTCTCCAGGGGGCCCAGGACCGAACTGGGCTTGCGGCCGGGGAATACGAACTCACCCCACTGACGATCAAAGGTACCCTCTCCACGGTGGAAGTCGGGGTCGCGCCCCTCTCGAGCAAACCTGTTGAACCGGTCCACCGTCTCCACCAGATTGTCCCCGGGAATACCTAACGCCTCAGCCAGCTCCGGCAGGGTATCACCTCGCTTCATCCACTCGGCCACCTCGGAGCCCCTCTTAAGGTTCAACACGGGTATTATATCTCTGAAGCCTTGATCGCATATCCAGAACACCGGCCAGTTGGCGTATTCGCCTTTAATTCGATCATAGTCACACAGTGCCCTCCCCATGTCCGGGTAGAAACATTCATCACAGCACCGCTTGGCATGGCGGTTCACCATGATCATACCCGGATAGCCATAGATAAAGGGCCGGTAGAGGCGCTTGCCCCCCTCCACGATATCCTTAGGAAGGCTAAGACCGGGTTGGAATATGCTGTGGTCCATCAGCGCCAGCGCGGCACCGACCTCCATCCCCATTATGTGACCGTCCCCCTCATTGGAAGGCGCCGTGTAGGCATGTAGAGGGGGAGAGTATATAAATCTCTTGTTCATCTCCTCGTTCCACTCGAAGCCTCCGGTAGCCAGCAGAACCCCCTTCTTGCCCCTTACGAAGAAGTCCTGCCCCTCGCGCTCGGCCCGTATACCTATGACCTTACCGTCCTGGACTACTAGCTCTCTGCCCCGGGCACTGGTTATTATGTCGATACCCCGATCAATACAGGCCGATACCAGGGGGCCGATAAGGCCCCGTCCCTGGATCCAGGGATCACGTGGACCTATAAGATACCTAACGGGATCGGTGCGCACCTTAGCCAGCAAGGGATGCGCCTTCTCTGCCTCCTCCAGGATTGGCGGCATGACTTCAGGGTCTGGCCAAATCTTGCGCCCCATGGGTTTTCCGCCAGGGGCGTCTGCACAGTATTCAGTGCGGCTGCCATCATTTTCACACGACATCTTTAGGGTAGTATGCTCCTCCATGTAGCGGACCATCTCCGGCCCGGTGTCTATATAGGCGGCCAGAATATCCTCGTCATGGTGCCCCATGCTCACGCCGCGTATATACTGCAAAGTGTCCTCGCGGGAATCCCGGATTCCCATCTCCAGCATATGGTGGTTGAAAGGTATCCAGATAGCACCTCCCGATATGGCAGTACCCCCACCGATAGCATCCGCCTTCTCAAGTACCACGGTGCTCAGGCCCAGATCGTGGCCTAATATGGCCGCCGTGAGTCCGCCCCCGCTGGAACCGACTGCCACTAGGTCGACTTCCATGTCCCATCTGCCAGGCACCTTAGTCAGTCTAACCATCGGTCACACCTCCATCATAAATACTCACATATATGGCAGGCTTGCCTTTCATTCCTCCTCTTCCTTTTACTCGACTCGGAGGTATCCCATACTCACCAGATTCCTCCTTGCCTACTGAGGACCACCAGCTACGGGGATAATGACCCCGCTGATGTAGGCTGAGGCTTCTGAGGCAAGAAAGACAGCCAGGCCGAGCAAGTCATCAGGTTGTCCGACCCGCCCCAGCGGAGCGGCTTTAGAGAATTTCTCGAATAGAGCAGGGCCCAACACGTCCTGTGCCCGACGAGTGGCTATTAGGCCAGGCGAAATAGCATTAACACGAACATTAAAGGGACCCCACTCAACGGCCAGGACTCGTGTGAACTGATTGAGCCCGGCTTTGGCGGCCGAGTAATGCGCTTGGTTGGCAACAGTGGCTGTTGCCGACCCAGAACTGAGGTTGATGATGCTGCCACTTCTCTGCTCGACCATCACTCTCCCTACCGTCCGAGCGCACAAATAAACGCTTTTGAGGTTCAGATCTATCACTCTGTCCCAAGCCTCCTCGTTCATGTCCAATAGAGACGTCCACTCTGCTATGCCAGCGGAGTTGACCAGGACGTCTATCCGGCCGAACTCCTCTATAGCAGTCCGCACCATGTCCGACACTTGAGCGCTATTGGTCACATCGGTGGGCACTGCCAAGGCTTTGCCTCCCTCGGCGGTGATTTCCTGGGCGGTAGCTTCCAACTCGGTGACAGTACGGGCTGCAAGCACCACAGAGGCTCCAGCCTCGGCGAAGCCCAGGGCCAGCTTCTTGCCTATCCCCCGACTGCTCCCGGTGATGACAGCGACCTTGCCATCAAGCGAGAAATCCGGAATACCCATACCTTCTCCTTCTGTGGCCACAATTGCCTCACATGGCTCTTTTGGTGTGGTTTCTGCCTTTCCTTGTCCTATCGATTACCCGAGATTTCACCCCTTTACTCTTGCCCACTCCATCCCAGATAGCGCGTCAAGCACTGTAGGGCGAGGTCCCCGATAGGTTGGCTGCAGTCACAAGCGGCGACACCTAGCCAACTAGCTGTGGCAAGCTTTCGCCTTGCCTGGACGACTTCTCTTTCGTGTCGCCTCCTAATGGCACTAGTCCCCCAATATCGTAGCATCATTAGTTCAACTTATCAAAATGATGACTAGTTCAGACCTCCAGACTTCTATTTGAGCAATCGAGTATTGAACATAGCCATGGCCATCGTATACAATAAGCGACACAAGGGGTACGCCGACAGTCTGGGGAGAGGACCTGGGAATCGCTTTCGTCCGCCACGGGTGTGGGTCTGAAACCTGCCCTCTGCCATGGAGCAAGAATCCAAATCAGGAGGTGTCTAAGTGAGTTCACCGTTTTCCCTGGAAGGTAAGGTAGCCATCGTAACGGGGTCCGGCAGGGGAATAGGCAAAACCACCGCTGTGATGATGGCCCAGGCGGGCGCTGCCGTAACGGTCCTGGCTCGAACGGCTGCCGACGTTGAGAACACCGCCGCCGAAATTCGCGCTCAGGGTGGAAAGGCCCTGGCCGTACCCACAGACGTCCGAGTCAGCGAGCAGATAGCCAACATGGTGAACAAGACCCTGGAGGAGTTCGGCCGCATTGACATCCTGGTCAACAATGCCGGCGCCTCTTTCCCGCTACCGACTCTCCAACTGAGTGAGGGGGGCTGGGACGCCCTCGTTCGGGAGAACCTGAAGGCTCCCTTCCTATGCAGCAAGGCGGTGGTGGAAGCCATGATAAAGCAAGGCGGGGGGAGTATCGTCAACATCTCTTCCACAGAGGGTATGCGTTCCGCGGCCACCAACGCCGCCTACGCAGCCGCCAAGGCCGGGGTGATCAACTTGACGCGGAGTCTGGCAGTGGAATGGGCGCAGTATAACATCCGGGTCAACTGCATATGTCCGGGCTTTATCGAGAACCCGGGGATGGCCCAGGCCCTGGAACAGGATACCGGCCTGAAGGAGAAGCTGGCTACCGTCCCGATGAAGCGCATAGGAAAGCAGCAGGAGATCGCCGCCGGGGTGATTTACCTGGCATCAGACGCCTCGAGTTATGTTACCGGGGCCCTGCTGGCCATTGACGGCGGATTCACCAGCGTGCTGGGGTAACCCAGGCGGTGACGTCCTCCTGTAACCCGGCTCTCACCCCAACTGAGGCAGGCATTCCCTCCGGCCTCAACAGCCGATACCCCAGCCTTCAGGCTGGGGAGACTCACCTGCATCAGCACCCCAAGGGCGGGCTTATGGTCATTGACTAAATAGACGGACATTTTGTGCCACCAGTTATTGTGATGCTGCCCACACGAGGGGAAAGGATTCATGCTATGGAATAAACTGGCGGAACGACCTGAAGGTCGTTCCCTACTTGGAATGAAATGGCCCAAGCTGCGAGGGGCACATAGAACAATGTAGGGACCGAGCTTTAGCTCGGTCCGAAAAGGGAGCATCAATTCTGAGGTCAGAGGGAATGCACCAGTGGGTGTCAGTCGCCTGAGGCGACTGACACCCACTGGAACGTCGCGAGACACATAGGCAATGACAATCATTGGGCAAGCCGTGCCCGACCCATCAGGCAACTGCAAACGCGCTCAGTCCTCGATCTTGAACTCCCACTGGCAGGAGGGTTCGTCCGGGCTCTTTCGAGGCGGCAGCTTCAGAGGGGTCACCTTTATCCTGGGATTAACCAGATACTTCTCCATAGCCTTCTTCTCCAGCACGTGGCAGAACCAGTCTATCATTTCCGGGGCCTGCCTCTCGTAGTACAACAACGAGCGACATTGAGGTATGGTTATGATGACGTGATTCTCATTTATTATGTTGAACTGGGTTTTGTACAAATTGCCCATGGTGTTGTCCAGGGGCAACTGGAGTGCCTTGAGGGAATCAACCACGGTATTGAGCTGGATATTGCCTATCTTGGCATACCTGGGATTCACCGTCGCACCTACTCTCTCCCAGGCTTCTAGTTGAATCTCGTTGGCTGCATCAATACCGGACCTCTGTCTTGTTGCATCGTAAAAGGCTGTAGCCATGTGAATCCAGGCGAACTGCCATACCTCCATGATCTTGAGGAGGAATTCCTTGGACAGGTCCGCAAACGTCAAATCGGGATTGAAGGGGCCGCTCAGATCATTTAGTTCCTGTGCCATTTTTCTCCTTTCTAACTGCGAATTGCTTCGGTCGCCCAGTTGCCCGTTATTCCTCGATCTTAAACTCCCACTGACAGGCAATCTCATCCTTGCTTTTCCGTGGAGGCAGCTTGAGGCAAGCGGTTTTCATCTTGGGATTGAAACAACAGGCAGTGTCTTCAAACGCCCACCTGTCCATTTCACAGGCGTTTGTCAAGGCTGCCATGTCTCCGTGCCTCTCAAAATATCCCAGGCCCCGGCAGTGGTTAACGGTGAGGATGCCATGATTATTGTTTTTCAGCTCGCACCGAAAGTCCGGCCAGATTCCCCCCGCTCCTGGGTCAACCTGAAAATACTTGAAAAGGCTGGCGACGTCCTCTCCCCAGATATTCATTGCCTCCCTGCTCCGGCGCACCTCCAGCGGCACGGCCATTCTCCAGATCTCCCAGTCCCACTCACTGGCAGTCTTTTCACCAAACTTCTCCCTGATGAAGTTGTACCACAGCCCATCTATTCCCAGGTACAGCTTGCCTCCAGCTTCCCAAAGGCGCAAAAGCGCCTCTTTGGAGAAATCCGCAAGTCTCAGATCCGGGTTGAACTCCCCGCTGTAGTCTTGTAGCTCTTCCATACGAACCTCCTTTAGCAGTTGAGGGTATATACCATCACCCTGAGGTCGCCTGAGGCGACCTCAGAATGACACCAAGCGAAGGGCTCAGAATGATAGACAGGATTATCACACCGCCTCCGGTTGACTGTCCCGGCCTTGACTCTTTCATGTCGTCTGCTCCACGACACTCGGCTGCGAATATGGTAGCACCGCCGGTAAGACTTACCGAAAAAGGTGACACACTCAACAATGTCTCATTGCGGCAATCAAGACTGGCTATCGGCTTTGCATGCAATAAACCAGCCAGCTAAACGAACCAGGGGCGTCCGGGCGATAAAGCTTCCCAACGCCCCGAGCTTGGACGTACCTCAATGTACCAGGCTCACCCGAGCCATGGCACATCTGTTTAAGCGCGTAGTTGCCGAGTTCATTGGCCAAGCCTACAAACCAGCTCAGTCTTCGATCTTAAACTCCCATTGGCAAGCAATGTCCTCCGGGCTCTTCCGAGGAGGCAGTAGCAACGGTGTTACCTTTATCCTGGGATTGACAAGATACTTTTCCATGACCGGCTTCTCCAGCACGTGACACATCGGTTGTATTCTTTCCAGTTCAGCTTTCTCAAGATAGTCCAGTGTGCGGCATTTGGTTACAGTCAACATGACATGATTGGGGCTCTTGACTTCAAACTCAGCGGGGAACAGCCCTATGGTGTTGTCCAGAGGCAGCTGGATAACCTTCAGGGAGTCGACCACAGTATTCAACTGGATCTTGGCAAGCTTGGCGTACCTTGGATTTACCTTCTCACCCACTCTCAGCCAGGTCGCCAGCTCACACTCGTTGGCTGCTTCAGAGCCAAACCTCTTCTTGACTGCGTCGTAATAGCCTCCACTCATGATGAGCCAGGCGTACTGGTAGGCATGCATCATCCTGAGCAGAAAATCCTTGGAGAAATTCTCATGCCTCAGGTTAGGATAAAACGGACCACTCAAATCATCTAGCTCCGGGATATCAGTAGTCTCGTTTACTACCTCTTCTTTGCTTCGAACCCTGGTACCTTCCGGCACCTCAAGCTTGTACTCCCACTGGCAGGCGATATCATCCGGGCCTTGTCGAGGAGGCAGCTTTGTAGCCTTTAGCTGGACATCCAGATTCACTTTATATTTCTGGATAATCTGGGGTTCATTTATCTGGCACATCGGGACTATTCTATCCGGGGCGTTCCTCTCACACCATTCCATCGAGGGACATCTCCTCACAGTGACTATGGCGTGGTTCTCGTTCCTGATATCATACTCGACGGGGTATATGGCCCCCATGGTGTTGTCCAGAGGCAACTGGAGGACCTTCAGACAGTCAACCACGTTCTTCATCGGTATGTTGGCTATCCTGGCGTACCTGGTATTGCAGCGCTCCGCACATCCCAGCCACATCTCCAGATCGCACTCCCAGGCTGGTTGATGGCCAAATCTGGTGTAAACCTGATCGAACCAGGCTGCATCCATCTGAAGCCATGCCCACTGCCACGAACGAAGCAGCTTGATGAGGAAATCCTTGGAGAAATCCTCAAACCTTAGATGGGGATTAAACGGACCGCTTAGATCATTTACCTCAGGCATCTTGGACCTCCTTCCATTGTTCTGATACTGACTGGGACTTGATAGCGGTGGTTGTTGTCTCAAGCCCCGGATTGGACTTCCACCACTGGTATAAAGGGAAAAGGAGCAGCTTATGCCGGTTCTTCCTTGTCTTGCACCTCAAATGCATGCTCTCGTACGTCCATGTCCCTGCGCCGACAATAACGCCTCATCCTGGGCAGCGTTCAACTGTCATTATACCGTCTGGAAGGCAAAAGGGAAACCGCTATAGCAGCCTGGCTTGGTGTGTAGCTGCTAATTCTGGGAATCGACCCCGGAAGGGGTCTCCCACACTAACGTGTCTGTAGGAGAGCCTTTCCAGGCTCGATAAGACGCCGCCCCCTAATTAGATTTGACGTCCCACATCATATCCGGCTGCAATAGCTGCCATAATCGTGCCTAGACCCTCACCAGCAACGCCACTCGCATCTCCCACTGTGTGGGTTTCAATGCCTTTCTTCTCCGCCATTTCAGCCAGGAATATGTTTGGTCGCCTATCACTGGCCAACACAATCGTATCGATTTCCGGCAGTCTCTCTCTCCCACGCTGACTCACCATCCAAACATCATCGGTGGGCAAGATCTCAATCCTCTCGACGCTTTTGTACCTTTTTACGCCTTCGTCTATTATTCTGGCCACCAGATAATGCCTGTCGTTAGAAGCCATTTTTTCAGCAAAGTGCGCCCCTTTTTCCACTACATAGACTATCTTGCCCCTTTCTGCCAGATAATCTGCCACTTGCAGGCCGATTTGATCGCCGCCAACAACGAGAACATTATCCCCGGTCAACCTCTGTTCCTCGAGGAGCTCATCCACCATTATCAGCTCAATGTCCTTCACGTTTTCCAGTCCCTGGATGAATCCCAGTGGCACTTCGGGCAAGCTCCCGGTGGCTATGACGAGCACGTCAGGGCTTATTCGATCCAGCAAAGCCTCATCAACTGGCGTATTCAGGCGAACCTGTACCCCCAGCTTGTTGAGCTGCCTTTCATACCAGGGGATGATATCTCCTATTTCCTCCCTCTTTGGCATTGTAGCCGCCAGTCTGAGTTGTCCCCCTATCCAGCCCTTACTTTCACATAACGTGACGTTATGCCCGGCAAAAGCCGCTCGTCTGGCCGCTTCCAGCCCGGCGCACCCTGCCCCGGCGACCAGGACCTTCTTGGCCATGGCCTTCTTCTCACCCTCTATCTCCTTTATAAGGTACTCTCTGCCTAATCGTGCATTCACAGCACAAGTTGCTTCTCCGTATTTGAGAATTCCCTCGATGCAGCCCAAGCACTCTGCCAGGCATGGTCGTATGTCTGCAATCTCTCCATTCCTCGCTTTGGCAACCGTCTCGGGATCGGCTACCTGAGCCCTGGCCATGGCCACCAGGTCCGCCTTGCCGTCCCTTACCAGGACGTCAGCCATCACCGGGCTCTTTATTCTGCCTACGGTTGCCACCGGTATGGAGACGTGTTTCTTGACCTGCTCGGCAAAATGCGTGAAGGCCCCCTGCCTTTCATACATGGGCGCTATGTTAACGTGCAGGGTGCCGAAAGCTGAACCCGCCTGTGAGACGCTTATGTAGGCAACGCCCTCCTTCTCAAGAATGGGGGCCAGCTTGCACAGGTCATCTATTCTCCATCCGCCTTCGCCTATGAAGTCATCGCCTGGCAGCCGAACGCCCACCGGGAAGCCATCTCCCGCCTTCTTCCTCACTTCCCTTACCACCTCAAGCAAGAACCTTATCCTGTTCTCGAAAGTGCCCCCGTATTCATCCGTCCTTCTGTTGTAATAGGGAGTCAAGAACTCGTTTATCAGATACGAATGCGCACCATGGATTTCGACGAAATCGAACCCGACCCCCGCACAGCGCCCCGCCGCAACTCCGAAGGCCTCCACGTACTCCTTCAGTTCGTCCCTGGTCACCTCCCTTATGGGCATGCCTGATTGAATCATTTCGGGAATCACCGAGGGACATACGGCAGGCTCGGGAAGATGGTTCAAACCCCCGTGGTTCAACTGCGCACCAAACTTGACATCATACTCATGTACTGCCTTCACCATCTCTTCCAGGCTGGGGTAGACCTTCTCATCCCACAAATGCATCGAATGCATTAGTTGGGGACCAGACACGCCTGAAGGATGAACTGCGGCGGCTCCAGTTACTATCATGCCCGGCTCACTCCGAGCCCTCTCGACAATGAACTCAGTGTGCTGGGGCATCACGCATCCATTTTCGATCCCGAAACCTGGCTCCATAGCAGGCATCAAGACCCTGTTCTTGACTTCCATTTGGCCTATCTTGATGGGCTGGAAAAGGTGCTTCAGTTGTCCCAAGGTTCTCCTCCTTTGAAGCATTGTAGCGCCACCCTGTAGCCTGGCCCCAAGCGGCCCTTAAGGGTGGCTTCATTCCTGGGCGACTACGAAATTCCTCAAGGTTCCAATACTCTCTATTTCGACTTCCACCACATCACCGGGATCCATGGGGCCAATGCCTGAGGGTGTGCCCGTGGCGATGATATCGCCTGGCAGTAGGGTCATCACACCCGAGATAAAGCTTAGCAGTTCAGCTACGCCAAATATGAGGTCACTGGTGCGGGCAGACTGGCGCGTTTCGCCATTGAGGCGGGTTTCGATCTGGAGGTCGTCCGGATCAACCTCAGTTTCAATCCAGGGGCCTATAGGTGCAAAGGTGTCAAAACCTTTGGCCCTCGTCCACTGACCGTCATCCCTTTGAGCATAGCGTTCTGAGACGTCGTTCACGCAGGTGTAACCTATTATGAACTCCTTTGCCTTTTCCTGAGGGACATTCTTTGCCCTCTTGCCAATAACCACCCCTAACTCGCCTTCATAGTCGACGCGACGCTTGGAAAGAGGGGGAAGGATGATTTTGTCGTCGGGACCTATGACTGCGGTGGATGGTTTGAGAAAGATTAGCGGTACGGAAGGTATGGCCAGCTTCGTCTCTTCGGCGTGACTGCGGTAGTTCAGCCCCAGGGCCACTATCTTGGAGGGCAGGCAGGGGGCAAGTAGTTTTGCCTCATCCAGTTGATAAGTATCTCCGTCAAACCCAAAGGAGTAGCCAGGACGCCCAAACTGAGTAAAGGGGCTGCCTTGGAGGCTGCTTATGATACCGCCCTGCAGTACCCCGTATTTGCGTTTGCCCGGGGTGGCAAAGCGAACAACTCGCAAACCAGCCTCCTTTCCCGTCTATTATAGCCGCATTTGCATCTGAGTTGTAGCTGGGGCCTCCAAATAGTCGCCACTGGTGTCGACTATGGCAGTCAAAGGGGGGTGGAGCGAAGGTGTAGCGGCACGGTGCGCGGTGCCGCTACTTCTTGATCAGAGCACAGTCTCAGTCCTGAACTCTCCCTGAGCGCGAGAGACTGCTAATACGACAACGTCTATCGCCTTCTCCTGTCTTGTCCAGAATTATGCTGGCGTACCGGCGAGCTCCCCCTTGTCTGCTCCGCGAAGGCTGGCCAGCTCGTCGAACAACTGGCGCTCCCTTTCGGAAAGACGCTGCGGCAAAACCGCCTTTACTTCAACGTGCAGGTCTCCATACTGCTGAGGTCTGTATAGCTTTGGCATTCCCTTTCCTCTCAAGCGAAACACCCTGCCATTTTGCGTCTCTGGAGGAACCCTCAGCATTACCCTGCCGTTGACGGTGGGTACCTCGACTTCTCCTCCGAGGATCACCGTGGTTAGGGGCACGCTCAGTTTGAGGTATAAGTCATCTCCCCTCCGCTCGAAGAGGTGGTGAGGGCGAACGTGGGTGGTAAGGTACAGGTCACCGGCTTGACCGCCGCCGGTACCCGGCATTCCCTGACCTGCCAGTCGCACCCTGGAACCGTCCTGCACTCCAGCAGGAATCTTGGCTTCCAAACGGTGGACTTTGCCGCTGGCATCGCTCATCTGGAGTACCCGGGTTGTACCATAGAAAGCTTCCTCCAGGCTCACATCCACCGGCTGCTCCACATCTCGGCCTCGACGCGACCGAGAAGCGGTTCGGTACTGCCTCTTGACCTCCGAACCAGGTGCGTCGCCGAAGAACGTATAGTAGAAGCCAGAGAAGGGCCCTGAGTCTCCAAAGAGGCCCTCCAGGTCTTCCGCCGTCATGGTGCGGTACCCGTAGCCGGCGTTCCCCCCTGCTCCAGGACCAGACCCAAACTGGCTCCAGTCGAAAGGCTGCCCGCTGGCCTGCCCTCCGGCCCGCTGCCACTGCTCGTAGTATTTCCAGTTTGCGCCCAGTTCATCGTATTTCTTCCGCTTTTCAGCGTCTCCCAGCACTTCGTTAGCCTCATTGATCTGCTTGAATTTTTCTTCGGCTTCCTTATTGCCTGGGTTGACGTCAGGGTGATACTGCCGAGCCAGGCGACGGTACGCCTGCTTTATTTCCTTCGCCGTAGCCTTTCTATCTACTCCCAGTATTTTGTAATAGTCCTTGTATTCCATGTCTATCCCTCACCTGATCACCTAGGCAGTTTCCCGAGTCAAGGAGTTGGCGGTTCCTAAATCTATTCCCAGTACCTTCGCCATATCCTTCTCTTTCCTGGTGCTGTTTCTCCGAGGGTGTTCTCGTACCTATCGCTTCTTCCTCTGGACACTGCTACCTGCGCCGGCCGTATGACCCTGCCGTTCAGGCGGTAGCCGTCACTGAGTACGGCTTTTACCTTGCCTTCCTCATATTTATCGCTCTCCTCATAGGATATGGCGTCATGCTCGCGGGGATCGAAATCCTTTCCCTCGGCATCGATTTTGCTTACCCCTTCCTCCTCCAGAAGTGCCTCCAGCCTCTTCTCAATAAGCTTGATGCCTTGAGCCCAGTCGCTGTTGGCTGTGGCTTCTGGCATTGTCTTCCCAGCACGTCTGAAGTCATCGAGCAGCGGAAGCAACTTCAAGATGAGGTCAGCCTTGGCAAATTTGGCTTGCCCCTCTTTTTCCTGCTCCACCCGATGCTTGTAGTTGATGAAATCAGCCTGCACTCTTTGCAGAAGGTCACGGTACTCTTTTTCTCTCTCTGTTGTCTGTTCAATCTCCGCCTTTGGCTGCATCGGTATCACCCCCTTCGAGGTTACTTGGCTATCACTGGCGTTTTGACAACATTTCCCTGTGGCCCGGTGGCGGCACATCCAGGCAATTTATCAACCTGTCCACCAGGTCCTGGCAATCTTCTACGAATGGGCAAGAGAGGCAGTCGTTATACCTCTCACTACATGCGTCGGCCCAACGCTGGAATATGATGTCGTCCTTCTTTTTCGGATACCAACGGGCGACTCTATGACGCACTTCAGGCTTTCGTCTCGATGACTGCATCCTTATGACTCTCCTCCGACCTCTGCTAGCGTATTCTCCTCCACCCTACTAGCTTTGGCGTAATCTTTCTGCTTGGCCAGCCAAGCTTCGTACTGCTCTTCGGTCGCCTGCAAGCAGTCCGGCAGATGGTTCCTAAAGTCCTTCCGCGCACCGCACAGCTTACATACCCCTGTGCTGACTGGACCGTCGGCGCTTTCGATCATCCAGTGGTGATGGCACACCTGCTGCGCGGCAGGTTCTCCAGTTTTCTCTTCGTGCCCGGTTGCCGTTTGGACTGCCATAGCATAACTTCCTTTCCGACCGCAGCCATTATAGGATGCTGGAATACCCCTGTATGCGACTTTTGTCTCAAATGTCCAGGCCGTTTTGGCTTCCAAATCGCTGTGACGGGCGGTTTGACGGATGTTCCCTTACACTTGGATTCATGTAGGATGGTGCAGCGCAGCCAAACCCACCGTAGCTTCCTCCCCTGAAGTCTACTTGAGTTAAACAGGTGATTGTGCTCTAATAAAACGAACTTTGGTAAAATGTGTGGAGGAAGCTGGGACAGGAGAATGCTGGTAGAGCTAACAATGGCGGGAAGACCTTTTCTGGGGAGAATTTGCGTTTCAAGTCAAGCCGGGCATCATCCTTCGCAGGTGCCGCTTCTTTGGGTAAATCTGGCGTGAGGAGGCTGGCAGTTTAACTATGAAATCCTGGTCCGATCGCATGGCCGCTTTCTTCAGACAGGCATGGGTAGTTGTTCGATTAACAACGCGCAGATTCTCCGACCAGGAGGGTATGCACCTGGCGGCAGGGGTAGCCTTCTATGTACTGCTGTCCATTTTCCCGGCGGCCGTGGTGATTGTCAGCTTATTCAGCTTCTTCTATGAACCACAGGAGATCACCAGTTGGCTTGTTGATCGCTTTGGTGAGGAGACGTCGGTACAAGCGGACTTTCTCGAGCGGACTGTGGAAAGTGCCACGGCAGTCCGAGGCCCTGCCGGTATCCTGGGGTTTGCCGGATTGATTCTTTCCTCCACGCTAGCCTTTGCAGCCATAATGCGATCCATTAACCGCGCTTGGGGGCTAATCGGAACAGGCACCAGGACCTTCATCCGGCGGAAAATGTGGGAGTTCGCCTTGCTGGCAGGCACGGCCCTTCTCCTTTTGCTGTTCTACGCAGGAAACACCCTCCTCGACCTGGTGAGAGAAATACCATTTCCCGGTACGGACTATACTCTGGCTACTGATAGCGTTTGGTGGGCGGTTTTCCTGGGCTTCTTTTCCTTCGCTGCTATGGCCGCCATTCTCATGCTGCTTTATAAACTCGTTCCAACAACCGAGGTGAGGTGGCACGATGTGCTGCTGCCAAGTCTGCTAGTGGCAGCAGCCTTCAGGGTGGCAAATGAGCTATTAGGGTTGTTTATCGGCAGCTTGGGCTACTATGACGCGGTGTATGGCTCGGTGGCCAGCGTTGTTGTTTTGCTGGTGTGGGTTTACGCCAGTGCCAATATCCTCATTGTCGGAGCGGCGATGTCTGCAGTGCTGTCCGATATTAGCCGTCAGCCCCCTGCCCCTGAAGGCACAGAGAACACCTCAACTGTTTAGAATTCAGATCTGGCTGAGGCCTTCCATCTCGCCGAAGACACAGGGGCACCTGTGCCTCACACCCGTGGGGCATGCCAAGCACTGTGCAATCAACCGTGCCTGAGAGGTGAGTACTCATGAACCGAGGCTGGCAAGCATGATAAACGGCCTCAGCTATTCTGCCACGCCTGTCACAGGCAGCCAATCACTAACCCTCACCACATCATTCACGTCCGCTCTCGCTTCGTATATGGCGGTGTGTTTGACTGAGTACCGTATGGTCTCGGTGAAACCCCATTCGGGGTAACCCTCCCAGTTTGTTTTGAACCTCATGGCTTCGTCATAAAAGGCTTGACTATCAAAGTTCTCGGATCCCACCTCTTCCACCACTTTCTGCAAAAGGTCGAAGAAAGTATACAGACTGTGGAATCCACCTAGATACCCCATACCGGCAGAAATGATATCCTCAGCTCTCTCCGGGTGATACTTATACAGAAGCTCCTTAGCCAGGTCGACCAGGGGAGATGGTTCACTCCATGTCCGGGTGAAGTTCGTAGTCAACATTCCATCGATGGCTTCCCAACCACACATCTTCACCAGGTAATCTCGGGAAGCAGTTACGGCATCCGGGCCAATGAACACTGCATTATTGCCACCGGCTCGAAACTCCTTAACAAAAGTACCCGTCGCTATAGGAATATTTGGTATAGCTATGTAGTCGCAGTCTTTCAGTCTCTCCACCTCACCAACCCAGGTCATTGTCCCCCTGGGAGGTAGCAAACCGGCGACGTAGTCAAACTTGTCTGGGTGGGCCTGGCAATACTCCTGCATTCCTTCCTCCACATCTACACTGTAGGACTCACTCCAACTCACACAGCCAATCTTGGCTGGTCCTTTTGTCTCCCAATCCCAGCGCTCTTCGCTGATCCATTTCAGGAGGGTTTCCACGGCATAAGAAGCAGGGTATGAAAAGCAAAATGCCCATCCGGGAGGCTCTATTAGGGCCTTGGTGCTGGGCATTACAGCCACCGGGATCTTGTCTCTTTCCGCAAAGGATTTTACCGTTTCTGCAGTCACAGCCAAACAGACAATAATGACCTGTGCCCCCCGGTCTCTAACCCAGTCATACCCAGGTATATCCCTGCCAGCATCTGCCTTGGTATCATAGGTTACCACTTTTATCTTCACCCCTGGTATAGGGTCTTCTTCGTTGTAATACCTGACAAGGTCCTCGAGTATGTAGGTGAAATGAATGAGGATTGGTGACCCTGGTCCGGTGACATCCGTAATATAGCCTATCCGGATAGTCACTCCCGCTCCGGTTGCACGGTGGCAACCGGAGCAAAACGTAGCCAGTAGGGCTAAGACCAGAAAACAAGCTATAGCCTTTCCCTGCCTACGACCCATCTCCTATTCCTTCTGCCTGTTTGGTGACTCACACATAACTCGATAAGACATTCCCCGACCGACTTTCATCTCCTTGTGCTTTGTCAAAGCGGTAAATTGTGGTACCACCTTACGACATTATACCTCGGTCTACGATGTATGCCCAAGCTCAGGTGCCGTTTGTCTTTTGGCAAGAGTTGGCAAGCTTTCCCCGTCCCTGCGTACAGGCTCAAGAGACCCGCCGGTCGGGTGCTCGTCCATGCCTTCGAGTCCATGCTCAGGGGTGCCGTCTAAGTCCCTCTCCCTTGACGGCAGAGGTCGGCATAGGTCTCCTGAGGCGACCATGGCGGCCGGCTCGCTCGACAGAGTCGACTCTGGCGACCGTGGCGAGGCGGTGGGTTTCGCTGTGCTCCACCCACCCTGCCACCCTGCCATGCTGAGGCTCGAACTCACTAACCTATTTTGGGCGGTGGCCCCTTCAGGAGCTCGCAAGCCATAGCAGTAAACGGACAGGGCTGCCTCAATTCAAGCCCGATCTCCAGAACGTGGCTCATGTCCTTGACACCAACATAATAGGTGGGCGGCGGTGGATCGGTCCACATGGACTTCAGCCATTCCCAGTTTTGCACCGAGAAACTGCTTCCGGAGCCATTCTTAATATGGTTTACCAGCAGTTCTTCACTGGCACCGTTTCTAATACCCCAGTTTATGGCCTCAGCAGCTACCCAAGCGTTGATAGTAGCGCACATGTTGTTCGCCAGCTTTACGATCTGGCCCATTCCGAGATCACCGCAGTAGGTGATCCGGCCCATCGTCTCCAGAAGGGGGCGGAATCTCTCCAGATTATCCTTGTCGCCCCCGACGCTGATGCCCAATGTCCCTGCTTCCGCCCCCATGCGGGCCCCCACCACCGGAGCGTCAAACGCGTGAGCCTTCTTGGCTCTGGCTGCTTCCGCCACTCTTCGGCAGAAGGCGGGAGCAAAGGTGCCCATCAGGAGAATCCCATCGTCCTCCTTTATTCCCTCCATCAGGCCATCAGGACCAAAAATCACCTCCTCTGCCTGTTTATCGTTTTGGACCATGATGATGGTAGCGTCCGAGGCTCGGGCTACCTCTCTTGCTGTCTTGACCTCCGTGGCTCCCAGGGCCTTCATCGCCTCGATCGGCTCTCGCCTTCTGTGGCCAGTTATTGTGGTGGGAAACCCTTTGGTCACCACATTCTTGGCCATAGGCAGCCCGATATCCCCCATGCCTATAAAGCCAGCCGTCTTCACCTCTTTTGCCACTCTGCACCTCCTTTTCTATTTTTTGTAGCCCCTTTGCTTTATTTTTGCCTGCCGTATCACCCGGGCAATTGTCATGGCTTCCCTGCCAGCTCTTAGTTAACCAATAGGAATGGAATTGATCGGGGCATATTGTGGGCCTGCCATCATGATGCAGCCTACCGCTGGGCGTAGGGTAGATTCGGGGGAGAAAAGGGCCAGCCCACCGCTCATGGTAGCGGCCATTTGCTTGTGCTTCCTATTCCCCTGACAACCCCATCCTTTGGCTTACGCCATAATAGTATGCCGAGCTTCGCAAGTCAATCCCCTTCTGTTGGCCGGTGTCGATGTGCCGGTGCAGCTTTGATGGGTGCGGACACATTGCAGCGCCAGAGCCGTCGGCTTTGCAAAAGGCGGCTCAAACACTATAATCTAGCCATGTATGCCTGATCAGGAGGCACGCAAGCTGGATATCGTCGCTCAAATGAAGCTGTTTATGGAACCCCGCTCTATCGCCATTGTCGGCGCTACAAGGCAGACCGGTTCAGATGCTTTCAATATTGTGGAGAGGTTAAGTAGTCATGGATACGAGGGCAAGATCTACCCGGTGAATCCCAAAGCGGACAATATCCTGGGGATGAGGGCCTACCCCACTGTCAGTGACGTGCCAGAAAAGGTTGACCTGGCCGTCATACCGGTTTGGGAGCGCACTGCTGTTCCCGCCTTGCTCAGGCAGTGCATTGACGCAGGCATAAAGGCTATTGTAGTGGTGACCCAGGGCTTTGCTGATGGCGACACAGAGGGACGGGAGCTTCAAGACACGATATCAAGAATGGCCAGGGAAGGGGGGGCTAGAGTCCTGGGACCAAACTCTCTTGGTGTAGCCAATGCCTTCATCGGTATGAACACCTCCTTCGTGCCGCACGAGATGGAGAGGGTGCCCCTGGGCGTTATCTGCCAGAGCGGGCTTTTCTTCTCTGACCTGCGCAGCGTCAGCCCACTAGGCAAGGGGATCGATGTGGCCAACGGTTGTGATATCCACGTCGCTGAGGCGCTGGAATACTACGAAGATGATCCCCAAACCAGGGTGGTTCTCCTTCATTTCGAAGGAGTAAGGGATGGCAGGCGGTTCATGGAAATAGCCAGACGGGTATCCCGGAAGAAGCCCATCATAGCCCTCAAGACAGCCAGAAGCGAGAAGGGTGCCACGGCGGCCCGGTCACATACCGGCAGCCTGTCGGGCAAAGATGAAGTCCTGCGTGCCGCCCTGAAGCAGTGCGGCATATTGCCAGCCAGCGACCTGGGGGAAATGGAAGACCTGGCCAAGGCCTTTTTGCGGCTGCCCCTCATGAAGGGTAGAAGGGTGGGCATCGCCAGCATAAGTGGCGGTGCCGCAGTCATGCTGGTCGATGCCTGCGCTGATCATGGTCTGGAGGTGGCCGACCTATCCCCGGAAACCCAGGCTAAAGTACGGCAGCTTTGTCCACCGTGGATGAAGACAACGAATCCCCTGGATTTATGGCCTTTGGGTGCCCATTCCGGGCTATGGCTATCGGACACTGTGTTAGCCGGGCTAAAGCCGCTCTTGGCCGATCCCAATGTAGATGGGGTGGTCCTGGCCTTTGGTACCATTTTCATACAGGAAGCCCTGCTTATAGCTGAGGCCATCACGGAACTGATGGAGACCCACGGCAAGCCGGTGTCCTGGTGGACAGCCACTGGCTCAAAAGTGGAGCTCGAGGCTGAGCTGGAGAGAAGGGGAATGGCCATTTTCCCCAGCGGTGAGCGAGCCATCAGAGCCCTCCGGAAGCTCGGTGATTACTGGCAGTTCCTGCAAACATGTTCGTCATGAGGTTGTTTAACGAAATAGGGCGACCTTGAAGAGCCTGTCCGAAAATCGGGGTAGGTTGGAGCATCTGCTCCAACCATGCCTAGAGCAGATGCTCTGGGCTAGCCTATTTTATGCAGTTTTCGGATAATCTCCAAAGGGTGGCGGTACATTGGGAGTGGTTATAGGGGCAAGGCTGCCAAACGACCTCTTGATCATACAGGTCACAGTGAAAGAAGTTGGACATGGTTGCCATCTGGTGAGAATCACAGGGCTGAAAAGCGTGGTTTGACCCAGTAAGCGATGAACCACATTGAGAAAGGAGGGTGACAGTTGGAAGTTAAGACAATTGCACAACTCTTTGACCTAACAGGGAAGGGCGGTATCGTGACCGGCGGTGGCATGGGTATCGGACAAGCCATTGCCTTCCGGCTGGCGGAAGCAGGTGCCAGCATCATGATCGCTGACATCGACCTGGAGGCCGCCAACCAGACCGTAGAGCAGATCAAGGCCAGTGGTGGCAAGGCGCAGGCTATTCGAGCCGATGCACGCAGCGCGGCTGACGCCAAGAAGGTGGCTCAGGCCACTGTGGAGGCCTTCGGCAGCCTCGACATCCTGGTCAACAACGCCGGCGTTTATCCCATCTTTCCGATTAAGGAGATCAGCGAAGAAATCTGGGATAAAACCCTCGACACCAACCTCAAAGGGATGTTCTTCTGCTCTCAGGCCGCTGCCGAGGCGATGATCAAAGGCGGGCACGGGGGAAAGATCGTTAACATAGCCTCGATAGACGCCCTGCATCCCGGGGGGGAGTTAGCACACTACAATGCCTCCAAGGGTGGGGTGGTCATGCTGACCAAGGCCCTGGCCCTGGAGCTGGCCCCGCATCAGATTCTGGTCAATGCTGTGGCACCGGGCAGCATTGCCACACCCGGGACCGCAGCGTCGACGGATGCGTACCTGGCCAGGGGCGGAGACATTAAAGACCTAGCCAAGAAATTCAGGGGACGCGTGCCCCTGGGGCGTGTAGGGAGGCCTGACGACATTGCCAAGGTAGTGCTCTTCGTGGTAAGCGCCGCCGCAGACTACATGACCGGCAGCTTGGTACTGGTGGATGGCGGGTACCTACTTTCTTAGGTCGGGCCGTGAGGCTGGGGAATGCACCCTTCGCAGCCGTCGAAGTCGAGCGACGGGGGCAGGACCCAACAAGCCGGACATTGCTCCAATTTGGCGATAACCACACCACCGGAAGGTGTGGTTTGAACCAGCAAGCGATGAACGATCTCAAAAAAGGAGGGTGAGACATTGCAGACAATCGCACAACTTTTCGACCTGAGCGGGAAGGGCGCTGTGGTGACCGGCGGTGCCATGGGCATCGGACAAGCCATTGCCTTCCGGCTGGCAGAAGCCGGTGCCAGCGTGATGATCGCTGACATCGACCTGGAGGCCGCTAACCAGACCGTAGAGCAGATCAAGGCCACAGGCGGTAAGGCCCAGGCCATTGGCGCCGATGCACGAAGTGCAGCCGATGCCAAGAAGGTAACTCAGGCCACCGTAGAGGCCTTCGGCAGCCTTGACATCCTGGTTAACAACGCCGGCATCTATCCCATGTCGCCAATCATGTACATCAGCGAAGAGCTGTGGGATAGTGTGCTGGACCTCGACCTCAAGGGGGTCTTCTTGTATTCTCAGGCCGCGGCTCAGGAGATGGTCAAAGCCGGGCACGGGGGGAAAATCGTTAACATGGCCTCAGTGGATGCCCTGCACCCGCGCGGGTCAGTGGCACCCTACAATGCAGCCAAGGGAGGGGTGGTCATGCTCACCAAGGCTCTGGCCCTGGAGTTGGCCTCTCATCAGATTCTGGTCAATGCCGTGGCGCCGGGCACCGTCAGGACGCCGGGCACTGACGCGGCGAGGGAGATTATCAAGCAGGCTACCGGCATCACCGATGAGCAAATAGCTCAGGGCTTCAGCCAACGCCTCCCCTTGCAGCGCGTGGCCGAGCCTGATGACATTGCCAAGGTAGTGCTGTTCCTGACCAGCGCCGCCGCAGACTATATGACCGGCAGCCTGCTACTGGTGGATGGCGGCACCTTACTAGCCTAGGTCATGCCATGACAATGGGGAAGATACCGATCTCCTGGAATGGACACTGACTCTCCTTTGGCGCTAACATATCATGTGCAAACCGCCAAAAATGTTGTATAGTTGAATCACCTCTCCAAAGTACGCTTTTTGGGATGAGACCATTGACTGAAATATGCTCTTTACAATCAGAACAATGCGGAACGCTGCCCCACTGCTGATTGCCAGCTTCGTGACTTTGCCCCTCGGCGGAAATCCGGCGCACTTTAATCTGGTTCGGTTAGCTCCGATTGTTACCGATTGACCGGTTCCTGTTGCCGTTAGAGAGGAATAAGAGTTGCCTCCTCAGGAACAAAGACAGGCAATCCCGGTTTGCATTTTCAAGCTGGAGGCGCAAGTGAAAGTGCTGGGATTTATGGGAAGCCCGCGAATAAAGGGTAATACCGACCTACTGCTGGACGAGGCCTTAAAGGGGGCGCAGAGTCAGGGGGCCGAGGTGGACAAGATCATCGTGGACAAACTCAACATAACCCCCTGCCGGGAATACTACGGCTGCACCAGGAACGGCAATTGCGCCATAAGAGACGACATGGATGACATTTATGTTAAACTCTTAAGTGCTGAGCGGGTCATACTCGCATCGCCGATGTTCTTCTATGCACTTACCGCTCAGGTCAAGGCGCTTATCGACCGTTCCCAGGCGCTGTGGGCCAGGAAACACGTTCTGGGGCAGAATCCGCCCGATTCCAACAGAAAGGGGGCCTTCATCGGTGTCGGAGCTACCAGGGGCAAGGAGCTGTTCACCGGCTCGATATTAACAGTGAAGTACTTCTTCCAGACTATTGGCGTCAAGTATACCGATGAGCTCCTGATTCGGGGCGTAGATAAGAAGGGGGAGATTAAAGAGCATCCCACCGCACTTACAGACGCCTTCGAGCTGGGCAGGAAGCTGTCTCAAGAGTAACAACCGTTACCTATCCTTCGCTGGAGAGGTGAGCAACAATGAATAGCGAGGTTGAAAAGAGCACCCAGGCACTGAAAACGGCGCTTCAGATGGAGATAGAGGGTAAGGAGTTCTACCAGAAATCCGGGGAGGAGACGAGTAGCCCGCTGGCAAGAAAACTGTTCCAGCACCTGGCCGAGCAGGAGGACGTTCACTACAAGGTAATAAAGGAAATCTACGAAACGGTTACCAGTAGGCAGGAGTGGCCACAAAAAGAGACCGTTTTTGAACATGAGAAAGGTCTGAGAAGTGTGTTCAGGGAGGCCATAGAGGGCTTGGGTAAGGACGCTAAACCCGCCCCCAGTGAACTTGAAGCGGTAAAGACGGCCATGAAGATGGAGGACCAGAGCTATAGTTTTTACCGCAGCCGGGGTGAGGAAGCCACCTCGCCAGCGGAGAAAGCCTTTTACCAGGCTCTAACCGCTGAAGAAAGAACGCACTACCTCACCCTGGTGGACTCCTACGAGTACCTGTCAGACCCGCAAGGCTATTTCACCAAGACCGAGCATTGGGGCTTGGATGGCGGATAAGTAGTTGGTACAGAGTAAGGTTGTGTATCGATTGGGCGGCGATGGCTACAGTGGTGAAGATAGCCTTATCGCCGATGAGTGGGCGATCCTTATTCAAACAACTCCTGGATTAACACTTCCTTGTCCATTCCCAAATGCTCAGCAATATCTTTCAAAATGCTGTTGAGTGTCCCCACTATCAAAGGCTTGTGCCTTGGAATTGTAATGTGATGCTCACCTCCGAAAGTTGTTGTGAGCCTCATATGGCTCCCCGTCTGCCTTGTCACCTCGTAGCCGTATCTCTTCAGAAGCCTTGTTAATTCCTCCCCTCCTATATCCCGGGGGATCTTCATAAAGCCAGAACCTCATCTTTTACCAGGTGAAGCCTGATAAGCTGGGGGAGTTCGTTCTCTTCAAAATGGCATCTCACCGCATCCTTCGTCATTTCTCTCAATTCCTCTAGAGTCTCCGCCTCGGTGTAGATGGAATAGCCCAGGCCTCTGGCTTGATATCCCCCTTCCGAAGATTCCTCAACAAGGAAAATGATCTCTTTAGCCATAATTCTCTACTCCTAGAACAATTCTACCTCTTTTGGACCTCATCTGCCACAGAAGATAGACCAGGTACCGGGCTTGCTTTTGGCATAATGAGTTAAGCAAGGGTATAATCTTACTCTGAAGCTTGAAGTGGTCTGACATTGCATGGCTGTTGAAGCAGAGCATCTGAAGTCCATTCCATATTTTTCCGGCTTGGGTTCCTCGGAACTCCAAGCAATCGGGCGGCTTGTGTTTGAGAGGTCGGCAGACAGGAATGAGCTGATCGTCCTGGAGGGCGACCCCGCTGACGCAGTCTACTTCGTGGTTTCAGGGGCGGTGAAGGCCTTCAAGACCTCAGCCGAGGGCAAGGAGCAGATCCTGTGCATCCTGCGACCAGGCGAGTCTTTCAACGACGTCCCAGTATTTGATGGCGGGCCAAATCCTGCCAGCGCTGTGGCTATGAGCCAGGTTACCCTGTATGGAATAAGTAAAGCCGACATGGAAGCCCTTCTACGGGAGCATCCCAACATAGCCATCAACATAATAAGGGTCTTGGCGGAGAGAGTGCGCCATTTTGTATCGATGGTGGAAGACCTTTCTTTCAGACATGTCACCGGCAGGGTGGCCAAGCTGCTCCTCGAGTATGCCACCAACCATAGGACGATGGGGGAAGAGACAGGTGCCAGGCCCAGGCTTACCCAGCAGGACATGGCAGCTATGGTGGGTACCGCTCGCGAAGTGGTAGGGCGATCGCTCAAAGCCCTGGAGGAGGAGGGAGCCATCAGAATGGACCGCCACCGCATTGTGATTGCCGACAAAGAAATCCTGGAGGAGATAGGCGGCGTTGCTGCATGACAAAGGCTTAAAAGGAGACAAAGGTCACATAACTTTGGCGGGGTGATATGCTAAGATACTTTTTGTCGGGGAATGGTTATGCCTGAAATGCGCACTGTAGACCCGAAACTTTGTAACGGATGCGGTTTGTGTGTGGCTGTTTGCGTCTGCAACGGCTGGCTGCTGGTCGACAACGTGGCCACGGTTGTCGAGAGTGAGGAGTGCCGCTACTGTACAGACTGCGAAGCTGTTTGCCCTACTGGGGCAATAAGCTGCCCCTACGAGATCGTGATAACGGAATATTACGAATACCGCGAAACCATTATCGAGTAGCGCTACCAAGAGACCTGGCACCCACCACAGTAGCGCCAGGTCTCCAGAGAGGCGAGTCGCTCGACAAAGTCGACTCTGGCGACCTCAGGAGACTTATAGAGACCTGCCCTACGCCAACTGCCAGCATGACCAGGGGGGTCCGGGAACCGAGTCAGCGCGTTGTGGAGTAAGGCCTGCGCGAGAGAAGTTCGGATGCTTCCCTTTGTCATGCGCCGGAAGCACATCGAGACCTCTGACGGGAAGACCTGCCACCAGCATGAGCGCTGCTTGGGCCGTCGATTATGAGATATTGACGTCAGTGCTATACTGATGTGAGGACAAGCGAACTGCGACCCCGGGCGGTGAGGAGGAGAAACGACCTCGGTGGGAAGGTGACAACGTGGACTCAGGGACGACAAGCACGACACGCTTCCGGAAGAAGCTCACCATCTTCGCCGTGGGCATTCTGGCTCTTGCCTTGTGCCCTTGCTCGATGATGTTGGTCGCCTGTGGCAGCGGCGGCAGTGACTGGACGCGTATGTATCGTGGCAAGGGACATTATCCTCTCAGTGTCTGGGGCAGTTCACCCACCGATGTCTTTGCCGTAGGTGAACCAGGCACTATCCTGCGCTATGACGGAACCACCTGGAGCAAGATGGACAGCGGCACTACAGCGCTGCTGTTTGATGTCTGGGGCACTTCGCCCTCTGACGTGTTCGCCGTGGGGGACACTATCCTCCACTACGACGGCAGCACCTGGAGCCGCATGGAGATAGCGACTGTGGCAATCGAGCGCGTGAAGCTCTCGGGGGTGTGGGGAACCTCCTCCTCCGATGTCTTTGCCGTCGGTAGCATCCGGAACGATGATTGGAGTCTTGAGGGCGCCGTCTTGCACTACGACGGAACCACCTGGAGCCGCATGGAGATAGCGACTGTGGTACTCGATCACCTCAGCAGGCTCTCGGGGGTGTGGGGAACCTCCTCCTCCGATGTCTTTGCCATAGGTAAAGGTATCTCGCGCTATAGTATCACACGCACTATCCTGCACTACGACGGAACCACCTGGAGCACGATGGACAGCGGCGTTACAAGCCTCCTCTCTGATGTCTGGGGCACTTCGGCCTCCGACGTGTTCGCCGTCGGTGATGAGGGCACCATCTTGCACTATGACGGCAGTACGTGGACTGTGATGGACAGCGGCACTACAGCCGAGCTGTTTGATGTCTGGGGCAGTTCCTCGCATGATGTCTTCGCCGTCGGTGGTCGCAACACCATCCTTCACTACGACGGCAGCAAGTGGAGCACAATGAGTAGCGGAACAACCAACCTGACACTCTACGGTGTTTGGGGGAGTTCTCCCTCCGATGTCTTTGTTGTAGGGTGGCCTTGGTTCGGCCCCGAGGCTGGATTCATTCTACACTACGCGGGATAGGTCTTGTCGGGCTCACTAGGTTTGGCAGGAGACCGCACAAGGTTGTTGAGGGTGTTTCGGATGCCTCTCTTCACCGAACCCTTCAGGTATGCCAAGCTCCACTTGGTGTGGGTGTCAGTCGCCTCAGGCGACTGACCCTGTTGGAGTAGACGAGAGGAAGTGGTTCCTTCGTACCTCAGACTGAGCAAAGCTCGAAGACAAAGAGAGGCGGACCAAGCAGGCCTATAAGCCGGGTCCTGTAGTTCGCCTAAGGCGAACCGGTGGCCATCTATCTAGCCCTAACGTTACCGTTAGGGTCAAGCAACCAACCCGAGGACATCGGTCGGGCGTCCTCAGCGTC
>Ga0209979_1000272_pt1 | contig 77771 bp, 74 predicted proteins | sample AnhtaG_FD_183114 | JGI IMG/M metagenome (GOLD analysis project Ga0209979, IMG submission 183114) | Deep subsurface microbial communities from Anholt, Denmark to uncover new lineages of life (NeLLi) - Anholt_01485 metaG (SPAdes) (version 2) | ecosystem: Environmental > Aquatic > Marine > Oceanic...
GGCTAGATACCGAACAATTCACCTCCTGTTTGATCCCTGAAGAGGGAAAGGAACCGGAATGGTTGGAAAAACTCAAGAAGGATTTCGAAGCCGGGCAGGAAGCCGGAGTTCAGGGCACTCCCTCCTTTTTCATCAGCGATCAATCCATTGTCGGGGCACAGCCCTTCGAAGTCTTTCAAGAAGCGATAGAGCAGGAACTAGCCAAGTAAACGATGAAACCCTTCGAGCATCGTTCATCAACATCGGTAGAGGGGGGATGTTAATGAAGTCGCTCGCCCTTCTATTGTTCAGCCTCCTACTTCTTGTCCTCCCAGCAAGGGCTCAAGAGCCCATTGCCCGCTTCTTCGTCTTCTACGCCCAAGATTGCGCCCATTGTCAGGCCGTAGAGGAAGGAGTCCTCACCCCACTATCCCAAAGGTATGGGGAACAAATAGAGGTGAGACGGTTCGACATATCGGTGCCCCAGAACTACGAAGTGATGCTTCGCTTGGAGGGCGAATACGGCTTTTCAGCATCGCAGATACCGGCGATATTCATAGGCCATGAAGTGCTTGTTGGAGAGGAGGAGATAAGGGCTCGGCTGGAGAGGTCAATCGAAGAGCAGTTGGCGGCCGGAGGTTGTGATTTCCCCTCCCCAGATACTCCCCTTCCCGCGCCCACGACTGTGGTAACGCCCTCGGTGGAGCCCACGCCCTGTCCTGAGGAGAGCGATGTTTGCCCTCTTCCCCAGGGGCCACCCTACCCTGTGGCCTTAGCCTACTTCTACCAGGTCGGCTGTATAGAGTGCGACCGCGTCTCCTACGATCTAGCCTACTTAGAGCAGAAGTACCCTAACCTCCAGGTGGAGACTTTTGACCTTAAGGAGCGTATGGCCCTCAATGAGGCTTTATGCGAAAGATATGGGGTACCCCTCGAGTCCCGATTGACCGCGCCCACTATCTTCGTGGGAGATGATTACCTCATAGGGCAGGAGATAAACGCGGAGAGCCTTGAGGAGTTGATCGAGAAGTATTCGCAAGGGCAAAGCGGGGCTCCCTGGAAGGAGATAGGAGAGGAGCAAGGGGCTGGAGCCAGCATAGTTGAGCGGTTCCGCTCTTTCACCGCCTTGACCGTCCTGGGCGCTGGCCTTCTGGACGGGGTTAACCCTTGTGCCTTCACCACCATCATCTTCTTCGTCTCCTATCTAGCCTTGATGGGGCGCAAAGGTAGGGAGATCCTCCTGGTCGGTGCTTCCTTCACCGCCGCCGTTTTCCTCACCTATCTTCTAGTCGGGTTGGGCGTCCTGGGGTTCCTCCAATCGCTAGGGGTCATCAGGATCTTCTCCCGCATCATCTATCTCCTCGCCGCTCTCCTCTGCTTCCTGTTAGTGGCCCTGAGCCTCTACGATTACTACAAGATCCGTCAAGGGAGAATCGAGGATATCAGTCTGAAACTGCCTCAAGCCCTGCAGAGGCGAGTGCATCAGACCATCAGGGAGAGAAGGAAGATGTCCGGCTTCGTCTCAGCCACCTTCGTCACCGGTTTTTTCGTCTCCCTCCTGGAGTTGGCCTGCACCGGCCAAGTCTATCTCCCCACCATCATCTTCGTCACCGGGGTGCCCGAACTGCGAGATCATGCCGTCGCCTATCTTATCCTATACAACCTGATGTTCATATTACCTCTGGTCATCATCTTCCTCTTAGCCTTCTATGGAACGACTTCCAAGCAGTTGACGCTCTTCTTCCGCGTCAAGGCTGGTACCGTCAAACTCCTCACTGCTCTCCTCTTCGCCATCTTGGGGGTGTGGTTAATCTTGGCCTTGATTTGAGACCCGCACCAAGATGCAGGCTTTCTCACAGCCTTTAGGAGGAGTTGCCCAAATGAGAAAGAACTTCCGCCCCCGGCCTGGCAAGTACCGGGGCAGGCTAGCATCATCAGGGCTGGCGCTTCTGGGCCTTCTAGTCTCTGGATATTTGGCCCTCTTCGAATTGGGAGTCAGCCAACAGATGTTCTGCCCTATAGGTGAATGCGAAGAGGTTAACGCTAGCCCCTATATCTATTTGTGTGGGGTGCCTCTAGCCGTCCTGGGAGTAGTAGCCTACCTTCTTATCCTTGCCCTAAATCTGGTGGGATTCCGGTGGGGAGGAAAGAGGAGTGGACAGATCACCCTGGTCGTTTTCCTCTCCTCGCTCTTCGGCGTAGCCTTCTCTGCCTACTTGACCTACCTCGAACTATTCGTCCTCAAAGCCATCTGCAGCTGGTGCGTAGTCTCCGCTATCATCATGACCACCATCTGCATACTCTCAGGATGGGAGTTGATAAAAGCATCCCGACGCCCATCTGAGGCTTAGTTCTCTTTCTCGCTCCCTTCCCTACCGGAGAGACGCGGAAGAGATAACAACTCTTCCCGCTTCCCTACCAGGTGATCGCGAACCCCTTCTATACCCTCGCAGGCAACGAGGAGGTAGTCGCAGAGGACAAGAGCCTGACCTGGAGAATCCCGGGCTACCAGCCGCTCTACCTCCTTATCAACGTGAGCGAGCATCTCTTGTAGGGTTGCTTCTCCCCCCTTGAGGGCAAGGCGAAGGGCCTCCGCATAGTAGGCCATCCCCTCCCCATCTCTGGAGGAGGTGAGGGCTTGCCTCCCTCGGAGCCAATATAGTATGGAAAGGGGCGTCCAACCTTCCACCTCTTGGGCCAGTTCTTCCGCCTCATCGGCCAGTTGTAAGAAACCCTCAACATCAGATCGGGTGACATGGATGAAGATCACATTCACCAGGGTCGCCAGTTCGCTTTCCCGTTCTTCTAGTTTATGGGCGATCTCGCGGCTTTCTCGATAGCATCGCAAGGCTTCATCCCAGAGAGCCTGTCGATGGTAGAGGGCTCCTAGGTTGTTGAGGACCACCATCTCCCCTGGGCGGTCCTTAGCCTCCCGCCTCAAGGAGAGGCTACGCTCGTAGCACTCCAACGCTTCATCCCACATCCCGTAGTCAACGTAGACGTTTCCCAACTCGTTCAGTTCCCGAGCGTCGAGGTTCGTCAAGTTCTTAAAGTTACCACTCTCCCTCATGACTTCTTCTAGGTGAAGACCTTGGCGATCTCATCCTCGGTGAAAAGGGGAAGGTCAAAGGTCCGGTCTCCCCTTCGCAACCTGAGACCTTGCTCTGGAGGGACAACCTCTCCGATGAGATAGCAAGGGATCCCCTCCCTCTCCAAGGCTTTCTTCAATTCATCGCCATCCTCTGGCGAGACAGCGATGATCAAAGCCCCGGAGGCTATGGCACCCAGGGGGTCGAGCCCAAATTCAGTGCAGAGCCTCTCACACTCCGGAAGAACGACCACCTCATCCCCCTCGATGAGGAGTCCCACTTTCGCTGCCTGGGCCAACTCCCAGAGCCCCATGGCTAGGCCCCCTTCGGTGGGGTCGTGCATGGCGTGCACTGGAACCGCGCCCTGGGCTAACAGCGCCTCTTTAACCACGCTTATCCCCGGATGGAAAAGATAACCTTTCGCTCGCTCTAGGAAGGCTTGGCTGTAGCCCCTCTCCTTGAGGTGTACCTCCTTTTCCCGGGCCAAGATGGCGGTGGCTTCAATGGCTATCCCCTTGGTGAGGAGGAGGAGATCACCTATTTGGGCGCCTCCCGTGGTGACCAACTTATCCTTCTCCACCTCTCCTAGCATCTGACCCACCACCAAGGGGCGGTTCAGATCATAGGTGATCTCCGTGTGGCCACCAACTAGGGAGATCCCAAAATCCCGACAGGCCTGGTGTATCTCTTGGAATATCCCCTCGGCCAACGCCTCATCCGTTTTTCCTTCAGGAAGGAGAAGCGTAGCCAAGAACCATCGGGGAGTGGCCCCCATGGTGGCTAGATCGTTAGCGCTGATGCAGACTGCGTACCAGCCGATGCGGTCAGTGGCGAAGGTGATGGGATCCGTCTTGGCCACCAGGTACCTCTCCCCCATATCGATCACCGCCGCATCCTCCCCGATGCGGGCCCCCACTATCACCCGCTCATCCTCCAGCCGATACCGCTCCAAGAGACAGGCTAGGAAGTGAGACGGCAACTTGCCTACCTTGAAACGCATATATGCACTCCTAAAAAGGCCCTGCTATTTGTAGTATAGCACAACCCAACTCATGCCGATAGGTTGCGCGGCTCAAGTCAGGATCATAAAGAGGGGCAAAAATGAGACAGCCCGACCTTGACAAGAGATGCGTACTATGGCATCTTTGAACTCAACTTTTAACCCTTAGACGAAGGAGGAGGAGATGGCTATGATCGGCTACCTCGAGGGGACAGACCCCCTGGTCCTCACGAGGTCAAATTTGAGGGGAATAGCAACGCTGCCTTTGGGCAACGGCTTCGACGGCCATGGCAAATATATCGGGCACCTCACGAAAAAGGATAACGTCTCCGTGGTGGTGGGGTATCTACATAAGGTCTTGCCGCCAGTCGGTATCGATTTCTCTCCCAGAGACTTCCTCTTCGCCTGTCAGACCCATGATATCCCGGTTCTCCTAGTGGCTCCCAAGGCTGAGCATAACCTTGCTAGGGAGAGTCTAGGGGAGGTGGCTGATTGGGTCACACTAGTAGACCCAGGGGAACTCTATGAAAAGGCTTTAGCCTTATGCCAATGAGCAGGACCGTAGAAGTCGTAGATGATAGGGAAGGGTTATCTTGCGACTGATAAGGCGAGAACTAGATGGCCATCCATTTCACGCTCCATGGAGACCATAACAGTTATCCTGGCACTGCCTTTTTCCTGGAGTCGGCAGTAACCGGCTATCGATGGAAGCCCCAAGTGAACCAGTCGCCTTATCTTGCCCAAACATATGATCACCCCTTGATCTCGCTCCTTGCCCTGCGAATGACGATGCTTCAAGATCGGCTCTAGAGGAGGTCCACAATGAGGTGGCTGCGAAGAATCGTAGTTGTCATCGGCATACTGGTTCTCTTGGTCGTCCTTCTCATCCCCCTGGCAGGCTATCTTCTCCTACGCCGTTCCTTCCCCACCATTGAAGGCACCGTACAGGTGCCCGGCCTGAAAGCCCCGGTGGAGGTCTATCGGGACAAATGGGGTGTCCCCCATATCTACGCCCAAAACGTTGAAGACCTCTTCTTCGCCCAGGGGTACGTCACGGCCCAAGACCGCCTTTGGCAGATGGAGTTCAACCGCCGGGTTGGCTCCGGTACCCTCTCCGAGGTCCTGGGAGAGACCACATTAGAGAACGACCGGTTCATACGAACCATCGGTTGGAGGAAGATAGCGGAGGTCGAGGCTGCAAATCTGGATCCGGAGAGCCGCCTCATCCTCGAAGCCTACGCCGCGGGGGTCAACGCCTTTATTGATCAATCGATCCTCCCTCCCGAATTCCTCATCCTGGGTTTCAAACCCGACCCCTGGACCCCCGCCGACAGCATCACCTGGGCCAAGGTGATGGCATGGGACCTGGGGGGAAACTGGGAGGCGGAACTCCTCCGGGCTAGTCTCATCGAGAAGTTGGGGGAGGAGAAAGCGAACCAGTTGGCCCCTCCTTACCCCGCTGATGCTCCCCTCGTCATCCCCTCCGAAGCCCTAGGCTATCAGATGCCGGGCATCGATCACCTGCTCAGGCAAGCCCGCCGGTTGAAAGAACTTTTGGGAGCCCAAGGGGCTGGCCTGGGCAGTGACAACTGGGTCGTCGACGGCCAAAAGTCGGCCACGGGGATGCCCCTTTTAGCCAACGATATGCATCTGGGGATCCAGATGCCCTCCATATGGTACGAGGTGCACCTGGTGGGTGGGGGGTTCAACGTGGAGGGGTATTCCTTCCCTGGGCTCCCTGGGGTCATCGTGGGCCACAACGAAGATATCGCCTGGGCGGTGACCAACGTAGGCCCCGATGTCCAAGACCTCTATATCGAGAAGGTGAACCCCGCTAACCCTGACCAATACGAATATCGTGGCCAATGGCTCGATATGGAGATCGTCGAGGAAGAGATAGAGATCAAGGGAGAAGAGCCGGTGGTGGAGAGGGTGCGCCTCACCCGCCACGGCCCCCTCATCACCCCTGTGGTAGAGGGGGCAACGGAGACCCTAGCCTTCAGGTGGACGGCTTTAGAGCCAAACCAGATATTCAAGAGCATTACGATGCTCAACCGAGCGAAGAACTGGAAGGAGTTCCGAGAGGCCCTAAGGTTTTGGGCTGTCCCCTCCCAGAATTTCGTCTACGCCGACCGGGAAGGGAACATCGGCTACCAGATGCCGGGGTGGATCCCCATCCGGGCCCAGGAGCAAGGGCTCGTCCCCGTCCCTGGCTGGACGGGAGAGTACGAATGGGAAGGGTATATACCCTTCGAGGAACTTCCCCACGACTACAACCCGCCCACTCATTACATAGTTACCGCCAACAACAAGGTGATAGGAGACCAGTACCCTTACTTCATCTCCCGCGATTGGGATATCGGCCACCGGGCCCAAAGGATCAGAGAGTTCCTGGAAGCCAAGAGCACCCTCTCCCTAGAGGATATAGAGGCTATCCATGCCGACACCTACTCACTCCCGGCTAAGATATTCCTTCCCTATCTTCTGGCCTTAGAGCCTGAGGGGTGGCTCCAAGAGAGGGCCATGAGTCAACTCAAGAATTGGGATCTGAATAACGATACAGATAGCACCGGAGCGGGGATATTCCAGGTCTTCTACCTCATGCTGGTGAAAAACACCTTCGCTGACGAGTTGGGGGAAGAACTCTTCGCCGACTATCTGGGCACCCGCACCTGGCACCACCTGGCCTTGGAGGCCATGATGGAGGAGCCACATAGCCCCTGGTTCGACGACGTGACCACGCCGGAAGGAGAGAACAGAGATGATATAGTGCGCCGCAGTTTCGCTGAGGCCTGTGACCTTTTGGGGAAGAGGTTCGGGGACGCGCCCCACGAGTGGACCTGGGGGCGACTCCACACCGTTACCTTCGATCACCCTCTGGGGGCGGTAAAGCCCCTCAACCTCGTCTTCAACCGAGGCCCTATACCTGCCCGGGGCTCCGGATTCACCGTGAATGCGGCCAGTTTCGACTACTCGGTCTTCGCCGAGGGTCCTAAGCCTGCGGAGATAGGAGAGGTCTTCGCCGTCCAAAGCGGCGTCTCGCAGCGGCTCATCGTCGATCTTTCCGACTTCTCCAACTCCCTAAGCATACACACCACGGGACAGGTGGGGATCCCCTTCCACAAGCATTACGGCGACATGATCACCCCCTGGCAAGGGGTTGAATATCACCCCCTGCTTTGGGAAAAGGGTGAAATCGAAGAGAATAGAGAGGGGTTGCTCATCCTAGAACCCAAGAGCGAATGAGGCGCTTTACAAGGAAAGGGTGGATAGAGTAAAAGGCCAGCCATGGGGCTGGCCTTGGGGTTCATCGCTGCCATCGCTGAGGTCAGGCTACCTCTCCCATGGTCACCCCCACCGTCGAGCCATCCTCTCGGCGCAGAAGAAGGGCTCCGTCAGCATCAACCCCTTCCACGAAGCCTTCCTCCTTGCCTCTGGGTAGAACCACTTCGACCTTCTCACCTACATCCGCCAGGCGCGAGGTGAAAACCTTATGAGGCAAGTACCCTTCTTGCAGCCGGAGATACCCTCCCTCCATATAGATGAGCAGCCTTTGAAGCAACTCTAGTCGAGAGACCTCACGCCCCAACTCTTCAGAGAGGCTTGTCGCCTTCCCCGCCAACTCCGGCACCTGAGAGGGGTTCCAGTTCACATTCAAGCCTATCCCCATCACAACATAATCTAACCTCTCCCCCGTAACCCCCATCTCTGTCAAGACTCCGCCCGCCTTCCCGCCTCGGATCAGAATATCGTTGGGCCACTTGAACCTCACCGCGAGCCCAGTAACCGACTCGATGGCCTCAGCGGCAACCAGGGAAGCGAGCATAGTGAGACGAGGGACCTGTTCCAACGTCAGATTCGGATAGAGAAGGAGGGAGAAGAGGAGGCCCGTTCCTGCGGGGGCTATCCACCGCCGCCCCAGCCTTCCCTTCCCTGCCGTCTGTTCTTCGGCGATTACCAGCGTTCCCTCTGGAGCGCCCTTATCGACTAGTCCCTTTGCCACCTCATTGGTGGAGCCGATGCTCTCATAGTAAACGATCTTTTGCCCCACAAATTTAGTGGCCAGTCCTTCTCGGATTCTCCCCGGTGTCAATTCTTCCATAAACCCATAATAGCCAAGAGATCGGCACCCTGTCAACATGGCGGGATTGACGGAGAGTTCCTCCTCTGGTAAACTCCTGTTAGAGTATGCCACTCGTACAATCCCCCAAGAGGGGCTAAAGATGGTTATGGAGTTGGCGGAAACGAAGGTGTGGGAAGGGGAACTTCCCCTCTGATAAGGTTCTCGCCAAACGAAAAGATATTTCACCACTGGCTGCCATAGGAATATGACTGCCCATTGCAATTTTGGCCCCTTTTTGATTAAAATGAGGTGCGATGAGCCCGACGGATCAATCGATGCAGGTGAAACCATCTTTATCTCGACTGCGGGAGAAGGCTCGCCTTATCCGTCGCCACATAATCACTACCACCACCGCGGCTGGGTCGGGTCACCCTTCCAGTTCCCTCTCCGCGGTTGAAATCCTGGTCACCCTCTATTTTGGCGGGGTCCTGCGCCACGACCCCTCTCGCCCCGATTGGCCAGACAGGGACCGTTTTATCCTGAGCAAGGGACACGGCTGCCCGGTCCTTTATGCTGTTCTGGCCGAGCGGGGGTATTTCCCCCTAGAGTGGCTTTCCACCCTCCGCCAGATCGGTAGCCCTCTGGAAGGTCACCCCAACATGCTCCGCGTCCCGGGGTTAGAGGCCTCCACCGGCTCACTAGGACAAGGGCTCTCTATCGGCCTGGGACACGCCTTGGCTGCTCGTCTAGACGGCCGCGATTACCGCGTCTATGTCCTCATCGGCGATGGAGAGTGCGATGAAGGGCAAGTTTGGGAAGCGGCTATGGGCGCCAACAAATATAAGGTGGATAACCTCACCGCCATCATGGACTATAACCACTATCAGCAGACCGGCTACGTCCCAGAGGTGATGCCTTTAGAGCCCCTGAAAGAGAAGTGGCGAGCCTTCGGCTGGCACGCTATCGAGATCGACGGCCACGATTTTGAGGCCCTCTTCAAAGCCTTTGAAGAGGCCAAGGTCAAAGGTCAGCCTACGGTCATCATCGCCCACACCGTCAAGGGAAAAGGGGTCTCTCTCATCGAGAAGGACAAAGGCAACAAGTTCCACGGCGTCCCCCTAACACCCGAGCAGGCAGAAGTGGCACTAAGAGAGATCGAAGAGATGTGACATGGAATTCAGACTGGGTAAACCCACACGCAACGCCTTCGGCGAGGCCCTCCTGGAACTGGGCCGCGAGGACCCCAATATCGTGGTAGTAGACGGCGACGTCAACAACTCCACCCGCACTGAGTATTTCGCCCAGGAGTTCCCTGCGCGTTTCTTCAACCTCGGCATCGCCGAATCCAACCTGGTGGGTGTGGCCAGCGGCCTAGCCGCCTCCGGCAAGACTGTCTTCGCCGCATCGTTCGCCTGCTTTATCATGTGCAACGCCTTCGACCAGTTGCGCATGTCGGTGGCCTTCCCCAACCTCAACGTTAAGGTCGTGGGCAGCCACTCCGGTATCTCCATCGGTGAGGACGGCCCTTCCCAGATGGGGATAGAGGATGTGGCCCTGGCTTGTGCCCTCCCCAACTTCGTGGTGCTCGTCCCCGCCGATGAGCACGAGACCCGAGCGGCGACCCGGGCTATGGCTGGGCATGTGGGCCCGGTCTATATGCGGACTGGCCGCCCCAAATTCCCCCTCATCTATGAGGAGGACCCTCCCTTCACCATCGGCGTGGCCAACCTGCTCCGCTCTGGCGATGATGTCACGCTCATCGCCAACGGCCTCATGGTCTCCAGAGCCCTGCAAGCAGCCGAAACCCTGGCCCAGGAGGAGATAGAAGCCCGGGTGTTAGATATGCACACCGTCAAGCCTATAGACCGCGAGGCGGTGATCGCCGCTGCTCGGGAGACGGGCGCTATCATCACCGCCGAGGAGCATCTGGCCGCGGGAGGGATGGGGAGCCAGGTGGCTCGGGTGGTGGCCGAAAATCACCCCGTCCCGGTAAAGATGGTGGCTATAGAGGACACCTACGCCCAGTCGGGAAAGCCCGAAAAACTTCTAGAGGAGTACGGCCTCACGGCGGAACGGATCGCCGCCGTGGCAAAAGAGGTCATGAGCCTCAAGAAGTGAAAGCCGTGCTATTTCGCGGTGAGCCCCAGATCTATTGAGAACCTGTTTCCTCCTCACAAGGGTGCTTTTCTACATCACCGTGGCATTCCTGAATCTGCTCCTCAGAGCACTCCTCGGGCTTGCCTTCCAGCCTATCCGGATGCTGACACCCCGAACTCTCCTGGCAACACATCGCTTTTACCTCCTACCTTGATGCCGGCTTAATAGCCCAACCTCCGACTCCAATGCCGTACTGAGAGTGGCGGGCAAGATCACCTTCACCCAGATTGAGGAAGACCTCAAGGTCTTAACCTTTCTTCAGGGCATCTGAGGCTATTTCCCTCCATTTCGCCAGTTCATCTTCGTCTAAGAAGTAGTGGACGCGGAAACCTCGGCGCTCGCCCCGCACCAGGCCGATATTTCTCAATACGCGCAAGTGCTGGGAGACCGCAGGTTGAGACACCTCCAGCCTATCGGCCAGAGCCATCACGCATAGCGCGGAGCCCCGCTCTTGCTGGACCAGTAGTTGAATCAGTCGGAGTCGCGTGGGATCAGAAAGCGCCTTAAATATTTGAGTTGCTTCCTCAATATCCATAAGGTGACACTTTATAAGTTACTGCTTATACTCTAACTAATTTTAGCATAAGCCCTCTCTTTTGTCAACCACTACGCCCTGCAAGTTTGTGCCGATGAACCGGCGTATCCCACTCAAAAGAGCCTTACCGATCCTCCTCTCAACTAGCCAAAAGCCCCCTTATCTGCTATCATACGCCCTGGAGGGTCAGGGCCGGCAGAGCGAGTCGCAGTCTCGCTCTCGTGATGCTCCTAACCATTACAATGAAGGGAAAGCGATGGATAAAGAGGTCGTCATAGTTAGCGCCGCACGCACAGCCATCGGCCGTTTCCAGGGGACACTATCGACCATCCCCGCCGTGGAACTGGGTGGGGTGGCTATCGCTGCTGCCGTTGAGAGGGCGGGCCTCGATGGAGCCTTGGTGGACGAGGTGCTCATGGGTAACGTCATCTCCGCGGGAGAGGGTCAGGCACCGGCGCGCCAGGCCACCCTTAAAGGTGGGTTGCCCCCTACCGTGGGAGCCACCACCCTCAATAAAGTATGCGCTTCCGGCCTTAAGGCGGTGATAATAGGCACTCAGGCGATTAAAGCCGGCGACGCCCAGATAATCGTGGCTGGAGGAATGGAGAATATGTCCCTCGGACCCTATCTCCTCCCCCAAGCCCGCTCTGGCTACCGTCTGGGCCATGGCCAAATCCTCGACGCCACCGTCCACGATGGGCTCTGGTGTTCCCTTATGAACTGGCATATGGGTATGGCCGCTGAATTCATCGCCCAAGAGTACAAAATCACCCGCCAGGAACTGGACGAATACTCCCTCAAAAGCCACCAGAAGGCGATACAGGCTATTGATAAAGGTAAGTTCGAAGGGGAGATAGTCCCCCTCACCGTGCCTCAGCGAAAGGGTGACCCTATCACCTTCGACACCGACGAAGCGCCCCGGCGACAGACCAGCCTCGAGGCCCTAGCCAAACTCCGTCCCTCTTTTAAGGAGGATGGCATCGTGACCGCGGGCAACTCCCCGGGCATCACCGATGGAGCCGCCGCCCTGGTGGTGATGAGCGCTAACAAGGCCGAGGAACTGGGCTTGGAGCCCTTGGCCCGCATCACCGGCTACGCCCAAGCGGCCGTGGAACCCAAATGGCTCTTCATCGCACCGGTCCACGCCATCCGTAGGCTACTACAGAAGACAGGCTACAAACTAGATGACTTCGACCTGACGGAGGTGAACGAGGCCTTCGCAGCCCAAATCGTGGCTGACGGGAAGGAGTTGGGCTGGGATTGGGAGAAGGTCAACGTGCACGGTGGGGCCATCGCCCTCGGACACCCCATAGGCTGTAGCGGGGCCCGTATCCTGGTCACCCTTCTCTACGCCATGAAAGACCGGGGGGCTAGAGTGGGGCTCGCCTGCCTCTGCCTGGGCGGAGGAGAGGCGGTGGCCATGAGCGTGGAAAGGGTGTAGAAGTCAGAAGTTGGAATCCGGAGAATTGTAGATATGCAGTGGAGTAGGCTCATCCGCAAGTGGGGTGTCCCGTCCACTAAGGATCAATAGACCATCCAACTTCCAAGGAGAGAAGGCAATGGATTTCGAACTCACCGATGAACAGCGGATGATCCGCGACATGGCGCGGGAGTTCGCCAGTGAGGTATTGGCCCCCCAGGCGGCTCTCATCGACGAGACGGAAGAGTACCCCTTCAAGACCCTGAAACAGATGGGAGAACTGGGCCTTATGGGGATCGATGTCCCCGAGGAGTATGGGGGCATAGGCGCCGACACCATAAGTTATGTCTTGGCCGTGGAGGAGGTCTCCAAGGCCTGCGCGGCCACGGGAGCCATCATGTCCGTCCAGAACTCCCTGGTCTGCCATGGCCTGGTCCACTATGGAACTGAGGAGCAGAAGGAGAAGTACCTCCGGCCCGCTGCCTCCTTCGAGAAGATCGGCGCCTTCGGCCTCTCCGAGCCCCAAGCCGGCTCCGACGCCGCCAATCAGAGGACTATGGCCGTGCGCCAAGGCGACGAATATATAGTCAACGGAAGCAAGAACTTCGTCACCAACGGCGGCGTGGCCGACTTCGTCGTCCTCTTCGTGAGGACGGACCCTACCCAGAGATACAAAGGGATCAGTTGCCTCCTGGTGGACACCGACACCCCTGGCTTCTCCCACGGCAAGCCGGAGAAGAAACTGGGTATCCGCGCCTCCGACACCACCACCCTGACCTTAGAGGATTGCCACGTCCCAGTGGCCAACCGGCTGGGGGAGGAGGGGGAGGGGTTCAAGATAGCGATGGACTCCTTGGACGCGGGGAGGATCGGCATCGGCGCCCAGGCCTTGGGGATCGCCCAAGCGGCCTTCGAGGCCTCGGTTAAGTACGCCCAGGAGCGGGAGCAGTTCGGGAGGCCCATCTCCCACTTCCAGGCCATCCAGTGGATGATCGCCGATATGGCCACCCGTATCGAGGCGGCGCGCTTACTTCTCTTCCAGGCAGCCCTCAAGAAGAACAGGGGAGAGCGGTACGCCCGCGAGGTGGCGATGGCCAAATTGTACGCCTCGGAGACCGCTATGTGGGCGGCGACCAAAGCGATTCAGGTCCATGGGGGTTATGGATATATGAAGGAGTATCCCGTGGAGCGGTACTTCCGGGACGCCAAGATAACGGAGATATACGAGGGCACCAGCGAGGTGCAAAGGTTAGTGATAGCCCATCATGAGTTGAGTTGAAGGAGGCTTTGATGGAACAACGCATCTTTACAGTGATCCTGCAACCTGAGACAGATCCTGACTTTGACGGCTACTACAACGCTATCGTGCCCGCCTTGCCAGGTTGCTTCAGCTACGGGGCCAATAAGGAAGAAGCGCTATCAAACATCAAGGAAGCGATCGAACTGTATCTAGAGGAGTTGGAGAGTCACGGCGAACCGATCCCTCCAGACACGATCGAGCAAGTGAAAGTGGCTGTGTAGGATGCCTCGGAAGCCCCGTGTCACTGGCCGTAAAGTGGCCAAAGTGTTAGAGAAAGCCGGATTCATCCTCTCTCGCGCCCGAGGCAGCCATCATATCTATCGTCATCCTGAAAGCGGACGCCGCGTCACGGTACCAGTACATAGAGGTAGAATCATCCCACCAGGGACTTTGGCTAATATCCTTCGGCAAGCGGGGCTCAACTGGGAAGACTTCGAAAGCCTACTCTGAGACTAAGCAGCGAGCTGCAAAGGTTAGTGATAGCCCATCATGAGTTGAGGGATTGAGAAAGCAGTAGAGTATAGACTGGGGAGGCCATTGTGGCTACTGATTCCAAGATCGAGAGACTAAGAAAACTCCGCGAGGCGGCCCAACTCGGCGGCGGGCCGGAGCGGATAGAGCGGCAGCATAAGCGGGGGAAACTGACCGCTCGGGAGCGGTTGGACCTCCTGCTGGACGAGAACTCTTTCCACGAACTAGATGTCTTCGTCACCCACCGCGCCACCGGCTTCGGTATGGAGGAGAAGAGGTACCTCGGCGACGGGGTGGTCACCGGTTATGGCACCATCAATGACCGGCTAGTCTACGTCTTCTCCCAGGATTTCACCGTCTTCGGGGGAGCCTTGGGCGAGGCCCACGCGGAGAAGATCTGCAAGGTAATGGACTTGGCTATGAAGAACGGTGCGCCCCTCATCGGGCTCAATGACTCCGGTGGAGCCCGCATCCAAGAGGGGGTGGGGAGCCTGGGGGGTTATGCCGAAATCTTCACCCGCAATACCCTGGCCTCCGGGGTCATCCCCCAGATATCGGCGGTTATGGGCCCCTGCGCGGGCGGGGCCGTCTATTCCCCGGCCATTACCGACTTCATCATCATGGTCGAAGGCACCAGTTTTATGTTCATCACCGGGCCAGACGTGGTGAAGACGGTGACCCGCGAGGAGGTGACCTTCGAAGAACTGGGCGGGGCCATGATCCACAACACCGAAAGCGGCGTGGCTCATTTCATAGCCCAGAACGAGGAGGAGTGCATCCAGATCATACGCCAACTCTTGAGTTACCTACCCCAGAACAATCTAGAAGACCCCCCTTACGTGGAGCCCACCGATGACCCCCTGCGGATGGAGCCCGCTCTGGACACCATCGTCCCCGATAGCCCCACCAAGCCTTACGACATGAAGGAGGTCATCCGCCTGGTGGTAGATGACGGCGAATTCTTTGAGGTGCACGAGCATTACGCCCAAAACATCATCGTGGCCCTGGCCCGCCTCAACGGCCGCTCCGTGGGCATCGTGGCCCAGCAACCGGCCGTCTTGGCTGGCTGCCTAGACATCAACTCCTCCGATAAGGGAGCAAGGTTCGTCCGCTTCTGCGACTGCTTCAACATCCCCCTTATCACTTTCGTAGATGTGCCAGGTTTTCTCCCCGGAGTGGGCCAGGAGCATGGGGGGATCATCCGCCACGGAGCCAAACTCCTCTACGCCTATTGCGAGGCCACGGTCCCCAAACTGGCGGTCATCACCCGCAAGGCTTACGGCGGGGCCTACGACGTTATGAGTTCCAAGCACGTGAGAGGGGACATCAACTATGCCTGGCCCACGGCGGAAATCGCGGTGATGGGGCCCGATGGAGCGGTGAATATCATCTTCAGAAAGGAGATCGCCGAGGCGGAGGACCCCGAGGCCGAGCGGAAGCGACTGACCAAGGAGTATCGGGAGCAGTTCGCCCACCCCTACATCGCCGCCGCTCGAGGCTACATAGATGATGTCATCGAGCCCCAAGAGACCCGCCCTCGGCTCATCAGCGCCCTGGAGATGCTCCAGAACAAGCGGCAGAGTAACCCACCCAAGAAGCATGGGAATATACCGCTTTAGTTGTAGGGCGGGTTTCCATACCCGCCCATAGGTCAGGTATAGCCTGCCCTAGCGATGGCAGGCCAGGGAAACCTGACCTACCTAATGCAAGAAGATGCTCAAAAAAGTCCTAGTCGCCAATAGAGGTGAGATAGCCGTCCGCGTGCTCCGCGCCTGCGGGGAGTTGGGCGTGAAGACGGCCACGGTCTACTCCGATGTGGACCGTTCAGCGCTTCATGTCCGCTACGCCGATGAGGCCTACCATATCGGCCCCGCCCCGGCTAGGGATAGTTATCTTTGCATCGACAAAATCATAGATGTGGCCCGCAAATCCGGGGCGGACGCCATCCACCCCGGCTACGGCTTCCTGGCCGAGAACCCAGAGTTCGCTCGCGCCTGCCAAGAGGCAGGGTTCATCTTCATAGGACCGCCGCCAGAGGCTATCTCCGCCGCCGGGGACAAACTCGCTGCCCGTCGCCTGGCTCGCAAAGCGGGCGTCCCCATCATTCCCGGCACCTGCGAGGAGATGAGAGACGATGCACTCCTGGCCGAGGCCCAGAAACTGGGCTACCCCCTCTTCGTCAAGGTTCTGGCTGGCGGCGGGGGCAAGGGTATGCGCCTGGTGCATAGCCCCGAGGAGTTGCCCGGGGCCCTGGCCTCCGCCCATAGGGAGGCGGAATCGGCCTTCGGTAATGGAGCCTTGTATCTGGAGAAGGTGGTCCAAGGAGCGCGCCACGTGGAGTTCCAAATCCTAGCCGATATGCATGGCCACATGATCCATCTGGGAGAGCGGGAGTGCTCCATCCAACGCCGCCACCAGAAGATGGTAGAGGAGGCTCCCTCCACCCTTGTGGATAAGAGACTACGGGGTCGGATGGGGAAAGCGGCCATCAAAGTGGCACGGGCTGCGGGCTACGTCAACGCGGGCACCATCGAGTTCTTATTGGACAAGGAGAAGAAGTTCTATTTCCTAGAGATGAACACCCGAGTCCAAGTGGAGCATCCGGTAACGGAACTGGTCACGGGCATAGATATCGTCAAGGAGCAACTTCGCATCGCCTCCGGGCGCAAGTTGCGATATAAGCAAAGACACGTGCGCTTCAAGGGACACGCTATCGAATGCCGCATCTCCGCCGAGGACCCCTTCAACAACTTCCTCCCCTCTATAGGCCGCATCACGGCTCTAAGCGAGCCGACCGGCCCCGGCGTTCGAGTGGAGAGCGGCCTCTACGAGGGGGTCGAGGTCTCCCTCTACTACGATCCGCTCATCGCCAAGGTGATCGTCTGGGGCGAGACAAGGGGGGAGGCTATCCTGCGTATGCGGCGCGCCTTGAGCGAATACCGCATCGTAGGGGTCAAGACCACCATCCCCTTCCATCAGCGGCTGCTGGATCACACCAACTTCATCGCCGGACAGATAGATACCACCTTCGTGGAAGAGCGCTTCTCCCTGGTGGAGAAGGAGGCAGAGCATGCGGAGGTGGCTGCCCTGGCCGCGGCGCTCCTTTCCTACCAGAGAAGACAGAAGGCTATCGCCATGATACCATCCGGCAAGATGGAAGGAGAGAGCCCCTGGAAGCGCGTCGGGAGATGGGAGGCCATGCAGCGGTGAAATACGTGGTCACCGTGGGCGACAAGTCCTACAACATCGAAGTGGGTGGCGATGGAGAGATAGAGATAGACGGCGTCCCCCACCAGGTGAACATCCAGAACATCGATGGTTACTCCCTCTTCTCCTTACTCCTAGACAACCGTTCCTACGAACTGATAGTGGAGCGGGAAGGGCAAGAGTTCCGCATACTTCTAGAGGGGGAGATGTACACCGTTCGCGCGACCGATGAACGCGCCAGGCGTCTGATGGAGGCTCCAGCGAGGGTTCCATCAGGGGAGGTGGCGGTGAAAGCCCCCATGCCCGGTTTGGTAGTCGCCGTGCCCGCCAAGCCCGGTCAAGAGGTGAAGATCGGCCAGGGGCTCATAATCCTAGAAGCGATGAAGATGGAAAACGAACTGCGTGCGCCCAGAGCGGGAAGGGTGAAAGCGATCCGCGTCTCCCCGGGCCAAGTGGTGGACAAAGATCAAGTGCTGGTAGTGATAGGATAGAGGAGGCTGTAGAGATGCCTTTCTTCAAAGTGGATGAACTGACCTCAACTCAAGCGATGGAAGGGGTAAGCCGACGCGCCGTTTACTTGGACCAGGTGATGTTGACCTTCTTCGACCTAGCCCCTGGTTCTACAGTGCCTATGCATAAACACTCCCATGAACAGATCACCTTCATCATCGAAGGAGAGATGGAATTCACCCTGGGAAACGAGACGAGGGTCATAGGGAAAGGCGAAGGTGTCGCCATCCCGCCAAACGTGGAGCACGGGGGTAGAGTTCTTCACCTGCCCACCAAAGCCATAGATGCTTGGCACCCGCCCCGGGAGGATTATAAATAGAACATGAAGGCGGATTACACCCTGATTTTTGACGGGGGGAGCCTGGGCAACCCCGGGCCGGGATATGGTAGCTATGTCCTGGTCAGAAATAGGGATGGCAAAAGTAGAACCCGACGCCTCGACTTCCAGGAAGACATGACCTCCAACGAGGCCGAATATCGAACCCTCATCGCTGGCCTAGAGGATCTCGTCTCCACCATCCGCAAGGCCAGACGCTCTCCCCAACAATTCTCGCTAGAGGTCAGAGGCGACAGCCGACTGATCCTCTATCAAGTGGCTAGAAAGTGGAAGACGAAGAAACCCCACCTCATGCCCCTTCGAGACAAGGTCGAGGAACTGTTAGATGGGTTCGGATCAATAACGCTCATCTGGCAAAGGAGGGATAAGAGCGAGAAGGTGCTGGGGCACTAGCCGAAAGAGCAAGACAGGTCAAGGTCACTGAACAGGTTGTCAGTGACCTTCTTTCATTCCCAATAGTCTGCTGCCAGAATTTTGCCCTATATCAAACCGCCCAGCCCACTCTCTCCCACGAAAGCCTCGAACTCTTCCAGCGTGGCGAATACCTGTGTGGAAAGGAACTTCACTACCCAGTTCTCCGCCAGAGGGGAGATGGTGAGGATGGGGAGGCCCTTCTCGTAAGCCCGCCACATCTCGAGGGCCGTGCCCATGCTGGCCTGGGAGAGATAGGCCACCACTATGTCGGCTCTACCTGCCTCCTCGATCAATTCTATGAATGTTCGCTTACCCCTCTCAGCATCGTAAGAGGGGCTCTGGGGGTGTAACTCCCAGGGGTCTATGATTTCGGCCTCCGGGTGCCTGGCCAGAATGGTCTCTCGGATGGCACCTCGGTAATCTTGGCCGTGCACCTCCACCCCGGGGAGTGACCCCTGCATGATCCCAGCGATGAAAACGCGCAATGGACAACCCCTTGCAAAAAGAACTAGGTGGTGATGAAGTGTCGCCCCTTGAGGGATATGGAGTACACTATGCGGGTATCTATGGGCCTGTCCTCGGGCTGAGTGGTGGCTCGCACGGTGACGTGACCCGCCAGCGGGCTATGCAGTATCTTATCTGTCAAGGTCTCCTGCACTTGGAAGATTCCCGCCGAATTGCACATCTGGACCACTATCTCCACCGGGTATTCCTCGCCCCTGGCGATCATCACCCGGTCGATGGATAGGGCGGAGACGGAGTGAATGTTGATATTCCCCAGGTCGAAGGCCATGCGCCCTCGTCCCTTGGTGAGGTCGCAACCATCGGCCACGGCCACTAGCCCTGCCTCCAAGGTCAAGGGCTCCGGCTCCACACCGTGGCAATGGATGCTATGGAGTATGAAACTCCGCAGTTCGATCCGCTGCTCCGGGTCCTCGTAGATCTGAGGCATCAAGCGATCCAAGAGGGGCAAAGCCAGATAGACCCCCCAGTGGGCGTGCTCCTCCCGATGGACTTGGTTACCTAAGTCGTGAAGGAGAGCCCCGGTGAGGACCACCAGAAAGGCGTCGTCCAGGTCTCCCGCGCCGGAGGTGACCACATCGGGCTGTATCCCCGCCTCGACCAAAAGTTCCAGCATCTTCACCGCGCTGGCCGCGGCCACCTTGGCGTGCACCTCCCCGTGGTCGTTGAAGTGCAACTTAGTGACGGCGATGTAGTCCGCCATATCCCAGTTGGCCCGCACCTCAGGGTCAGCCACCAATATCTCGTACATCTGCCAGGCTTTGGGGTAGGAGGAGAGAGCATCTTGGATGGCGGCGATGCTCTCCTCCTCCAACTCATCGTAGGCCGCGGGCAGGTCTATCTCCACCCCTCGGTTCTGATATTTGCGCTCCTCCCGCTTTACCTCTATTCTCCTGGCCATTTTGTCTCCCTTCGGCAATCGATTAAAGTCAAATCACCACCGGCTCTCTATACTCTCCGAAGACCTCCCTCAACACCCCGCAGATCTCTCCCAGGGTGGCGTGGGCTCTCACCGCATCTAGAATATAGGGCATCAAGTTCTCTGAGCCCTTTGTTGCTTCTCGTAGGGCCTCAAGCCTCCTCCTCAACTCTTCGTTGTCCCGTTCCCTCCGCACCCTAGCCAACCTTTGCCTCTGTCGCCTCTCCCCTTCAGGATCCATGCGAAGAAGGGGTATCCGCAAGGGCTCATCAAGTTGATACCTGTTTGCCCCCACGATAGTGCGGTCGCCGCTATCGATGGCTCGCTGATATTTGTAGGCGCTCTCCGCTATCTTCCGCTGGAAGTAGCCCACCTCGATGGCTGGGATCACACCTCCCAGGGCCTCGATCTCGTCGAATATCCGGTAGGCTTCCTGCTCTAGGCGATTGGTGAGGGCCTCAAGGTAGTAACTCCCGCCCAGAGGGTCGATGGTGTTGGTCACTCCGCTCTCGTGGGCGATGATCTGCTGGGTGCGGAGGGCGACTCGTGCTGCCACCTCGCTGGGCAAGGCCAAAGCCTCGTCCATGGAATTGGTGTGAAGCGATTGTGTCCCCCCCAAGATGGCGGCCAACGCTTGGATAGCCACCCGCACCACGTTATTCTCTGGCTGTTGCGCGGTGAGGGAGACCCCCGCCGTCTGGGTGTGGAAGCGGAGCCACCAAGATCGCGGGTCCTTGGCCCCGAAACGTTCCCGCATCTCGCGGGCCCATATCCTTCTGGCGGCTCTGTATTTGGCGATCTCCTCGAAGAAGTCGCTATGGGCGTTGAAGAAGAAGGAGAGGCGGGGAGCGAAATCATCTAGTGTGAGCCCCCGCTTCACCGCCTCTTTCACGTAGGCGAAGCCGTCGGCCAGGGTAAAGGCCAACTCCTGGGCCGCCGTAGCCCCTGCCTCGCGGATATGGTAGCCGCTTATGGAGATGGTGTTCCAGCGAGGCACATATTTGGAACCGTATTCGAAGGTATCCACGATGAGGCGCATAGAGGGCTCGGGGGGGAAGATGAACGACTTCTGGGCTATATATTCCTTCAAGATGTCGTTCTGGATAGTGCCTCCCAATTTTTCTTGGGGGACGCCCTGTTTCTCCGCCGCGGCTATATACATCGCCCAGACCACCGCCGCCGGCCCGTTGATGGTCATGGAGGTGGTCACTTCATCGAGGGGGATACCCTCAAAGAGGATCTCCATATCGGCCAGGGAGGAGATAGCCACCCCACATCTGCCGAACTCCCCCTCCGCTTCCGGGTCATCGGTGTCGTAGCCGTAGAGGGTAGGGTAGTCGAAGGCCACCGAGAGCCCTGTCTCCCCGTGCTCTGAGAGGTATTTAAAGCGGGCGTTGGTCTCCTCGGCGGTCCCGTACCCGGCGAACATCCGCATAGTCCAAAACCGCCCCCGATACATGGTGGGATGGATGCCTCTGGTGAAGGGGTACTCACCGGGGAAGCCCAGGTCCCGCAGGTAATCCAGATCTTTCACCTCCTCGGGTGCGTAGAGGCGTTCGACGGGTATCCCCGACACAGTAAAGAAACCCTCCCTCCCCTCGGGGTAGTTCGCTAGGCGACCCTTAAGAGTCCCCTCCCATCTGGCCCGGCTCTCCCCCAGCCTCTCTAAATCGTCCTTCTCCATTCTAGCGACCTCCTCTACTTCCTCTACTTCCTATCAACCAGTAGAGCAAATCAATACTCGATCCCTTCCTGACCTTCTATCCCTATTCGGTAGGGGTGCTTTACCTCCCGCATCTCGGTGACCAGATCTGCCCGCTCGATGACCTCAGGAGGGGCGTACCGCCCTGTGAGGACCAACTCTAGATGTTTCGGTTTCTCCTCTATGAGAGCCAGAACATCTCTTAATTCTATCAGCCCGTACTTCAAGGCCACATTAACCTCATCAAGGATCACCAAGTCATAAGAGCCGGAGGTGAGAACCCGGCGTGCCTCTCGGAGAGCCTCTTGGGCCATCTCTCTATCCAACGGCTCTGGCTTATCCGGATCTACGAACTCCGGCCGGCCAAACTGTCGAAGGGTGATTTGGGGATGGCCGCCCACAGTTTTCAGTTCCCCATAATTGGGCCAGCCTTTCATGAATTGGATGATATAGACCTTCAGGCCATGGCCCGCTGCCCGCATAGCCAGGCCCAGCGCGGCCGTCGTCTTCCCCTTCCCCTCACCGGTGTATACCTGCACCAACCCCCGCTTCAGTCCCACTCTATTCTCCCCAGTGTCTCTACTCTTCGCCTCGGCCGTTGTCCTTCTTTTGCAAAGCCGATAGGAAACCCTCTATCCCCGCTCGAGCGGCTTCACTTTGTAGCCGTAACCTCTCCCGCAAGGCGTCCAGATCCACCAGGGGAGGTATCTTCTCATCGGGGAGTTTCTGGTACAACTCTATCAGAACCCCATGGGCGTCTTTAGGGTGGACGAAGGCTATCTTCTTGCCTCCCGTGCCTATGCGGGGCTCCCTATCGATCAGTTCCACGCCCCTCTCCTGCAGGCGAGCCAATATCGCTTCTATGTCCTGCACCTCAAAGCAGATGTGGTGCATCCCTTCCCCCCGTTTCTCCAGAAAACGGGCTACCGGCCCCTCCTCGTCTATGGGCTCGACCAGCTCCACCTCGCCCTCCCCAGCGGGCAAGAAAGCCACCACCACTCGCTGCTCAGACTCCGCCTCGGTATGAGCCAAGCTGAGGCCAAGGGTCTTATAGAAGGCCAACGTCTCCTCTATACTCTTTACAGCGATACCGATATGATCGATCTTCTTTATCACGACCGCCTCCTTCGCTAGTCATCGCTTTGGCTATGATAGCCAGAACTCTAGGGCTTACCTCAAAGACTACCTGTTGGTTTATACTCTCCAAATACCATCCGCAGGACGTCACTTATCTCCCCCAAGGTAGCATGAGCCTCCACACACTTCAGGATGGGGGGCATGAGGTTCCCATCCCCTTCGGCCCTGCCCTTAAGTTCATCTAACGCTCCTCTGACCTCATCGCCATCTCGATCCTTCCGTAAAGCGATTAACCGCTCTATCTGTTTCTCCCGTACTTGGGGGTCCACTCGTAGAAGGCTCTTGGGCCTCTCTTGAGGGCTGGTGAAGCGGTTAACCCCCACGATCACCCGGCTCCCCTCCTCTATCTCCCGCTGATATTTGTAGGCGCTCTCCCCGATCTCCCGTTGCAAAAAGCCGACCTCGATAGCCCTGACCGCTCCCCCCAAATCGTCTATCTGATCGATGTAATCTTGAGCCCCCTCCTCGATCTTTTGAGTCAACTTCTCCAAGCAATAACTGCCCCCTAGGGGGTCAACGGTGTTGGTGACCCCGCTCTCGCCGGCGATGATCTGCTGAGTTCGCAAAGCCACCCGCACCGCCAACTCACTAGGCAAAGCCAGAGCCTCATCCATGGAATTGGTGTGCAACGATTGAGTTCCGCCCAGGACAGCGGCCAGGGCTTGGATCGCCACTCGCACTATATTATTCTCCGGCTGCTGAGCGGTGAGGGTAGAACCCGCCGTCTGGGTGTGGAAGCGGAGCACGCAGGAGCGGGGATCCTCTGCCTTGAACCGCTCTTTCATGATGCGGGCCCAGAGCCGGCGCGTGGCTCGGAACTTGGCTATCTCTTCTAAGAGGTCGTTATGGGCACTGAAGAAGAAGGAGAGGCGAGGGGCGAACTCATCAACCGCCAAACCCTTAGCCATAGCCCCTTCTACATAGGCGATGGCGTTGGCCAAGGTAAAGGCCACTTCCTGGATCGCTGTAGCCCCCGCTTCCCGCATATGGTAACCGCTGATAGATATGGTGTTCCAGCGGGCCATCTCTTGCTGGCAATAGGCGAAGATGTCGGTGACCAACCGCATGGAGGGCTGGGGAGGGAAGATATAGGTTCCTCGGGCCACATATTCCTTCAATATGTCGTTCTGGGTGGTGCCTCGCAATCGGGATGGAGCCGCCCCTTGCTCCAGGGCCACGGCGATATACATAGCCAGCAGGATGGGTGCTGTGGCGTTGATGGTCATGGAGGTAGATATCTGATCTAAGGGCAGCCCCTCAAGCAAAACCTCCATATCCGGCAAGGACGAGATGGCTACCCCCACCTTCCCCACCTCCCCTTCGGCGAGAGGGTGATCGGAGTCATAGCCTAACTGGGTGGGAAGATCGAAAGCCACGGAGAGCCCGGTCTGACCCTGAGAGAGAAGATATTTGAACCGTTGATTGGTCTCCTCAGCGGTGGCATAACCCGCATACTGGCGCATAGTCCAGATCCGCCCCCGATACATGGTAGGATAGATCCCCCGGGTGAAAGGGTGCTGACCAGGGAAACCCAGGTCTAGCAAGTAGTCTAAATCGACATCCTCGGGGGTATAGAGCCGCTCCACCGGCATCCCAGAGCCGCCTAAAAACTTCTCCTTCAATTCGGGATGGCGCTTCAAGGCCTCGCTGAGGAGGCCCTCCTCCCACTCTCTTTTAGATTTAGCGATCTCCTCCAATAGAGAGCTCCTTCAGGCTAAATATGACCCTCCAATAGAAGGGCCACTTCAACTCTATCACGCATCGGAAGGGGTGTCAAGGCAAGGCCACCCTTGACAAAACCCCTTCGAGACCTTACGATGGTCCAAACTGCCCCAAACGGGCGGAGGGAACTAAGGCTTTCTCGATCCAGAGAGAGGAGAGTTAGGATGGAGAAGGAAGAGGTACTGAAAAAGGCGGGGTCGGAGGGTGTCAAGTTCGTCAACCTTTGGTTCACGGATATAGTGGGCATGGTGAAGAGCGTGACCATCCCCCTCGATCAACTCCCAACCTGTCTCGACTACGGGGTCTGGTTCGATCGCTCCTCCGTGGAGGGGTTCGCCCGCATCGCGGAAAGCGATATGTATCTGGTACCAGACCTCTCCACCTTCGCCATCATCCCCTGGGAAAGAGAGGAAAGTAAGACCGCTCGGCTGATCTGCAATGTCTATACCCCTCAAGGGGACCCCTTTATGGGGGATCCTAGGTTGGTACTGACGCAAGCCATGGAAGAGGCCGGAGAAATGGGGTACCTCTACAAGACAGGACCAGAGATCGAGTTCTTTTTCTTTAAACCTGGAGAGGATGGCAGCATCGCTCCCATACCTCACGATCAGGCTGGCTACTTCGACGTCCCCACCGACCTAGACATCGATGTGCGCCGCCAGATAGTCAACGCCCTTAAAGCGCTCGGCATCCAAGCGGAGGCGATCCACCACGAGGTAGCCCCTGGCCAACATGAGATCGACTTCGAGTATAGCGATGCTCTTCAGGCGGCCGATAACACGATAACCGTCAAGTTGACAACCAAGGCCATCGCCCAAATAAACGGCCTCCACGCCACCTTCATGCCCAAACCGATCGCGGAGATCAACGGCTCGGGGATGCATACCCATCAGAGCCTGGTTCATCGGGAGACCGGCCAGAACGCCTTCGCCGACCCTGAGGATGAATACGGCCTCTCCGAGATAGCGAAATATTTCATCGCTGGTCAGTTGCATCATGCGCGGGGGATGTGCGCTATCTTGGCCCCCCTGGTCAACTCTTACAAGCGCCTGGTCCCCGGTTACGAGGCTCCGGTCTACATCAGTTGGGCACGCATCAACCGCTCGGCTCTGATCCGAGTGCCCCAAGTTAGCCCCGGCCGCCTCGATCTGACTCGTTTGGAGTTGCGCTGCCCCGACCCCAGTTGTAACCCCTACCTCGCCTTCGCCGTGATGCTCAAGGCCGGGTTGGATGGTATCAAGAAGAAGATAGCCTCTCCCCTCCGAAGAAGATCTCTATCACCTAGAAGATGAGAGACGACTCCAACTGGAGACTCTCCCTGGCTCCCTGGGCGAGGCTTTGGAGGAACTGAAGAAAGATGAGGTGATCAAGGAGGCCCTCGGCCCTCCCGTGTACGAATGGTTTGTGAGGGCCAAGAGCCTGGAGTGGGATGCCTACCGATGCCAAGTCACTCCCCTGGAGTTAAAGGATCTCTTGATCTATTAGAGATGATCAACGTCTCCTCGGGCACGGCCACCGTTCTGGGCCTCAGCGAGGCCTTCATCGATGCCCCTCCTAATACCGGCTACCTTCTAGTGGGGGAGAGATGCGAGCGGGATTGTTCCTTCTGCACCCAGGCTAGAAGCAGCCGAGCGCCGGCCCAGGCCCTCTCCCGTGTCATCTGGCCTCCTTATGAGGAGAAGAAAACGCTTTCTGCACTGAAGGAGGCTTACAAGTGGGGCAAAATCCAGCGTGCCTGTCTTCAGGTGACGGTGAGCCCAGGATACCTCTTGCGCACGAAAGCGATCCTCCCCCAATTAAAAGGGATACCTATCTGCGCCTCTGTGGTCGTTTCTAACCTGGATCAGGTGGCTCAACTTCTGGATTCGGGCTTGGAGATGGTGGGCTTGAGCCTCGATGCGGCGAACGAAGAAGTTTATCGCCATGTCAAAGGCGGTAGTTTCAATCAAGCCTTGGGCTTCATCGAGGAGGCGGCGAAGCGGTTCCCCAGCCGCATAGCCACCCACCTCATCGTCGGCCTAGGGGAGACGGAGGAGGAGATGGCCCGGCTCACCCAATATTTCCACGATTGGGGGGTTATCGTAGCCCTCTTCGCCTTCACCCCCAACCGCGGCACCGCCTTGGAGAACGAGCCTGCTCCGCCTCTATCCTCATATCGGCGCATCCAGATAGCCCGTCATCTCATAGTGCGGGGGCTAGCCAGGGCCGAAGAGTTCGTCTTCTCACCCGAGGGACGCATCCTGGGCTTTGGCCTGGAGGAGCACGAATTGTGGGATGCCCTTAAGGACGGCCGGGCTTTTCAGACCTCCGGTTGTCCTGGCTGCAACCGCCCCTACTACAACGAGCGGCCCGGCGGGCCACTATACAACTATCCGCGGCCTCTGAACCCAGTGGAGATTCAACAGGCGATGCGAGAAGCCGCTTTGCCCTTGACGAAGGGCCAAAAAGAGCGTATCATTAGGATACGCGGGGGTGGTTGAGTCCCGGTGGGCTCCGCGGTCTTCAAAACCGTAGGTGGGTATCGCTGAGATGGCCACGGTGGGTTCGACTCCCATCCACTCCCGCCATTTGCACATCAAAAGGCCACTCTTGTAAGCAGCTCTTCCCATTCCCAAGGGCTTTCGCCGAGATGGCCACGGTGGGTTCCCTTCGCTACGCTCAGGACAGGCGACTCCCATCCACTCCCGCCACCCCTTGTGAGGGCGATTCCCTCCGCTTCCACATGACCCTGCCCGCATTCCACCGGGAGGCGCATCCGATTGAGCGTAAAGGTGTTATGATAGAAGAGGGAGCGAAATCCAACAACTCTTCAGGGAAAGGAGGGCAAGATAGCCTAGGAGAACGATAGCTCGCGTTTCGGCTCACAGTCGTCATGATATTTTCTACTTTAAGGAGGGAGATTCATGCTTACCGACCGCATCATCGGTGCGTTCACGTTCCGTAGCGGAGTTTACAAGGAGGTCGAGGAGGACACCACATTCACCACCACAGCCTGGCTCTTGGTGATAGTGATCGGGTTCCTCAACCAACTAGGGTCACATGCATCCCGAAACCTGATCAACTGGCTGGGTGGCGCCGTCGTGGGCACGATCTTTGTGGTCCTCGGTTTCGCCGTGGGTGCCTTCGTCGTCAACTGGGTGGGGCGTACGGTCTTCAACGCCGATGTCACCTTCGACGAACTGGTTCGCACCCTGGGGCTGGCCTACGTCTGGAATATCGTGGGGGTCATTGGTGCACTAGCCGCCTTCTCCAGCGCCCTATCGTGCCTGTTGACTCCAGCCGTCGTTATCGCCGGGATTGCGGGATTCCTCGCCTGGTTGGTAGCGGCGAAGGAGGCCCTGGACCTGGAATGGGTTCAGACCATCGTCACTGTCATCCTGGGCTGGGTCGCCATGGCTATTATCACCATAGTCGTTGCCGGTATTGTCCTCACAGCGCTGGGTCTGGGTGGCCTTGCGGTGGGAGGACTCACCAGTCTCATCAGATAAGAGACCGCACTGGTGCGTTGACATCGTCAAGAGCCGCTCGCAAGAGCGGCTCTCCCCTTTCTCTAGGCTTTCGCCGAACAGGTCACAAGGCATTCATGCGAGTGGCCTCGACTTTTCATCCCCTCTTCCTATACAACCCCTTCCAATCGTTCAGCCTTATCTTCAAGACCTCGGTGAACATGCCAACAGAGTCCTGGATGGGGTGGATGCGGGAGTTGGCGCTGTAATACCAGTTGATGGGGACTTCGACGATCACGTACCCCCGCTTCTGGGCGATGAAGAGCACCTCCACATCGAACCCCCAGCCATCCATGGTCTGATAACTGAAGACCTCCCGTGCCGCCTCCCTCCTGAAACATTTGAAGCCGCACTGGGTGTCTTGAAAGCCTCGCACGGCGAAAAGCCTCACCATCCAGTTGAATACCCGCCCCATGAAATGGCGATGGGAGGGCTCATCGTACCGCCGAGCCCCAGGGACCTCTCGCGAGGCGATGGCCACATCGCAACCCTCCAGGACCGGGGGTAAGAACTTATAGAGTTCCTCTATGGGCATGGAGAGATCGGCATCGCAGATGAAGAGATACTCCCCTCGCCCGGCGAGCATACCTCTCTTCACGGCATGCCCCTTGCCCCGGTGCTCCGTTCGGATGAGAGAAAGGATGGGGAGTTCAGTCATCATCTCCTCTACAACTTGCGCCGTCCCATCCTCGCTCCCATCGTCGACGACGATCACCTCGCTGGTGTAGTCTTGTTTCCCCAAGTAACCCACGATGCGGCGTAGGCTATCGGGAAGCCTGTGCTCCTCGTTATAGGCGGGAACGATGACCGAAAGGAACATAAGCCCTCAGGCCCAATGATACACACGCTCCTTCGCCCCGTCAACTCAAATAGAAAGGGAGAGGGATACCTCTCCCTTCTCCCTCAAGAGTAGTTTCTCTAGATGAAAGCCCTGATCTCGTCGATCTCCGCCACCCCTTCCGCCACCAACTCAATCTGGCTGGCATCGGAGACCCCCAACCCTAACTCCACCGCTCTAGCCACCTGGTGCTCCTCCCAGGAGTTCCCAGCCGACAGACTTGGTGCCCCTAGATTCTTGAGTATGGCTAAGCCCACTACATCAGCAGCCACCAAATCGGAAGTGGCTAGAATGATGTTGGGCTCCCGCAACTGACCATGAGAGGGGCCACGGGTTATGAAAGCCCGCGTCCCGTCCATGACCACGAAATCGGCGGGACGGGCCAGGTTTATCTCCGCCAACATGGCTCCAAACTGACGCCCCGCTCTAGAATGAAGGAGATTACGGCTTCTGGGGTGAATGAGACCCACCGTGTTCTTGAGAGCCATAGTGTAGCCAGCGATGAAATGGGTCTTGGTGACGGGCAGAGTGATCATGTAATCCACCTCTTGGGGGAGGGTGGAGAACTCGAACCCGCCAGGCCAGTTCTCGGCCCCAGGCGGGGCGACCCCTACCCATTGGTAACCCTCCAAGGGTATAACCTCGGCCCCAGCCTCCGTAGCCGCTTGATAGATGCCCACCTTCTTCATGGCAGGAAGGGTATCATAGGCCGGATTCGAGCGGTCAGCCACTATGATCCGCCTAGGCTCATACTCCTTCACCAACTCCACTACCGCCCTCACCACCTCTGGATTAGTCGTGCCCGGGTAGGGGTCATCGGAGTTAACGTTGGGCTTGATAAGCACCGTGGCTCCAGAAGATAGGCCCGTGAACCCCCCAGCCAACTCCACCGCCCGCCTCACCATCTGGGCTATCTCTTCCCTGCGCACAAGGGCCACGGCAACAAGAGATGGCTCAGGGGTAGAGGTGGGCTCTGGGGTAGGCGTTGCCATGGGTTCTGGGGTTAGCGTTGCGCGGGGCTCTGCCGTGGGTGTGGGCTCAGGGGTGGAAGTAGCGGTCGGGCCGGAGGTCGGTGTGGTGATGGGACTAGGGGTAAGAGGCTGTTCTGTATCCTCCAACCCCAGGCGACACCTCACACCAGCCAGGCCTAGGCCTAAGAGGGCTACTATTTGAGTTATGAAATTGCGTCGCGAGATATTATGGTTCCCCATCTTAACCTTTCCCCCTATCGCTCCAATATCAAGATGAAGAGGCCAGAAGTTCATACTTTCTCCAGGAGCTCTTCCAAGTATCCATCGGACACGCGCCGAGCAGACTGCACCAGTCCCCGCTTCTTCAGCATTCGGGGCCAGGTGAAAAGCCCTACTATCTGCCCCCAGAGCCTCGCTCTGGCCGCCTCCCCCCGCCAGGCTTTCAGGGCTTCCCAGGCGATGCGCAGTTGCGCCCTTAGAATGCGCGGCCAATGCCTAACCAGGAGGGAGGTGGGGTAATCTTTAGCCACGAGGTAGAGAAAATTGCGCCCCACGTAGTAACTAGCCAGGGCTCCCCCTCCCGTAGCGCTGAGACGATGGTAGGCCAGAGCGGTGGGTACGTAGATGCATCGATAGCCAGCCAACTGCGCGCGCCAAGCCAGGTCCACATCCTCACAGTAACTGACGAACTCCTCGTCTAAGACCTGGAGGCCTTCATCGGTCGGTAAAGCGATGGCATCCAGCATAGAGCGACGGAAGAGCGATGCCGCCCCTCCAGGCCCAAAAACCCACTCCTCTTCATCGAACTGCCTTTCATCCTTCTGCCAAACCCCTCGGTTCCCCGGCACCCCATCGAGGCCATAGAAGTCTCCTGCGGCGTTGATCACCTCTCGCCGATGGAAAAGCAGCAGTTTAGGCGCGGCCATGCCAGCCTCGGGATGTCGCCCTAGAGCGCCTACCAACTCCTCCAGCCACCGCGAGTCCGCTTCCACGTCGTTATTGAAGAGGGCCACCAGTTCCCCCCTTGTGGCCCGAATGCCGATGTTGACCGCCTTGGCGAAACCGAGGTTGGCTTCTAAGGCTACCACCTGCACCCAAGGGTAATCCCCTTGCAGGATGGCCAACGAGTCATCGGTGGAGCCGTTATCCACCAGAATCACCTCGAAGTGGGGGTAACTCTGCCCTAAAAGCGAGTTTAGGCAAGTTGGGAGATAGTCTGCTTTATTCCAATGGGGGATGATGATACTGACCGAGGGATTTATACTAACCATCGCTCCGTTCCTGGAAGTAGGCAACCAGAGCCTCTTGCCAAGGCCGCAACCGGATCCCCAACTTAGCCGCCCGGACGTTGGCCAAAACAGCGTGGGGCGGCGGCTTAGCCAGCCGGGGGTAACTTTCCGCCGGATACAATGGGAACTCCCCCCTTCCCCCCAGATCCAATATCGCTCTTACGAACTCATACCGGGAGCAACTCCCCTCATTGGTCAGATGATAGATGCCATATCGGGGATGTCCAAGCAAGCGGGATATGCCCTCCGCCAGATCACGGGTGTAGGTAGGGGAACCCACTTCTGTAACTACATAGTGAAGTTCGGGGCGCTCCTCAGCCAGTTGCAATACCTTCTCCACGAAGTTCCTGCCCCTGGGGCCATATAACCAAGCGGTGCGCACGATGTAGTGATGTCGCAAGAGTTCTTGAACGTGCCTCTCCCCTTCCAGTTTGGAGGCCCCGTAGATATTGATGGGGTTGGGCTCGTCGCTCTCCAGGTACGGTTCATCTTTTGTGCCGTCGAAGACGTAATCGGTGCTGACGTAAACCATAGTCGCGTTGCAGCGCTGGCAAGCCCGGGCCACCTTCTTCGCCCCCTGACCATTTACTGAGAAGGCAGCATCTGGATCCCTCTCGCAGCCATCCACATCGGTCATGGCTGCGGCATGGATGACCAAATCGGGAGCCCATCGGACAAGGAAGGAGATCGTCTCCTCGCTGGTGATGTCCCATTGGGGCAAATCCAAGAGGAGCATCTCCTGATTAGCAAAAACTTGTCGTAGGCTTCTACCTAACTGTCCCTCGGCTCCGGTGATGGCTAGGCGCATTCAACCCTCGTGGCTTTTTGCCCTGCAAACGATCCATAGCCAATTATAACCGTTTTCCATCCTAGGAGGCAATGAGTTGTGTGGCCTCCATCATCGCCTAGAGACAACACAGGTAAAGGTGAAAAGATAAGACCTCCGCCAGTGCCTGACCACACTCCCCTGGCGTCCGCTCACATCGGAGGCGAGAATGGGAATCAGGGGATCAGTCTTGGGGGTTGGAGGTATCGTAAGCCTCCCGCCTCAGGCTCCTCAAGCCGAAGCCCTCCTTGCTAAAGAGGAGGTAACCCCAGGCTATGGGCAGGAGACGCACTGCTCGCACAAGGATGACGAAGGCTAAAGCCGGGCCGCTATCCACAGAGAGGATGGCCAGAGAACTAACACCAAAGAACTCCAAGGTCCCCATCCCTCCAGGTGTGAGGATGAAAGCCCCCAAGGCGACAAGCACCATAGGGAGGGTATAGGCTTGGGGGGGCAAGGTGATGCCGGCCCCCAACCCGACGAAATAGAAACTGATCACTAGGAGGGCCCACATGGGAAAGCCCAAAAGGAAAGCCACCGCGGCCTCCCCTCGCCGCTCTAGAGCCCTCAGTCCGTCAACGAAGGAATTAAAGAGCCTGGCCATAGCCTGGGCCCAAACGGGGGAGAGACGGTCCAAGAGGGAGGTCAAGAGGTCAACGGCTTTCCGATTCCGATGGAGAAGAAGGGCCACCACAGCTAGGCCCAAAGCCAATATGAGAGTGGCCACCAAACCTACTTGGCCCACCCAAGTAGGGGTGGGTACCAGCCAGAGGAGGAGCAAGAGAGAGAAGCAAAGCACCGAGACATCCATTATCTTCTCCACGACTATGGTGCCCAATATGGCGCTCTTGCTCAGATCCTCTCTCTGTCCCAAGACCAAGGCCCGCAAAAGTTCCCCGGAGTTGGCGATGAGTACTTGGTTCCCAAAGTAACCCACTAAGACCGCGGAGAAGATCGCCTCCCGGCTCGCCCTTCCAGCGGAACCCAAAAGATAGCTCCAACGCACCGCTTTGAGAGCCAGGAAGAGCGTTAAGAAGAGAGCGGCAGGCACCAGATAGCCGTAACTAGCCGACTTGAGAGTTGCCACCGTGGCTCGGAGGTCTACCTTGACCAAGACCAAGAGGAGAAGAACGAGGCCCACGCCTAACCCTAATAGAAGTCGCCTTCTATTCAACCGATACCTCTCCCACAGGGATCCTTGACGGACAACCCTAGGCTACGTAGCCAAAACCCTTCAGTCGCTCTCGAACCTCTTCTTCCTCCTGGGGGGAATATACATCTCGATCGGGTTCTCGGTCGGAGCCCAGATCGCTAAAAAGAGGCGGGTTCTGGGAGACGAATTCCGGCTTCAGCGCCTCGGTGAGCACTTGACCGTCCATATCGACGGGGATGGGAATCCCCATGAGGTAGAGGACGGTAGGTGCTAGGTCGATGATGCGGGCCCCTTCTATAGTTTCACCCCGCTTAACCTTCTCCCCCCAAAGGATGACCACCCCTTGGGGACGATGATGGCCGGAGAGGCCGAAGATGGGCTCCACCAAACGGTGGGAGCCGAAGTCGGCATGGCCGAAAGCCATGTACTCATACCGTCGCGGTACGAGAATGATGTCTGGCATCCTCTCCAGATAGTCTCCAAAGTAGAGTTCCTCGCGACGGTAGGCGCGTTCCACGATCGGCTCCCCGCTATGGGGATCGCGGATCTCCAGCGCTTTTTCGATGATCTCCTCTCTCAGCCCCTCGTACTCCTCCGGTTGGACGATGCCCTGGGGGCGGCGGCCAGCCAGATTTATGTATATCTGCCCAAAACTCCCCACGGCGAAAGCCTTGGTCTGGGACCAATCCACATCCGCGAAGGAGAGGAATAGCCGTTTCATCAGGCCCCCTCCCCTCTGGAAGCGAAACCAACGACGAAGGAACCCTAGACGCAAGGTCTTGGCTATCCGGAAGGCGTTGAGAGGCGTGAAGCCCGCTTTGAAGATCAGGTATTTCGCTAAGGCAAAAGGATCCCTCTTCAACCTTAGTAGGCCCGTTTTCTGAAGCCAGGTGTTCACCAAGAAGAAGTTATGGGTGGGGCCAAAACCATGATCCGACATGACCACCACTGTGACATCTTCGTCCACCTGAGCCAGGATCCGCCTCACGCAGTCGTCCAACCTCTCATAGAAGCCTATTATCTGCTCCCCATAGGCTTGGGCTGCGATGGGGTCATATTGAGGATGGCTTCTGTCCAGGAGCCGCCACACCTCATGCTGCATCATATCCGGGCTCCAAAAGACGCAAGAGAAGAGATCCCAAGGCTTCCCCATCAGGTAAACCACCGCTTCGGTTCTCTTCTCTATATCGGCCATCATATCCTCTATGAACTTATCGGTGGAGGCCGTAGAGCGGTACTTCTCGCTGGGCAGGAGTTGAAAGCCTCCCAGTTTCTCATCCAGTTCCTGCCGCAGGGAAGGAGGGTAGGTGTAATCGCTCTTGGAACTGGGGGTGAGGAAACCGGAGATCATGAAACCGTTGACCTCTTCAGGGGGATAGGTGACCGGGACCCCCACCACTCCCACTTGGCCCCCGGCTTCGCTGATCAGGTTCCAGAGGGCTTTGGAGCCCCGCTTCCTAGAACTGACTATGGTAACCCGGTACCCGTTCTCCTCCGGGTGAACGAAGTCCACTACTCCGTGCTTGCCGGGGTTCTTACCGGTGGCAAAAGAGGCCCAGGCGGCGGAACTGATAGGGGGCGATGTGCTCTCCAAGGTCCCCGAGACCCCCTCCTCGATGAGGCGAGCGAGGGTAGGGAGCCGCCCCATCTCTATCCAGGGAGCCAAGAGATCGAAGGTGGCCCCATCAAGCCCGATGACTAGAACCTTTCTCATCATAGATCAGCCCAGGTAGCCCAAACCCTTCAGCCGCTCCTGGATCTCCCTCTCCCCTTCCTCGGTGTAGCCGGTCTCTTTTGACCCCGTGGAGGAAGCCACCTCGCTATAGGCCAGGGGCATAGCATGCACATACTCCTCTTGGAAAGCCTCTCGCAAAGGCCTCCCATCCATATCTTGAGGTATCGGCAGCCCCAGAACGTAAAGTATGGTAGGCGCTAGATCCACGATATTCGCCCCCTCCATCCTAGCCCCTTTCCTCACCGGTTTCCCTTTCATCATAAGCATCCCCTGGTCACGGTGCATCCCGGAGTAACGGTAGACGGTATCCACCGTAATGTTAGAGCCGAAATCGGCCAGCCCGAAGAAGATATTCCCTACGTCTTTGGGACACAAGATGAGATCGGGAGCCCGATCCAGGTGGGGGCCATGATAGAGTTCCTCCCTCCGCATGATTTGGCCGATGAGGGGCTCGCCAGTCCGGGGATCGACAAATTCTCTGGCCAATTGAACTATCTCCTCTCGGACAGCCTCGTACTCCTCTAGAGGCACCGCTCCCTCCGGCTCCCTCCCCTTCAGGTTAATGTATATCGAGCCCAAGTGTCTCCCAAAGGAATAGGCCTTAGAACGGGACCAATCGACGTCCAAGAAGGATAGGAAGACCAACTTCATAAGGTAATCCATGGAGTAGAGACCCTTATATTCGACATGCTTAGCCAAGCCCAACCGGTCGGCTATCTTATGTACATTCCGTAGAGTGAAGCCGGCCCGGAAGAGCCCCTTCTTGAGCCAGCGGAAAGGGTCGCCCTTCAACTTCAAAAGCCCTTTGCGCAGGAGCCAGTTATTCAAGACGATAAAGTTATGGGCTGGCCCCATACCGTGGTCGGACATAATGAAGACCAATGTATCATCGTCCACACGAGAGAGGAGCTCCCCGATAGCCTTATCCACTCTTTGGAAGTACCGCTTTACGGGGGCGCTCTTATCCTCACCCCTGTCCCCAGCCCGCCAGGGGTGGGCAGGATCCAGGTAATGCCACATCTGGTGCAGGACTCTATCGGTATCGAAGAAGACGGTCACGAAGAGATCCCACGGGTACCTCTCCATAAGATAGAGGTTGGTCCTAGTGCGAAGGTCCAACAGATCGTCGCAAGCCTTAAGGAACCCCTCTTTCCTCTCCTCGGCGAAGGTTTCGACAGGGTAGATCCGATAGTATCCGATCTCCTTCTTCAACTCCTCATAGAGTTCCGGTGGATAGATGAAATCTCGGGCCCTATAAGGGGTCATCCAACCGGCTATGAGGAAGCCGTTCACCTCCTCCACCGGGTAAGATATAGGGACATTCACGACCCCTACCCTTTTCCCCTCCTCGCTGAGGAGCCTCCAAAGGCTCTTCCCATCTCGCCGGTTGGCATTCACCGGGGGGAAGATGTAGCCACCCTCGCGGCGGTAGAGGAAGTCATAGATGCCCGTCTTCCCCGGATTCTTGCCGGTCATGAAGGAAGACCAAGAAGGCCCTGAAGTGGGGGGTACCGTAGATTTAAGAAGCCCGGTTGCCCCTCCTTCTATCACCTGTTGAAAGGTGGGAAGCAACCCCTCCTTCGCCCACCTCTCGATGAGGCTAAGAGGAACCCCATCTAATCCGATCACTACCACCTTGTTAATCATCGACGCTTCCTTGCTCAGTGTGATAACAATATCTGATTATATCCCACCTATCCCCGCCAGACAACTTTCACTCCCCCACCCTTATCTGCCCCAGAAGGATCCTATCCCCCAAGGGGGTACCTTCCTGGCTATAGACCAAGAGCCGCTCACCGGTAACCGGCTCATACATCCCTATCTCTAGCTCATACTCCCCCGCCGGGGCATCAGCCTCTATCCGTATCCGGTATTCGTCTCTTACTCTCTCCCTCACGCTCCATCCAGTGGTGGGATAAGTGCCCCCCAAGGGGACACTATCTACCTGTCCCCAGATGAAATTGCCCCTTTGGGGGTTATAACTTTTCCCCAGAAGATGGGTAAAGACTACGTAACTGGTCTCCATCTCAGAGGCGGCTTCCCAATACAGGATGAGCCTTATCACCTCCCTCGGTACGTAAGTGGTGCGCTCCAGGTCGAACCCCTTAAAGCGAACCTCCTCCCCCAATAGAAGAGTCATAGGGTACCGGGCCTCCGCCTCGACCACACCTACCCTCGTACGAGTCAAAACTATATCCGTTAGAGTCTGCCTCTCCCCCCCTTCTACCCCCAAAACCAAGGCGTACCTCCCTGAGGGTCTCCCCGAGGTTATGACCAGATCGTGTTGTAGACGCATCACCTCTCCTTGTCCCCACTCACCCTCCGGACAGCCAGCCCCTAGAGGCAAGGTCACCGCTTTGACCATCTCCCCGCTGGCGGGCATCAACCCTACCGTGATCTGGTGAACCATTGAACTGCTGCGCCAGTAGGAGACCACCCGTAGGAGATCTCCAGTACGCACCTCTCGCAGGGGAAGATCATAGCCTTCGAGCCACAAACCAGGGGCCAACTCCCTCGATAGAGGGTGTTGAGTCTCCAAATTCGCCGGGGAGATGACACAGAGATTACGTGGCTCTTGTGAATATAGCAGGAGCCTCTTATCGCCATGTTTCAGATTTACCACCTCGCGAGCGTGGCTATCCAGCCAGGCCGGTATCAACCCTTGGGGGTCCTGAACCAGGGAATCGGGGCTCATAAGGAGCCAGACCCCAGAGTGTTGAGCCAAGATAGGGGAGAGGAGATATTCCGCCTCCTCAGCGGTCATCTCTAGAGCGTTGGGTATGCCGTACCAGGGGCCCTCTTCATAGTAGTAGAGAAAGATAGGCCAAGAGAAATCGGTGTCTAGGATTACGCCATCCCCCTCTTGCCAGTAACTCTCTATGTAGCCCACCAGTGTGGCATAGTCGTCCTTCAGGTACCGGCCAGCGTAGTAGTCTTGTAAGGCATACCCCAGGCTACCTACCAAAAAGGAGGAGGCGAGGAGGCCCAAGAGCCAAGAGCGTCGCCCCAGGAGGTATACACCCCAGGCTAGAAGCAAAAGGTAGGGTGACAAGAGTATGAGGAGGTATCGGGCTTCGATCTTGGCAGCATAGAAAGAGGTGGCCGGGGGCAGAGAGAGAAGGTATATGGCCAGAGGAGGAAGCAAGAGCGTCAGTGCCAAAAGGAGACTGCCCTGGCGTTCCCTTCTTGAGCCCCTGAAAAGGGAGATGAGACCCACCACGACCAAGGCCATGAAGCCCACTGTGGGCCAGAGATACCGCTCGATCTCCACCGTCACCCCCAAACTGAGGACGGTAGCGGCCATATGAAGAAAAAGAGGGAAGCTGAAGGGAGGAGGGGAACTCCAAGTAGTGGGACGAGTAAGCGTTAGATAGAGCCAGGGAGCGAAGAGAAGGATCAGACCCATCTGAGCCGCCGCCCAGCGGGTAAGAGATGGCCGAAAGTCGCCCCTCCTGGTCCGCTGAAAAAGAAGGAGCAGCACGGTACCGTTCTCAGCCAAGAGGATGAGGATGGTGAGATAATGGGTCCAGACAGCCAACTCGCTTACCAAGACGAAAGAGAGCCAGAGGCGCCAATCTCCATCTCGTAGGAGGCGGAGGAACAGATAGAGGGAGAGGAGAGATAAAAGAGAGGTCAGACTGTACATCTTTATCTCCTGCGACCACCAGATGTGGAAGCGGGATATCGCCAGCAGGAGCGCCGCCAGGAGCCCAAGCCAGCCGTTTACCATCGACCTACCCATCCGGTAGATCAAAGCCACGGTCAAAGTGCCCAAAGCAAGGGAGGAAAAGCGAACCGCGAAGGCGCTCTCTCCCACTATGGCGTCCCAGAAGTAAAGCGTGAAATAGTGGAGAGGAGGATGCTCATCAGCCGCCGTGCGGAGAGTGATGCTCCAAAGATCCTGCCTGGCCAGCCAGACGCTCCACCCCTCATCCCACCAGATATTGCTATCGGCGAGGCGATAGAGACGAAGGGCGAAAGCCAAAAGGAGGATAGCCACTACGACGAAGGTCATCCCTAGAGGAGTCCCGAGGCGAAGGAGCGCTTTTGAGGCTTGCTTTTCTAGATCTCTCATCTCGTAGGAGCGCAGGCTGAAGAGGGTTAGATGGGGGGTTCTGAGTCAGGTGCTTTAGGCGCACGACCCACCCGTTCTCGTCTCTCGCCAGCGAGTTCTCCTATCTTCTCGCCTCTCGGCGATAGCCTGTGCGTTCGCCACACGCTGGCCCCAGCGATGAAAATAACCACCAAGGCCAGAGACACCATCACCAAAAGTATGCCCTTGCGGGGGTCACCTAAGAGGCGACCGATCTGATCAGCCACCACCCCTATGAAGAGCATGGGAGGTATGGCTACCAGGTTAGAGGTCATAAAATAGAAGGCGATGACCCGGCCTCTGATCTCGGCCGGTGGCCTCTCCTGCATCACCGTCTGAGCGGGGACGGTGATCATCGCTATCTCCGCGCCCATGAGGAAGGCGAGGATACTGATCGCCGTCAAGGGCGAGATGAGCGAGAAAGATCCCATCCTCCCGGCCACAAAGGTGAGCCCCATCAAGGTGAGGCCTAGGGTGAGAAGGCCGGTATTGGAGAGGCTCTCCCGGCGAAACCGATGGCCGTAGCGACCAACCAAGATGGTGGCTAGAACCAACCCTAGCCCTGCCGGGGAGAAGACGTAGATAGCGTCCTCCGGCGCCAGGTGCAACACCCGAGCGGCGAAGCCGGGAGCCAACATAGCCAAGGTTAAAAAGAGGGTAGCCACCAGGGTGAGTTGAGAGATAGCCAGGAATATGGGACGGTGGGAGATCACGAACCGCCACCCCTCCTGGATCTCCTCCCACGCCTCCTCCAAGGGAGAGAGTTGAGAGTTGCGCTCTAGTTTGGGCGCATCGCGGGGCAGAAGGGAGACGAGCAGCGTGGCGGCCAGATACATCACCGCTATGAAGAGAAAGGAATGGTCGATGCCCAGAAGTTTGACCCCCAGTGGGGCCAAGATGATTAACCCCACCACCTGAGTGATGATGAGAGTGAGGTTGAAAAGAGCGTTTGCCGAGAGCAGCCTCTTCTCCCCCACCAAGAGGGGGATAGTTGCCGCCTGGGCCGGGCTGAAGAACTGCCCAATGGCCGAGGAGATAAAGGTAAGAAGATAGAGGGCCAAAAGGAGATAGCCCCCCCTCAGCGTATAGAGGAAGAATATATAGCCGGAGACGGTGAGCACCCGCAGGGCGTTGGAGGCCATCATCACCACCTTGTTCGATAAGCGGTCTACCACGATCCCGGCGAAGGAACTGAAGAGGACACCAGGGAGGCTAAAGGCCAAGATGATGACCGCCATGTGGCTAGTGGAGCCGGTCAACTTCTCGATGAGCACCATCTGCACGAAATGGATGCCGTTTTGAGCGGTCTGAGAGATGGCTTGGGCGATCCAAAGGAAAAGGAAGTGCCTATTCCTGATGACCGCGCCGAAACCCTCTTCTTGTGACGCCCTTAACACCGGTTGGCTCCCGCCTCAAGAGAGGGACCCTTTCCCCGCGAGAGGAAAGCCTTCACCCTCTTCTCGAAGGTACGGCGGGGTAAGAGCACCCGTCGTTGGCACCCCAAGCATCGGATGCCGATATCAGCGCCCAGACGAACCACCTCCCATTCGTAACTGCCACAGGGGTGCTTCTTCCTTAGCCGAACCACATCCCCTAGATGGACCTTCACGGCCATAACGGCGCTAATTATATCATATCTCCAACCCTCTGGCGAACCTTTCCCGCCACCTGTGTTATAATTAAGATAGAGAAAGGAGCTGATACCTATAATCGCACAATTGATCGCTAACGCTATCGCCCTTCTGGTGGCTATCGATGTTCACGAGTTTTGCCACGCTTGGATGGCCGACCAACTGGGCGATCCCACCCCCAGATACCAAGGGCGTCTCACGCTGAACCCCTTGGCCCATCTGGACCCCTTGGGGACCTTGATGCTGATTTTGGCACGCTTCGGGTGGGGCAAGCCCGTCCCCGTTAACCCCTACAACCTGCGGAACGGCCCCAAGAGGGGGATGGCCATGGTCTCCTTCGCCGGCCCTTTGGCGAACCTCATCGCCGCGGCCCTCCTAGCCCTGCCCTTCCGTCTGGGCCTGGTGATGCCTACTATGAGCGGTCGATTTATCCCCTCTCTGGGCATGGTCATCACCACCACCCTATTGGTGAACGTCATTCTGGCCGTCTTCAACCTCTTACCCATAGCCCCCCTCGACGGCTTCAGGCTCTTGGTAGGGTTGCTTCCCTACCGTTGGTCGCATACTCTAGCCCGATACGAATCCTACGGGCCTGTCTTCCTTATGCTCCTCCTGGCTATGGGATTCTTCGGGATAAACATTCTGGGTTTAGTGATGGACCCCGTCATCAGGCTAGTCCTCCTTCTCTTGACGGGCTAGCCCTCCAAGGAGGAGACCAGGAGAGGAAGATTATGTCTCACCCCAAGATGGCTATTATCGGAGTGGGGCTCATGGGCGGCTCCATCGGCCTGGCTCTCAAGGAGGCCGGGGCCGAGTTCGAGATCGTCGGCCACGATATAGATCCCTCTACGGCCAAGAGGGCCCGCCAAAGGGGGGCCATCGATAGGGCAGAATGGAACCTCATCTCCGCCGTGGAGGGCGCTAATCTGGTGATCATCTCCATCCCCGTCCTGGCGGTGAAAGAGACCATGCAGGCCATAGCCGACTATCTAGAGGAAGGGGCAATAGTCACCGATACGACCACCACTAAGGAGAAAGTTTTGGCGTGGGCCGATGAGTTCTTGCCCCCCACGGCCCATTTCATCGGCGGCGACCCCATCGTTGACGAGGCGAAGACCGGGATCGATGCCGCTCGGGCGGACCTCTTCCATGGGGCTACCTATTGCCTGACCCCCTCGCCCAGGGCCCACCCCAAGGCCGTGGAATTCATGGACAACCTGGTGCGAGCATGGGGAGCCAACCCCTTCTATCTGGAGCCGGCGGAGCACGATGGTCAGATGGCAGTGGCCGAGCACTTGCCTTATCTTCTGGCCGCAGCGCTCTTCCGGATGGCCTCCCGGGCGCCTTCTTGGCAGGATATGACTAAACTCGTCTCCCATAACTTCGAGCGGGTCACCCAGTTCCCCTCTTCGGAACCAGATACCTATCGCGACATCTGTCTCACTAACGTTGATAACCTCTGTCGCTCCATCGATCTCTTCATCGAAAGGCTCAAGGAGATAAGGGGGCTCCTCGAGGAGGAGGATGCCGAAGGGTTGGAAGAACTCTTCTCCGATCCCACTTCGGCCCGTCGCGCCTGGCTGGAAGGGAGAACAGCCGACTTCGAGGCCTTGCAGGCGGCTTTGGACCAGGTTCGAGGATGGGGCGGATTCCTGGGTTCTATCTTGCCTCGAAGGCGAGGGCCCAAGGAGTAACCCCTTTGCCTCTCCGAGACCGTCATGTTAGACTATTGAACTAGGAGGTGAGGTGCGGGTTCTCTTTGTAACGCAACAGATAGATTACGAACCTCATGGCATAATGCACCTCTCTAGCGCGCTGAAGGCCGCAGGCCACGAGGTAGCCTTGGCGGCGGACGCTTTGGAGGACCCGGTGCGGGTGGCCAAGGAGTTCCAACCGGGGATCATCGGCTATAGCGTGATCACCGGCTCCCACCGTTATTACTACCAGTTGAACCGCCGCCTCAAGGAGGAGATCGATTTCTTCTCCGCCTTCGGGGGACCTCACCCCACCTTCTTCCCGGAGATGATAGACGAGGAAGGGGTAGATGGTATTTGCATCGGGGAGGGTGAGGGGGCGCTGGTGGACCTGGCCAACTCCTTGGAGGCCGGACGTTTCGACCTCGCCATCCCCAACTGGTGGTTCAAGGTAGGCGGGAAGATCATCAGGAACCCTGTGCGCCCCTTGGTGGATGACCTGGACGGTTTGCCCCTCCCGGACAGGGATCTCGTCTACTCCAAAGACGCCATCTCCCGCCACAGCAAGATAAAACATTTCATCAGCGGGCGGGGTTGCCCTTACAACTGTACCTACTGCTTCAACCACGCCTTCTCCAAGATCTACAAGAGAAAAGGAAAGCGGTTCCGCCAACGAAGCGTAGACAATGTGATAGAAGAGTTGCGCCAGGTAAAGGAAGCCTATCCTCTTGAGTTCATCATATTCGTGGATGACACCTTCGTCCTCTCCCAGGGATGGCTAGAGGAGTTCGCAGAAGAATACCCCGAAAAGATAGGCCTCCCCTTCTGGTGCAATACTCGGGCCAACTTGGTCACAGAGGAGCAGGTTCGTTTGCTCAAGAAGGCTGGGGCTTTCTGCGTAGGTATGGGAATTGAGGCCGGGAACGACCGCATCCGGAACGAACTTCTGAAGCGGAACATGAGCCGGGAACAGATCCTCAACGCCTGCCGGCTCCTCCACGAGGGAGGGTTGAATTTCACTACCCACATCATGCTGGCTCTACCCACCAGCAGCTTAGAAGACGATTTCGAGACCCTACAACTCAACATCGAGTGTCGGCCGGTCTATGCCCACGCCTTCCTCTTCCAGCCTTATCCACGGACGGAGTTGGGAGAGTTCGCCCGGGAGGAAGGGTGGATGATAGGCAGCCTGGACGATATAAGCGACATCGCGTGGGATAAAAGCGTCCTCGAATTTCCGGAGAAGGAGAAGCGGCAGATGGAGAACCTGCAACGCTTCTTCGCCATCGCTGTAGAGTGGCCCCGCCTCCTGCCTCTCATCCGTTTTCTGATCAAACTGCCTAAGAACAGGCTCTTCTGGCTGGTGCACAAACTCTGGAAGGGGTACGCCCTGGGGACCAGAGTCCACCCTGCTCGTCTCTCCCTGCGGGGTTATACCGAGATCGTGCGCCACTACATGCGTATAAAATCCTAACATGCATATCCTCTTCATCTTCAAAGAGATAGATAACGAACCTCACGGGGTATTACACCTCTCCAGCATCCTCAAGAAGGCTGGCCATGGGGTGAGCATGGTAGTAGCCACCGAGGAAGACCCCGTAGAGGCCGCCCTCCGCCTGAAGCCAGACCTAGTAGGATACAGCGTCTTCACCGGGACTCAGCGCTACTATCTGGAATTGAACCGTCGCCTCAAGGCCCAACTGCCCGTCTTCTCCATCTTCGGCGGCCCCCACCCCACCTTCTTCCCAGAGATGATCGAGGAAGAGGGAGTGGATGGCCTCTGTCGAGGGGAGGGGGAGTACGCCACCCTAGACCTCCTCAACGCCCTGAGGGCCCATGAGCCCTTTGAGAGGATCCCCAACTGGTGGTTCAAAATAGAGGGGCGCATCATTAAGAACCCCCTGCGTCCCTTGATCAAGGATCTGGACCAACTCCCCTTTCCTGACCGGGAACTCCTCTATCAAGCCCAGCCTGCCAACCGGGAGAACAAGGTAAAGCCCTTCATCACCGGGCGGGGCTGTCCATTCAACTGCACCTTTTGCTTCAACAAAGCCTATTCGGACCTCTATGGGGGCGCCGGCGTCCGCATCAGACGGCGGAGCGTGGACAACGTCATCGCCGAGATAGAGGAGGTGCGGGAAAGGTATCCCCTGCAGTTAATCATCTTCATGGATGACACCTTCATCTTGAACATAAGGTGGCTGCGGGAGTTCGCAGAGAAGTATAAGGCCCAGATAGGCCTACCCTTCTGGTGCCAGGTGCGAGCGGATCTCGTGACCGAGGAGAAGATCTCTCTCTTCAAAGACGCGGGCTGTGTTAGCGTCACTTTCGGGCTGGAGACAGCAGATGACTACCTGCGCGACGTGGTATTGAACCGTCATATGAGCAAGGAGGATATCTTGAAGACCTCCCGCATCTTGAGAGAGCAAGGCATCGCCTTCATGACCAACAGCATGTTAGGACTGCCCAAGGGAGGCCTGGCCCAGGATCTCGAGACCCTAGAGCTCAACCTCCAGTGCCGCCCCTCTTACGCCAACGTCCTCCTCTACCAACCCTACCCCAAGACGGAACTGGGGGAGATGGCCTTCAGGGAAGGGCTCATGGAGGGCACCTTCGACGACTTGAGCGGTTCGGTGAGCGATAACACTATAATCAAGTTCAAGAGTCCCCTGGAGAAGCGTCAGATCGAGAACCTGCAGAAGATCTCTGCCATAGTCGTCGAGTTCCCCTTCCTCCTGCCCTTGGTCAAACCTCTCATCAGGCTGCCCAGGAACCGACTCTATTGGATCATCTATAAAATGTGGAAAGGTTACGCCCTGAAGAACCGAATGTACCCCCACAGGCTTACTCCCAAGGAGTACATACGCACTTTGATCCGATATATGCGTATTAGGAGCCAGTAAGATGCCGTTCAACTCCGGTCAAAGGATGGGGTGGAGACCCTGCGGTAACCCGGGAGCATGAAAGGGGTTGAGCGAGAGGGAGGCTTATGAGAAACGCCAAAGGCGTCACCACCAGCCTCCTCAGATCTGGTGCCTTTTGGTTTTCCCTCCTCTCGTTGCCCGCTGGCCTTCCCCTCCTAAAAGAAGGCTATTTCGTCTCCCACGATGGGCTCTTCCACCTCTACCGTCTGGCAGGTCTGGATAGAGCGCTTCACCAGGGCATTATCTATCCACGCTGGTTTCCGGAGTTCGCCTACGGCTACGGCCATCCGATACTCAACTACTACAGCCCTCTGGCCTACTACCTGGGGGAGACTTTCCACCTCTGGGGAGCAGGCTTCATCCTATCCACCAAACTCGCCTTCCTGGCGGGCCTCCTCCTCTCTGGGCTGGCCTTCTACCTTTGGACCCGTGACTCATGGGGGCAGTTCCCAGCCCTGGTGGGCGCGGTGGCCTACCTCTACGCCCCCTATCACTTGGCAGATACATATGTGCGGGGAGCCCTGGCCGAATCTCTCGCCTTCGTCTTCATGCCCCTTGCCCTCTGGGCCATAGGCAGGCTCTTTGAGCGAAAGAACGTCGCCTACGTGGTCGTCGCCGCTTTGGCCTATGGAGGGCTGATCCTCACCCATAACCTCACCGCCCTCATCTTCGCCCCTTTATTTCTAGCCTACGCTCTCCTTTGGACACTGGCCGGTAGGGAGTTTAGACTCCTGGCCTTGGTTGGACTCTCCCTCCTCCTGACCCTGGGTGTCACAGCCTTCTACTGGCTCCCCGCTTTGACAGAAGCGCAATGGGTCGGGCTGGCCGCAGGCCTTGCCTCCACCGGCTATCGCGACCATCTGACCCCTTTGAGGGAGAGCATCTCTCCCTTTCTTCTTTACCGCTATTTCCCAAACCAGGGGGTAAAGGCTGAACATCCCCTCAGCCTGATTCACCTTTTCTTGCTCCTCATCTCCATGGCTGCGGTTTTCCGTCTGGCCAAGGCAGGGCAGAAGAAAGCACCGTGGCAGATGGCCCTCTTCCTCTTGGTAGCCGCCCTCTCCTTTTTCATGACCCTCACCTACTCCCTCCCTTTATGGAAACTCCTAGAGCCCCTTCTGGCCTCCCTCCAATACCCATGGCGGTTCATGGGGATAGCCTCTTTAGGGGTGGCCTTCTTGGCCGGAGGGGTTACTTTCTGGGCTAAGGAAGTAAGCAAGGGGGGCTTCTGGGGCTATGCCTTAGGGCTTTCCTTGATGGCCTTATCGGTTATCGCCAGCCTGGCTCGTCTCCCCGGAGAAAGAGTGGAGATGATGGAGACTGAGGTGGCCGTGGCTCACATGTGGGAGGAGGATTTCGCTCACCGTCAGATCGGAACCACTTGGACAGCGGAGTACCTACCTGTCTGGGTGAGAGCCGATCGCTCCGAGATCCCCCTGCCCCCTTTGAGCCCCCAGGCCCTAGAGCCAAGGGGTTTCGAGTCCCCGAGGGTAGCGGTCATCAAAGAAGGGTATCTCTGGTACGAACTGGGGGTGAAAAGCGCGAAAAGCACAACCCTCCGTTTTCATATCTTCTATTTTCCCGGTTGGCAAGGTTACGTAGATAAGAACAAGGTCGATACCTACCCAGGGGGAGAATTTGGACTGGTGACCCTAGACGTGCCCGCTGGAGAGCACCAACTGCTCCTCCACTTCGAGGCGACGGGGGAGCGAAAACTGGGCAGCGCGCTCTCTCTGGTAACCTTTATTTTACTCATCCCGGCTTTACTGAAATACAGCCCGAAAAGGTATCTAGTCGTCGCCTTTTCGATCATACTCCTATTAGGAGGGCTCCTGGCCTGGCACCTTCGGCCCTTCGATTTCGTTACCCAACCCGTCAAACTAGAAGCCAACCTAGAGGGCAAGGTAAGGCTTTTAGGCTACAATGTGGATAGGAGCACCTATCGTCCGGGAGATGCGGTTAAGGTGACCCTTTATTGGCTCGCCTTGGAGGAGATGACAGAGGATTACAAAGTGTTCGTCCACCTCATGGACGAAGAACAAACCAAGATGTGGGCTCAGCACGATGGCGACCCGGTCTTGGGTTTCACCCCCACTACGCGGTGGATGGCTGGCGAGTTTATAGTGGACCGCCACCAACTGGTACTCCCCAAGGAAACACCTCCTGGATCCTACGGGATATTCACCGGTATGTATGAATACGAGACGGTGCAAAACCTCACCGTGCTAGAAGGGGGGATGCCCGGCAACAGGATACCCTTAGTGCTGATAGAGGTCCGATAGAGATGGCGAGCCCACTGATGAGAAAAGATAAAGGAGTTTTTTTCATCCTTATCGCTTACCTCATTCTGGCTTCCTGGTACAGCGTCACCATACCTTTGGGGGAAGCCCCCGATGAGGCCCCCCACTATTCCCTTATCCGCTACGTAGCCCGAGAGCGAGCATACCCTACAGGAGAGCAGGAGCATGAAGCCTTCCAGCCGCCTCTCTACTACGTTCTGGGGGCCTTGGTCACTTTCCGGATCGATACCGATGATTTCGTCATCAAAGCCAACTCCGACTTCTCTTTCACCGACCCAGAGGCCCCTCAGAACCTCCTCCTACATACCAGCGCAGAATCTTTCCCCTATAGAGGCTGGGCTCTAGCCTGGCATCTAATACGGCTGCTTTCGGTCATCATGGGGGCTGTCACGGTAGGAGCCACTTACGCTCTAGCAAGGGAGATCTTCCCCCGTGATCCATCCATAGCCCTGGGGAGCGCGGCCCTCAATTCCTTCATCCCCCAATTCCTCTTCATCAGCGGTGTGGCTAACAACGACAACTTGGCCACTATGCTCTCCTCGTTGATCCTCATCTTGATGGTTAGGCTGATCAAAGGGAAGGGAAGCCTCCGATCTTCCCTCCTTCTAGGGCTCCTCTTGGGCCTGGGGGTGCTCACCAAGATTAGCCTCTTGGCTTTCGCGCCCACGGCGCTGGTGGTCATCGTCCTCTTGGCGCGCCGTTTGGGCTTAAGGCAAGGGGCAAAGATATCTGGGGCTGTGTTTATCCCCTTCCTCTTGACTAGTGGGCCCTGGTTCCTGCGAAATCAAACCCTATACGGTGATCCTTTGGGTTGGGCCCAGGTGATACGCCTCAACGCCCCGTGGCCGGGCCCTCTGAGCGGACCAGAATGGCTCGATTTCTTCAGCGACCTCTGTCGCTCCTTCTGGTTATCCTGGATAGGGATCGAACTGGATATCTTGCTCCACGCCGTCCTCGCCGTAGGGGTCCTCATCTCTCTAGGGGGAGTGGGGCTTCTGGTTCTCAGGAGAAAGAGACTCGAACCACCGGCCCCTGCTCTCCTATCTCTCTTGGCTTTACAGACCATCCTAGTTTTTGCCGCCTTCCTTCGCTGGGCCACAGTGGTCGACGGGGCCGACCAGGCCAGGCTCCTCTACCCTGCCGTATCGCCCATCCTTATCTTCCTCTTCCTAGGAGGGAGGCAGTGGGTCTCTCGAGAGCGTGGCTTAACCTTAGCCTACGGGGTAGGCGTCGCAATGCTTCTTCTAGCAGTTATCGCCCCCCTCCGATACATCGCTCCTCTCTACACGCCGCCCCATACCCTCACCCCTTCGGAAGTGGAAAGGATAGCGCACCAAACGGATCTCGATTTTGGAGAGCAGATCAGGCTCCTGGGTTACGAGTTGGAGACTAGAAGGCTAGCGCCAGGAGAGACCTTCAACCTTTCCCTTTATTGGCAAGCGCTGAAAGAGATCGATCAAGATTACTGGCTCCTCATCCAAATCGTCGACAAAGATGGCGAAGCGCTTTTTACCAAGGACGGTTCCCCCTCCGCAGGCAGGTACGCCACGGACCTCTGGAAGGAGGGGGAGATAATCCCCTCCCGGCACAGGCTACAACTCCCCCTGGAAATGCAACCTGGCCTATATCGCATAGAGGTCGGGATTCATCTCTTTGGGGCTTGGGAGTGGCTTCCCATCATAGACCAAGAGAGAAAGGTCCTGGGGGAAAAGACGAGCCTTACCGAGATAAGCGTCTCGAAAGGGGAGTAAAAATATGGAAAAAAGAAGACCAGCAACGAGGGGTCGAGAGTTAACCCTCCGCCCCCACGTGAGGTTACCCCTCTGTCACTTCCTCGACGACGAAGGCGATCTTGACATCAGCCCTATACTGGGTGATGCGGCCGCCCTCGACAACCGCTGTCTGACCTACTAACTCCACACCCACTATATTTCTTACCGTCTTCGCCGCCTTGGCCACCGCGTTCCGCGTCGCCTCCTCCCAACTGTTAGGAGAAGCGCCGATCAACTCTATCACCTTCACCACACTCATAACTCCACCTCCTTAGTTTTGATGGTAAGGGTCCCATCACATTGCGGCTAAGCCACCCTTTTGAACAAAACCATCATATCACGTTCATCCCCTGTCGGCAACCATAGGCGGTGGAGTTCCCCACCTTTGACTGGGAGTAGAGAGCAGTATATAATCGGGTAAGCATGGATGTTGATAGGGAACTGGAGCCCGCGGTTCTCACCGTCTCTGAGGTGACTAGGTACATAAGGGATCTGTTGGAGTCGGATCTTCTCCTTCGAGACCTCTGGATCCGAGGCGAGGTTTCCAACTTCTCCCGCTCCACGGCCGGACACATATATTTCACCCTCAAGGATGAAGAGGCCAGCATCCGATGTGTCCTCTGGCGATATGTTGCGGAGGAGCAGACCCACCTTCTCGCTGATGGCCAGGCTTTCATCCTCCACGGTCGGGTCTCGGTCTACGAGATACAAGGAGCCTACCAGTTCTATGTCGATCTCGTCCAACCGGCTGGCGTGGGCACTCTCTACCTCCAGTTCCTAGGCCTCAAGGAACGGCTGGAGAGGGAGGGGCTCTTCGCGCCCGAGCGGAAGCGGCCTATACCTCCCTTTCCCCGCGCCATAGGCGTGGTCACTTCCCCTCAAGCGGCCGCTTGGCGAGACATCCTCCACGTCCTAGAGAGGCGCTACCCTCTCGTACAGGTGATACTGGCTCCAGCCCTGGTTCAAGGCCCCGAAGCCCCACGCCAGATAGCGGATGCCACCAGGGCCCTCAGCCAAGAAACAGATGTGGATCTCATAATCGTCGCTCGGGGCGGCGGCTCCCTAGAGGAACTTTGGGCCTTCAACGAGGAACTGGTAGCCAGGGCCATCTATGATTCCCGGGTGCCGGTGATCAGCGGCGTGGGCCACGAGATCGATTTCACCATCGCCGACTTCGTAGCCGACCTCCGGGCCCCCACTCCCACCGCTGCCGCAGTAGCCGCTGTCCCCGACGCCCAAGAGTATAAGGCGACCCTCCAGCGCCAGAGAGAAAGCCTAGCCGAATCCATACAGAGGCAGATAGCCGGAGAGAGGGAGGATCTCCGCTATGCCCAAGGGACTCTACTCCGGCTATCTCCCAGAGCGGTTTCGGAGAGGTACCGGTTGCGAGTCGATGATCTGGGGCGCCAGGCTCTGTCACAGGTAGAGCAGAGGATGGCGCTCCAAAGGGAACGGATACGGAGTCGCACCTTGCAACTCACGACTCTTAACCCCAAAGCCACGCTGGAGCGGGGGTACTCCATCAGCAGGAAACTAGACAGTGGGATGGTGGTGAAAAGCGTAGCCCAGGTAGCCAAGGGAGATCGCATCGGCGTGCAGGTCACCGATGGCCAGTTCGAAGGCACGGTAGATTAGGAGAGACTATGAGTGAGGAGAAACTCTCCTTCGAGGAGGCTTTCCAGGAATTAGATAAGACGGTACAAAGGCTAGAAGAGGGAGAGTTAACTCTCCAGGAGTCGATGGCCCTCTTTGAGAGGGGGATGGAACTGGTTAACTATTGTGGTCAACTCCTGGACGAGACGGAACTCAAAGTGAAAGCCCTTCTCCCCTCCCCAGGAGAGGGTTACAAACTGGTGGAATACTCCGACGAGGAAGGCATCTCATAGCCAGCCAGCGCGTCCAGGAGCTCCTGGTAACTCTTCATCTGGGCTACGGTTCTCAAGAAATGAGCCAGGCTAGGGCTTCCTTTCCGCAACTCTTTCATTTGCCCCCCTATGGGACTGACCGAGGTGGGAGCCGTAGCGTAGGAGCCGTGGAAGGCGAAATAGGCCTGATTTAACTTCCGGATATAGTACCCCTTCTCTACCAACCTCTTTCTCCTCTCCTCCATATAGGTCTCCGCCTCCTCTACCTTTCCCGCGGCCAAAAGTTCGTCCACCTTTAAGCGCGTCTCTCGCATAAAGGCGTTGAAATCGAACTCCCCAGCCTCTACTCTTTCCTCGGCCTCTCTAGAAGCCTCCATACGTTGGGCATAGATCTCCGGGTAGTATCTCTTTTCCAGGAGTAACGACACCTCCTCCTCCACTAGGCTGGCTATCGTCTCGTTCATGGTGATCAGCTCTTGGCTGTGGCTGTAGTGTTGACCCAGGGGGTAGAAATAGAGGTAGTTGTGCACCCACTCGTGGATGACGCCCCCTATGACGGAGGGAAGGGGGCTCGTTTCGGGGATGATGGGAGGATAGGAGCCCATCCCCCCCGTGGGGACCACCAGCGAGGAGGCCCCCAACTCATCGGTTCGGCGCTCCAATTCTTCTACCTCCGCCAGCCTCAACGTCGGCACCAGGGAGATCCGGTCCAGGGTCTCTATCCTCTCCCGGCGAGAGATGACAAGCAAAAGGGGAGAACTTTGAAACTCGAACTCCACCGGAGGAAAGACCTGCCTTCCTAGCAGGGGCAAATCGAAGGCTATCCCCTCCCCGATGAGCATCTCCTCCACCTGCCGCCGGAGGATATTCTCCACCAGGTCCTCGGACCTCTGGCGTTCACTTTCCCAGGCTTCCCCTTCCTCCTCTAAGGGTTCTATCTCATCAGCACTCTCTCCCCTCGCTCTAGCCTCTTGGATAGCACTATTTAAGTGGTCGATCTCGGCCACTAGAGTGAAATAGCTCCTCACCTGCTGCACCACATCCTCGTCAGCAGGCCCCTCTGCCCCCCCTAGCGAGGGCAGTTTCTGGAGGATGGTTCTCGTCTCATAGCCCCACCAATCGAAAAGGTAGGGACCAACGAAGGGATCGATCTGGTATCTCCAGAAGTCGCGGGGGGAGAGGCCGTCCCCTCTCAATAGGAAAAGGAGAACCAAGAGAAGGATAATGAGCCGTATTCTAAGAACGGACTTAAGTTTCACCATCCACGGGAGATTCTAGCACCCTTCGCCTCGGTCCACAAAACGACCCGGGTTCAAGAGGGGAAACCCCAGGCTTAATGGGGAAGTTTAGTCCCGCGAAGATCAAAGCCTCGGGGAAAACGACTCACGGTGCGAAAGCCCAGCACCGTGATCTAGACAAGACCAGGGGGTCAGGAACCAAAAACAGCGACAGAACGAGGAGAGGCACGACCCCCACTTTTGGGGGCAAGAGAATCCACCCTTTAGAGTCTAAGCAGGCTCCTTACTCTTTCCTCCTCTTGGAAGGGGCCTACCACAGCCAGATTGAGGCTCTCCTCTCGGAACCGCTCGCTAGCCACCCGTTGGATATCCTCCGCGGTAACAGCATCTACAGCCGCAAGGACCTCATCGATGGTGAGGACCCTATCCTCCAATATCTCCTGCCTCCCCAACCAAGAGACCACAGCCAAGGAGTCCTCCATCTGGAGAAGGAGACGCCCCTTCATGAACTCTTGGACCTTCTTCAACTCCTCAGCGGGCACAGGCTCCCGCCGCAACCTATCCAGTTCCCCTAAGATCGCCTCCAGGGCAGCCTCGATGCGCCGGGGATCGACCCCCGCGGAGACGCCGATGCTCCCTGTGTCGTAGAGGTAGTTCACATACGAACTGATGCTATAGGTTAACCCTCGCTTCTCTCTCACCTCCAGGAAGAGCCGAGAGCTCATCCCCTGACCCAAGACGGTATTGAGGAGTTGCAGATTGAACCGATCAGGGTGAGAGCGGGGTATCCCCTGAAGGCTGAGGGCTAGGTGAGCCTGCTCCGTCTCCCTATAGCCCAGACAGACTCGCGGCTCACGCTGAGCCTCCTCCACAGGGAGATAGGCCTCCCTTTCCTTGCCTGGCCAAGTCTCCAAAGCCGAGGATAACTCCCCGACCACCTCTTGATGTTCTATCCCACCCGCTACGCTAATTACCGTATCGGCAGGATGATAATGGCGGGCCAGGTAGCGGAACATCCTTTCCCTATCTATCTTGGTTACGCTCTCCTTGGTACCGGTCACATCACGCCCTAGAGGGTGACCCGGCCAGACTAGTTGATTGAGCAGGAGGTGGACCCAGTCACTGGGGAGATCGAGCATCATGTTGATCTCCTCTATGATCACCCGCCGCTCCTTTTCGATCTCCTCCTCCTCCAATTTGGAGCGATGCAACATATCTACCAGGACATCGATAGCCAAAGCCAGATGCCCTTGGGGGACCTTTACCCAGTAGGTGGTGAGTTCCCGCCCCGTAGTAGCGTTGATGGCCCCGCCCACTCCCTCGATGGCCTCGGCGATCTCCCTGGCCGTGGGCCGCTTCTCCGTCCCCTTGAAGAGCATATGCTCCAGGAAATGGGAGATGCCGTTCTCCTCCTCATCTTCGAAGCGGGAGCCCACGCCGATGAAGAAGCCGATGCTTACCGCGCGGGTATGGGGCATAGTCGAACTCAAGATGCGTAGGCCATTATCCAAGGTGGTCTTTTCGTATCCCACGGGATCCTGTACGGATAAGGACATCGTACTCCTCAGATGGGCTTGCCCTAAGCCTTCGAGGCCTCTTCCCTTCTCACCACCGCGTCCGTCATGCGGGCCACTCGAGCCATCTCCTTCACATCGTGGACGCGGACTACGTCTGCCCCCCCAGCGATGGCTAGAGCCACCACCGCCGCTGTCCCTTCAAACCGCTCCTCCGGCGGAAGATCGAGGGTATAACCGATAAACGATTTGCGAGAGGGGCCCACAAGGATAGGATGACCCAATACCTTCAGTTCCGCCAGATTGGAAAGGAGTTCCAGATTCTGTTCCACCGTCTTCCCAAAACCGATGCCGGGGTCGACGATTATCTGGTCCCGGTCCACCCCCGCTTTCAGGGCCAACCTTATGCTCTCCCTCAACTCCCGGATTGTGTCGGCCATGAGATCTCGGTACTCCACTCCCAGGTAACGTCCCCCCAACCTCTCCGTCTGAATGGCGTCTTTGGGTCGGCTCCGGTTATGCATGATGATCACCGGAACCTGCCACTTGGCAACCAGAGCGGCCATACCCGGATCCATCTGCAAGCCCCAAACGTCATTGACCATGCTGGCGCCAGCGGAAAGGGCCTCTTCCGCCACCTCCGCCTTATAGGTGTCAATGGAGATGGGGACATCGATCTCACCCACTAACCTCTCGAGGGTGGGCAGGACTCGCCTCATCTCTTCATCGGCGGGGAGGGGCTCGGAACCCGGCCTGCTCGATTCCCCTCCCACATCGATGACGTCGGCCCCCTGGGAGACGAACTCCCGGGCTCGAGCCACTGCTTTATCAACATCACCCAAGAGACCATCGCCGGAGAAAGAATCGGAGGTCAGGTTGAGGATACCCATGATATAGGTCCTCTTCTCCCAGTGAAAGGTCGTATCGCCTATGGTAAGGGGGCTCCTTCCCCCAAGATAATGGGCCAGCCCCTGCTGAAGTTCGGCAGCCACGGCCACCAGGCTCTTTAAGGGTTGGCCACGGAGTTTCTTGATCAGCCCCTCATAGTGACGCTGGGTACAGAGAAGCAACACATCGCTCGTCTGCCTCTCGCCAAAGTATATATCCCCGGCCAAGACCGCTTCGCCGCCCTGGGAGAGCATCTCCTGTTTGATGATATTGGCCGCGGCGAATTTCACCCCCTCCAACTTCACGGCATAGAAGAGCCCCTTGGGGACCATGATTTTTATCCCCCCAGGGTGGGCCCCGATCTTTTCCATCTCCACCCGAAGCCTGTCTGGTGTGTCCAGGTTCAAGAAGCGGAGGTTAAAACTCATACCCGATGCCCCCCTATAATGGAGAAGAACTCCGCTCTGGTCTCGGCCCTGGTACGGAAGATGCCTCGCGTGGCGGAGGTAACCAGGCGGCTACCCGGCTTCCTGATGCCTCGCATAGTGATGCAGAGGTGTTCCGCTTCGATCACCACCCCCACCCCCCTCGGTTTGAGCCCCTCCATGATCGTCTCCGCTATCTGGCTGGTGAGCCTCTCCTGCATCTGGGGGCGGCGAGCCAAGATCTCCACCACCCTGGCCAATTTGCTGATCCCCACCACCCTGTCCACGGGGATATACCCCACGTGAGCGACTCCGTGAAAAGGTAGAAAGTGGTGCTCACAAACGGAATAGAAGGGGATATCCCTTAGGACCACCATCTCCTGGTTCTGGGGCTGGGAGAAGCCAACGGTCAAGACCTCAAGCGGGTCCTCCTTCAGCCCGGAGAATATCTCCTCATAAACCTCGGCGATGCGGCGAGGCGTTTCGACCAACCCCTCCCGCTTAGGGTCTTCCCCCAAAGCCTCGATGATCTCTCTCACCGCTTTCTCTATGCGTTGTTGATCCACCGATCTTTCACCTCTCTAAGATTATATGACCAGACAATCGATGTTTACGGGGGCGGAACCAATGGTGAAACTCCCATCGAAGAGCCTTATGCCATCTCTCCTTCACCCTCTCGGCTCCAAGACAACTACCTGCATATCATCGGGCAGCGTGCTCTTGGTCACCTTGAGGCTCTCTTGGGGGATCCCTTTCACCCCCATCACCTTGAGAAACCTATCCACTGAGTCCAAAGGGGACTCACCCAAAGCCTCGGTCCGATAGTGCATCGGTATCACCACCCGCGGCTCCAAGAGGCTTATCACCTCCGAGGCCTCGGCCGCATTTATGGTGGTATGGGAGCCCACGGGGACGAGAAGGATATCTATATCGCTCAGATCCTCCACCCGAGACTGGGTGGGTACCTGCCCCAGGTCGCCCAGATGACAAACGGTGAGCCCCTCAAAATCGAAGAGGTATATGGTGTTCTTACCCCTGTCTCTACCCTTCCGCCTATCGTGGTAGGAGGCGATACCGGTGATGAATATCCCTTGGATCTCGTATTCGCCGGGCCCATCGATCACCTTGGGGGAGCCCTTTACCCCCTTCACGTAGTTGTGGCCCGGATGGAGATGGCTGATGGTGACGATATCGGCTCGCAGTCGCGGTAGAGTGTACCCCATCTCCTTGCCATAGGGATCGGTGACCACCACGCCCCCTCTGCTCCGCAGCCGAAAACAGGAATGGCCATACCAATTGATCTCCATTATACCTCCCATATGAACTTGTTAATTATAACCTAAGGGAAGGCGGAAGAAAAGGGACTAGTACAGTTTGACAAGATAGCGCCCTAAGGCTATAATAGGCCCGTCCAAAAGGGGAGAAAGGAGCAAATGGTTTCTATGAACGAAGAGAAGAGTCCCTTCATCAAGGCTTTGGAGATCCTTTTGGAGGGGGAACGGACGGGGCAACTGATCAACTTCGTGCTCATCCCCGTCCTCTTGATCTTGACCGCGCTTTTGCCCCCCATCTCTCTAGTCGATCGGGCACTGGCCGCGGGTTTCACCACCATCGCCTTGACTGGAGGCTCGTTAGTAGATCCCGACGGAACGCAACTCACTATTCTGCCTCAGGGGCTCTCCCAGCGCATCCGGGTGCGTCTCACTTCCCTCCCTCGCCCAGACTTCCTTGCGGGGGAGACAGAAGAGAAGGATGCTATGGAGTTAATGCCTCCTTATCTGGATATGAAGAGCCCTCTCTATCTCCTGGAGGTGAGGGGCCTCATGCCAGAAGCCTCCCTTCTAACCATTCCCATCCCTAACGACGCCGAGCCACTGGCCACCCTGGACATTTACCAATGGACCGGCGAGGAGTGGCAGTGGCTCCCCCATAAGATCATCCCCGAGGACGACACGATAGAGACCTGGCTCTCTTCCCTCCCCCGAGGCATAGCGGTTATGCAGACCAGGCTTCGCCTCCCCTCGGTGGCTGCCGACTTGGGCGAAGGGGGTACGCTGGCAGGGGCAAAGAGCGATATTTTGGCTAGGGTCAGCGCTCGAGGCCTCTTCCTCCAAAACGATGGGCTAACTGGTGAAGCGACGATCGGAGGAGAGATCGGTCCCTTGGCCCAAGTAGGAGACTATGTGATTATACCAACCCTGGAGAACAGGGTGCACGGGGTGATACGGGACGATCTCACTCATAACATCTTGGTGAACGAGGCTGTGAGGCGAAACCATGTCCAAGAGATAGTGGCTCTGGTAGTGGAGAACGACTACGCTGGCATTGGGATCGACTACATGGGGATAGACCTTTCCCTGCGAGAGGATTTCACAGCCTTCATCACCGAGCTGGCAGATCAACTGCACGCCGAAGAGAAACTGTTAACCGTGAGCGTGGAAACCCCGGTGCAGATAGCGGAGGATCGCTGGGATACAGGGGGGTACGATTGGGAGGCGCTGGGAAGAGTAGTAGATGGTTTCCAATTGTCGGCCCTTCCTCTCCCCCAGGCCTACCTTCCTGGTGGACAGATGGAAGCGGTCTTGAACTATGCCCTAGGAGTAGTGGATCGCTACAAGGTTCGCCTCATCCTCTCCGTCCAGGCCCGCGACCGCGTGGGAGATCAAGAGGCTTCCCTCTCCTACGAGGAGGCTCTGGGGCTCTTGGGCAGTCAGATCGCTCTCCCCTCAGAGGAGGTAACCCCTGGTCAGGCCCTGACCATGGAGTTATCTTCCCTCAGGGATTGGGGGATGCAATACCTAGAGGGGGCTCATACCTATTTGTTCACCCATCAGGATAAGAAAGGTGAACACACCATCTTTTTGGAGAACGCGGAAAGCATAGCCCATAAGTTGGAACTAGCCAGGGCCTTCAACCTGCAAGGGGTGATCGTCAAGGGGCTCTTGGATGAGGGCAGCGATGAAAGGGTTTGGGAGGCCCTGAGCCAGTATGCTGCGGCTGTGCCTCCTGCTATCGAAAGCCAGTTCGCCATCCTATGGCAGGTGGCGGCCGCCGAGGGAGAGTTGGTGGCGGAAGAAGTCTGTTCCCTGGATGATCCCACCTTCTCCTGGACGGTGCCAGAGGCCGGGGAATATACTATCTCTTATGCTATATCCGACGACGGAGGGCAAACCGCCTCGGTCGTTGGAGGAGAGGCTCTCTTGGTAGCCGTAGCAGCCACCCCCACGCCTACACCCGCCCCCACCCCGCCCCCTTCCACCGATGGCAGAGGAGCGGGTGGCGGCCCAGAGATGACCCCTACCCCCACTCCAGCGCCCGTCGTTAGACCGGCGACAGGGGGGACAGGGTTCGACTACGGCATCCAGGTTCACCCCTACAACGTGGACCTCAACCAGCTGGTGAGCGCCGTACAGGGGTTGGGGCTCCGATGGGTGAAGTTCCAAGTCCCCTGGTATTGGATAGAGCCCCAGCAGGGTCAGCGCAACTGGAACGCCTACGGGCTGGAAGATGCGGTGAACGCCTTCCGTAACGCCGGGATCAAGATCCTTTTCAGTGTAGTTCATTCCCCAGCTTGGTCCAGAACAGTAAAAGACTTGGGTGGGCCTCCGGACGACTACAACCTCTACGCGAACTTCGTCCGTGATTTGGCCAGCCATTATAAAGGTCGAGTTCAGGCCTATGAGGTTATGAATGAGACAAATTTGAGACGAGAGTGGAACACCGGGAGACCCCTGAGCGCGGCAGAATACGTAGACCTCCTCTGTCGGGCCTATTCGAGTATCAAAGCCGTCGACTCCAGCATCGTTGTGGTCTCGGGTGCGCCAACCCCCACGGGCGTGAGCGATGGTATCGAAGCCATCGATGATGTCCAATACTTGCAGCAGATGTATCGAGCCGGTCTCAAGGGCTGCTCTGATGCCGTGGGGGTCCACCCCTCAGGCTTCAACAACCCCCCAGATGTCAACTGGCAAACCTATACCGATCCCACCGCTGCCTTTGGCGCCAAAGGACACCGCAGTTGGTTCTTCCAGGCTACCATTAGCGCCTACCATACCACAATGCAGAATAACGGCGATGGGAACAAGAGGCTTTGGGCCACGGAGTTCGGTTGGGCATCCTCTGAAGGTCTATCTCCTTGTAAAGACTGGAATGGATGTCCCTACGCTTACGATAACACGCAGGCAGAGCAAGCCGAGTGGACCCCTAAGGCCTATCAGATAGGCAGACAGCGTGGCTATATGGGAGTTATGTTCCTTTGGAACCTAAACTATGGGATGGTCGGTGACACCGATGGCAAACCTGAGTTCGGCATTCTTTATCCCAATGGCACACCCAGACCAGCCTACAGCGCCCTAGTAAACATGCCCAAATGAGAGATTAGAAGATAGCGGTCGATAGGTGTGGGGCATTCCTCTGCTCCACACCTTTTCTTGGAGAGAAGATGAGATCGAACAGCGGCTGGTTCAATAGGGGGGTAGGCCTGTTGATTATCTTCACCGCCCTCCTATTTGGCTCCCTGGCCGCCCTGCTCCTTTTCCCCCTACTTCCCTTGCACCCCAAAGCGGCCCATTCTCCCTCGCCGCCGACTCCCACTCTAGATGGATCGACCCTGAGAGTTGCCACCTCCACCTTCGTACCCTCACCTGAACCTCCAACACCTGCGCCTAGTCTTACACCTATAGAACCATCGGCAACCGCCACGGAGAACCTGCCAGCAGCGGCGACGCAATCGTCCCCCTCGCCTATATCTACGAACACACCCTCGGCCTCCAACCCCCTGAAGCCCACTTCCACGCCAACACCAGCACCAGTGGCTCTCTGCAGGACAGTGATGTGCCAACTCCTGCACCGTCTGGCCGACCTCTCCACCTTGCCCGAGTCCACCGATACCATCATCTTCCAGAAATCGAGCCGGGATACTACTCACCTGGAACACTACTGGGATTACTTCAACAGCGATGAGTGGTTCCTGGCTCGGGGGTTTACCATCCGCGCTGGCTATGACGGTCAGAAGGAGTACGTCATCCTGCCCCGCACACAAGGGCCAGGTTATATCCCCCGCATCTACTTCACCCATCGGCAGCACAACTGGGACCTGAAGGAAGGGGACGACCCAGAGAGCCCTGAGGGCAAGGAGTGGGGCTATTTCCATGAGGTGGGGAATATCCGCTTCTACTTTGACGACGAGCCGACCCCGCGCATCGATATGCCGGTGACCGAGTTCTTCCGCGGCGACATCTGGCCCTTCATGGCCCCTCTGGTGCGCCACTACGGTACCGGCAACGGCGGCGACGTTTCCTACATCCCCATCCCCTTCTCCCGCTCGGTGGTGGTGGCCACCACCGGCCGGCCCCAACACTTGCAGATCGAGGTGGTCAAGTTCAACCAGGACCCAGGTAACCTCGACAGTTTCAACATCCCCTTGAACCCCTCGGAGGCCCAAGAACTGAATCGGGTCATCGACCTCTGGAATAACCGCGGGGAACACCCTTACTATCCGAGGGGAGACCTCGTCTCCCTGAAGCGAGACCTGACCATCCCTCCCTTCTCCTCGACCGAGATAGCCCTTTCCGGCCCTGGGGTCATAACCTCCCTGGAACTCTATCTAGCCAGTGGGATGGACGAAAACGTGAGCATGAAGATATTCTGGGACGGCGAGGGCAACCCCAGCGTAGAAGGGCCTGTCCGCTCTCTCTTCGGGACGGCGGAAGAGATGAGACGCTACCGCTCTTTGCCCTTAGGGATCGTCTGGAACGGGGAGAGGAATGAGTTTTATAACTACTTCCCTATGCCTTTCAATAACCAAGCAAGGATACTCTTCGAGAACGGCAGGGGAGACGCCACAGATATGCGGGTGGAGATCCTCTACCATCCCGTGCCCTTCAAGGAGCGCATCGCCAGATTCCATGCCACCTTCAAGAGGGAACACCTCAAGGCGAGGCGTGACGATAGCGGGAACTACATCCTGGCCGACCTCCACGGGAGCGGGAGGTATGTGGGCTGCATCCTCACCATGTATGACTTCCAGAGAGGAGATTTCGATCCAAACTGGAACTTGCCCTTCCTGGAGAGCGATATGAACATCTGGGTGGATGGAGTCTATGCTCTTCCGGGTACCGGCATCGAAGGAGACTTCAACGCAGGATATTACTACATCTATACCGAGGAGCCTAATCGACAATGGATATTTGCTCTCTCTGGAAACACCTGGAAGCGCATGTGGACAAAACATCGGGAGGATGCTGCTTCCCAGTACCGCTTCTATCTCACCGATAGCATTGAATTCAGGGATTCCTTACGTGTTGAGGTCGAGCACGGTTCCAAGGGCAACAATTCTACCGTGACCTACTCCAGCACCGCTTTCTGGTACCAAGACGAGCCAGGGTAGGAGAAGTTATGAAGTTCGAGTGGCCCAAGAGAATAGGAAAGAATTGGCTTGGCTTGCGAGTCGGGGCGCTCTTTATAATCGCTGCCCTGTTGGTGGGCTCTCTTCTAGGCTTGTGTCTCTTCCCCCACCTTCCCATCCGTTTAGCCAGGGCCACGCCTACCCCCAGTTCAACCCCAACCCAGATTCGCCCTACCGCCACCTTGGAAGCCCTAGAGTTCCCAACACCCACGGTAGAAGGTGAGACTATCACACCCACACCCCTAGCAGGAACTCCAACGCCCACGCCTACTTTCCCGCCACCTCCCAGACCCCCGCGTATGAACTCCCCCGAATATGGCATGCAAGCCTTCCTTTGGTGGCGGCCGGAGACGGCTTGGAGAGACCTCGACCTAATCAAAGGCGCTGGTTTCACCTGGGTGAAGCAAGTCTTCGCCTGGATCGATATAGAGGGGGGCGGAAAGGGGATCTATGATTGGAGCCGAACCGACCGCATCGTGGAGGATGCAAACAGCCGGGGTTTGGATATATTGGCTGCGATCTTCAAACCCCCTGCCTGGCTGGGGCCCAACTATCCTGCTAGCGGTGCCGTCAACAACTATCAGGATTTCGCCGACTTTCTCACCGCTCTGGCTACTCGCTACAAAGGCCGTATCCGTGCCTATTCCATCTGGAACGAACCCAACCTCTCGCGCGAATGGGGCGGGCCACCTGATCCCGAAGGGTATGTAGCCTTGCTGAAAGTGGCTTACCAAGCCATCAAGGCGGCCGATCCTAACGCTCTAGTCATCACTGCGGGCCTCAGTCCCACCACTCGGGGGCCCGATGCGGAGGCCATGCCCGACATCATCTTCGTGAGGCGGATCTACCAGGCTGGAGCGGCCCCTTATTTCGACCTCTTGGGAATCCATGCTCCTGGCTACAAAGCACCTCCGGAGATAGACCCGGCCCAGGTCGTCGGCAACCCGGCTTACGACAATATGGGCGATACGAGTCCACCGGAGCGACATCGAGCATACTGTTTTCGCCACGCCGAGGATCTCCGTCAGATAATGATAGAATTTGGCGACGCCGATAAGCAGGTGGCGATCCTTGAGTTCGGCTGGACCAGCGACCCCCGTCCCGACTCGCCCTACCATTGGCATGCCGTTAGCGAGGAGGAAAAGGCCAACTATCTCGTGCAGGCCTATCGGTATGCCAGGGAGAACTGGGTCCCTTGGATCGGTGTCATGACCCTTATCTACATATCCGACCCCGATTGGACTCAGGATCATGAGCAGTACTGGTGGGCTATCACCGATCCCGATGGCACCCCTCGACCCGCCTATCTGATGCTCTCCCAGATGGCAAAATAGCCCAGGCCAAAGCCTCGGCTATCGCTATCAATTCCAGCGCTTATTGTACTCGCCGCCAATACACATAGATCGTACCGCTCCCTGGATAGTCCACGTCGCAAACTGGGCTGATCGGTTGCCCCGCTTCGCTAACGATGACCAAGTGATAGAAGCCGGGGGTTGGCCCCACAGGGAAGTCATACTGCCCAATGTCTATAGGGCTGCTCTTCGAAATCTTGATGCCAAGATCGTCGGCGTCGGTATACCCGTGAACTCTTACCCCAGGCTCCGGTTTTCCCTCTGCATCATAGACAATACCTCGGATGTATCGCCCCTGTCCACGGTAAGGTCCCTCCACCCGAAGCACCTGATAGAGGAACCCCCCCACCGGAGTGGGCGGCGCTGGCGTTGGAGTGGGGCCCATAGGCGACGGCTCTGGGGTAGGCGTGGGCGAAGAGGTGGGGGTGGCGGGGGGCAGAGGTGTAGGCGTGGGAGCGACGGGGGTGACAAGGGAAGGGGGGGAAGTAGGGGTTGGGAAGAGGGGCAACGTCGGGGTAGCCGTCACCTCAAGAGGGGCGGAAGGCGTCGGCGTCCCCAAGGAGATGGTGGGAACCCGAGGGCTAAAGAGAACGGTGGTGACGGCCACATAGGCCCCCAAGCAGATGAGGGCTAGAACCAACAGGAAAGCTATGGCATAGGTCCTATCTTGCATCGACTTTAATCATATCACCAAAAGGCAACCCTTGCAATTCGCCTCGCCCGATGCTATAATGTAGGCCAGGGCGAGTAGCTCAGTTGGTTAGAGCGTACGGTTCACATCCGTAAGGTCACAGGTTCGAGTCCTGTCTCGCCCATGCTCATGGTCCGCGGCTCTCCCGCGGACTTTCGCGACCTGGATTCAAGAAGCAAAGGAGATACCTTTTGAGTCTCCTCCAGATCCTCCTCAGCCTCCTCGATTACAAAGCGCGGCTTCTCCTTTGGATCGCCGGCTCGATAGCCCTCTACGCCCTGGCCGTTAACCTTCTCGACTATGGTCGCCCTGGCCTGTCACGTGCCAGGACAGGCCGCTCGCTACATACCCGCCTCGGCCGCTTAGTGACCAGGCTTGACTCTTGGCCCCATCGCTTCTGGCTCGCTCGGATCTTCCGCTTCGCTTACTATGTGGGCCTCCCTTTTCTGGCCCTCATCAAGGGGGCTATGAGCCCCCGACTTCTGGGCCTCAGTGATCTCGACTGGATCGGGGGCATCGGTGCCGGTGTACCTCTTGGGTTAGGGGCCTTCCTTCTTCTGGTCTGGGGTTGGAGCCACTACCTCCGCTCCTTGGGGCGTCGTAAGGTGGAGAGGCCCCGCTTAGCGGAGGTGCATATCCTCTCCCAGCCTTGGGGCTGGCCCCTTATCCTCTTGGAGATCATCTACCTGGAAGCCCATTGGGCCTTCTATCGCAGCGGGCCGTTAACAGTCTTGGGAGACTACTGGGGGGTCTTTGCCGGCTTAGGGGTCGTCTTTATCGAATGGGCCACGAATCCCAAATTACGCCGCACCCTGGGCACAGAACGACGAGGGGAGATACTCTGGAACGGGAGCCTAGCCCTGGTGATAGCCCTCATCTTCCTCTTCACCCACAACCTCTGGCTCTGTGCCATTATCCACCTGGGACTGGAGATGGGGTTACTCGCTATCCTGGGAACGCTGTACCGAGTCCGGGGAGAGCGAATGGCCTGATGTGATGGGAGCCCCACGCGATGTGGGGCTTTTTTGTGGCCTCTATTTCCTTAGTAACGTCGCAGATGAACTGCGACGTTCTCGTCCGAGATGAACCCTTCGCTGCGCTTCCTTTCCCACGGGATCTGTCCTTACAGGATCCCGTAGGGATAAGGACCGACCCCGAGGGTCCTCAGGACCCGAAGGGCAGGACAGGCTCGGACGCTACTTGATCAGAAAGGAGAGGATGATCAGGATGGCGAACATGATGCTCGCCAGAATCGCTATCCTCTTCAGGTCATCGTAAACGTGAGGGTACTGCTCGGCCAAAGCCACCGCCTCGATGCCTGGGTCAGCCTTCGCCTCTGCTCTCTTCTCCTCAGGGGGTGGCCCAGACGGCGCTGCCGCCACAGGAGCGCGTTTCTTCTTCCCTCTACGCCTTCGGCTACGGCGTTTCTTAGCCATCGAATACCTTTCCTTCTACTGCCCCTCCAACTCGGCGATAACCACCAGACGATGGGTATCGATCAGATACGGGTAACAGGTAATAAGGGTCATTGTAGCCTTGGTAGTGGGCTCCATCACGCTCACCTCGTCGGGCTCCACGATCCTCCTCTCCCTTACCAGGTATCGATAAGGAGTCTCCCCAGCATAGACGATGATCTCAGCCCCCGGCCCCAAATCCCCCAGACGCCTAAACACCTCGCCGAAGACATCGTTATGGCCGGAGACCACCATGTTTCCCCGCTCCCCAGGGTTCGCCGAACCGATATGATGCCCCACCCCCATCTTCAGTTCCTCCCAGCCGTCCCCCTCCACCACCGGGGCATCGACATCGATAGCCGAGATGACGATGTGGGTGGCCTGCTCCGGGCCTGGGGTGGGGATGGGGATGGGGGTAAGCCCTTGGACTAGATGCTGGTACGGAGCGGGCATTTCGCTGGTGGGTGGGAAACTGCTCCCTGGGAGAAGTGCGACAGGGGTGGCGGTAGCCCCTTGACCCCTGGTCTGGGCCACCTCTCGGTTGAGGAGGCGCAAATTATAGAAGGAGACCACCACCACACCTATAAGGCCTAAGAGGGCCCCTAACTCCACCAGGAGAAGAAAGCGACCTCGTAACCTACGCCATACCCGGCCTCTCCTCTCCTCCCGCAGGGATCCTTGAGGAAAAGGGCTCCCTGAGGGGGCAACCTGAGGGGTGCGGAAGGGGACCTTGACCTCTGTCACCGAAGGAGATCGATAACTTCTGCTCGCACCCTGCCTAACAGGGCCCCCTTGGCCTGTGGGGAGAAGGCCGGGCAACTCCTCGCCAACCGAGGCCTCCCGCCCTTCCTCCTCAACAATGGCCCGAAAACGATGCAGCCGTTCGGCCCTCCGCTTGGCGGAAAGCAGCCTCTCCAACTCCTCCGCAGATAGACCCTCTAAAGAACGCTCGTCACCCATACTCTTGTCTAGTCGAATCTATTCTACTCCCCCCCGGATCTTACGTCAAACTGTAAACGTTTTCCTCGCCATAGCCCTTTCACCAGTTCGATCACCAGACTCGCTTCCTCGGAGCGAAGGAGAAGGATGAGAAGGGTATAGGTAAGAAACCCCACCCCCCCAGCCCCGATGACGATTAGAGGCTCCCCTAGCAAGCCCCTTCCTACAAACGCCTCTAGTCCTTTGGCCGTCCCATAGGTCATCAAGGCCATCACCGTAGAGGCCAAAAGCGCTTTGCTCAGAGCGAGGAGCAAGCCTTGGCCGCGCAGCAGCCCCAGTCGTCGATGGGCTAGAATGAGCATCACCAAGGCGTGGCTAGCCCACTGGACCGAGTTGGCGAAGACCAGTCCTATCATCCCCATGGGCCGGATGGTGGCTAGGGCCACAACCAGATAAACCAGGACGGAGAACACCCCTACCAACACGGGGGTCTTCGTATCCTTGCGAGCGTAGAAGGCGAGGATGAGGGGCTGATCTACAGCCGCGAAGGGCAATCCCAAAAGATACCAGCGAAGCGCCTGAGCCGTGTATGAGGTATCGTAAGGTTGAAAGGCTCCGTGCTCGAAGATGAGGGCTATGATAGGGGTCGCCAGAGCCAGAAGCCCAGCCGCAGCAGGCAGGATGAGGACTAAAACCATCCTCAAGCCCGTGGCTAAGGTGCGGCGGAAGCGAACCATCTCCTCGGCGATGGCGAACTGGGATAGAGAGGGGAGAACGGCAGCAGAGATGGCTACCACCACCAGTCCCAAGGGAAACTGGACGAGGGTGGTGGCGTTCTGCATCCAAGCGATGCTCTGGGGCCCGGTGCGGGAGGCTAGGTTCCTGTCGATGGCTATCCCCACCTGGCTCACCACCAACCCCAAAAGTACAGGGATATAGAGGCTGACTATGCGGCGGAGACCCGGATGGTCAAACTCTAGAGAGAAGTTAAACCTTAGATCACGGAGGGCGGGAAGTTGAATGGCCAACTGGAGTATAGAGCCCAGAACTACCCCCAAGGATAGAGAGGCGATGCCCAGCCAAGAGGAGAGGATGAGGGCTCCCAGGATTATCCCTCCGTTGAAGATGGCGGCGCCGAAGGCGGGGTAGATGAAACGCTGTCGGGCATAGAGGAGCCCCGTTGTTACTCCAGAGAGGCCAAAGAAGATGATGGCGGGCATAATCAAGCGGGCCAGTCTGGTGGTCTGGGCCTGCAGGGGAGGGCTGAGGCCGCCCCCCAGGAGCCAGGATACCACAGGAGCGCCCAACTCCAAGACCACGACCACCAGGGCGAGGACGACGATAGCCAGGCTGAAGAGGAGGCTGATCAGTTTCCACAGTTCCTCTCGTCTTTCGGGCTGGGCGTAGTCGCTTATGACAGGAACCAGGGCCGCGGTGATCATCCCCCCGATGAGGAGGTCATAGACCATGGTGGGGACGATGGCCGCCACCCGGAAGGCGCTCACCAGGCCGGTGGCCCCGAAGAGGTGGGAGATGACCATCTCTCGAACCAGCCCCAGGACGCGACTGGCCACCTGGCCCAACATGATCACCATTGCCGCTTGAGCGATGAGGTGAGCCTCCCCCCCGGGCACTCGCGGGGCAGCAGAGGGGGTCTCTATAACCTCTCGTTCCAAGGCTAACCCTTCTTTCCCAATCGGGCCTGGATACGGTCCGCCAGTTCAGAGGTGGAGAGGCCGGGGGTTAAAGACAAAATGCGTACCTCCCCTCCATAGCGGGTCACCGCTGAAGCCTCGGGAAGATTCTGCAGCGTGTAGGTGCCCCCTTTGACGTAGAGATCCGGTTGCAGGGCGGAGACGAGTTTTTCGGCCGTATCCTCTTCGAAGATGACCACATAGTCCACCGCCTCCAGCGCCGCCAGGATCTCCGCCCTCTCCTCCTGGGGCATCAAGGGACGTCCTTCCCCTTTCAGTCGGCGCACAGAATCATCGCTATTAACTCCCACGATCAACAGATCGCCCAGGCCTTTGGCCTCTTTGAGGTAACGGACATGGCCCACATGCAAAAGGTCGAAACAGCCGTTGGTGAGAACCAACCTCTTCCCTCCCTCCCGCAACCGCTGTGCGATCGGTTGAAGTCGAGAGAGAGGCAGAATCTTGCCCGACAGGTTGCACCTCCAAGACTCATTCTACAATAGCCTTTCCCTCTATACAAGAGACCCAAATTTTAAGGCTCAAGGGTTGCAAAACCGAGTGGAGGGTGATACACTTGGGTTACCATGCCCAGCCAAGCCTTATACCGCAAATACCGTCCCCGCAGTTTCTCCGAAGTCATCGGCCAAGAGCACGTGACCCGCACTCTCCAGAACGCGTTGGCCACAGGGCGGGTGGTCCACGCTTATCTCTTCAGCGGCCCTCGAGGGACAGGGAAAACCTCCACGGCCCGCATCCTAGCCAAGGCGGTGAACTGCCTGGCTGAGGAGGGAGAGAAGCCGTGCAACGATTGCTTCATCTGCCGTTCTGTGGATGAAGGGAGATTACTCGATCTCATCGAGATCGACGCCGCATCCCATACGGGGGTGGACGATATCAGGGATCTGAGAGAGAAGATCCACTTCGCACCCAGCGACGCCCGCTACAAGTTCTACATCATCGATGAGGCGCATATGCTCTCCACCTCGGCCTTCAACGCCCTCTTGAAGACCTTGGAGGAGCCCCCAGCCCATGCCTATTTCGTCCTGGCCACTACCGCGCCCCATAAGATACCGGCCACTATCCTCTCCCGCTGCCAGCGGTTCGACTTCCGTCCCATCCCCAGGAAGAAGATCATAAGCCGCCTGGAGTGGATAGCGGAGCAAGAAGGGCTAGAAGTGGAACGAGAGGCGTTGGAACTGATCGCTCGCCAGGCCACGGGAAGCATGCGGGACGCCGATAGCCTCCTGGATCAGGTGGCCTCCTACGGGGACAAGATCACCCTCCGCCAAGTGCAAACCATCCTGGGCACCACCTCCTCCCAAGCGGTGGCCGACCTTGTGGCCAGCCTGGTGGCGCGAGAGGTATCGCGAGGGCTGGGCCTCATCAACGAGACCATCGCCGATGGCGCCGACCCTAAACAGTTCGGCCAGGAAATCATCCGATATCTCCGCGGCGTGCTCCTAATAAAAGTGGCAGGCCAAAACCCTCCCGATGTCACTCCCGAGACGGCTCAGGAGATGGCCTTGCGGGCAAAGCAGTTCTCCCTGTCTGGACTTCTCGCCACCATCAGGCTCTTCAGCCAGGCCACCTTGGACAAGGCCGCCTTCCCACCCCATCTCCCTTTAGAGTTGGCCTTCGTAGAAGCTACCCTCCCCGAGAGCGGGAAGCCGCCCAAGGCAGATAAGACCGGGCCAAAATCGCAGCCCGGGCCGCGACACACAGAAGCAAAGGAGAGGCAGGAAACGGCGTCCCCCGCGCCCGCAGAGGCTAAGGCAGATAAGACGCTCCCTTCAAGAGAGACAAAAGACCCCCAGGCCCTGGAGCGAATTGAGAACCTCTGGGAGGGGCTATTGACCCAGATAAAGAAGCGGAACATGCACGTGGAAGCCCTCTTGAAATCCTGCCAGCCTGTGGCTGTGGAAGAGGACGTAGTAGTCCTGGGCTTCTACTACCCCTTCCACAAGGGGCGCATCGAAGAGCCCAGGTGTAAGGGCCTAGTGGAAGAGGTCCTAAGCCAAGCGACGGGGCAGCCTTACCATATCGAGTGTGTGCTCCTGGCTGATAGGGAGAGGAGACGGGAGTCACCCAAAAAACGCGACTTCGAGGCGGTAAAAGAAGACCCCCTAATCAAGGCCGCCTTGGAGATGGGAGGGGAGATCACTGAGGTAAAGCATACTCAAAATCAGTCTCCAACTGGGGAATCCGCCCCTCCATCCTGATTTCCCCCTTATTGTTGATCCACACGCGGCGCAGAAGTATCTTTGCTAGTTCCCGTCTCTGCTTGAGTTTCTCTTCCGTCAACGGTTCGCTCGATAGCCACTGCAACTTATGCGAGACCTTCTGGCAGAACTCCACAGCGAATCGTTGACCGTCAAAGTCCTCGGCTTTTCGGGCCTGGATTTCTAGGGCTCGCTCGTAGTCCTCTTGATATGCTTCTTGCCGCTCTTCTATCTCTGAGAGTTGCAAAGCCAAATCCTTCTCGGTGATTTTTCCTGTCCTCGCCCAAGTGATTACCGTTTGTCTCTCCTGGTCGAGATTTTCTAGTTTCTTCTTGAGGACACCAGCCCTGGACTTGGCCTCGTTGACCCGTTCCTCTAGGATTGCCAACCGATCTCGGACTCCAGCCCCAAGCATCTCTGGCGATCCTAACAACTTATCTAATTCATCCCAAACCACTTGCTCTATTTTGTCAGCATTGATATGAATAAGGGGCTTGCAATCTTCATACAGGCCGGCGTAGTCTTTAGAACTCGTGCACTGGTAAGCCCTGGAGGAGACGTATCGCTTCCCATCCCGACGGCGGTACTTGGTCTTCAGGTAGAGCCTTCGGCCACATTCTTCGCAATAAACAAGGTTGCGTAGGAGGTAGGTCGTCTGGAGATTGCGGCGAGGTAGGGAAAAGAGTAATGAAGGGCGCAGAAGGACCTCAAAGGCTGGGGAATAGGGGTGAAAGTACTGGTCTTTGGCTTGACAGTCTCTTCGTTTGGGAGCATACTGGCAGTTAAAGAGATGGGGTTCAGGCTTTACCGTCCATGTGCAAGATATGGGGTCTTATGAAATCACCGGAGAGAGATTCAGTCAATAGAATTGTTCTACCTCTGTTGCCGCTAATCATACTAGTTGGTTCACTATTGAGGGTCCCTTCGCTGGAGCACGAATCGTTATGGTTTGATGAACTAGCCTCCTGGTTCAGGAGCAATTCCCCCGATCTTGGAACAGTGCTAGAATCTATTCGCGGTACGGTCCAGAGCCCTGGATTTGAAACACTTCTCTTCTTCGTTCAGAAGTACTTAGGTGACTCCGAATTCGCCTTGAGGTTCCCCTCCGCAGTGGCTGGGGTCCTAGCCATTCCTATGATATATCTTCTCGCCGCTCAACTCTACTCCCCTAGAGAGGGGCTGATAGCAGCGGCCCTAATGGCGGTAGGGTGGTGCCCGATCTACTACAGTCAGGAAGCACGCACTTATTCATTGTTGCTCCTATTTTCCATCCTGACTTTCCATCTTTGGATCTCCATGATGAGGGCCTTTCGCAGGGGAGATAGCCCTTCCTACAGGACGATGGGGTTATATCTATTCAGCGCAACGGCGTGCGCCTACCTACATTATTTCGGTCTTTATCTGGTTGCGCTACAAGGGCTAGCAGCAGGAGCCATTTTGGTGAGGAAACCTGAGACGCTCCCGAAGATCATCGTCATCTATCTAGCGCTCGCCCTCCTTTATCTACCTTGGTTACCCGCAATGCTGGAAGATTTGAACAGGAAGGAATTTTGGGCCAAGCCACCGGAAATATATTCCTTCGTCTCCCATTTGCAATTCATATTCGGCGAATCACCGCTGATATATACAGTCGTGATGGGATTGTATGGGCATCTCCTAATCCGTGGTCTAGGAATAAAGGAGGGCAGCGTTCTGAGGATAGATCCCCTCTCCCCAGGGGTACTTCTGTCTCTTTGGCTCGTTGTTCCCTTCATTGGCGCGTTTGTTAAGTCCATCATCTCAACCTCAGCATTGATCTTCCGAAATCTCATAATCTCTCTCCCTCCTGCCTATCTCCTGCTATCTCGAGCGATTACCCAGCTACCATTCAAGGCAAGAAGCCAGATCGCTGTTGCCTTAATGTTAGTGGGCTTATTCCTCGGCGACCTCATCCTTGTTAAACATTATTACTCTCTGCCCCATAAGCCACAATGGCGGGAGGCAGTGGAGTACATAGTGGAGCGGGACGCGCTCTATGAGGACTCATTGATCATCGGCTGTGCTCTAGGTCAACAGGAACATTACCTCAACTATTACTTCTCGAAGATGGATTCCCCCAAAAGAGTTGATCTCCGCGGATGCGGACAGCAACATATAACCAACACTATGTGGCTAGTCGACTCCAAGAACCCTTCGTACATATGGTTCATAGAGGCTGAGGAAAAGCCGGGCCGGCAGTTTCGCGATTTTCTAACCCAGAACTTTGAATTGGTCAAGCCCAAAACGTTCGTCGAGGCACGGGTTTCGTTATTCAAGGTCACGCCCCCATAGGGGGTCATCAGGGCAAGTTGCGGAGACGAAACATAAGCGGGTGCCGATCCCGATATTCGAGCCTTAGCAATCGATTGAGCAAGAGTTTGGGCCGGGGAGAGTTCCCTGGCCTTTCTGGATTATTGGCGAGGGGTTGCCGAAGGGGGTGTGCTTGCTGCCGTTAGGGAAGAACGGAGTGTCCGTTAGTTCTGGCCAGACCCATCATTCATCTTACGTTGTCGGTCCCACCATACCCCGATTCCAGCACCAATAGCCACACCTATTGGTATCCCTATGGCAATGTTGTCTAGGGCAAGACCTATTGCAAGCCCGATGGCTAGTCCTATTGCGATTCCTGCACCCATGCGACTTTCCTTCTCCGGTTTCTTTTCCATTTTGCCTTTTCTCCTTGAAGCGCCCACCGAAATACATGTTTTCCATCACCGTATAACTTGTTATTATCTGGACATCCGTCCTCCCTGGCAGCACCCGAGGTGGCCTCGCGCACTCGGCCGGACCATCTCTCTTTGGGAATCTCGACGGCCATACTTCCGCTCCCTACGTCGGGGGATGTTCGCTCACAACTCGCCCTGTTGCGCCATCTCGCGAACGATATCGCTCATAGACAGGATGCCCACTGGACGATCGGGGACCAGTCCACCCTGCACAATAAGCAAACGATGGATTCCTTTATCCAGCATCAATTGGGCAGCAGCGGTGACGGGGATATCGGGCACCACGGTGACCACACCAGGGGTCATGATACCCTCGGCCACTAGGTCCGACCAACCACCTTGCACATAGGCTCGAACCAAATCGGTCTGGGAGACCACACCGCACGCCTTGCCGCTTTGGTCAAGGACAAATAGAGCATTAATCTGGTGCTCCATGAGGCGGTGGGCTATCTCTTCCAACGGCGTATCCACCGCACAGGAGATGACGCCCCGATACATCGCGTCTCTAACCCAACGAGTCATATCAACCACCTCCTTCAAGCAGGATACTCATTTCATGAACTATGCCTTCCTCGACGAATCGGGCACGGTAGGCGTTGGTCTTGTAATGACGGGCGCGGTGATCTCTACCTCCTATGTGAACCGTAGAATATCAAGAATCATCAAGGACGTAATGCGCGGCCAGAACAGTCTGTCAATAGAGATACCCAGAACTCAGCCGCCACGCGCAAGCGACTCGCGGCCAGAGATCACACACGACATAATTCGCAGGTTGGGGAAAGAAAACCTCCCCATTTACGTCCGAGTTCTCAACGAACCGCTGCCACAACAGGCCGACCCAAACCGGATATATGATAGGCTAGTAGCGGTCACCGTAGCTGACTGCATAGACAGGCACGGAGACTTACACGCGGTCCTCCACAACTACTATGACAATCCTGACCTCGCCAAGCAACTAGAGGAAACAGTTAGAAATGAGGTCGCCAATCGGGGTGCTGGGCGACTGCTGAGTCTCACCCAGACAGACCTAATTGATAGACGCTGGGGCTATCAATTGGTCGCTATCGACAATGTCGTTTGGGCGGTGCATCGGAGCCTCAACTACGGAGAGACTGACCTCTATGGGATTATCTCACAGAGAATTGCCCAGGGCGGGCAACGCGACGTCACGATTGAGGAATTGACTGGGGAGCTACTGGACGACGAGACGTGAGAGATTCTGGAGAAGAGAAAAAGGCCAAGCTGCCCGGAAGCCCAATTCTCACCGCTCAAGGCGGATTATCCCACAAGTCCTTGTGAGCAACTCCACGGGCCTTACTCTCTTGGCCACCTTCATTATATCACAAAATTGTCTGCATGGGATAGTACTTTAGTACTATGACAAATGTTCTATTCTATCCCCTCCCCCTCAATCCCCCTTCCCATGCTTCTCACTCACACTGCGCCAGCCGCTTAGTCCGCCTTGTGGTATAATGGTCAGGGGGCGCTACTAGAAGGGAGGAAAGATGGCGGAAGTTATCCCCGATACCGACAGCGTAGAGGTGGCAAAGATAGGGTTCGCCCACTGGGTGGTGGCCAGGGTGGATAACGCCTGGTCGATGGAAGACTACAAGGGGGTTGCCACTCCCGAAGCCCATGCGGACAAGCTTCTGGAACTATTCGATAAGGCCTACAGAGCAGCCAAGAAGACCATAGAGTAGAATCATACAGGATGAACGGCATCAAGCGCCCCCTTCGTCTTTGTCTATTCCTACCTTCCAAATCAGGGAGCCGAGGGGAGAGAGAAGCCCTTTGGGAGAAAATCTCAAGGGGCTTTTCTCTTACGCTAACATGGTTGCTAACTCGAACGGAATAGAGGATTCTTGCCTGGATTCCCAATACCTCCTTGCAAAGCACTACCTATGATGGTAAACTAGCACTCAGGGAGAAAGAGAAGGCGGTTTTGGGGATAGTTTGTCGAAGTGAAGGATCCCCTGCCAGAACCATAGGTGCGTTCGGCATCCTGCCTGCCCCCTGGCCCAAGTCGTACCAGGACGGGCTGGTACGCCCTGTCCCCAACCCGACAGGGTCTAGGGATGGCAGCCTGTCCCGGCGATGACAGGCCGGGGGCCAGGGAAGGAAAGGAAAAATGGCCAAGAGAAAGGCGCGACCTGCACGACAACACCCCCCCACCTTGAAGCAGATCCAAGAACTCCAAGCCAAGATGCTAGAGGCCCAAGAGGCGCTGGGGCAAGAGACGGTCTCCGTCTCCGCGGGAGGCGGCGCCATCAAGGTGGTGATGAGCGGACACCAGAAGATAAAATCCATCGAGATCGAGCCCGCCGTCCTGGAAGATGTGGAGATGCTCCAAGATCTCATCATAGCGGCCATAAACGAGGCCATCGAGAGAGCCCAACAACTGGCGGCTGACAAGATGAGCGCCTTCACCGGTGGCCTCCAAGGGTTGATCTAGCATGCGCGGGCTGGCCAAACCCGTAGCCCGTTTGGTGGAGGAACTGAGCCGTCTCCCCGGCATCGGGCCTAAGACCGCCTCTCGCCTCACCTTCTACCTCCTGCGGGCACCGAAAGAGCAAGTCAAAGCCCTCTCCCAAGCCATCGGCGAACTCCGAGAGAGGATAGTCACCTGCCAGATCTGCTACAACATCACCGAGGCGAGCCCGTGTGATATTTGCCGCGATGAGGAGCGCGACCGATCTTTATTCTGCGTGGTAGAAGAACCCCTGGACGTCATAGCCATCGAGCGAACCGGGTATAAAGGGCTCTATCACGTCTTAGGTGGCGTCATCTCCCCCCTGGAGGGCATCGGTCCCGAAAACCTCAAAATAGCGCAACTCCTCCGCCGCCTGGAGAGTGAGCCGGTGAAAGAGGTGATCCTAGCCACCAACCCCAGTCTGGAAGGGGAATCTACGGCTATGTACATCCGGCGACTGCTCTCCTCCTCCCCTATCAAAGTCACCCGCATAGCCCACGGCCTCCCTGTGGGTGGCGACCTGGAATACGCCGACCCAGTTACCCTCACGAGGGCACTTGAGGGGCGGAGGGAGATGTAGAAGCGGGGTATGGCCTTTTGTCGGGGACCGCGAGGCCACCTGCAACCTCCTTGGGATAGGAGCAAGTTGAATGAATAGCGGGTCTTATCAGAGTGAATATACCGGAAGCTGGGCACTCATTGTGGGCATTGACGCTTATTCACACCTAAGCCCGTTGCAGGGCGCTGTAAATGACGCAACTGCCGTGGCTGCCGTTCTTAAGGATAAGTTTGAGTTTCCTGAAGACCACATCTTTCTGCTGCTGAATGAAGATGCGACTCAACGCACCATTGTTAATCATCTGGAAATCTTGGCCCAGAGAGCACAACCAGATGACCGGGCGATATTCTTCTACGCAGGTCACGGAGCTACACGTAAAACTGCACTTGGAGGGGAAGTAGGCTACATCTCATCCGTCGAAAGCCAAGATGGCAAGTGGAACTCGTTTATCCGCATTGATGATGTCACCCGATACTCGAGCTTGATAGCCGCAAAGCATATCTTTTATGTGTTCGATGCTTGCTTTAGTGGTTTGGCTCTAATGCGGGAGGTGGCTATCAAAGTGCGTGTACCCGACATACCGCGCTGGATCGCTGATTGCATGACCCATCGAGCAAGACAAGTACTGACCGCGGGTTTAGCAGAGCAACCAGTGGGAGACCTTACTGAAGAGAGCCATTCAATTTTCGCGTCATACCTGCTGAGAGCCTTGGCAGGAGAGGCGATGGGCAGCGAGGAGGAAATCACAGCAACACGTGTTATGGGTTTCGTCGCTGATAAAGTCATGAAGGACCCTAGATCTCAACAAAAGCCTGCCTATGGCGATTTGCCTGGCAGCGAACCGGGAGGTGATTTCGTATTCAAGTATCCTGGCCTGAAGCCCTTTAGGGTTCCGGCAAACCGCGAGGGTGGAATCAATACCGGCATTTTGGTCAAGCTAGGACAAAAGCTCTCAATCTCAGCATCTGGTGTCATTACCTATGACTCTGGTCACCACTTCACGAACGCTGATGGGGTAATGTGTACATACAAAGAACTACCTCTTGCGTTTCCTCCAGTATGGAAGCCAGCAGTCTGGCCTCATGAGAATGCCTATCGAACCAACGATGGTCAACTCGGATTAATTGGCTCGTTAATAGGCTGGATTGGTGAGTACTCACAGGAGACAGCTTTTCTCATTGGCGAGAAGGCAGAGATCTCGGTAAATGGTGAGGGGTATTTGTACCTAGCTGTCAATGATGCCAAGGGAACCTACGCTGACAACGAAGGCGAGTACGAAGTCACGGTTCGGGTCATCCAATGATAACGCGGGCCCTCGCTTAACACGCCAAATGGAGACATCCAGCACCGCAGAAAAAGGGAGTAAATCGATGGGAGAGAAACCTCTGGAGTTAAGCCCAAAGATTAGGGAGTGGCTAAAGGCCAAGTGGCACTACACCGATGAAGAGATCGATACCCTATGTAATGTCTATAGACCTCGGTACCACCCCCTAGGAGAGTGATTGTATCGTCTAAGATGATGGGAGGCAAGAAGAGGATCTCTTTTGGCAACTTGGGGTTGATCTCTTGGAGAGCCTCAGCAGGGCTCTTCCCTCCCAAACCATCGTGGGAGCGGTCGTAGTTGTAGTAGTAGATCCACTCTGAGGCTTTGAGCACGAAGTCTTTGAGGTTCTGGAAGCCTTTCTTCTCTAAGCGATAGAACTCTTCATCGTCGGTGCGATGAGAGCGCTCTACGAAGCCGGTTATCCTCCGGCTTCCCCTTTCTGGTATGGAGGTGGGTGAAGGGAGGGGTTCCCTCCAACTTGAGTTGATGGAGGTCGTGGTGATATCGCTTCACACTCCTGGTCTGGAAAGCCCCGTACTCTGTTCCCCAGTCGGTCTGGAAGGAGATGGTTTCCTCGAAGGGAGCACCATGGCTATCCAGATGAGAGAAGACATACTCTAGGAAGTTCAAAGAAGCCCTCTTGGTGTTTTGGAAGGAGAAAGAGATAAACCGGGCTCTGGTTCTAGGGAAGATGGCTGTAAACTGGTAGAGAGGCAACCCTAGACGCCTGTAGAGCCATTTCTCCTCCTGGGTGAAGACCTTTGAATCTATGA
>Ga0209979_1000273_pt1 | contig 77645 bp, 78 predicted proteins | sample AnhtaG_FD_183114 | JGI IMG/M metagenome (GOLD analysis project Ga0209979, IMG submission 183114) | Deep subsurface microbial communities from Anholt, Denmark to uncover new lineages of life (NeLLi) - Anholt_01485 metaG (SPAdes) (version 2) | ecosystem: Environmental > Aquatic > Marine > Oceanic...
CGTCAATGCGATCCTTCACAGTCAAGACGCCTGGCGGATTAACCCTCCCCTTCAACCTACGCCACGGAATAAGGTGGCCTATCTTCTTCTCCTCCAAGGCTGCGAAGACCTGCTGAGACTCAAACTGGCTGTCCCCAACCACCAACTCCACCTCAAAATCTTCACCCAACACCTCATCCAACAACTTTTCCACCAGCATCTTCTCATTCCTGTTCGCCGAAGCCTCCACATGACCCAACGGAAAACCTTCCATATCCACCAGAAACAAGCTCCGATAACCCAGGTAGAAGCCTTTTGGGCCTCTGCCCAGCCGAGCTTCAGAGTCTCCCAAGCCACGGCAGGTGTCGTGTGAGTCTCTGCTGCTCCAAGCCGGGAGGTCTGTGCCATCCACCGCGCATGCGTGAACAAGCCCAGCAGCCAAGAATGGATGCGTAGCCATCAGTCTTATAGCTTCATGGCGGAGAAAACATTCTACAGCCTTGAAGCCTGCTTTGCCGAGGCGCTTTTTCATCTGGCTGAAATGCGCTTCAGTAGGCACCTTGCTTTGGTAGCCGCAGATCCTTCGCAAGTAACTGTTTCGCCGTAGCCTCTTCACCAGATCCTTCACGTAGGGAATCTGCTCCAGCTGCCTAAGCATCAAAGCCCGTAAATCCCATTCCGGATTGTATTCTACAGGTCTGCCTGCACCATCCGTGTGAAGCCCCCACCACAGAACTGGACGGATAGGACTTAAATCCAACATCTCGAATAACAATTTAGGAGAGCCAGTCTCTTTCATGTTCCATCTTGATGAAGATTGGTTCTCCAAATAAACCTTAACTAATTATTTAATTCGCCCGCGCGCGCTAAAAATCAAAGAAAACTTACCCCTCATAACAAACTAAGACCAATACTATTGTCCACTTATCGGTTGGTAACTGGTTTTAGAAGCGCTTGATTAAAAAACGTAGGATAGGAAATATATATTAACGTTTTCAGTTTCCTTAGAGATTTGTGATAGAGATGGGGACAGTTTCTAAAAGAAGAAAAACAACAAAATACGCTTGCAGAAAAATCAAGGGTCACCTTGAAAGTGAAGAGCCAGATTATACATCTGCATTACTACTCTCTTCAATTTATGCTGACATGCGTCTTAGGTCATTACTCACCGATTGGGTGTCTCCATCGACACAAGACAAATGGGAAAAGACATCATCGGAAATTCTTAACAAGATTAGCTTTAGAGGGCTTATAATTCTCTGCAAAAAGTTTAACCTATTACCCGATAAAAAAGACGACAAGAATTTGGATGACCTTCGGGAAAAGCGAAATAAAGTAGCTCACGAATCAAGATTGTGGAAGAAGTTGAAAGGACCAGAGAAGAAAGAGATAGAACGGCTCTGTAATTTTACCATAGAGTTTTTAGAAAGGACAAGTAGTTAGCCTTTTCCGACACTCGCGTTCTGAATTAGCGCGCGCGAATTCCGTTTCTCTTTCAAGAATAATTAAATATCATGTGGGGGTACTTAGAATTCAAGGGTGAAGGGAGTAGTATGAAATTCACTTTTAAGCAATTAGAGAGAAGATTGAAGATGAAGCTTGGAGAAGATGAGAGTCTAGAATTCAAGCCTCACCTTTTCGAGAACAAGAAAGGAATTAAGAATCCTATACTTAGAGGCGTTGTTGCACTTGCTAATGCTTATGGCGGAAACTTAATCATAGGGGTAAAGTGTCAGAATCGTGATTGGATTATCTGCGGGGCATCTCATGATCGAGAATATGTAAGCAACTGGTTGAGCCAAATTATGTATGAATACGTTGAACCAGATGGATTATCTTTTGAAGCGTACCCGATTGAATCTGCTGAAAAGGGCTTAAAATGCATAGGAATAGAGGTACATAAACTGAGAGGAAGACATTTCGCTGTTAGATATTCTGGTAGAAGTTCAACAAAGGAAGGTAAACTATCTTACTATTTTCCGATGAGAATCGGCAGTTCTAGTCAGTTACTTGATTCATTTAGTTTTATCAGAAATATCTTTAGTAATTGGGCAATGGGGCTCTCAGAAATTTCAAAGCAAGAGATTTTTCCGAGCTACACTCTAACAGAAAAAAGAGAATTCGATCCGGAAGAAATCAGGACAAGGATAAGTGAAACTGGAGATATAGAGGAAAAGAAGACAAGAAGAATGCTCATTGAAGAACTTCGCCATATTCTCACCAATCTTCCCTATGATCACATAGATTCGTGGACTGAGAATCTTAGAAAGCTTGTGTTTGAGTTACTGGGTATGCTTCGGAAAGAAATTGAAACAGACGATAGAGATTTGAGGAAGAGAGTTCTGGATATGTTGTCTATTGTTACACATCATGCAGATGATAAAACTTTGAAGAAGATGGAGCATGATTTTCTAAGTATTCTCGAAGAATTCTATACAGATCCGAAAATGGAAAAAACTTCAGACCTTATTTGTCTTCTTCAAATTCTGCATCACTACGATCCCGATTATATGGAAAGGATGATCAAAGATTCCTTGGAACATTGGAGTATTGCTGACTTTAACAGTAGGTATCTCGGCATAGAGATAGGCAGATATCTATCTGGGCATGTTGATCGAATAAGAGAACTTAGGTTATATGTGCTTAAGAAACTTGAAGTTGCAAGAAAGACAGGGAACACCCAAATGGAAGAGCGATTTGCAAAAATGTATGATAGAATCCGTTCAGTGGTTTAGGTGAGTGCGTGCGATAAACGGAGTTTGGGTAGGGTAAACCTCATCGCTAAGCATGGTCGCAAGATTAGTATCTTTCCAACTTTTATTGCGCAGAGGCCAGCCGACTTCCATAAGCCGCAAAAAGCCAATAGAACGCGCGTATGCATGATAATTTATCGCTCTTTCACGGCTTTTCTTATTGAAATCATAAATCTATGGTAGACGTTTTGTTTCTAAAACTTGCATTTAGGTGGTTTCTCATCTCATTCAAAATCGAGTCCATCTAGAGCCTCATCAATCTCTTTACGCTCTGTCTCCTTTCTCTGCTGCTTCCTTTCTTGTATTATTGCTTGTTGATGTAGATATCTTCGGTACTTCTGGTTTGTATTTGCAACATCCTGCTTAATATCCTTGAGATGGAATCTATTCACTTCATCTAAGCAGCAATGGACCACAATAAATTGGCCATCAATCCATGCACGTCGCCACATTGAATGACGAGGAAAGCGACGTTCTGCTTTAAAGATCTCCACCCACTCTATTGGCGGTTTCACAGATAGCTTAAAATGTACGTTGTATAGAAGCTTCTCAGGGTCAGGTCGATATAACCTGTTCTTATCAACTCCTGCAATCTTTATATCCTCGAATGCTTCAAGTGTCTTTACTGGCTTAATTGTCTCCATGATTTTCTTTTCTGTTACTTTCTGTACAGGTTTAGAAATACCAATTGCATGTAAGATGCTTGAAAACGACTTGGCGAATTTTTCAGGTTCAGTGAAATCTGCATATACTTTATCTTCAAGAAATTCTGGAATCTCACACTTCTCAAGAAGAATAGGAAGAACTTTAACCTTTCTGCCTGATATTTCTTGGGTCATTGCTATAGCAAGTTCTTTTTGTACCCAAGGAGATAAAACAGAGTTATGAGAAAGCACTGCTGCGACATATTCAGCCTTTTCTATTGCTTCAGAAATTTTCCGAATTAAAGAATCCCCAACTTTGATTTCTGCTTCGTCAATCCATACATCAACTCCAAACTCACTGAGTTTTTCTGCTAATTTTCTAGCAAAGAACTTGTCTTCCCAACTATGACTCAGGAATATTGAAGGCATTTAGTACACCCCTACAAAAACATCATAGGTACGAGTGTGCTTATAACGTTTAGTAGTATGAAAATGTACGCGCGCGAACTTAGTTGGGCTATTCAAACCAGCCGTCTTTTCTCAATCTGTTGAATATCTTTTCTTTCATTTCGTCTTCTTTAGAATTTTCCAATAAGCTTCTATCAAAGATTATGAAAGTGGGTCTGTGATGGGTTTTGACAATACTTTCTTCTCTTCTGAAAGCAAACCGCAAAAACTTCTCGGTATTCTTCCAGAAACTTCTATGCTCAGTAGGTCTGATAAAGTACATCTTGCTGAAACTTTCTACTTGGCTCGCTAGAAACATTTCGCCTACGACCGCTCTATAGTCTTCCTCAAAAGCGAGTTCAAAAAAAACCTTTTCTCTGGTTCGCTCATATTTCCATACAACGTCTGGTCTGTATTCAACCATAGCATTTCTAATTTTGGAAACCTCAATGTTACTCTTCCTGTCTGTGGTCCAAGCCTTATAACCGTGGTCCTTGCCCAATGTTATGAGCCAATCTCTTATTTTATTATGCATCCTTTTTGACATTCTCGGGGACCTCTTGTTTCGATATTTCCGACTCTTAGGATTTATGCTTTTAGAAGCGCGCTAGGCTGTTTAGAAATTAATTTGGGTATTGTGTGCTTTTCTGTTTTCTTCTGTTCTGTGTTCTTTGTTTTTCGGTTCTTGTGGTTGTTTATGTCGGAAATAGAATGTTCTGAGTTGGCTTACGCCTTTTCCTAGTTTTTCTTGATGGTTAGCTCTATCTCAAGCGTCTTTGACGTCTCTCATTCATGCTTCATTGGGTTGTGTAATGTTTTATGCTTCGAATGAAGCGTGGCTTATGCTCTCTGACAGCTGCTAAAGCCACGGCCAGCATGGCTGAGAAGCTTAAGCAAGCATGGATGAAAGCTTGTTTCAAACCTCTGACTCTCAAGTGATCTAGAAGAAGCCATTCTTTAGCTCTACTGAACACTCGTTCCACGCTTACTCGTTTCCGGAACAACCCTACCAGCCGTTTAACCCCTCGCACAATGAAGTCTTTACCAACCCTTAAGCCATTCCTAATTCTACTGCTTTTCCTGTACGGTATGACTGGCTCAGCACCACACTCTCTAACAGCGTTCCTAGCTTTCGCCGAGTCGTATTGAGCGTCAGCCAAAACAGTTTTGAAGCTTATGCCTTGACTCTTCAGTTGTTCTAGTAATGGTTTGATGAAGCATTTGTCGTTGCGGTTGCAAGGCTCAACTATGAAGGCAAGCGGCAGTTCACAGCTTGCGCAACATACGGTGTGTACTTTATAGCCGAGCGTGAAGCCTCTTCTGCCTCTTCCTACGCGGGCTTCACGGTCGCTTTTCCCTGTTCTGTTATCTAAGCTTCTTTGGCTGTAGGCTTTGACTGCTGTGCTGTCCAAAGCAACGACTTCACCCTTAACTGCTCCACTGTCCACGAGTTGTTTCACCAAAACATTGAAGACTCTCTGATAACCTTCCTTTCCTAAACGATGTCTGAACTGAGTGAACAAGCCATGACTAGGCGTTTCACGCTTGAAACCACAAGCCCTAGCGGCTTTCCTATCCCTCTTCAACAGTAATGAAAGCCGTCGGTCGCTTGGTACACGCCATAGATGCTTCAGCAGTTGAGCCTTCAACATGGAAACAGCAGGATAAGGCTTACGTCCACGCCCGCCTCGGTGATAAAGAGACGTCAAGAAACCGCGAATACAACCTAAATTCAGTGACTTAAGCACTTGCTTAATACTCAAACTATACTCCTAACAATAAATAGTCCAACAACAAATTAATTTCTAAACAGCCTAGCGCGCAGTATTACACCAACTGAAGGAAAATCTTTTCGCATATGCGCGTTACCACGCTCGGGAAATCTTAAGGGTAAGAAACTTAAAATTACAACTATACTGATACATTATGGTGATAGTTTTGGGAAAAACGGTCTACATAGTTGGTGCTGGTGCTTCACGGGATGGTGGTATACCGCTTACAAGAGAAATCTTGCAAGTTGGTTACCAGCTGGTCAACGATTTGTCTGAAAGACTTAACCAAAAATATGAGGAAGCTCGTAGAAGAAAAGAGAAAGGAGAGCCAGAATTCAAACTTGTTAGCGCAGATAAGCTTGACTTTCTGGATTATCTAAACTTCAATCATTTATACACTTTCAAAAAGGTCTACAGTTTTTTAGATAATACTCTTCACTGGAATAAAGACCCTTCACACCTTCCAAATATTAAAGAATTGTGGGGAATTCTGGAAATAGCAACTGAGAGGCATGCAAACTTTGAGTATGCCGCAAACGAAACAACTATGACTAGTCGAGAAATTAAAAAGGCACTCACATCTCTTATCAATTACGTTTTGTGGGGATGCAAAGTCTCGGATGAACCCAAATGGCACGTAACCTACACTTATCCGAAGTCTAATTCCTATGAGGGTTTCGTGAAGAGACTTCCAAAAGAGCGAACGATTATCTCTCTCAATTATGATACATGGCTAGATAAGGCTATAAGAACTGCCAACCTGCCTGTCGATTATGGAAGCGATTTCATTCCATATGAACCCGAAGATATAAAACTCAGAGAGGAGAAGAAATCTGAAACCGTTCTGTTGTTGAAGCCTCATGGCTCATTTAACTGGCTTTATTGTCCTACCTGCAATTTGATCGAAGATTTCGGTCATATCCATGTAAGTCACATTCCCATAGAGCAGACTCCTTACCGTGAAATTGATGCTGATCTTTTATGCAAATACGACCGTACTATGCGCGAGGCTGTAATGGTGCCCCCTAGCCTGGTCAAGCGATACGGCATCAATCCACATCTTGATATCATTTGGAGAAGAATGGCAGAGGAATTGAAAACTGCCGAAAAAGTAGTCTTTATTGGCTATTCGTTTAGAGGAGCCGATATTCACATAAAATACATCTTATTTCAATCTATATTAATCAACAAACACAATTTTTGGGGTAATGAATTCTCGATTACAGTAGTTAATAGATCAGATGAAGCTATCAAAGAGTACGAACGTTGGTTTGGAAAGGGCAAAATATACCCCTTAAAAAAGACATTCTCGGAGTACGTAGAGCAATACATGCCTTTAGATGGCAAACAATCTTAAGAATCAGGGACTAGCGCGCGCGACAGAAACTGGAAAGAGAAAATGGAACTTAGTCCAGTATCTGTATTTTTCTTCGTTCGTGGTAACAGTTGGGAACTCTACTCGTGGCGCACGCATTTTCCCATGTTTTCTACGTTTATTATGAGGGGTAACTTTTTGAGTGTTTTTACCCCTCATACTATTAGTCTTAGTTTGTTATGAGGGGTAAGTTTTCTTTGATTTTTTACCCCTCACTCATTATTCTCTATGGTTCCATCCTTCCTTATTCCTATTCCATTATTGCCCGTGGATGGTACCCAAATCAGGTATACAGATATTTACGGTCCATTAACCGTCTCCAGTCGTTTCGCCCGTCCAGTGTGTGTGTGTGGGATTAAATTTTAATGCCCCCCAACATGGTAGCTGACACTGCCGCTGGAAGATTGGGCAGATGACAGCGGCAGGCAGGTGGCTACGCAGCTATGCACTACGGAGAAACACCATAAACGTACTAAGATGAAGAGGTAAGCCTGAAAACACCTTCCGTCGTCTAACTCTAATCGGCACGCAGAAATAGCTAAAAAACTTAAAGGTTTAAAAACTAAGGAATTCCACGAAATGATGTTTAAGCAGGGTGTAAATTTAGCTAAAACCCCACAATGGCAAAGAAGAGGAACACTCATCTACAAACAACCATCCCTTAAAAGAGCTGACAATAGCATTGTAGAGCGGTGGAGGCTTAAGGAAGATTGGAATCTGCCACTTTTCACATCAAAAGACGGAGCAAAATTAATTCAAAGAATTCTTGAGTGGACAAAACAAAAGAGGAAAAAATAGTTGTTAAAGGAAAAAACTCAGAAAATCGAGGAATTACAACAAGAGCTTTCAGCTTTGAAAGAACAGAGAAACAGGCTAAATATCGAAGCGACAAAATGGGCAGAAGAAAGGAACAAGTTTAATGAACAGGTTAAGAATTTACGCAGTGAAATACGTGAACTAAGAAATGAAAGAGACGAATTAAACACGAAAGTCAGGGAATTGAAGCAGCTGCGCGGAAAAACAAAAACCGAAATCCATGAAACAATCGAGGAAATAAAGAAACTAAATCAACAAATCAAAGCCTTAGCCACGAAAAAGCCCTCAAAAAACCTCCAAACTTTGCAGAAAAAGCTAGATGAAATAGAATGGGAGATTCAAACAACCTCGTTAAATCTACGAGAAGAAAAAGAACTTGTTGACCAAGTTGGAAAACTCGAAACTCAAGTGAACATTCACAAAAAACTTGAAATGACGCATCAAAAAATAGTCGAGTTGCAAACTGAAATAAAAGCCATGGAAACCAAAAACACGTCCTATCACGAAAAACTAACAGAAAAAGCACAGAAAAGCCAAGAAATACACAATAAAATGCTTGAGAAAATCAAAGAAGTCAAAGAACTTAAAACGAAAGCGGATAACATGCATCAAAGCTTTCTAATAACTAGACAAAAGACAAAGCCTATTCAAGAAGGAATAACGACAATTCTAAACCAAATAAAACTGTTAAGGGAAGAAATCCGAAAGGCAGAAGAGAAAGAAAAAAAGAAAAGCGAAGAAGCTCTAAAGAGAAAGATCAGAAAAGAGACAAAAGAAAAACTGAAGCAAGGAGAGAAAATAACTTGGGAGGAATTCAAAATCCTCACAGAGAAGAAAAAAACAACGCAAGATTAAAGAGACAATACATAAATTATACTGGAGAAAACAGAACAAGATGACAGCAGAAGAGAAGGAACAAAAAAGAATCCTCATTTTATGCGTTGACAGAGACAATGATTTAGGAACAAAAGCAAAGATCAAAACTCCCGTCACAGGAAGAGAAGAAAGCCTCAACGCCGCTGTAGCCTTAGCCTTACGAGACCCCGAGGAACCAGACGCAAACGCAATATTCGAGGCTGTGCGCGTTTACGATCTACTGCAAGATGAAAGTAAACCTCACGAAGTTTACGAAATAGCAACAATCTGTGGCTCCGAACTTGGAGGAGTTGGCGCTGACAGAAAAATAGTTGCTGAACTAAGCGATTTGCTAAGTTCTTTTCGAGCACATGAGGTTATTCTAGTCACAGATGGATATTCAGACGAGGCTGTTCTGCCACTTATAGAGTCAAGAGTACCTGTTTCATCTGTTAGAAGAATAGTGATGAAGCACAGCAAATCAATCGAAGAAACAGCAGCCTTGTTCATACGATACATGAAAATGATAGTAGAGAATCCACGTTACTCCCGCATCGCATTGGGGGTACCTGGACTGCTTTTTCTAATCTTGGGCATTCTCTCAATTTTTAATCTGCTTTACCAATATTGGATAGCCTTCATCTTCGTCTTAAGTGTGTTCATGCTTGTAAAAGGATTCGGAGTCGATAAAACAGCCGCAAAATTCTATCAATGGATTAGGGAGTATTCTCCGCCACCTCTTCCAGTACAGATTTCAACTTATTCCAAGATTGCCGGGGTATTGTGCATAGTAGTTAGCATTTATCTCGGATCAACAAGCGCTACAACGTTCGTCGGAAACATCACTACACCTCAAGACGCAGGTGGATGGCTTAGCATTCTACCACAAATTGTTGGCTATTTCATTCATGGTTCGATGGATCTCATAGTGGTAGGCATTTGCGTTGTGCTACTGGGATCAGCTATCCGTTTGTATTTTGAACGTGATATCAGACTACTGCGCAATGCCGCCTTAATAGTTTTGATTGGATGGTCCAGATGGATTCTCGACGGAACTTCAGCAGTGCTAATCAACCCTGAAACAGCCGCCACCGAAAAACTGATCTTCTCCATAGTCATCGGCATCTTAATAGGAATAGCCTCCACTCTAGTCATTCTCGTCATACATAGATCGGCAAGAGGATTTTTCAAGGAGACCGAAGAACAACTTGAAGTTGAAGAAAGTTAAAATTGCAATTATCGGCGGAACTGGTTTCGAAAATTTGCTTGAAAATGCTAGACAATTACGTTTAGGAACGCCATACGGAGTACCACCACCTCTTCATGTTGGAAAAATATGTGGCAAAAACGTAGTTTTTCTGCCAAGACACGGGCCAGATCATTCCATTCCTCCGCATAAAATAAATTACCGGGCAAACATTTACGCGTTATATGAACTGGGCGTACAAAGAATACTAGCCACGAACGCCGTGGGTGCGATAAACCTTAACTTCAAACCTAGCGACATTGTTGTTCCACACGATTATGTTGATTTCACAAAACTTCGCTCAGCAACCTTTTACGACGAAGCTCCGGTGACTCATATTGATGTCTCTCAGCCGTACTGTCCGGAAATTCGTAAATTACTAGTTGAAACAGCGAAAAAACTCGGATTTCATGTTTGGGACAAAGCTGTACTCGTGTGCACTGAGGGACCCCGTTACGAAACTCCTGCAGAGATCAAGATGTTTAGGCGTTTGGGCTGCGATGTTGTCGGAATGACAGGTATTCCAGAATCAGTGCTTGCACGGGAACTTGAAATGTGTTACGCATCCATATGCCACGTTTCAAACATGGCTGCTGGCATGCAAAAAAGATTAACAGCCCTTGATGTTTCCAAAATTTCAAAAAGTGTTCTTCCTAAAATAGAGCAAATTTTAATTGAAACCATTAGGATTCTGCCCAGTGAACGTAATTGCCCATGCGTAAACGCGCTTAAAGACGCGAGGTTTGAGTGACAAATGCTTAAAGGATTCCTCTCAGCTATTGGAGCATACAAGCTTTATGAGAAGTGGCTGTGGCACCAAGTTAAGAACAGTCTTAAGCCAGATCATATAGCGATAATTCTAGATGGAAATCGAAGGTGGGCGTCTGAAAAGGCTCTCAACCCGTGGTTTGGGCATGAAAAAGGCGCTGAAAAAGTTGAGCAGCTTCTCGACTGGTGCCTGAAACTCGGCGTTAAATCTATAACTCTTTACGCCTTTTCCACAGAAAACTTCCGCCGCTCAAAGAATGAGGTTGAAGAAATCATGCGAATTGCACAAGAACAGTTTCGGAAAATTCTAACGGATGAACGCATACACAAAAATAAGATTCACGTAAAAGTCATAGGCAGGTTAAGCCTGCTGCCGAAAGATCTGCAGCAACTCATATTGGATGTGGAAAATGCGACACAAGGTTATGATGAACATTTTTTGAATCTTGCGCTTGCTTATGGTGGGAGAGCGGAAATCGTGGATGCTGCGAAGAAGATCGCGGACAGAGTGCATGAGGGAAAGCTGAATCCTGAGGAAATCGATGAACAAGTATTCGAGAAATATTTATACACATCACATATGCCAAAACAAGACCCCGACCTAATTATTAGAACTTCTGGAGAAGAAAGATTAAGCGGCTTTTTGCTGTGGCAGTCCGCATATAGCGAATTATGCTTTTTAGACGCTTATTGGCCAGACTTTCGATTTATTGACCTCTTGCGGGCTGTTAGGACCTTTCAAAAGCGTAGGAGGCGTTTTGGTCAATAGTGACTTAAGCTCTCTTTTTGGCGCTCACAATTGAGATGACGTCTCTGTCTTTAAGTGTATAGTCTTCTCCCACTCTTTTTTTCTCTCTTGCTTCTGTTGCATAGATGAAACTTTCCCCGAGTTCTGTGTGAATTATATAAGCGAGTTGGCGTGCTGTTGTTCCATATGGCACAAGGTATGCGTCTGGAAGAACTCTTCCTTTGTGGTCTGCCAAATGTTCCAAGTCTTCAACGGGATAAACGGTAATCATGCTTAGAAGTTTGAAGAAAGCTGCGTTTATTGCTTCTTGAACGCCTGTTGAGCCGAATTTAAGTAGAATTTTTTCTTTTATGGTTTCCAATGCTCTAGTTTGGTTTTGATTCAGTTGTTCCGGTTTGTTTGTTTTGAAGTTGCAGTCTCCAGGCCTGTAATCTACTAGCTTTTTCTCGGTTGCTCTCCTTAAGGCAAGTTCGGCTTCTGCGCAGCAAGGCGTCACAAGATAATTCAATTTTTGCAGCTTTTCTAGGTTTTCTTCAGTTGTTGGTACGTCTATTTTGTTTGCCGCTATTAGCATGGGTTTGGAGATTTGCCTTAGAGTATCCACGAGTCTTAGAAAGTCGTCTTCGCTCCAAGTTGTAGGGTTGTCAGCATTCAACCCTGTTCTTCTTATTGCCTCAGATATATGATTTCTTTTTATTGCTAAGCCGCTTAACCTTTCTTCCAGCAGAGAGAAAAGGTTCTCTTTTGATTCGGCTTCTACAGTTCTGGCGATTTTAGGCCAGTCTCGTTTAAGTATGTTTGCCATCCACATGGTGATTTCATGCTCCAGAAATCGCACGTCCTCTAATGGGTCATGTTCACCCGGCTTGCATACTCTTCCCTCAGAATCTGTTCCGCCAGAAGCGTCAACTATGTGGATTAAGGCGTCTGCCTTTCTAATTTCGTCTAGAAACTGGTTTCCCAATCCTCTTCCTTGCCACGCACCTGGCACAATGCCTGCGCAGTCGATTAGTTCGACTGGGATAAGTCTTAGTCCGTCGAGGCATAGGGAGTTGACTGGATTATCTTGGACATTAAATTCTTTGCATACGCATGGGGTTCGAACGTATCCGACTCCTCTGTTTGGCTTTATTGTTGTGAATGGATGGCTTGCAATCTTGGCTGGTGCGAGGGTTGTCGCACTGAAAAACGTTGATTTTCCCGTGTTCGGTTTCCCAACGATACCAACCATCAAAGCTGTTTTCTCCTCTAATTTAAGATTAGAGCATCATGTAAATGAAACTTCTGCTCTGAATTGCTGTCCTGTTTGGTTTGGTATCGCTTGAGAAAAAATAACCCGATTAACAGAATGACAATTGTAATGCCTATGAAGATCGTGAATGCTTTTACTATGAGCATCCAAGCATTTTGCAGTGTTTTTTCAACGTTTTCAAGAGCGTTAACAGTATCTGATTCAGCGATTTTTGAATTTTCATTCCAAAAGTCTATAGCATTTTGTAGTTGCATTTGGCTCTCGAGAAATGTTTGTTCGACCTCTTCAACTTCGGATGGAAAAATTAGCGTAGTCCCGAAGACTTTTCCCAAGAAAATTGCAAATTTTGCTTGGCTTGTTTTTTGGATGGTCTTCGCAACGTTTTCAATGAAGCTATCGCCGAAAACATCGGTCGTGCAAGGTGTTAATGAGACTATTTGCTCGTCTGTCACATTGTCTTCTTCTGCTTTAGAATCAAAGAAATAGTTGGCGTATGGAATAACCTCTGGTACACTTTGAATCGAACTGAAATGTTTGTCATCAATCACGTCAAATAGCCGCCATGTCACGTCTACAGGTACCCATCCATAATTCTCTATGTAATATTCAGCCCACATGTGTCCATCCTCCAAAGTTTCGCTCGCGCGGTGAAAGGCAAAACCAGCCTGAATCCTCGCTGGGATTCCAGCAGCCCTGCACAATGCAACAAAAAGGTAGGAATATTCAGAACAGTCGCCAGCACCATTCTCTAAAGCCCATAAGGCGCCCCTTTCCTCATCTTGTTTCTCATAATGTATATGATGATACACAAAATCGTATATTCGCAATGCTTTCTCATGCCAACTATCTACATTATTAGTGAGATTACGGGCTAGTGAAATTATTGTAGAATTGTTAGATTCTATCAGTTCTTCTGGCTCCACATATTTCTTGTATGTTTCAGAACTCATGTCATAATTTTCCACAATGCTCGAGTTGACTAGGTAGTGGATGTTGAAAGAAAGCACATAATAGTCTAGTTCTAGGCTGAAGGTCTGCTCTTCGTCTATTTTCAAATTGTTCCAGTGCAAGTACTTATTTCCAGAACTGTCATTCAAGAATGTTTTGTGAAGCGTTTGCGACGATGAGATGTTGTGGAGAATAACATAATGGCGTGCAGTTTCGTTTCTGATTAAAGGGACGAAAAGTTCTCCACTAACCGGGTTGGGAGAGCGATTAACAATTGTGATCACATGTTTAAGGCTTCCCGCATACACGTCACTAATCTCATATTTGAGAAGCCCTGAACTTTCTTTCTGCATTACTTCGGAAAACGATACATAAACCACAGGACAAAAAATGAGGGAAATGCTAACTAGACAAAGAAGTGATTTGAAGCGTCTTCGTGAAAAATTCACTCTGTATCCTTCCGTTTAACTATCAACAACAGTTAGGATAATATAAAAATATTCGAAACTCTATAAGAGCGTAAGCTTTGTAGTTGCACAGGAGAGAAATGAATTGCAGTTTAACCTTAGCAAAAAAAAACTTATTGAAATGTACAAAAAAATGTTTGAAATTCGCTGTTTCGAAGAGAAGGTTTTTGAACTTTACGCTCAAAATCTTGTTCCAGGCACAATACATCTTTACGCGGGAGAAGAAGCAGTAGCGGTTGGCGTTTGCAGCAATCTTAGAAAAGACGATTACATTACGAGTACTCATCGCGGCCACGGCCACTGTATAGCTAAAGGCGCTGAACCAAAGCGAATCATGGCTGAAATTCTAGGCAAGAAGACGGGATACTGTAAGGGAAAGGGTGGCTCAATGCACATTGCAGACTTTAAGGTAGGCATGTTGGGTGCAACAGCCGTTGTTGGGGCTGGACTGCCAATAGCCGTGGGAGCTGGGTTATCCATAAAACTCAAAGGAACAGACAACGTTGTAGCCTGCTTCTTCGGCGATGGCGCCTCGAATCAAGGAACATTCCACGAAGCTATAAACATGGCTGCAGTATGGAAGCTGCCTGTGATTTTTGTTTGTGAAAACAATGTTTACGCCATGGGAACCCGCCAATCAACAGTGATGCTTGTAAAAAACATTGCAGACAGAGCCATAGCGTACGGAATCCCTGGTGTTGCAGTAGATGGAAACAATGTCCTAACGGTTTATGAGGCTGCACAAAAAGCTGTTGAAAGAGCCAGAAAAGGCGAAGGACCTACGCTCATTGAGTGCAAAACCTATAGGCATAAGGGGCATTCTCGGATTGACCCAGCTAGATATAGATCTAAAGAGGAAGTTGAAGAATGGTTAGGTAAAGACCCGATTAAACGGTTTAAAGAAAAACTTCTGCAAACAAATATTTTATTGGAAGCTGAAATTCAGCAAATCGAAAAGGAAGTTTCTGCTGAAATTGAGGAAGCGGTTAAATTCGCCATAGAGAGTCCACATCCATTTGCAGAGGAAGCCTTGGAGGATGTCTACGCCTAAATTTTGAGGGAATAAAGATGAAGAAGATAACATACAAAGAAGCGTTAAGAGAAGCGTTAAGAGAGGAGATGCGCAGAGACCCGACAGTTTTTCTGCTAGGTGAAGATATTGGAAGATATTGGGGAGGAGCATTCAAAGTCACAAAGGGTTTAGCTGAAGAATTTGGAGATGAAAGAGTAAGGGACACTCCAATATCAGAGTCAGCCATAATAGGTGCGGCTGTAGGTGCTGCAATAACTGGTACGCGTCCAGTGGCTGAAATAATGTTTGGAGACCTAACAGCCTTAGCCATGGATCAGATTGCAAATCAAGCAGCAAAAATACACTACATGTTCGGCGGTCAAGTGAAAGTTCCGCTTGTGATTAGAACACCTTTCGGTGCTGGAGTAAACATAGCAGCTCACCACTCGCAAAGCCTAGAAGCATGGTTCATGCACGTTCCAGGATTGTACGTGGCTGTGCCTTCAACACCGTATGATGCGAAGGGACTTTTGAAAACGGCTATACGTGGCAGTAACCCTGTTGTCTTTTGTGAACATAAACTGTTGTATCCGATGGAAGGTGAGGTTCCAGAAGCTGAATATACTGTTCCTTTTGGAGTGGCGGATGTGAAAAGGGAAGGTTCAGACGTGACAATAGTGGCTACTCTATACATGGTTCATGAAGCCCTTAATGCGGCTAAGGAACTTGAAGCTGAAAGCATAAGTGTGGAAGTTGTTGATCCAAGAACTTTAGTGCCTCTCGATAAGCAAGCAATAATTGGGTCTGTTAAGAAAACTGGGAGACTTGTTGTTGTAAGTGAAGACTGCAAAACCGCTGGTGTGAGCGCTGAAATTACCGCTGTAGTTGCTGAGGAAGCTATAGACTATTTGGATGCGCCTATAAAACGTGTAGCCGAACCCGATACACCGATTCCGTTTAGTCCACCCCTTGAACAGTATGTAGTTCCGAACGAGAAGTCTATAATTAAAGCGGTGAAGGAGATAGCTTGAAATGGTGACTAAAGTTGTTATGCCAAGGCTGAGCTTAACAATGAAGGAAGGCACTGTTGGAACGTGGTACAAGAAGGAAGGAGACAATGTTGAGAAGGGTGAACCCCTCGTTGAGGTGTTTTCAGAGAAGGCCACTTACGATTTGGAGGCCCCAGCCTCAGGCATATTGCAAAAAATTTTTGTTCAAGAAAATGATGAAGCCTCGGTAGATGCGGTTTTAGCTGTTATAACGGCTCCAGATGAATCGTTTTCGGAAGCAGAAATATCCGTGGAAATGCTCAAAACAGTTGAAGAAATTGAGAAGAGAGTTTTGGCTTCGCCTGCTGCGAAACGTCTGGCAAGAGAGCACGAAATAGACTTGACCCTTGTGAAGGGAAGCGGACCTGAAGGAAGAATTGTAGAGGAAGATGTTAGAAGGTTTATTGAAGAAAACAGTGGGATTTTGCCTAAGGTCAAAGAAGTAATTCCATTAAGTGGTTATAGAAAAACTTCAGCTGAACGAGTTTCTGCAAGTTTTAGAACAGCTCCCCACAGCACAGTGGTTATGGAGGTTGACTTTTCAAAGGCTATGGCGTTACATGACAAAACGGAAGTGTCCTACACTGCTATTCTCGTGAAGGCTGTTGCGAAAAGCTTAGTTGAATATTCTATAATTAACTCAACGCTTGAAGGAAATGAGATAAAAATTTTTGAAGACGTAAACGTAGGTGTAGCGGTTGCAACAGAAGACGGTTTAGTCGTTCCCGTTATACATGATGCTGATAAGAAAGCCTTAGAAGAGATAGACGCTGCCATTAAAGAGTTGACTGAGAAGGCTAGGCAAGGTAAACTCGCAAAAGACGATTTGACTGGCGGAACTTTTACAATTACAAATTTGGGCATGTATGGTGTTGAATTCTTTATACCGATAATTAATCCGCCTGAAGCGGCAATACTTGCTGTTGGGAGAGTTGTTGAAAAACCAGTTGTTGTTGATGGAAAAATTGAAATTAAGCCCATAATGATGCTGAGTCTTTCGTACGACCATAGAATCGTAGACGGTGCCCCAGTCAGTGAATTTCTGCGAAAAGCTAAAGAGAAACTTGAAAAAGCGGAGTTTTAACGTTAGCCTAGGTTTTCTAAGTCTTTCCTTTTTTTGATAATCTGTACCTCTTCTCCGAGACTTCCTTCAACAATTTTCAGTTTTATTTCTTTGATTAACGTTATGCCACGGCTGGAAATTATTCAATGCGCCCAAATGATTACAATGAAAATGAAGAAGACCCGACAAACATTGCTGACAGTTGCAACGGCTTTGGCGAATTCGCCTTCTGTTGGAATTTGAACAAACTCTGGTATTTGCGTTCCACTTGAAAAGAGTAAGCAAGCCAGTATCGCCGTCAAAATTATGAAAAACAACTCTATAACGAGCACCACGTAACCAACAATTTTCTCAGGCTTTTCGATTCTCATGAGAAACGTTTTGTTCCTTCTTTTATAAAAAGATGTTACTCAACTGTTTCCTTTGTGCATAAAAACTGAAGTTTTTCTTTTCCCATATTCCCAAATTGGTGCTCTTCCCATGATGAAATGAAAATGACATCTCCTTCTTTTACGATGGTTTCAGCATCTCCTCCTCGAACAAGGGCTTTTCCATGAAGTATGAAAACTTCATGTTCGTGCTTATGTTTTTCAAGGGGCGTGTAACCACCAACGTCTATCGAGAAAAGTCTTAACTGAAGTCTTTTGGCTCCTACACACTCATGTAGCAAATATTTGATTTTTACACCATGTGCACCCTTCACGTTCATCTCATTTTCCTCAACCTTGCTTACACTTATTACGTACATGTTCTTCGCTTCCTATGAAATAATGTAGATTGGAAAGTCTTAAGTGCTTAGCCATAGAAAAACCATTGAACCAAAATGAAAGCCGCAGTATACTATAGCCAACAAGACATAAGAATAGAAGAAACGCCCACACCTGAAATCGGCGAAGACGAAGCCCTAGTAGAGATGAAAGCTTGCGGAATATGCGGCTCAGACCTCATGGACTGGTATCTCAAGAACCGTGCTCCACTTGTTCTTGGCCACGAACCAACGGGAATAATCGCCAAAGCCGGAAGCAAAGTTAAACAATTCAATGTTGGCGACAGAGTTTTTGTGCACCACCATGTAGCCTGCTTAACGTGCCATTACTGCACACACGGAGACTACACGTTATGCAAACAATTTCATGAAACACACATCGATCCTGGCGGACTTGCAGAATACTTCAGAGTCCCAGCCCCGAACCTCCAAATAGACACATTAGAAATTCCAGGAACACTCTCTTTCGAAGAAGCCACGTTGATCGAGCCGGTTGGCTGTTGCATAAGAGCCTTTAACAAAAGCGGCATCCAAGCAGATGATACAGTGGTAATAATCGGAGCTGGAGCAACCGGAATAATTCACACAGTTCTGTCAAAAATCTTCGGAGCCTCAAGAACGATTGTGAGTGACTTGATTGACTACAGACTACAGGTGGCAAAAAAGTTTGGAGCAGATGTCATAGTTAATCCGAAAAAGGAGGGGTTAAAGGCGGTTGTTAACGCTGAAACTGACGGGATAGGTGCGGATCTTGTAGTTGTTACTGCACCAAGCCTAGAAGCCTACAAATCTGGGGTAAGCATCTGCCGTAAAGGAGGAAAATTATGCGTTTTTGCGCCGACCAGTCCTGGGAAGTACTTTCAAATCAGCCCAAAAGAACTGTTTTTCTCGGAAATCCAAATAATCCCATCCTATTCAACTTCGCATTTAGAAACCAGAAAGGCTTTAGAACTTATGAAAACTGGTAGATTGAAGGTTAAGGAGTTGATAACTCATCGTTTTAGGCTTGCAGACGCTGCCAAAGCCTTTAAAACTGCATTGGAGAATAGGGAAAGTCTGAAAGTTATAGTCTTGAATCAGTGAATAAAAATGAAGGCAGCAATGCTTTACGGCGTAAAAGACCTGAGAATTGAGGATGTTGATGTGCCAGAGGTTAAGGCTGGCGAAGTTCTCGTTAGGGTTAAGGCAGCAACGACTTGTGGAACAGATCTGAAAATATTCCAAAGGGGTTATGTTGAAAAGGTTATAAGACTTCCAACAATTTTCGGTCACGAGTGGGCGGGCGAAGTTGTTGAAGTTGGCGAGGGTTTAGACTGGCCGAAAAAAGGTATGCGCGTCCGTGCTGGCAACAGCGCCCCATGCTTGCACTGCAAGATGTGTCAGAAGGACAAATATAATCTTTGCGAGAACATGATTTGGCTCTGGGGAGCCTATGCAGAATACATCAAGGTTCCAGCCCGTATGGTCCTAGTTAATATGCAAGAAATTCCGCAGCACGTTTCCTACGAGGAAGCATCAATGACCGAACCGTTGGCATGCGTGCTGCATGGAGCCGAAGAAGCAGGCGTAAAATTGGGCGACACTGTGACTGTAATTGGTGCTGGACCGATAGGATTGCTGCATCTCTTAACTGCAAAGAGAAAGGGTGCTGGAAAAATAATCAGCATAGACCTTGTGCAGGAAAGACTTAACTTTGCCAAGAAGTTAGGCGCGGATGAGACAGTTGACGCTGGAAAAGAAAACGTTGTGGAAAAGGTTCGGCGATTAACTGGCGGATATGGTGCAGACGTTGTAATAGAAGCCATAGGATTGCCAGCAACTTGGGAGCAAGCCCTAAAACTGGTCAGGAAAGGCGGCACAGTCTTAGAGTTCGGTGGATGCCCACCGGGAACAGAAATCAAGATGGACACAGAACTGCTTCATTATGGAGAAGTAACGGTTCGCGGAGCCTTTCATGCGACACCTTTGCATTTCAAAAAGGCTCTTAATCTTATAGCGTCAAGAACAATCGACGTGAGACCACTTGTGACAAGGAAAATGAAGTTGGAAGAGATTAAGGAAGCTTTTGAAATACTTTCTACAACCAAAAGTGAAATAAAGATAGTAATAACCCCATAGTTTTTCCCTTATCTACATACTATTTGCGTTTCAAACCTGTGCGGCTTACAGAAAGTTTTTATAGAGAAATGTTCCATACGTGATTTCTATGTGAAGGGACTTGGGGGTGTAATAATCTTTTATTGCTTCTCCTTTCTCCCCTCTCTCCCCATTCCCTTTACTCACGCTCTCATGTGTATAGAATCGACATAAATAGCTATTTGTCAAACTTCTGCTTTGAATCGTTTCAAATGATACAGCGCGTGCGAAGACAGTCTTCAAAGAATTCCTCAATAAAGACGGTGGAAGGTGTCCATTTCATTAACGCTTCTTAAGCCTTAGAACCTGCTTACAGCCCGTTAGTTTTGACGTGTTGTTGTGGAATGTAGAATTTGCAGCCGGTAGCCCATTCGCTCGCACAAACTTGTTTTTAATTTTGCAGATGGGCTCGCTTAGGCATTTAGCACAGAATTTCTGGTGGAGGTCACCAAGTATAGGCTTTATATGCGCTTTGGTTCAACTTGTAGAGAGAGAAAAGAAGGAATAGACTATGAGAGAGTTTGAGTGGAAGGTTCTTTCTGAGTTGATGAAGAATGCCAAGATAAGCGATAGAGAATTAGCCAAGAAAATTGGTAGCTCTCAGCCAACAGTTACCAGAGCGAGAAGGAAATTAGAGAAGGAAGGATACATCAGAGAATATACAGTGATTCCTAATTTTCGTAAACTTGGATATGAAATATTGGCTGTCACGCTTTTCAAATATAAAAAACGTTTTGATGCAGAAAAAATTAAGAAAGCAAAGAAGATACTTGGTGAAAGCTTCAAGGAAGGCCCTTTTGAAATCATTATGGCTGAGAGAGGAATGGGAGGCGGACACAACGCAATTATGATGTCGATTCACAGAGACTACAAATCTTTTATTGGGCTTATGAATTGGGCCCAGCAGTATTACGATTTGGAATTAGCTGATTTTGAAAGTTTCCTTGTAAACTTGGCTGGAGAAGTTCGTTATCAGCCTCTGACTTTCTCATTCTTAGCCAAACATCTACTAACAGTCAAAGAAAAGGAATAACATTGGAAGTACCAGAAAAGCGGAAATGTGTAATATTCTGCAGCGATCAGGGGAAATAGAAGGAAGAGCTTGAAAAACGGTTGTAGACAAGCGAAAAAGTCACGCTTACAGCCATCGGCAGAATAAGGTATAAAGTCCCTTGCATATTTGCAGAAACGAGAAGACATAGAAATAGTCAAAGTTGAAACAAGGTACATCAAGAACAGGGACAAAGGCATGGGAATGAAAGTCACAGTTAGGAAATTGCATGCCTAACCAACCAGTAGCAAGCCCCACAAAACACTCAGGCATTTCTTGAGCCAGAGTAAAAGATTAAATAGTCTTGTCATTAGATCATGAATTCAATTGGGTGATAACAAAATGGTTAATGAAGGGAGAGGACGTTTATTCAAGAGATCAGACGATAAATATTTAGTTTATCTTCCAGTCGGCTTGGCTGAAGACAGCATGTTTCCATTCAAGAACTGGCAAGAGGATCAGAGAACTGGAGAGAAGAACAGCATACGTGTGAAAGTGAGTTTCAAACGTGGAGTCCAAAGGTTGATTATTGAAGAGTGGAAAGAACCGGAAGAATAGCAGAATTAGGTCTTTCTCATTCAATCCAGTAATCTCTTTCTTCACTTTGATTGTCAAGTGTTTCTTGAATTGTGACCTTATGCTTGAAGTATTTGACTAAGCATTCTGTAGAGCAAATGTAGGTGTGGACTAGGGCTTTCTTGAATAAGGTTTTGTTGGTTTCTTTTCTACAGATTACACAACGACCCATAACTCAATCAACTTCTTCACTTACATAAGCAGTTAAAAGAGTGGTGATGGAAAGACCTTTTTGTATAGAGGAGAGAGTAGAACTAAAATGAAAACCCATCATAGATCATTTAGAATCGTATGGAAGTTTCTTCCACAAGTCATAAAAAGTGAAGCAGACAAGGGCAACGAGTAACTTGACTTCCATTATAGTGATGACAATTGCCTGAAGAAAGGGTTGAAAGCAGATTTTCTGATGTCTGGAGAGAGAGGAACAGAATCCAACCAGAGATAATGAACGACTGGGTAGACAACGATTGGGCTAAGGGAAGAAATCAATATTCGACCTTTCTCATAAGAATTAGAGATGAAAATTGATTCATAAAATAATTGAGATTCAGGATAAGCTATCAACTATTCCTTGTGTTGACCCATTCCCCAGAGATTACTTTCATGTAACTGTGAAAGGGTGTGGATTCCTAGCAAAATCCGAAAAGCATGAAGATGATATTCTAATAGAGAACCTGCAAAAAATAGTCAGTCAAGCGAAAGAAGTCTTACAAACATTCTACAAATTCAATGCGGTGCTTTCTAAACTTAGCATCTTCTCAGAAGTTGTTCTCATAGAGGTTCATGATGAAGGCAAAATTGGAGAGTTAAACAAAGAACTGCAAGCAATACCAGAGATAAAGAAGATGAGATTTGACTATCCAAATCTTTTACCTCACATCAGCATAGCACAGTTTCAGAACAATCAAGAATTCGCCAGATTGATTAGTTATCTCGAAGAACTGAGAGAGACTGAGTTTGGGGAACTCACAGTTAGCTACGTAGAGCTAGTGAACGCCCATCTGTTTGGAAAGTATTCGATATTGAAGATCATACGTGCTTTCAGATTGAGATAGCGACACTACTAGCAGTCATAGTCTGCAAGAAAAGAGCGAAGTCTGACAGATTTTACAAGAGATAAGACCCTAAACAAGTCTAGAACTTTCTTCCATATGGATTAAAATGTACGAAGAACTTATAGTTTCATGATCCCAGAGAGAAGTAGATAACTGGACATTAAATGGGTGATCTCGGGAGATATCTCCAGTTTTGCAGAGGCTACCTCACCTCGGCCACCAGTTCCGTTTTAGCGTGTACTCGCGTGATAATCTGAGATTTTAGGCAAAGAAAAACCTTTGAAAATGTGTGCAGGTTTTTTGCAGAATTATGTAATGCTACGAATGTTTTCTCTGATGCTGCCTAATCGGCTTAAGTTGTTCATCATAACGCTCATTCGATATTGACTTTTCAAAGTTCTCACAAACTGCTTTAATATAAAACTTGGTCGACGGACAAAATCATAAAATGCATCGTGGATCATTTGCCTGATTTCGTGAAGGGGCACCGCACTTGGACATATCTCGGAGACAGCAATACCCGTCTCCCAATATTCCCCTCCCTTTAGAAGCCCCTTCATCTCGAATTCGTTCCAGATGTCCGTCCCAGGATAAACTCCCAATATGCTGAACTGTGGAAGATCTATCGGAATCCTTTCTGCAAATTCAATTGTGTTCTGAATCTCATCTCTAGTTTCATCGGGACCTCCTACAATAAAAGATCCGATTATCACATCTATTCCAGCTTTTCTAGCTGTTCTCACAGCATTTTCAGACTGCTTTGGCGTTGTTTGTTTGTTGTAGTAGTTTAGAATCCTTTGATTGGCGCTTTCGATGCCAAAGTAAAGGACTTTGCAGCCTGCCTTTGCAATTTCCCGCAACATATCAAAGGAGCAATTGTCAACTCGCCCTTCACAAATCCATTCCATATCTATTTTCTCTTTTCTCATCCTCTTGGAAAGTTTAATCACTCTTTTCTGATTCAGCGTGAAGCTGTCGTCAACAAAAATAAACTGTTTATATCCTTCACTAGCAAGAAAATGTAGCTCCTCCATAGTGTTCTTAATTGATCTGGGTCTCCATCGGCCGCGGGCAAACTGACGACAACTGCAAAACCGACATCTGTAAAAACATCCACGGGAGGAAACAATGCTCGTGAACTTCTTTGGTGCCACGTTTGCTCCAGCGATAACGGAATGATACTCCATGTCAATTAACTTACGGTCTGGGAACGGGAGGCAGTTCAAATCCTCTATTAGGGGTCTGTCGGGAGTGGAGATTATGCTATTCTTATTTCTGAAAGCAATCCCTAGAACGTCCTTGAGCTTTCCTTCGTTTTTCAGACAATTTACCAAGTCAATGACAGTATTTTCTCCCTCTCCTCGAACAATGATATCAACGGAAGGATATTTTCTCAGAACTCGCTCAGAATTGAATGTCGCATAATAGTTGCCAAACACTGTGATAATGTTAGGATTTTTCTTTTTCACTTCATTGCTAATTAAAGCGGCTGTACGACCAGAACTTGCAAATGTTGAAAAACCGAGAATATCAGGCGCTTCTTTCTCTATCCACTTAACTGTCTCTTCTATTGTGAAACCTTTCGCCGGCTGGTCCAGAACAGAAACTTCTACGCCTCTTTCCTCGAGCACAGCAGCCAAATACAAAATGCCCAAGGGTGGAAATGAAGCAATAGATTTTCTTGCTTCACGCTCATCCAAGCCCTCATAGGGCCCCGCATTGATGAAAGAAAACTTCATCTCTAGCTTTCCAACCACCTTCAAGTTTTCGTTCGATTACTATTTCTATACACTAAGATAAACTTTTGAACAAATATGAAAACATAAGGCTGGAGTCCTGAAATTCCATGAAAACTTATTTCCACGACAACCCTTCAAGAAAAAATGGGGATTTGCGGGAGATATCTCCACTCTATGTGGGTTCAATTCCTACCCCCGGCTTCCTTTTCTCTAAACCTGCTCGCCTCTTCTCTAAGTTCCTCTGACCATTCGGTAGTCGGCATGGGACTGTTAATTTCAATGAGGTTCCCATCAGGGTCCCTGAGATGTATGGTCCGAATACCCCATTCAGGATGATCCACGGGTTCAGCTACGAAGCGAGCACCTCGTCCCTGCAACTTCTTGACAGTGGCATCAAGATCCTTCACACCGAATACAAGCACCATCCGGTCTTGAGATTGAGCTTCAACAGGTAGGTTAGTCGTCCCCAAGGACTCTGTCATGGCTTGTCTTTGGAAGAGTGCAAGTGCAATTCCCTCTCCAACACTAAAGCTACCATATCTGTCTCCCTCTTCACCCCACGTTACTTTGAAGCCCATGACATCCCTGTAAAAGCGGAAGCACGCATCAAACTTCGTTACCAATAATCTCACATAGTCTAGGTGCATTAATATTCAACCTTTTTTTGCTAATGTAGCTTCAAACGTAATAATTTTTCGCGTACATAAAACCTAGTCGTCCTGGACTATGCTCAAAAATGGGAAGTTGCGGGAGATGTCTCCATCAACTTGTTTGAAACTTATCAGTAAATTTTTTTGAAGTCTTTTATAAGGGAGAAAAAAAGGGGGGAATGCGGGAGAGATCGCCACCAATATTAATAATAGCAATAACCCCATAATAATTGGGGAGTTTGTTGGTAGAATCCGAAGGCTACATTTTAAGAATTGCAACTGAAAAGTGGGTTAACCAGGTTTTCGGTATGGCAATCTACTATACTAGTCTTCGCAGGAGATGGAAGCCTGGCCAAACAATAGTGTTTTTGCACAAGACTAGTGTTGGCGACTCAATTATCGGCTACGGCGTAATAGGAAAAATCTGCAGAAAAGATGAACTTTCTGAAGAGGAAATACGTGAATGCGAAAAATATGGTTGGAAAAAAGCGATAGAATTCAAATACGTCAAATCAGTTGAACCCTTACCAATAAAGGAAACATTCATGAAAGATTTGGGACTCAGCGGAAAATATCTTCATGGTCTAAAGCTCGATGAGGAACAAGTGAATTCGATTATAAGTCAAGCTGAAGGCTTGCAGCATTGAAAGTAGTGACATCAAGATTTCACTGACCTGATTACACCAAAAGTCTTAAAACATTCTGCTTAGGAAAGAGTAGTACGGAGCAAACACAAATGACATATTGCACAAAATGCGGTGCCTCTTTACACTCTACAGAAGAACGCGAGCATTACAGGCGGGTGGAGGATGAATGCTTCGGGATTCCTCGACGCAGCTCAGTCGCGAGTTTAGTCTTCGGCATAATAATCATACTCGTTGGGCTCAGTTTATTCTTGCAAGAAGTTTATGACATATCTATACCATGGTGGCCGCTGATCATAGTCCTCTTCGGTATACTCGTAATTATAGGTGCTCTCTACGGTTTTCGTCGCAGATAATAACCCTCTACCTTTCTTTCAATTGGCAAGGAATTCCGCATGTATGACAAATTCTCCAATTGTTCCATTGTGAAATCAGTATCCTTGTCCAAAGCCAAAAAACAATTAAAAAAACGACGTACAGGTCGATGAACGTGTTCTTTGCAAGTTTGTCAATCCCAACTAGAGTCAGAAAGGCGGCGAAAACAAAAAGGGCATTTAGCACTAATCGAGTGTAACTTTTGAATTTGAATTGAATGAAGCCTAAAACAATCCCGACCCCCCCGAGCAAAACAATTGAGAAGCCAGTCTGCCCAATGTCCCAACCGCCGAAGAAATAAAGAGTTGTTCCAGCTATGGAGACAAGTGTTCCTGAAAGCAAGCCTGTGCATGCAGCACAAAATGTATGGTTGTTCACGTGGATTACATGGGCGGAATATTTTCCGCAGTCTGGATGGTGCCCTTTCAGAGTGATGGTGATCTTGTGAAGATCAGGATCTTCTGTGTTAGTAATTGCTGGGTTTTCAGTTTTTGGGAAGTCAAAGGTTTGTGAGCATTTTTTTGGAAAGAAAACGGCGACAATTCCTGACATGCAGATTAGAGTGAAGATTGAGCCGATCAATGGTTTTCGCCAAAGAAGATTTTCTTGGATTGTTGGCGGATGCAGTGTGAGCATCAGTGTTGTGAATAATCCGAAGAGAGAAACGCTGACCGCAAACATTAGATTGAAAAATGGGTTTATGCGTTGAGGCATGAAACATCGCCCTAAAAAAGTGTTTTAAACTGTTTCACGATGCCTCTGCCAGCCATGTACCAGTTAATTCTTCTCTTCAATTCATTTCTGGAGAATATTCCTTCAAGCCTTCTTCTCCAAGAACCGTAAAAGCTTCTATAGCATTTGTAGAGTTCCTCTTGCACCTCTTTTCTTGACAATGTTTCCGTCGGCATGATCGCATGAACCATGTCGTAATGTGCCCAGTTAAAATCTTCAATCCATCCATTTCGTTTTGCTTCGTCGAAAATTTCGGTTCCAGGAAATGGTGTGAGGATGGCGAAAATGGCGAAGTCTGGGTCCAATTCGTTTACAAACTCTCTCAAATCCGCGATTGATTCCGCGGTTTCTTTTCTTTCACCTATAATTAACATCGCTTGGGCGAAAATGTCATTCTCCCTCAGCAGCCTTACAGCTTTTTGTGCATCTTCTGGAGTTATATCTTTCTTGAAACTCTCAAGGGTTGATTGCTTTGGACTCTCCACTCCAAGAAGAACCCAGCGGAGACCAGCCTGTCGCATCTTGGGCAAGAGACCTCTGTTTTTGACAACATCATCGCATCTCAATTGCATAAACCACATGAAATCCTCCGCTATTTCACGTTGAAGAAGTTCATCAGCTAGACTACTTGCCCGCTTGCCTAGGCTAGAATTGTCATCGGTAAGCCAAATGAACCTGCTTCCGTAATTTCTGTAGCAAAACTCCATTTCATCAGCAACACGTTTAGATGATTTCGTTCTGAACATTCCTTGCCAATGTCGCCATTGGGTACAAAATGTGCAGCGATGCGTACAACCTCTTGAACCCTCAATTAATGCATAGGGAGCTTTGCGACCAGCCATCGCTGCAAAATGGTATTTGTGAACAACGTCCTTGACGAAATGGTATCCAGGATAAGGTAACTCCTCTAAATTTTGAATCAATGGTCTATCAGGATTATGAATTATTTTTCCCTGATGTCTGAAGGAGATACCCTTTATACGCGAAAAAGACGATCTCTTATCTGCATTCTTAACGAGTTCCGTAAAGGTTTGCTCTCCTTCTCCTCGAACAATTACATCAATTTCAGGAAATGTTTCAAGGCTCTCTTGAGCTGTTGCTGTAAAATGTTGACCTCCCGTAACCGTGAGAATATCTGGGCTGACTTTTTTGGCAGTTTCAAGGGTTCTAACGATCAAATAAGTGTTACAAGTGGCTAATGCGCTAGAAGCAACAATGTTAGGATTGAAGGATTCTATTTTCCTTTCCAGTCCTTCCCAATCTACCTGCTGAGCGTTACAATCTAACACTTGAATTTCTACGTCTTTGACTTCTCTTTCAAGGTATGCCGCAAGCTGGATAATCCCGTATGGCGGTGGTAGATACTCTCCCATAACAAACCATATGTCCTTTGGAGGTTCTACGAAGAGAACTTTCATTCACTGCATTCTCCCAAAATAATGGTTATACTCGTCGTCTTTTTAAGAATACTGATTGCTGGAAGTTGAATTGACTACATTAATTTTTGCTCCACAATTCGAATGTATGGAAAATGTTAAAATAACTGAAAGAACCTTAAAATGGATTAATCAATCAAAGTATTGGAGAGAACAGACTTGGTTTACTGCACTAAATGCGGATTCAAAAACGAAGATGATGCCAAGGTTTGCGCCAAGTGTGGAGCGCCGTTGCAGATCTATCGTAGTGAAAGAAAATACCGTTCAGACGATGAGTGCTTTGGGTCTCATGAAAGGGACTGGGAACACGAGTGTTTTGGATTACCTCATGCAGGCTCGGTTGCAGGCTTAATTTTCGGTTTCATCATAGTCCTCATTGGCATAGCGATAATTCTGGAAAAATCAATCTGGAACTTGCTCTGGCCCTTCATAATAATAATATTCGGCTCGTTAATCATAATAGGTGCTCTCTACGGAAGACGACGCAGATACTAACGATCCGCTCATTTTTACTTTCAAATCTGCGAAATCCGCACTCTAATATGATCAGCAAATCATTTAAATGAAGAATCATTATCTTCAAGCTGACTAGGTGTGACGCATGGTTAGCAACAAAAAACGTTATTTCAGAAGTACAGGTTGGCTGAGCACTCTTTCTTTTGGGTTTTTCCTAATACTCTTTGGCATAATCTGGATTGTTACGCCAAACTTCTCCAGTAAGGTCATCGATTTCGCGGAAAATTTCCACCTTGAACATTTAACTGAACACATAGTCTTACTTGCTCCAAAAGAGAGTCACCCAGTTGTCTATACTGCAGCTATGCAGTTCTGCCTAGTTTTTGGTGTCTTTCAAATCGTTCTCTTGGTGTTGAGGTTCATATTTCATGACTCAGTAAATAGAAAAAGTGGAACTATTTCCAATATAGCCTTCTGGTTCAGCACAAGCTTCTTCCTAAACATGTTGGTAAACGAACCCACACGCTGGTTCGGTTTTCTCGCTGGACTCATAATCTCCATTGGACTAGCAATTATCGCAAACAGTCTTGTCAAACTATTCAAATAGAATTCTTAACCAAAAAAAGCATCTAGTCTCTTATTGATGATGTTTTAGATACAGTCGTTTACAAGGTGGATAAGCTATGCTCGGGCTTTCCCCGATGGACATGAACTTTTCCCCTTGTCAGTCTCGATAAAACTTGTTGAAAACAACAGGAGATAAACGTCAAGCTCTATTTCGTCTTATTTTTTTAAAGTCTCTCGTACATATCTCGCAATGGCTTTATCCGCCAATCCGCAGCTAATAGAAAGCATGCTATCAAACCAACAATAAGCGAAAGACACGCTGCTAGTAAGACTGAAATCAGCATTTCCAATATTGGCATTACTTACATCCAACAAGTACTTGGTGGTCCCCTAAAAATGTAGCTTGTTTCTTATGTTATTGATGGCTCATATGTCTGAAAAGACTAATTTAGACCCGCTTATTATACTATGGTTGGAGTTGATATGCGCAGCACAGTATATTCTGAGTGGGGTCCAGCGGGAACGTTAGTGAAAATCCTAGTCGGATTTGTTTCTTCACTTGTCTTATGCGTTTTGTTGATAGTAATCGCAGTTGGCGTTGCCATTCAAAATCCCTTTTTGATTGTTGTCTTAGCGTCTGTTTTAGCGCTCGTATTGATTCTGTTTTGGAATTATCGAGGTATTCAGATACAAGTGACCAACAAGGAACTTTCGATCAATTACGGCTTTTTCAATCACAAACACATTCCAATATCAAATATAGTCTCTTGTGAACACACCAAAACCCCTCTTTCCAAATATGGAGGAGCAGGCGTTAGATATTGCTTTACCGACCGCTCTTGGGCTTACACAACATCGTTCGGCGACGCGGTTAAAATAATCAGACGAAAAGGAAAACCCTTCGTTTTCTCTTCGAATAACCCTGAAAAACTCTGCAGTATCATTAATCGAATTAAAGAACATGCTCCAGACTGCCCATTTTAACGCACACAAAAAAGTTATATTAATACTCTGTTGAAAGGTTTAGGTTATTGCGAGGAAAGCAAGACATGGTTAAGTATGTTTTTGTCACGGGCGGCGTTTTAAGCTCGGTTGGTAAGGGTATTGTAACTTCTTCAATAGGTAAGATGCTTCAAGCAAGAGGGTTCAAGGTTACAGTTATAAAAATTGACCCTTATGTGAATATTGACGCTGGAACGATGAATCCCTACATGCATGGTGAGGTTTACGTAACTGACGACGGAGGCGAGACGGATTTAGACTTGGGAGGGTATGAACGTTTTCTTGATCTGAACCTGAAAAAAGAGAATAACATCACCACGGGCATGGTATACAAAGCAGTTATTGAAAAGGAAAGACGGGGCAGCTTTCTGGGAAGATGCGTCCAAATCGTGCCCCACGTAACTAATGAAATCAAAAACCGCATACGCACCGTTGCAAAACACTCCAAAGTTGATGTTGCATTAACAGAGGTCGGCGGAACCGTCGGAGACATCGAAGGCTTACCCTTTCTAGAAGCTATTAGGCAAATGCGTCTGGAAGAAAGCTACGAAAACACGTTATACGTGCATATTGCTTTGGTGCCAATACTGGACGTTACAAAGGAGATGAAAACAAAACCTCTCCAACACAGCGTTAACGAGTTGAGACGCATCGGTATCCAACCAGACGTCATAGTTGCCAGATGTTCGAAAATGATAAACTCTGAGGCTTTAGGAAAAATAGCTTTATTCGGTACAATACCTGAAAACGCTGTGTTCTGCTCCTACAATGTCGAAACAATCTATCAAGTTCCACTCATCTTAGACAAGCAAGGGATGGGCGAATTCATATGCAAAAGACTTGGATTCCCAGAGCGCAAACCCGACTATAAAGAGTGGAGGGATTTTGTGAACGCCATATCAAATCCTGAGCACGAGGTGAAAATTGGTCTAGTTGGCAAGTATGCTGGGTTGGCAGACAGTTATGTAAGCATGAATGAAGCATTGCGGATTGCAGGGGCAACATGTAGAGCAAAAGTCAAAATTAGGTATATAGAAGCCGAAAAGTTCGAACAAGATCCAAAGGAGATTGAAATTCTCAGAAATCTTGACGGCGTATTTGTACCTTATGGTTTTGGTCCAAGAGGCACTGAAGGGAAAATAATGGCAATCAAGTTTGCAAGAGAAAACAACATACCGTTTCTTGGGATATGCTATGGCTTCCAACTAGCCGTGATAGAGTTTGCACGTCATGTATGCGGCTTAGAGAATGCGAACAGCACAGAGATCAACCCGAATTCGCCTAATCCAGTTATTGACCTAATGCCTGAGCAGAGAGGAATAGAATACAAAGGTGCCACAATGCGGTTAGGTGCTCATAAAATAATAATAGAACCAAACACAATTGCGCACAAACTTTATGAACGCCAAGAAATCTACGAACGCCACCGCCACAGATTCGAAGTAAACCTAGACTATTCAGAGACTTTTAAGAAAAACGGCCTAGTATTTTCCGGCAAAAGTGCAGATGGAAGGAGAATGGAAATTTTGGAACTGCCGGATTGCTTCTTCTTTTTCGCCTCACAATTTCACGGAGAATTTAAAAGTCGCCCAGGAAAACCAGATCCAGAATATTACGGTTTTGTCAAAGCATGCATGGACAGGAAGCTGGGCAGAGCTAAACCTAAATTTTAACGACGTTTTCATCGCTTTTGGCGGTTTAGTTGACTCTAGATATATCATTCGGGTTTTCGGTAAGTGGCTACTCTAGTTTCAATGTTTATGTAAGCTCAAACTCCTCTGTTTTGGGGCAAAACATTTCAAGGTTTTATTCCCATTCGATTGTTGCAGGAGGTTTATGAGTTATATCATAAACAACCCGTGTTACCTCTGGAATCTCATTAGTCATTCTTGTTGAGATATTTTCCAGCACTGCGTAGGGGATTTTAGCAAAACTCGCAGTCATTGCTTCACGACTTTCTACAACCCTGACAGAAACAACGTAACCATAAGATCTAGCATCGCCTTTGACACCAGTGGCTTTAGTGTCAGTTAAAACAGCGAAATACTGCCACAAATTCTCTTCCAACCCACTCTTCTCAATTTCTTCTCTCACAATTCTATCCGCTTTCTTCGCGATTTCGACTTTCTCTTCAGTTAATTCACCGATGATCCTGACCGCCAGTCCTGGACCCGGGAATGGTTGTCTAGAAGCTATTTCCTTCGGCAACGAAAGCATCTCAGCAACCTTTCTAACTTCATCTTTGTACAAGTCGCGGAGCGGTTCAACAATTTTCTTAAACATGATTTGCATAGGTAAACCAGCGACATTGTGATGTGTTTTTATTTTGGCCGAGAATTTTCTAAAGCCAGATTCAATTCTGTCCGGATAAATGGTTCCTTGAATTAAGTATTCTGCGCCTGTTCTTTCTGCGATTTCTTCGAAAACCCGTATGAATTCCTCTCCTATGATTTTCCTCTTTCTTTCAGGGTCAACTACTCCTTTAAGTTTTGTCAGAAATCTCTCTCGTGCATCTACCATTATCAGGCTTATCTTAAACTTCTCAAAGACATTTCTCACAAATTCCGGTTCTTTCTCTCGCATAAATCCGTGGTCAACGAAAACTGCTGTAAGTCTGTTGTCTATTGCTTTGGCTGCAAGGGCTGTTGCCACGCTTGAATCTATGCCCCCGCTTAGGGCTATTATTGCTTTTCCGTCACCAACCTCTGCTTTTATTTCTTCTGTTGCTTTTTTCGCCACGTCCTCTATTTTCCAGTTAGGTTCGCATTTGCAGACTTCAAAGATAAAGTTGCGGAGCATTTGCATGCCCTTTTCGGTGTGAACAACCTCTGGATGCCACTGCAACCCGTATATTGGCTTCATCTTATGCTTAAAAGCGGCAACTGGACAATTTTCTGTATGGGCTAAAATCTCATATTCATCGGGAATGGAGAAGACAGTGTCGCCGTGGCTCATCCAAACCTTCTCTCTGTCATCTAACCCTTTCAAGACACTCACAGGCCTGTCAATAGTGACATAGGCTATTCCGTACTCCCTCTGTCTGGATGGCCCAATTTTTCCTCCAGCCACTTGGGCTATAAGTTGATGTCCATAACATAGACCTAAAACTGGCAGGTCTAAATCTAGAATGCTTGGGTCTGGTTTTGGTGTATTCGGCTCATAAACGCTGGCTGGTCCTCCTGAAAAAACTAGTCCTTTTACGTTGAATTTTTGGTTTAGAAGCTTGATTTTTTCTGGTTTTATGTCGTGGGGAACTATTTCGGAATAAACTCCGTACTCCCTGATTCGTCTTCCTATTAGGTGGCAGTACTGTCCGCCGAAGTCGAGCACAAGTATGGTATCATATTTCATTGCTGCATCTTCTCACACTGCGAAATAAATGCTGTCGTATCTACACTAATAAGTTAAGTTGTTATCGCTAGGTGTAAAGATATTTCTGCAATTCCCATGGGGTTATTTCACTTTTGTTACTTGGTGTATGTAGTTCATACTCCTTCCATTCCTGCTCTTTAAGCTCTATGTACTTCTCTGCGTTCTCTTTACCCAAGGCCTTTATGCATATTTCATCGCTTTTCCACTCTTCCAAAGCTTCCTTCAGTGATGTAGGCAAAACTCCAACGCCCAGCTCTCTGCGTTGAGCATCGTTGAGGTGATAAACGTTTGTTTCCACAGGCTCTCCTGGTTCAGTCTTCTTTCTGATGCCATCCAGCCCAGCCTCAAGTATCACAGCATACCCAAGATAAGGGTTACACAGCGGGTCTGGGCATCTGAATTCTATCCTCGCCTCTCCTTCTTTTCCACCGAAATATTCCGGCACTCTTATTAAGGCTGAACGGTTTCGTCTGCTCCATGCAATGTAAATTGGCGCCTCATAACCAGGCACCAGCCTCTTATAACTATTAACAGTAGGCGCTACAATAGCACAAAGTGCCCTAGCATGCTCCAAGAGGCCGCCAATGAAATATCGGCATTTCTGCGAGATGTGTGCGTAGCCTTTGTTGTCATAAAATATGTTTTTGTCGTTTTTTGGGTTGAAGAGACCGACATGGATGTGCATGCCATTCCCTGGCTTGTCAATCCATGGTTTTGGCATGAATGTTGCTATCCAGCCGTATTTTCTGTCCGCCACAGCCTTGGCTGCAAACTTATATCGCATGATGTTGTCAGATGTGGTTACAGGGTCTGAGTACTTGAATGTGATCTCGTTTTGGGCTGAGCCGGCCTCATGTTGTTCTCGTTCTACGATGAGTCCCATGGAAGATAAAGCGTTGGACAAGTCCATCCTGTAGGTTTCTGTTATGTCCCGACCCGGAGTTATGTCAAAATACCTCTCTTTGTCTATGAGGTGGTTTTCAACAGGGTAAACATCACCTTCTTCACTTTTTTGTACAAGATAAAATTCTAATTCAGCCGCAGCTGTTGGTTCGTACCCTTCTCGTAACGCCTTTTCTGTGGTTTTTTCACAAATATGTCTTGGGTCGCTTTCAAACCTTTTACCATTGGGGCGGTGTATGTTGCAAATGAAGCTTACAACACTTTTGTCGTAAAAGTAGTGTGGGCAAACTGCGAACGTGGATGCATCAGGTTTCATGACCATGTCGCTTTCTTCTATACTAACTCCACCCATTATAGAAGAGCCGTCAAAACCGACACCTTCTGCCAAAGCGTTTTCCGCTTCTTCTGTTGGAATTGTCCTACCTTTAAGGAACCCAAGCGTATCTGTGAAGTGTAGAAGGATATAATCGGCGTTGCTCATCAGCTTCAAATAGGTGTCAAAGTTTCGAATTACTCGAGACCCATCGAATGTCGTCGCATTCCCTCCTATGACAAGTTTACATAAAAAACAATTATCTCTGCAGATATAAAAGCTTAATTGGTGGTTTTCGAAGTAAATGTTAAATAGGTATATGTCTTAATTGGATAAGTGTGCAATATCGGTGAGCGTAATGAGTTTAGACAAGACAGATGTCAAAATCTTAAAAACGTTACTTAGTGACGCAAGGCTTTCATCACGGCAGATAGCTAAACAATGCGATGTTTCCATAGGCACAGTCCTTTCACGAGTGAAAAAGATGGAGAAGGAAGGGATAATACAGGGCTATTCGGCTCTGCTTGATCAAGAGAAACTTGGCTACGAATTGACAATTGTTAGCGAAATAACAGTTTCAAAAGGAAGGCTTTTAGAAATGGAAAACCAGATTGCAAGACTCCCAAACGTCTGCTGCGTATACGACGTAACAGGCCTAATAGACGCAATTATAGTCGCAAAATTCAAGAACCGAGAAGAACTAAGCAAATTCACCAAACGACTACTAGCCCTACCCTACGTAGAGAGAACAAACACTCACGTAGTGTTAACAACAATAAGAGAAGACTTCCGCATAATCTGACCAACAGCGTCACCATCTCCTCTCCCCTATTTAACAATTCGCAAAGAAAGATTAGCTAAACCTATTGCAACATACTAGCGCATGCTGAAAAATGCTTATTCAACAATTGAAGAAAGAAGGTTCTGTGGACCGGGCGGTTTCCACACCTAATTAGGTGCGAATACTTCTACATTACTTTATCACATTCTTCATTTCGACACTTTTTTCTTAGTACGAGCAGATCCCGCTCAAATTTTGCGCTATTTCATCTTCAATATGAAATGGGCTTTTAACATTTAAATCATTTTACATTTAATATGATAATGTAAAAAAATAGATTTCGGAAAAGAATGTAAAACGAAATTATACATAACAAACTACGTGTTTGTCTAAAAAATCTTTTTTTTCAAAAGAATTGAAAAATTAGCAGTTTAAAGTTTGCCAAAATACTTTAATCTTCCGCCCTCTTTTTGTTTCTCCGCCTATTTTCGCCTATAGCGTCGCCTATTTCCCTATCATAGGACTCTATATTAGAGTCTATTTTCCCGGGATAGGCCTCTATTAAGCCTCTATCTCCGCCTATAGCGTCGCCTATGTAGGGCCTATTTCTCCTATATGGGGCCTACGATAGAGTAACCTCACATTCTCAAAGGAGCTGAGTGAAAACACACAATCTCTCGCTCCCTAATCTTTGTCAGACCTTAATCTCGCATGGAAGTTATGACAGGAACATACTCTTACATGACGATCCGAGAGGGGGAGACCCCGGCACGGGTACACCTAACGCGCTCTTTGTGTGCATTGTTTCCTCTTTAAGCTAAATGGTTACAGATTTTAAACGACAGAATGGCCAAGCATAACAAGCTCTGGACCCGCTGACGAGAGTTCGAATCTCTCCCGGGCTACCATTACATGTGTAAGAGAATACTCTCCCCATTTTTTACTCTTGTAATAGTTGAGTTGAAAGTGACCTTGCGGTAAGATTGACGTGAACAAACGATTTCGCAGAGGCTTGGCGGACCTCACACACCCTGTAGCTGCTATAGGGTGCAGAAGCCTGTTTTGGCGTATATAGGCGTCCAGGACTAATTTCCAGTTTTTTCACTATTCGCGTTAAAATTACCGAGAAATCATTTATTTACCGCCGACGGTGAACGGTAAATGGGAATTACCATGAATCATACAATAGACATGGAGTCGAGTCTTCAGAAGGTCAGGCGGGCTGTCATTCTGTTCGTCTCTGACTACTACCGAAGAAGCGTTAACACGAGGGTGCCCAGCCTCAGGGAGATCTGCAGGGACGAGAAGGTGGTGAAGGCGTGTGGAGGCGCATGCTACCCAAAGAAGCTCGAACACGTCTTTCCACCCGAACTGGACGGCTCCGGCCCCCTCATGAAGAGGATATGTAGGGCTTCTCACGTTCCAGCTCCAACCGCTAGGATTAGGAAGGCTAGGAAGGCTACGGCGGCGAAGGTAAAGAAGGCGAAGAAAGGGGGCAAGAAAAAGCCGGCGAAACGTGATGTAGAACCGGCTGTGACAGAGGTTCAGGAGACGGCACGGCAACCAGGAAGCCTAGAGGATCTTCAGCGAAGTATTGAAATGGAGGAGGAGCAGCGGTCCTACAGAATGGAAAGGGCTGAAGAAAAAGCGGAGGAGATCAAGCTTCTGGCCTTGGATTCACGCGAGGAGATAAGTGGTCCAATTCTAAATGCCATTGAAAACACCGTGCTACCAGTTCTGTTTGAAAAAAAATATGGCATCGAAGCTACTGTACCTGAAATCCTTGAGATGCTGGAACAGTACAAGAAAGTGGATGATGAAGGATGGTGCGTGGAGTTTGCAATGGAATGGGGTATTCTCTCAGAAGAGGAACGAGAAGCATTCAGGGAATTATACAATAAGGCTTATTCTGAGGAAGGTGTAAGCGCGACCCGTTACTTGGTAGCTCTTAAAGGTGCGATGGAGAATCTGAAAGGAAAAAAAGACCAGTTGTTAAGGGAAATTGGGGGATTGAACCAAAAAAAGAAAGACCTCAATTGGGATTATTCACTGTTAAAAACCCGACATAGCGAATTAGACAAGGATCATGAGAAAAGGAAAAAACACCTTGATGACGAATACTATGAAAAAGCGAGAAACTACGCAACTCAATTTTCAACGGTTAAGAAACAATTTGAAGATGAGATAGCAAAACTGATAAAGGAACGTGACAGGCTCAACGCCAAATGCGACGAACTTGAAAAGACAGCATCCAAGATTGTTAATAGCGCTCTGCAACAGGATGATAAAATCAAAGCTCAGATTGCAGAAGGGCGTGCTGAACTTAAAGAGTTGGCAAGAGAAAATGAGGAAATAAAAGCACAACTCGCAGAAAGGAATCAACAGCTCACATGACATCGCAATGCATGCATGTATGTATGCAAACGAGAATTAGGGTATCTGTCCAAGAATTGTCTTCTCCTTTCTAAATCTCCCTTCAAACCATTTTTTGCTAACCCATTTATGAGGTTCGCAAGCATTGACATTCGTAGGGACATCGGTTCTATGTTCAGGGTTACAGAACGGGCAATTATTGTGTTCCGTGATCTTCAATTCGCCTCGATGCAACGCCTCTTTAATCCAACCTATTTCAATCACTACCTTTTATTTGCTCATCGCTTCTTTCCAGTGATTGAGAGCTTCTCTTATCATCGGCTCGACATGGTCTAGGAGCGCCCATAATCTCTTGAACTTATCAGATTTGTTTGGATTACTCTGCTCTCTTTCTTGAACTATTAAACCCACATCTTGGCAGACAATCTTCTTAGGCATTTTCTTCTCGAACTCATATATGATCTCGGCAATTTGCCCCTTGAGTCTTTCCTCTGCTAACTCTTCATTAAGGTAACGATGAATTACATATCTTACTTTAGATTTCAATTCTCCCATGCTACTATATGATAGATGCGAGTCCACTTAACTATTCGCGCGCGCTAATCGTCGGATGAATAAGAGCAAAGTTTCATAGAAATTGCGTGTAATAAGAAGAACGCTTCCTAAACCAGTCTAATGTTGGAGTTTGATAATTAGATAAGTCAATTTCTCTTTTTCCTATTTCTTTTCCGCATTGAAATAACTTATGAGGCATAACCCTCCCTTGCAAATTGTTAATTGGAACGAGGGCAACTAATCTGTTCAGAAGCTTTCCTTTGTGTAACTCGCCATCTTCTAAAACTATGTTTTTTGTAGAAATATTAACGAGATAAATTTGCATAAAAAGAACTTCATTCTCAAAAGCGAATAACTCACCTTTGTCTTTAAAAATATCACCAGTTTTGTTATCAATAATCTTCACTATATTATTGGTTAATAATTTCGAAGAACATAGCAAATTGATTTTTTTACCGTTTTTGATTAATATGAGTTCTTCTCTCGCTTCTCTCCGAACCGCCTTGCTTGGATGCCTCCATTCTTTTTTGCAGGACGTAGCTCCAGCGATTAAAGCCCATTTTCCGCTATACCGTGTTTTTCCCTTTCTCTTCACCAAGGTCACGCACGGCTGTGGTGTTTTAAAGACAAAAGCTGCTGAAGCGATAGCCCATTTGGAACCAGTATCAGTGTTTATTCTTGCAATATTTCCGTTAATTTGAGCCTTAGTTTTTTTTATGGCGTCTGTTGCTATAGAATTAGACATTTCAAATAGCCATTAAATTAATTGACATCTAAACATATATGCAATTTGCTTTGTATCAAATTATGTGTTGTGAATTGCGTTTTGTATTGCCGTACCTCTGTTCAAAAAGGAGGAATAATCCCATATTGCTGGCACAATCCTCTTCAAAACCTAAACACATTACGTAATGTTTTGCTGCGTTTAATTTGAATAAAACGCAAAGCACGCCTCTGCAAAGCAGATTATACACATGCGCTTCCTTTTTATGTAGGATAGCCAGTTTAAATATGTGCACGGTCATGACGTTTGATTGGAACAAAATACAAACTGATTGGCTATTTAATCTGCCGGCTCCATACACTAAGGAAGAAATAGTAAAGGCTTTCAACAAAGTTGAGAGAAGATTTGGTTCAGAATAGCGCGCGCTAAGGAATTGTTGCATGGTTCCTATTACTGTCCAGAATGTGGGATGAAAAATAAGCCTAATTCTCCTGTACTAGCGCGCGCTTTTTTCGACAGCATCAATTGGCAGCCTATGCAGGTCCTTGAGGTTTTCAGGCTTAAGTTTAAGCCAAAAATCGTTCCCACAGGCAATGAGCGGACGAGCCATGTCACAGAGCAAACCGTCCAAATTCACGTCTGCATTAAACTTGTCCACAACTTCCTTAGCTTCCTCAGCCCTTTCATACTCTTCGTTACATGTTGTGTAGAAACCTATGCCAACCGTTGCGGAACTTAAAAGGTCAACGCTTGACTTGCATGTAGGATCTCTTTCGTAAAGCTTCATTACGTCACTAAGCGGAATATCCGGGCGGGTTTCAAAAACCGTTAGGCCCTTAGGGCTCGCACTACCCGAAACACTCCGCCTAATAATTGCCTCATGAATCTTGCGAAAAACACTTGACATTACAATCCCCCTAGAAACCGCTTGCCCTTCTCAGTAATCCGATAAGGCGCAGTATGCTTAGTTGACGTCTTTTCAACATGCCCATGCTGTTTCAGATAATTGAGAATGCGTGAAAGTCGCAGAATTCGTTGACTTTTTCGCTAGATCCGTCGTATTCGAACACATCGTAGGAGGCAGGAGATCCACATACATCACACAAGCCATCATCGTTAAATATCCAACCTCCAGTGACTGCCACTCGCGCAACTAGCAAAAGCCGTAGCCGTCAGAAAGAAACAGACACCAACACTGTTTGCAAACGACCATTTCTGTCGAACCATTGTAATGGCCCCTAAACTTTTCGTTCCTTTATCGTCAGATTATTCACATCCTAAGCTCACTGCGCCAGCATTAATATGAATCTATAGCGGTGATCGTCTTAGTGTGCACCTTTGCGTTTTTTGAGGAAGATAATGGCGATGATCGCACCCACTGTTAAGACTATCCCGACAACAACGAGGGGGACCATCCAGTCCTCAGGAAGTGCCTTCACAGCAAACTGAGCTGTAAAACCATCTACCTCTACCGTGTAGTTGTCTGGGCTGTTTCTGCTGACGATGAAAGTCACGTTTTGGCTGGCTCCAGCAGCAAGGGTTATATTCATGGCGGTTTCTATTGTTCCGTTAATCTTTAGAACTAGTTGGTAGGTTCCTTCAGCGCTTCCGTTGTTGCTTACCAAGACAGAAATTGTTACGTTCTCTCCTATCTGAACCTCAGTTGGCGAAATTGTTAGGTTACTTGTAGTGAACTGGGGGGCTAACACTATTGCAGTTGTGGCTTCGGCTTCATAGGAGATGCTTTCTACATTGCCCACGTTGTCTCGGGCGCAACTGAAGAAGCGGTATGTGTGTCCAAATGATCCATTGAAGACTATTGAGGTTTTCGTGGTGTGTTCCAGAAGGGGTACATAATTCGTTCCGTTTTCAGATACGTAGATTGTGTAGTCGCGGATTCCAGAGCCGTCGGTGTCGTTTCCTTCCCACTCTAGGGTGAAGGAAGGGGACGTATGCGTCGCGGGTAGAGGCTTTATCCAGCTTGTTGGAATTGCAGAATCTATGGTGTTGACGAAAGGTCCTTCTTTGGGAGCTGGATTGTAGGGGCCTACTCCGTCGAAGTTGACGAAGGCTTGATTTTCTATGTGGGTTCCTGTTGGCAGATCTGTTTTAGGGTTAACAGAGAAGCAGACCCACCCTACTTCAAATCCACTTTCCGTGATCGGAGGCAAGAATCCAGCCATCGGATCTTCTGGCGTCTCCATGGTAGTTGGATCGAGGGATCGGAACGTCCAGCTTATTTCCCCAGTCTTGAGATCGAAGGTTCCCTCAACGTTCACAATCAAGTTCATTTGTGGACGCGTATCCACGTAAACATTGAAGTATTGGCAGGGTTCAAGTTCAACAGTCCAGTTAAGGAAGCCTATTTCCTCGAATCTGAAGGTGCTCCAGTCAAAATCGATATCTAGCTGGTCCTTGACGAAAACGTCACACGCTGGCGCGGTAGCGTTTTCCTTGTTCCAGAAGTCAACCTTGTAGTAAAAGTTTTGATCTGACGGGACGAATCGCTTAAGCTCCTCATACTGTGTGTCGGGTAGGTCGAAACCAGTTGGGCCGTACTTGTCTTCGGGAGTGGTCGACATCACAGCTCTAATACGTTTGAACTCAAGCCAGCGAAGAGGTACAACCCAAAGACCAAGCCAATTTGAGGGAGCCAGAATCCACCCAGCCCAACGATATTCAGGCCAAAGTCTATGAGACAACCCCTCATAAGCAGAAGCTGGGGTTGTTATTGCCCACCATCTCAGGTTCAGTTCTACGCTCCTGTATGCTTCACCTACAAACTTTATACAGTTCTTTGTATCATCAGGAAAAGGTACCACCCAGTACTTCCCTGTTTCCCCCACACGATTTTTTGCGTGTTCGGCTATCTGTTTTCCTTTCTCTATGGTCCAGCCATCCGACACTCCCGCGCCCAAATATAATCCCTCACCACCCTCACCTTCATGCCACTTGTCCCTAATGTCAAATGGCCCTTGAACTTCATAGGAGCCACCTTGTTTTAGCACCAAATCTACAACTTTCCAGTCATCCACAACAAGTCCAACATGACCAGGCCCAAGCCCACCTTTAGATAACCGAAATGCTATGCTACCAACAGGGGGCTTTTCATTTGGTGGAAACCATTGACTACCTTGTAAAGGCGGGGAAGATACAAGTCCTAGTTTTACTTCTTCATCGGTAACTTCCTGACTCGTCACGTGAAGTGTGAACTCTGAGATGGTGCCTGCTGGAAGCTTACTTATCCATATACAGAACGTTAAATTGTCTTTTTTCATACTTTCTGAGAACTCTGCTGTAGGCAAGTCGATTTTAACTTGCCATGAGGGTGGCGTCTCTAACCAGAGTAAGAGGTCATGTGCATCAACACTGCCTCGATTTCCACAACGAATTACATATGTCTGTTCTCTGCCAAGTCTTATCTTCTCCCTTCCTACAATCTCAGCCCAAACCTCTGGTTTTCCAGTTTCTTCTATTGTAAATACACCTGGCGCAGTGGCGCTTTGACCATCCGGATTGGTCACAACAAGATTCCATTCGCCAGCCTCTTTGTCTGTTAAGTCAAGCAGAGCTGTGAGAGTGGTTCCGTCGGAGCTGCCATAAACGTAATGAGCAACGATATCCTCTTGACCTGAGCGAACAACCGACACCGTAGCGTTTGGATCGAGCCATCCTCCTCTTATTTCCACAGTCACAAAACCGGTGTTTCCTCCTCTGTCCGTTGATATGCTGGTAATCGTGGGCAAATAGTTGGGTGGTGGTTCAACACTGAATGTTGTATCTGCCCTAATAAACACATCTCGCGTTTGGTCTTCGCTCCATCGATATCCGTCATAGAGCATCGCGGAATCCATAAACTCCACAATATATGTGCCAGGCGCGGGATTGGGTATCTCGATAGAAGTTTGCGTCCCCTGCCGACTTACCCAATGGTCAGAACTCCCATATTCCTCATAGTAGATGTCAAAGTGACTCCACAAACCCATCGCTTCAGCTTCAAAACACAATGAATCTTGGTCAGGTGGCACCTCAACTTGGTACCAGATAGAGCCATAGCTGGTGTAGATTGTGCCAACTACCCACTCTCCCAGAGGCAACTCGGGCAGCGAAGTCCACACATTAAGTATTCCACTCCCCGCTTGATGCGCAGTTACTTTGACAGTATAGACTCCTGGGTCAGGATTTACGATGTGCAAAATGAGATCATGAGAACCACTGGTACTGGCAACTTCTATTCCTTCATGCATAAGCGACAATTCGCCCGACCAGCTGTCGCCATAACTCACAAGCGTGGTTTTCTGAAGCGTGACAAAAAGGTTACTAATCTCTGGAATCCCTATGTCAAATGTGAAAGTAGCGCCTTCATCCATTTGTAAATCTGGCAATGAATAGAGAGTTCCCTCTTGTAACTCATTCACTTCAACAGCAGCCTGAATAATCCTCTCCTGATTGTCTGGCCATATTACCGCTACGTCATAGATACCTAACGAGGCATTGCTAAGATCGAAATGAGCAAATACCATTTTGGAGGATGAAAAAACAACGGTGTCAGCCGAGATGTTCACAGCATTTCCACCTCGCAATTCAACCCGCATTCCATCAGTAAAGCCTACACCTGAAATATGAACTGTCGCTCTTGTAGAGTTAGTCAGAATTCTGGGGTAAACATTGGAAACATAACGTTCGACAATCAATGCTGTGATCGTATAATTCAGGAGACCTTCAACATCTTTTCCATAGACACCGAAATAATAAGTTCCATTTTCAGTCGGAGAAATCAGCAGCTCATAGTTTCCGAAAACATTCCTTCTATTTGCAAGGTAATCACAATCAGATTGTGTAGGAGCCTGACCATACCTACCATACAATTCTAAAATCCCAGTAGAAGATGTTGATTCCAGAGTTACAAGTAGATTCTTATCTGCCTCAACACTGACATAAAACGAATGCCATTCACCCATGGAAATGTTACCAACGTATGGATTGCTTGGGGTTAATTCCTCAAAAACGATTTCACTCAAATGCAGTGTGTAGTTTCCTGTGTAGTCGCCATAATGATCATGAACCAGAATGGTGTAGTTTCCATCCTCAGCTAAAGTGCTGGTGAGTTCAGCAACGCCCCAACCCCAATCGCGTCCTAGCTCGGTTCCATCAGGTGCATAGAGCCTAACCTCAGGGTACAAGTAACCTGAAGTTTGACTTGCCCTCACAAGAACGCTATCGCCAGCAGTGGCTGAAAAACTGTAGGTATCAACGTCGCCTGCAGGGTCGATGGAACCAGAAACAGTCTCACCAAACTTGACAGACATAGCATTCCCCGGATTGTTAAGCCTTTGAAAGAAAACACTGTAGTTCCCAGTGTTGTCGCCCCAGTAATCAAATGCAGAAACCGTGTATTCTCCAGTCTCGGCTAAAGTGCAGTTGACTTCAGCAACATCTGAACCATAGTCCGTCTTGAGTTCAGTTCCGTGGGGCGAGTAAAGGGTTAACGCAGGCCATAGACTGCTTGAAATTCGACTCATCCTGACGAGAATGGTGTCATTTGTAATAGCTGAGAAGACGTAGGCATCGACCTCGCCAGCTGTACCAATAGAACCAGAGGCTGTCTCACCAAAATTAACGGTGATGGAAGCTTTCAGTACTTGGGGTAAAATGGCTACAAAGATTAACAACATCATGATTCCAGATCTCGTTTTCTTAAGCATGACCTTCTCCTCACCAAATATAGTTGCGTGGTCGTTATTAATAAATTTCGAAAATATCTTCACAAAGTTAAGTCTTCCTAACACAGTTATTCAGAAAAAATAGCGCGCGCTAAAACTGAACTGGAAGCGGGAATGTGAAGAAGAAGATCAGAGGGTCAGGTTTTGAAAGCGCCAAGAAATGAGACATGCATGCTGTCTACAGCGAGGCAGCATACTTCAAGTATTGGTCGAACGCGTCTTTTGACCCCGTTCCTCTTAAAGACATCTCGAACAGGTTCTGTATTTCTTTCGATGGTATGATGATTATACCCTCTGTCAAGGCCTTTGTTATGACTCCTTGCTCCAAGTCCCCCAGCTTGAGACTTGTAAACATCACTGGGTAAGTGCTTTCTTTGACAGCGTTTGCGACCTTTGTTGCCCTGTCTTTTAGTGCTTTCAGTTTCCTCCAATCGAAGATACCAGTTGTGCACTCCCCCACAATCCATGACTCACTTTCCGGACAGAAAGCCAAGAGATCAGGTTTCGGTCCTTTATAGCCTGTCCATTCGGTCAGAAATCCCAACGTGTGAAGCAATACAGCAACACCATACTCAAAGTCATGTGGGTTGCCACTTTCACCCTGCAACAACTCTTTCAAAAACCTTGAATCCATGTCAAAGGCTTCATGTGCAACCAACCGAGGGTTTAATGACATACGACGATTAATAACAGAACGTTCGTCGGCAACGCCATCTTTATTCCTTCCTTCTACGAACAAATACAATTGAACTAAAGCGGCATCTTTTATCGTAATGCGTTTATGGGCAGTGTTGTACCTACCAGCTGACTCAATTGAGCCCTCATCGAACCATACTTGGCTCCTTTTGGTTTCTTTCCCTTTATGTATGAGATTTAAGCACAATGTGCTTACATCCAACACTTCGTGGAACTTTACATTGACATCCAAAACGTTACCATTCAGATTGCATTCACCGAAGGCAACGTAATTGGGCATAAGTATGTAACATGAAGATTCATCAGCGTAGTTTGGTTGAAATCCCCATTCAAGTCGCCCAACGACTTCATTAACTGCCTCGAAAATGTCCTCGTAAGCTGGATTGTGGCATTTTAATCTTGGTGTGATCTCTTCGCTGTAATAGCTTCCTAGTTTGAATTGTGTTCTATGATGAAAAGCGTATGTTGGCCAATCAACACCCAGGCGTTCTTTGCACAACTGACTGTTTCCGATGTAATTTCTATTAAGCTGCAGATTGAGCTTGCCACCTTCCTCCAAGAACCTAATTTTTAATCCACCAATCTCAATTCTCTCACTTGATAAATTCTTGATTAATTGATTAAATCTGTTTGCTTTGATAGTCTGGGAAATTATCACAAAATTGCCTGTGTCAACCAATCTCCTTGTGGTCTTAGCCTTCTTGCTGTAATTTAATAGGATTCTAGTTCGAACATTGTACCAACAATCGTCTTTCCGTGCAACTGATGCCTTGACATCGATGCTGTCATAAAGGTGTCTGTACTTTTCAAATACCTTAATTGCCGGCGATAAACTCTCATTCAAGGCGTAGAGACCCTTCACAAGACTAATCAATCTGCCTATTTAATCATTCACTCCCCTGCATGCATGCCATTACGTAAATAATGGGTAAAAAATCATGAATTACAGCTCAACCATCACAAGCTACAGAAACGGTATATCCTCTCCGTCATATACTGTGAGGGTGTGATAGTCGTTTGTCGCATTCATGCGTTGAAAAGCCTATGAAAAGGACTTGATAGAAAGAACCAAATGGGAGAGCAAAAGATGAAAAGCCAACATTACAAAATAGTTTATGAAATCTTACCTAATCTTGCCAAGAGATTGGAAAAAGAAGGAGTGATTTCCGCCTGGAACCGAAAGCAGTTCAAGATTTTTCTGGCAAGAGATTCGGAACCGATTATAATTAGACCAGACTTGGTTCTTCATCTACCCGACCAAAGGAGAGTTTTGGCTGAGGTAATAAACCCCAAAAAGAAGCCTAAGAGATTTGTAGGGGAGTTAGTCTACCCTCATATTCTGGGGCATTTCAGAAGAATTGAAGCTGTCATATTCTTTGTTTTGTCTCATGGCATAAAGGTTCAGAAAATGGAAAGAAGTATGACTCAGGAAATGGCACTGTCCAGATTCTTTAAGAAAACAATACCCGATATTGCGATTCACTCAGATTTCAGCCAGCCCGAGGAGTTATATCGTATCCTAAAACATTCCTTAACTGACTATCAACGGATGGGGAAGTTTTACTGATTTTACAGTGAGCATGTATTATGTAGGCGGTGGAGGGGGTGTTTTACGCACTTTCAGTTTCTTGTAGAATAATGTTTGAACATACATTCCGATTTCCATTCCACTCATTACACCGATGCATGCATGCACTATCTAGACTGGCTTTGATTTGGCCCATATTTTGTCAAACATCTTTTCGGATTCTCGTTTACTTTGAGACGATATCAATTTCATCATGGACAATTTCTTTCCTATGTCTTTTAGTGATGGGCCAATGCTCCAGCCTTGAGTTTGAGTTAAAATGAATCTATCGTGGATCAACGTTGGTTCGCATTTTCTTATTTCAAATTGTGGTCTCTCTGTTCTGAACCTTTGACATGCTCTCTTGAATCGCCTCTCCTTTTCTTTGCCGCCCGTGTATGCTGTTAGAAGTTTAATTGGTATCCGTTTAGGAATACTTAATAAAAATTCCAAAGTTATCTCATCCACATAAGGATCGATTATCTTTGCGTACCCATGAGTGCCTCTCAAAATTTCTTTCAATTTTAATGAACTTGTAAACGGTTCGCCCGGGGGAATTATCACTTCTTTTGTGATCGCCTGAGTTGGAATGTCTTTGTTGTGGATAAGTGGTTTATTGGCAATGCCTCTAAGTGCCGTGATAGTCCTTCTTATGCGAGTATCGACTTTCACAAAGTCTTGGGCTCTGTCCAACTTCGCAACTAGCTTAGAACTATTGGATTCGTTGAGATTCTTTCTCTTCAAGGATATAGAAGAAAGAAAAGCTTTGACACCTTGTATCAGCGAATTATGTCGATTCTCTATGTTTCTCTCTTGGATCAAAAGTTGCTCCTTTTGTTTTTGGTCGAGAATGGCTTTAGCGAGTTTTCGTCCAAGTCTGCCTGCTGTCGCAGATTCAAATAAATCTGTTGCGAATGCCGCTGCTCCTTCGCTTATGATGGCCTTACCTATATCTGTTCCCACATCTACCCGCTGTCTTTTCAACTGAAAGACTTGGTCAAGTAGTGCTTGCTCTTGTTGGATGTACTGTTCAAGACGATTTTTGATCTCGTGAGACATGCTTATCTACGCCTTTAGGTTAGATTGGATGCCCTCTTAATCATCCTTTAATACTATTGTCTTTCGAGTTTTTAATCTTGAACCATCTGTTAGTTTAGTCTGACAACATTAGCCTTAATACCAAGACCTCAGATAGAATATCAGTGATGCCCATGAAAAAAGAAGAGTCGTGCCGGATAGAGTTCAAAAAGCATGGCTTGGAAATTGCTGGACCCTGTGCCCAAGGTTTCTCTGAATCATCTGAGGCCATGTTTAGAGTAAGTAAAGCAATTGAAAGAGAGATCAGTGCTTATATGTGCGTTGACCCAAAAACGGGAGCTGTAGAAAAGGTAGTGCTAGGCAAAGTCGGAACTTCCAATTCGACTTCTCTTCCTTACGGCAGGATTTGCCCAAGGGATCAAAGACAGGTTTCCGTACATACCCATCCAACGTCAGGCATACCCAAATTCTCTGAGACTGACGCAATTACGATAACTTCCAGAATGAACGAAAATGTTGACGACGGAAGCTGTGTTATAGGCGAGGATGCGACACAGTGTTTCGTAAAGGCGTTAGTCCCCCGACAAAAAAATCGGCTGAATGAAGAAGTCGTCTAGCGAATACGAGCGCGGGCGTATTTACACGAGCATCAGTGGCAATTCATAAATAAGCTTCCGTAATATCGAGTATTATGGCAGATGTTAAGTTCTTCCTAGATACTAACGCTCTTATCCGCCTAGCTGGCTTAAAAAGTCCGGACTTGCAAGATTTCAAAACCCGAATAGACTTGCTGCAAAAAGAAGTCGAAAATCTGCAAGAAGATATTAAGGGGCTATACCTAGTAACCAGTCATTTCCCGATGACGGTGAAACGAACGCTTTTCAACAAGAAAACCAAAAAGATGGAAGAATGGGACGAAACCATCAATACTCCAGAAGAACTCGAAGAAGCCAACAAAAGGTTTCTTGAGAAAGTTAGAAAACTACGGGAAGATGAACCCAAATGACCTATTTTCCCTCTTCCCAATTTTTTTAAACAATTGATTAAACCCTAACGAAGTTCTTCCGCAAGTCGCAAAATCTCTATTTGCATATCTTAACTCTTATTCTTTCTTCAAGATGAAAATTAAAATTCAACGATATAATCAAAATATTTGTCGTAGGGATTTTCTAGCTTCATCATTTGTCCTATAGTTAGATTTTCAAAATGTCTTCTAAATGGTCTCATTGAGTTTCCATGAGCTGAGATTACAACATTAACTCTTTCATTTTTCATGAGAATCGTTAAATCTTTTATAAAAGACAAAACTCTTTCTTCAACCATTTTTATTGATTCCCCTTCTGGAGGTGGGACGTCGTAGGACCTATGCCAAATGTCGAACTGTCCTTTACCGTATTTTCTAATTACAGTTTTGTGAAACTTCGTCTCAAGATTTCCATAAGACCTTTCTATCATCCTATTGTCGCCAATAATTTTCTTGCATTCTGGATGATATTTTAGAACTATTTTTAAACTATCCGATGAACGAGAGAGACTTGTTTTAAATGCTATTTGAAACGTCTTTTTTCTTAATTTCTCAGCTACTACATTGGCTTGTTTAATCCCTTTAGGCGTCAATCTTGAATTTACCAATCCAGTAAACCTTTTGCTTCTATTATAGTAGGTTTCACCATGTCTGAAGATGTAAATATGGAGCTTCATAATATATCCACTCTTGGCTTTGACCCTTTTCTACTCGCTTGTTTTTCCACCCTAACTCCGACTCGCTTGATTTTATAACTCATGGATGAAACTGAAGGAACAGAATAATGGCTCCAACACTACCTAAAAGACTGAACAATGTAATCCATAATATCAGCATTTACTTTCCTTATTGCATAAGAGAAAGTTTATAATCTTTCTCGTGTGTGATTTGCCACCTTTAGGGGATATGCTCGTTCAAGGCACCCTTTGTCGTAAATTCTCTGTCCGAAAGAGGAATCGTGAAAAAGAAGCCGAAACCAAGAGAAAAACTAGAAATAATCCGATAGACTACTCCTTCTCTACCTTGCCTCTTCCCGAATTTTTTTAAGCAGTTGTTTAAACCTTAGCGAAGCCTCTAAGACTGTGACCCATCGAAGGTTTTTGCGTAAGTCATAAAAACTGAAGCGAACTAATTCAGTTTCATGAATAACTCGAAACACAAATGGATGTTATGGTGATAAGAGTCATGTCAATTATACCAGCTTTTAAGTTGGGTTTATGGAATGCTTGGCTTTTTATGGGTCCCTCTCTATTACTTATGCTTCTCTCTCTTCGCTTGTTTAAAGAAAAACGTGCACCTAGTCCAAAAAGTGTGCGTCTGTCTAAGACTAAGATGTCATTTTGCCTTTTTTCCAAGTTTATCTATTTTCCAGCCGTTATATACTCTGTTTTTCTACCGCTAGAATATGGCACGATGTGGTTCTATGTTGGTATTCCAATTACTCTAGTTGGATTAGTTGGAAGCATTTTAGTTGTGGTGAATTGGGTTAATACCCCCGTTGGGGAAGTAGTATCCAGAGGACTATATCGTTATTCGAGACATCCTATGTATATAACTGAAGTGTTGCTCCTTTTGGGTGTGGGCATAGCTTCAGCTTCATGGGTTTTTTTGGTATTTCCCATAATAGTTGGAGTTGGAGCCGCATATTTCATAAAGATGGAAGAAGCCTTTTGCCTTGGACATTACGGTAAAGCCTATCGAGAATATATGAATAGGACTCCAAGATGGATAGGAATACCGAAACAAAGAAATGATTAGTATGCACTTAGGTCCCACTCGCTTGTTGTAGCCAGTAAAGCTTCTAAAAACCCGACACCCTTGCTTCCTTTTTCACGTTTTTAGGGAAGTTACGAATTTAGCGCGCGCGACGCTTACACCTTCCTTCTATATACTAGGAATGTTGCGAGAGTTGTCAGTCTTTAGTCTTCATATTGTTCCTAGAAGGGTGCAAATACTCCCGTGAACACAAGCCAAGCCAAAATCGTCTTTGCCACAAAGCTGAGAATAATGTAGAATCGTTCACCATAAAGATAGTCTTTCCAGCGACCAACGCCTTTGTATTGCAGAACCATGTTGATGGCGAATACATTGAACAGAATGAAGTAGACGAATAATATGAAGTAGACGAATGTCGGAGGACCGGTGCTTGAGGAACTTACGGCTGAAGTAAAATACGCAAAAAGCACTATCCACGGAGTCCCGCCAGAAATACATCCCAAGATGAATGGCGAACAATTAGTCTTCTCAGTTCTCTGATTAACCAGTTCCATCAAATACCCAAACATTATCATCATTGCATTGAGGACAAAAATCATAGCCAAAGACCAAAACTCCCAGACTCCTACAAATGATGCAATCAACACTATCATTATTGAGCTTGAGAAAGCATACTCATACCACCGATATGGGTTCATGCCTTTTTTCAGATTCTCGTTATAGTTCTTGTTTCTCAGATGTGCAATAGAAAAATGTGCAATGGCAGAAATCAAAGGGAAAGAAGCGAGAATCGCTCCCAAATAGCTGACTGTGAATGAAATTTCGAGTCTGGGAGTGGGAGGAATTCCGCTAAAATCAAGATAGAAAGTGTATATGTCTCTACTCCAATCTAACAAGAGACCAGCCGCTAACATCACTATTCCTTGCACTAGATGTAGAACACCCGCAGCCGTATTGAAACGCTTCAAATACTTGAACGAAATAGGCGAACTAGCTATAATTTCCTGTCTTTCTTTATAGTTCATAAACTATCTTAACGCCAATAATGTTTTTATATCTTACTAGATTGGGAGTAGATGAGGGTCGGCTTGTCCAATTCACTCGCCCCTCGCCTCCAAAAACATATTAGTAATCCCATCTAATATTCATACATACATTTGTAGAGAGTTGAGATTCCTATGAGTTCAAGAACTAAGAGTGTAGAAGGTGATTTATGCTTAGTTTTAGGAGTTATGCTACTATTCGGTGGATTCGTTACATTCTTCTATGAGACATCGGGAGGTCTATATCCTTACCGAGAACTAAGTATTCCATTGTTCGTTCTAGGAGTAGTCTCGTTTATAGCTGGTGCATTCATACGAACCTATATCTCAAGAAAGACTTAGACGATAAGCAGAAGGATGCGGTAAGGCTTAAATCTTGACTGGGTTAGATTGGGTTGGAAGGCTAACGAGGTTGAATAAACAAAAAACGGAAATCGACTATAGGGTTTTCTTTGCCCTTGGAGTTTGCTTCATGGGACTAGGAGTAGTCTTCACCTCAGCGATTAGTCTTGCTTTTGTTAGTTTTCTTGGATGTGGAGTAATTTTTATGATAATTGGTCTGGCTAATAGGACAAATGGGCGAAATCCAAGAAGGAAACTTGAATACCCATTGACTACTAGAAGCCGTAGCCTACAAATTAATGGAGAAATAATCCAGTAATCTAAATCTCTAGTCTCTCAAATTTTCTAATCAATTGATTAACCTTTAGAAGCCTCTAAAAACCCGCCGCCTTTGCGTTTTCTTCGCCTTGCTGAGGGAAGTTGTTAATTATGTTTCGTTATTTTATTTTTTTGGGGGGATATGTGCGTTCTCGGCAGCCTCTGTGTCAAAATCATATTCTGGGTGAGCCTTTCCGAAACCCAACTTCTTAATTGATATAACATCAAAGTCAAGGTGTTATCAGCAGATAACCCGAAAAAACACCATCAAGAACTCCCCTACCTTTCTAAACAAGCCAGAATATGAGAAAACGCATGCTCCCCCCTTTAACGATGTAAGTCTATGTGTTATGGATGATATACGTGTGGCTTAAATACTGGTTAAAGGTAGGTTAAAATAAACTTTAAGTCGTTAGTCTCATTGTGGACCGAAAAAGAGTATCATATACTTCTATGATTCCAAAAGCAAATAACCCCCAAGAAGTGGCGGCTTCGCCCTTTTTTTGTGTTATTGTGTTATGGATGTTGGCATACGTGTAATTTTATCATGTATCCACGTATAGAGGGATTTACGGTTAATCGTAGTTTTTTAGAGGGTTTAGGTTGGTTTGTGTCTGGTTGTTTGTTTTGTCTGATTATTTTGCGAAAACTGCACATTTTTGAGCTTATTTTCTGCAATGGCAACCGCATTAAGTTGCAATGCCAAAAAGCAACTTCCTAGCCTTCTTTACATATCCGCCGATTTTTCAACAAATAGAACTCAAGACAAAATTGAAAATCAATGACTTTTTCTTTGTGAGATAGTTTTGACCTCTTTTGAACCATGAGTATGATAAGTGATAAGAGTGCAGTCTATTTGTTCTCTGTCATTACCTTGGAATGTTTCATAAAAGTCTGCTTTAACATCTATAATATCATGAGCATTAATCCATCTTCTTTTGCTTTCTCCTCTGAGTCCCCTAAAATACTTCTTTTTTAAGCGATGCGTTTTTCCATCATCTTCAAAAGTAACATCCATGTCGTTTATGCTTGTTCCTCTGTCACCGAGGTTTTTTATTTGAACTGCAATCCAAAACGATATAGATTTAATATTAGATTTTGAGACTGTGAAATCATGTTCGCATTTTAATACCTTTGTTTCCAAGCGTGGGCTTTCTCTTCTAAGTCTCCAAAAGTGAATAAAAAGAGCGATTATACCCGTAACAGTTCCAACAATGCCCAACACAAGATTTATCTGTGAAAATTCGCTCATCGCAGAGCCTCAAACGACTAAAATGCGGCAAAAGCGGGTTTTGGGTGTCCCCAATAGATAGTATTTATGTGACTGCACTCTTTACATCTGTAATCCACTTTTATGTGGTCTTTATAATCGCTTTCATTTCTGGTTGCTGTGTCGTGACGGTCATCTGGTGGGTAAGCCTCAAATGGAGTGCCACACTTCAAGCAACTGAACTTCTTTGCTTTTTCCTTAACCATATCCTTCACCTTTTCTCAATTCTAATTAGTTCTTTTGGTTGTGCTTTAAGTTTTTCCGCATAGATGTTTTGCCAAAGAAGGCATTTCTTTTTTGAATATTTGATACGCCTTTATGAAATCCTCAGCCTCATCTTTTATGTATTGTATTATTTCAGAATACTTTCCATCTTTGTGAAGTTGAGGAATTTTATCGTTAGTCAATGGATTCGTTTTTGGAAGCACTTTATCATAGCCTATAAAATTACCCTTATTCATAAGCACCAAAATTGGTTTAATATCCAACCATACTCGGTCATATAAACAACGAAGGTCAAATTCACCTAAACCATAGTGCTTCATTCTTTGACTTAGCATATTAAAATCGAACAACAAGTTTTTACCAATAAAAATGAAATCCCAATGATAACAAGTTAGATTCGGAGAAAAGTTCTCTAAGATTTCTTTTTCAGAAGATTCCCAACTCTTCAATATGTTTAGTTCCCCGATAGGCTCTCCAGTAAAGCCAAGCCTTTGCCATTGAATAGTTATTATTTCGTCTTTATCAAAATCAAAGCCTGTAGTCTCCATATCAAAATAGTATTCCGTCAAATTCCTTTCCATCTCTACTCTTCTATTAGTTCTTTTGGTTCAATTATATCTTTTCTGCTTTTCTTACCATATTTAAGGGATGTTGATTAACTAATTGGTTGAACCATTCGTATTATTTACTGAAGATGAACCCATAAAGCTTATTAACGATGGTTAGATATTTTTATTACTCGTATGGTAGGGCTGGGTGGGATTTGAACCCACGACTTTTCCCTTAGCACGGGACTATTCTATCGCCTAAATTACCAGCCCAATTCATACCCTGAAGTGAACTCCTTAATAAGTCTTCCGAATTGATTTCGAAATCATATTGACTAAATCAAACCTGAAATTCAGCAATAGGGGCATTCCTCTGTTGTTTTTGTATTCCGTGGATGATTTGGGGATTGTTTTTTATTGAATATTTCAACTATTGTTCAATTACTTTTCAATATAACTTCGTTGCTCTCTATACTCGCACTAACTCTTTGGTATGGAAAAATGATGGACATTTCGAAAAGGCTGACAGAGTATAGAGGGCTTCGAAGTTAGTTGGTGAAATAATTGCACAATATCGGCTTCATTCAATACGATGGTAAATTTATGGAACTCCGTTAAAGCAGTTATTCACTTGATTTTCAATGTGCTTTCAAACCTCTCTGCACTCCACAGCACTTTCGAAGAAAATTATATACACACCATTATTTTGCGTAAATGAGGTTAAGAAACGTGAATCTGAAAAAGCTTGAAAATTTGTTGAAACAAAACGGTTATAGCCAAAAAAGAATTTGGAAGTGTAAGCCATGCCATAGAAAAGGCTATTTCTGAGCTTAGAAAAAAGAAGAAGGGAAATTTCAAGGTTTAGAGGTTATTTCGACTTGTTCAACGTGTGGACATAAAGTTTATATTGTTTATTGTCTCTTCATTGGTGGTGGTCTGACATCGTGCGAAACAATACATGCCATGATGTGGTTGGAGAAATTCGCTGGCAAGTTATAAAGGTTATGTTGGATGAATTTCCAATATTAAAAGAAAGGGTTAAAGATTATCTGAAAGAAGAATGAGAATCAAATCAATGATGGCTTACAATTTCTGAACTCAGACAGTTGTTTACGTTTCAGTTTTTACCGTTACTTTTTCAACCTCTGCAAGCCAATCGCATTTTAGCGATTCTTTAATTTCCTTTTCGATTCGTTCATTACTTGCTTTCTTGCTTTCTGGAACAAGAGAAATTTCAATTATGGCTTTCTTGCACATTGCCTATCCACTCTAACACACTACTAATGTGCAAATCATTTATTAGTCTTTTCTGAATCTGATTCTGAAGTCTTCCAATGGATACATAGAGGGCTAAAATGGTAGAGTTGAGAGTAACCATAGATGCGAAGTTGAATAAACTTTTAGATAAGATAGTTGACTCTGGAATTTATCAGAGTAAAGCTGAACTAATGAGAGGTGCAACCATTCGCCTTCTAATTGAGATGGATTTGATTAGAGACCATGTTGAAAATGACACTTAGACTTTTTACGCAACCAATATGAACAGAAAGCCTAGAAAAAAGAAGGATAGTTTAGGTTTTTCTAGGTTTATAAGAGCCTTTTTTAATTGCCTTTTCCATACATTCAACTGAACAATAGCCTTTGACTTGTTCTGGATTATTGCGGTCTGCATGAAATCGCTTATGGCAATATCTACATATTTTACGTTTCATGGCTTATTCCTCTGTTTTGGTTGTCTCTAAGATTTTATCAAGTTTTTTACTTTCATACTCAAGTTTCGCTTTTTCTCTCTTACGCTTCCTTTCTAAAATTTCGTCTATATCCGCAACTGAGAACTTACCGTTATCACCCTCTATAAAAGAACCGTCTTCTAAGAAAATGCTGAAATAATCATCTAACCGTGTTTTCCGACAACCAATAAACCGCATCAGAAAAACAAAAAACTCATGCTTATCAATCAATTTGCCTTTCTGTTCACTCCATAGAATCGCTTGTTGATACATGCTTTCAATGCGTTCTTTACGTGCTTTAATGCTCATTTTGATTCGCCTTTTAACATTGCCTTCATATTAGGATATTTTGCACATGTTTCACAGAGTTCTCTATCTGAGTTTGTGACATCTATTGTTCTATCATACCATACGCATTTACTGTATTTTCTTTTACTCATAGTTGTTCACATATAGATAGATACATACAGATAGATATAAAGGTTGAGGAAAAAACACCATAGAATTATGCAACATTCAAATTAAGCAACCACAACCATTAAACCTAATATGAATAAGATACTAAACTCATACTCTTAACTCTCTATTCTCTATATCTCTATCTCTCTCTATATACTCATATACTACTAACTCTCTATACTCTACTCTATTAGAAAAAGTGTGTTTTTTCCTCTAGGCTCTGGAGAGGTTACCTATCTATCTATACCTACCTATCTATGTACGCATATAGAGATAGAAAGGAGAGTTTAATCCACTCTGCGACTTTCCCACAACTCGTGTTGGCGTATCAAAAATTCTTTAAGCAATTATTTAAATTCTATCACAGAAACACATCAAAGTAGCCTAGTAGAACGTATTTCAGATATAATAAAACAAGCTAGGGACAAAGAAAACCAATATGAAGCACATGGATTTTGGTTAATACCAGCAAAAAATGAATGACACTAGGATTCATCAAAATGGTGTCATAAACCAGAAGAACATAGCAAAAAAGGTTGTCCAAAACAAAATATAGGCTTTCTCTTGGCTCAACGAGAAACCATAAAAACCAACAAGTGTCAAGACAAGTGATGTTCCTGAAGACGTGGCAAAACATCCAATTGAATAATTAACTGTAAACGAGAATAGCCCAATCAAGATGAGTGTAAAGGAAACTAGAGCAAGAACAGCTCCTTTTGGATGAGAGGAAACAAACTCTTCGAGTTGTATCCTTTTAGCTTTTGGCGGTAGATGTATTTCTTCCTTGTTCATTAAGGCTTGCCAAAGTTTCATTGGATACGTTTTTTTCGGTTTCAATGGAGACTGAGAGATAAACTCAGCGTAAACTTCGGGGTCTTCGGGTGGCTTCCAAAGTTTAAGGGCTTTCAAGTCTCTGTAGCCAGCAAAATTACTTGAAGTCCACTCTGCTCCACAGTTTTTACATCGAACATATTGTGAGGATGGCAAAAATCCACGGACTTCGTAGCTTTTGTCAGATTTACATATTGGGCATGTAGGAAAATATCTGCTCATCAATGCAGTTATTTGTTTTCTTTTGTTCTCTAAATTTGTCTGAATTTCCCAACCTAATGTAAACACGAAAACAGAAAATATTAAGCCAGTTACAAAAGAACCCAAATCTCCTTGCCCCAGAAGGATGAAACATGCGATAAAGGAAAACACGGAGAATACGATTAGAGTCCAACCTACAATTTTTCTGAGAGCATTTTTGAGAAACTTTCTTAAATTCAAGGTCGTTCCACCCACTAAACCACTCCTACAATTGATTAAATCTGTTTCTATGTGAGAAATGCGGAAAAGTTATAGCTGAACCACGCATGCATGCACACAATGAATGGTCTATGACACATTTTTCATTTGATTAATGATGTTGCAGATTTTTTCAGGATTATTTGAAGAAAAGACGAATGGCTTTCCTTTTTGTAGGATTATTTTCACCGCATCGCCAAGTGATGTTGTGTAAGCCCAAGAGTCATCAGTGCCATATCTAACGCCGATGCCGCCATAACTTCTAAAAGAGGCTTTAGTCGGTTCACACGATACTATGTCTCCTATTAGAATGCGTTTGCGATTGAAAAAGCCGTAATGAATTAGAAGGTTCTCAGTGGTCACCTTTATCCGTATGCCCCGATAATTCCAAAATACCAACAACACAACCGCTAGAGGAGACACTAAGACAACAATGAAAAAAGGATGTTGAATAGCAAAGCCAACAGCGATGGTTATCAATAGTATGCACATGATAAGTAAAGAAAAAAATCCCACTAGAGCTTTTATCAATGTGCCCGCTGGGACCCATTCTACATACAAAACGTCCTTCATATTAATCCACATCGATACTGGTAAGAAATGAATTGGACTTTATGAATAATAAATGCTTCTTTTCAAAGCTATCTCGTATATCCGTCCAGCAACTCTGAGAAAAGCCTCTGAAAATTCTCAACAATTGTGAATCTCTAAGCCAAAAAGTAGAAATTACTTCAACTCGTATGTATGATGGAAAACTTGAAAGATGCATGCATTGAAGGGTCGTAACAAACTATTCTGTGTAAGTTTCAAACTTCTACCCAAATACAATTTTTAAAATGACTGGCAATACTGTCTGTAAAATCTTCTTTTCTATTAGAAAATCAATTAATCTTTTAACATATTCGGCAAATTCTGCTGTCCCGCCCAGCATGGAAATCTTTTCTAATATTTGCCAAAAACGACTTGCTTCTTTTGGACCTGCCTTCTCTTCAATCTGCTGAGTAAGTGTCCTTTTTAAGTCGCCCATGTGTTGATTTAATGCATCTATAAGAATCTCTTCATTTTGGACAAGAAGATTTTGAACTATCTTCAAATCATCCTTTGTAGCGACTTTCTCAGAAAGCCTTCTTATCAAATCTGTTGTTCCATTCACTTTTATGCCAACAAGCTTAATGTCTTTGCGAATTGCAAAAGCATGTTTGTCCAACCTTTTTACTATGTCCTCAGCGAATTTCTCACGTTCTTTGGAAGACCATTGATACATCTTTTCGAGGTGCTCTTCTGCCCTCATCTTATCTTCATAGAGTTTGTTAATGTCAGATTCAAGGGGTGAAAGATACCCTTCTTGGACTCCTATAGCCCTTAAAGAGTCAAGGCGTATTTTTGCATCATAGTATGCTCCACTAATTGCGGAAACTGCCGTAGTCGCTACCACAATTGACCCAGAAACTGGTGGGTCAACTATTTTTTCCACTACATTTCCGTATGCTTCTCCGAAATCAGACACTATAAGGTCTCTATACCCGCATTTCGGACAAGGACCTACCCAACCATTGGCAAGAGTAGTTCCACATCTGGGGCATTTAACCGACAATACAGTCTCTCCAAATATTTGGAGTCGTTTGAGGCTTAAATGGCTTTTTGCGACTTTCGCTTATTGAATATCCTAGGACATTATAGCCCGTTACTAAACTCCTCCACCCGCCAGAATTTCAGTATTCCTAAAGCTCTTTGATTGTTAATTCTGAAGCAGCTTAGTCTTTGAACCATAAAGATTTTCTGAAGGTTTTCGTATATCTTCAATGGGAAGTCTGGAAGTTTAGGCACTATTCAACTCGCTTTGTGGGATTTGCACAAAACAAGTCTGCTTCCAGACTTCCTCTTCTGGTTTCTTATAACTATGGATTTTTTACGCTCATAGCTCGAGGGGATATGTAGCATAGCAAAAAAGGAGCGTTTTTTGAGGGTTTTCGGCTAAAATAAGCCCAAACGAAAGGTTTATTGGACCGTAAGTGCATAGTCTTTGTAGGTAAACCCAAAGGAGTGTGGAAGAGTGAGTAGAATGCAGAGTCAACACACGGTTGAAACAATACTTGATGAGGGGTGTTTCATTTCTGGCGGGCGTAAAAGTGGAAAGACCAACTTAGGAATTCTATTGGTTGACCAATTACTGAGAAATGATGTGCAAGTGAAAGTCATTGACAGTTCAAGGCAATGGCTGAAGCGTTCAAGTGTTCCATACTATATAAAAGTGCCATTATCACGAATTAGTAGCTACGGATTATTCGCAATCTGGGATTCGCCTAATGTCTGGGATTGTATATACGATTGTTCAAGACTAACAACAACTCAAATGAGAGAATTTGTTCAAGGAATGATGCAACACGATTTTCAAGAAGCAGTAATTTTAGATGAGCAAGGAGTTCGTGTAAAAGCTTGCTATGTGTTGGAAGAATGTCAGAACTTGATTCCAAATAGTGCTTTAAGAAGCTACAGCTTTCAAGAGATTAGCAGATTCGTGACTCAAGGTCGAAACTTCGGATTGAGCTATATCGCACTAACTCAAAGGCTTGCTTCAGTTGACAGCAACCTTGTCGAGATAAGCGGCTTGAAATACTTCGGCAAAACTGAGGGAGATAATAATAGACGTAAAGCTAAGGCATGGCTTCCAAAGGAATGCTTGAACAAAGCCAGAGATTTAAAGACGGGTGAGTTCCTTCAGCAATATGGTTCAAAAATCACCTTAGAAAAAGCTCCACTATTCGACAGCTTAACAAAAACGCAACCATATATCGAACCTCAGAAGCCAAGGAAACCTACATTAATACAAAGAATAATAAAATCAATAATAGGAGAGTGAAAAAATGGCAAAAACAAACGAGAAAGACAATGTTATATCAATGTTAAGCGGGTTTACGGGAGATATCGCCTTAAATAGATGTATATTTATCTTTCCGTAACGTTCTGTGTTTATACCGATAGGGACTTGCTCCTATGGCTTCAACCCGTCAGACATCGCGCCCTGCACAAGATTATTAGGTATCAGGAAACATGTCGGTATTGGTGGTGATTGTGGCACGACCAAAATTTTGGAAAGGATTGGAAGCAACCGGATACCTTTTCGAGATGAAGGTTGCAGAGGAACTGGAAAAGGCAGATTGGAATTTCGTAATTGACTATCCCGTTTCAGTCTTACTGGACGCTGCAAACCTTCCTGTCGAGGAAACCGCCATAGATTTCAAAGCATGGCAGGACTCTCTTTTCGCTCTAATTGAGGCAAGACGAGCTGCGTTCTGCGAATGGATCTTGTTCAGAAAAAAAGGCGGACGCGATTTCTTCGTTCTTTCGCATCACGAAGACACGCAACGGAGACCAGGTTTTCAGTTCCACCTTCGACGAAGCACGGGTAGGGAGCAGAGAAGCTGGTTTCATTCTCAAAGCGTCATTCGTTTTCAAACTGAACGCGGTATTTATTCTAACGTGCTCTCGGTTAGTAACCGCGGTCATTCTAAAGACGGTAATGAAGACCAACGAGCAAGCAGGAGTGAAATCAGAAAGGGAGCAAAACAGGCGAGTATAGCTACTATTGGTGTGATTAATGATGATTATTACTTCTTCGAGAAAGCCCCTGCGGGCAATCCTCCACCTGCTGGCAAAGGCACACTATACTTTCCTGTGATTACTACGGCAGCAAAGATCTCTGTGCTGGATATTTCGTCAGGTCAGATTAACGCGAATGGGCTTATCCCGAACGTGGACAACATTGATCGCAAGGAAGTGCCTTGGACTATTTATCGCTACAGTCTGCCTCGATCTCTATGGCTACCAGTGTTTTCTCCACAAAACGTGATCAATGACCATAATTTGCTTGATAGACATCGCAAACTGGACATATTTATCGTAAATATCATTCACTTAGGAGAATTTCTGAAAGAGATAAAAGACATCACTAAATGAGAATCGCCCTCTTGTCCTCCTATGTCAAAAGAGGGAATGAAAAAGGGGATTTTGCGGGAGACATCTCCACTATACCTAAGTTCCTCCAAACCGTTGTATTTTTTGCCGAACTGTAGGTGTTTTTACTTTCTTTTCCTGAATAAATTGGATAAGAATCGGGCTGCTGTCTTAACCATTTGGGTGTTTCAGTGTAGGTCGGTCTGCTCTTAACAGCAGTTAATGGCGTCATCATGGTTCAAAAGGAATATGTGACCTCGGGGCTGCAACTTTGCAAAAATATGTTCGTAGGAGACATCTGCTTGACGTGCAGAAGGTCGCCGGTTCAAATCCGCAGTTGTTTTCATCTCTTCACCTTCCTGATTTTGGACGCTAACAACGCTATTGAGGATGCCACTATAACTGCAAACCACGCTATGAAAGTTGGCGCGCGCGCTATTAACGGAAGAGGTGTCAATGTAGCTGGACACTCTAAGCGTGATCAAACTTTTACTCGGGTAACCTGTAGAGGGCTTTTCATTTTTTCTTATAGATTAAATGGACGAGAACACCCAGGCCCAAAACGAATGCTCCAAATAACACAGCGTTCAAATCAAATTGGGTTACCATAAGCGCACAGGAAATCAAGCCCAAGAAAGCTATTATTGGAAATTTTCCGATGTTAATAGGCACCTTAAACGGTCTCTTCAACTCTGGTTTTTTATATCTCAACCACATTAATGAAAGGTTAACAAGCGCAAATGTGATGAAGACTCCAAGGCTTGTTATGCTTGCAACCAGCTTTATATCACCAAACAAGACAAAGAACATGGAGAAAATCATTATGCAAAGTATGGCAATCCAAGGAGCTCTTGTTTTAAAGTGAACTTTTGAAAGGATTGGCGGTAGAGCACCGTCTCTAGACATTCCATAGATCATTCTTGAACCAACTATTGAAATTATCAGAACAGTGTTTGCTGTCGCAAAAAGAGCGATGTACGACATTACCGAAAATGCGTTAGCACCTAGAACCTTTGAGGCCGCATAAGCTAGAGGTGCGTGAGAGTATCCCAATTCTTTCCAACCAGCTAAACTAACCACTGACAATGCCACAAGGACGTAGAACATGGCAGTGATGATTATCGAAAGAATTAATGCTCTTGGCAAAGTCTTTTCCGGATTTTTTGTTTCCTCCACGATGTTTACAATGTCTTCGAATCCTAGATAGGCAAAAAACATCAACGCTGCAGCTGCGAAAATACCGGGAACACTAGGAGTTTCAAAGTAGTTAACCTCACCGAATCTACTCATTCCTAAGAATATTATCAAAAGTAGGCCCGCTATCTCTACTGCGGTAAACAAAATGTTCACCCGCGATGATTCTTCGATTCCACAGAAATTTCGACTTAATTGTGATGGGAAGCCAGAGCCTGAGGGGGCATTAAGTTCTTTTTGGGAGTGTTTCTGATAGAGTTGCTGATCAAGCTTCATGTATGGTGCTGATAGTTAAATAATCTATGCCGATGCCGTAAGAGATTTAGATTTTGACTGATCCACGAAACCTTTCCAAGCAGCGACATTTTGCCTAAACTTGCAAGCATTCTCTTTGGCAAATTTGGGTGCAAGAAATAGTAAAGCCCACAGTTCATTCTTGTACTGCTTATGTTTCGAAGGGTTAAGAAATAATTGGATAATAGATGCAAATAGCCATCTGAAAACGAAAAGGGGTATGAATGAATGCCCAGTTTTGGCGTGAGAGTAGACAAATCGAAAAATATCTCGGAGAACATTAGTGTTTGTGTGGTTTTGAGAAAACTCTCTTCGGTGGCCCACTATGAAATGGTTGTCGCGAATGGCAATTTCGTTTTCGCCAAGAAAACTTTTTAGATCCAGCGCGTATGCGTGGTCTTCACCTCTTGCAACATAAGGATCGAAGGGAACAACGTGGAAGACCTTCTTACTCAGGATAAGTGCGCCTCCTAACATGTGAGGGGGCATTATTTTGAATCGCTCTTTTTCAACCATAAATGATTTCCTTAGGAACACGTCCATTCCACGAAGAATTCTGACTATTTTCTTTGAGATACGATGTTCAGAAGATTCTTTCTGTTCGAATTTCAAGAGATCCTTGTAAAGCCCAGAGACTGCTAGAATGATTTTTTGGTTTATTTTCGTTCCCATCAATCGAAGCTGACTTTCAAGTCTTTCTGGACGGAGAATTAAACAGTCATCATCTAAGAACAAAATTATTTCTGGATTGAAAAATCTTACAGTGCAATAAATGCCCAGATTCCTGGCGGGAGAATAAGGTGCAAACTGTAAACCGCTACTTATCAGGTCTGATTTCAGTTTGTTTACTTCAAGGAATCGTTCTACATACCGGCAAAACGGAGAGGATAACCCTGTACAATTTTTTATGAACTTCCTTTCGTTCGCGGTGAAATTTACTTTTTCCAGAGTTTTTTTAACATATCTTCCTGCTTGAAGGGAGCTAAATTGTTTAAATGGTATTGAATGCGATCGAAGAAAACTCCTAGTGTGCAGGAAATTACTAGTGTTACTATCGTCTATTATAACTAGCGAGAAGGAATCCAACTTTGCTTTAAGGATGGAATTTATTAGATTTCTTACCATTCGAGGGCGGTCTTTAGTTATGATTATGAATGTGACTTTCATGAGTTACCACTACTAATGTAGTACGTTATCCATATAGTAATAGCTCTAGCTGGTATAGGTTGTGCAAACAAGATTTATACAATCATACAGGTTACTTTTATAAAATCTATAAAAGTTTCCCTGCGTATGGTTTTGTGTAGGATAGGGTGTGGATTTTGCGAATAGCCTATGTTCGTTCCTCTTTGCATACTGGTTCTGGCTTAGTTAAGCACATAATGGAAATTGCCAGAAGAATAAAGCGTGCTGGAAACGAAGTGGCTATTATTTCTCGCGAAACCGAAATCAGATCGAAAGATGTACCAATCTATGAATTGAGGTTTACAGGGGACAACATACCCTTCTTAAGAAATCTCATTTTTCCTTTCAAAAGTCTGAGGATTTTAGAGAAGTTTGACTTAATACATACTCAGTATCATCCAGGCATTTTTGTAGGTAACACCGCAACCAAGTTTCGGAAAAAACCACACGTATTTACCTACCATGGTTTCGCTCCAATAAGAACTTGGCGTAGCTCTAAGCAAAAACTGAAGATGATCGATCACAGACTGGGAACTTTTTTAGCCCTTCGTTCAAGAGTGCATAAGATAATAACTGTGAGCCACTTTTTGAAAGAAGAGTTGATAAAAAGGTACTTCATCCAAGAAGACAAAATCCAAGTTATCTACAATGGAGTAGACACAGAAAGATTTAATCCCAACGTGGACGGGAACAGCATAAGAAAGATTTACAAATTGGAAAACTGTCCAGTTGTTCTATATCTTGGCAGGCTAGCTCCGTATAAGGGCGTACAGTTCTTGATTGAGGCGATTCCAGAGGTTTTAAGAGAATTGCCTGAGACTAAATTTTTGATAAGCGGAGCCATGCGTTACGATATACCGAACCTAAACAAAATGGTGAAGAGTCTAAAGATAGAGAACTCGATTGTTTTCACCGGTTACGTTCCTGATGAAGACGTTCCCAAGCTTTACGCTTGTTGTGATGTGTTTTGTTATCCTAGTCTCTGGGAAGGGTTTGGACTGACACCCGCAGAAGCACAATCCTGCGGAAAACCTGTAGTAGCCTTCAATACCTGTGCCGTACCTGAAGTTGTTAAAAATAAGCACACGGGATTGCTAGTGGAACCAAAAAACGCTGAAGCAATCGCAAAAGCACTAGTTTCTCTATTACAGAATAAAGAACTTCGCTTCCGTATGGGATTAGAGGCGAGGGAAAGAGTGTTGCAGCTTTTTTCCTGGGATAAGGCCGCGAAACAGACATTACAAATTTATCATGAGGTCCTTTCATGAGGTGGTTAGCTGTTTTAGATATGGACGGAACTATTTTGGACCGCCGTACAGTTGATGTGTTATGTGAAAAGTTGGATCTCACTGAGAAGCTGAGAGAAATCGATAGGAAATCTAAATCTATGGAAGCTTGTGAGGTTAGTGCAAGAATTGCGGAGTTGTTTTCCGGCATTAAAGCTTCGAAAATGGAACAAGTTTTTGACACCATAGCCCTTGTGGGAGGCGCAAGGGAGTTTGTTGATTTTCTTAAGTCAAGGGAGTTTGTGACCGCCATAGTGACCGATTCTTACGTTTTTTTGGCGTCGAGGCTTGCTCGGAAACTAGATATAGATGCAGTGAGAGGTAACAAGTTAGAGTTGGTTAATGGAGTTGTAACGGGTAAGGTTACCATGCTGCTTGGATGGGAAGAAGAAAATCGGGAAAATTGTCGGAGAAAAGCTGTTTGTAAACTGCATGTGATGAATGATCTGGTTAGGGAATATTCAATCCAAGACAATAAAACCCTTGCTGTAGGCGACTCTCAGAACGATTTCTGCATAATTCAGAAAGCCCGAGTGGGAGTTGCTTTTAGACCTAAAAATGAGTCGATAATAAAAGTGGCGGACGTAGTTGTTCGCACAGATTTTTACGACTTAATAAATCGATTGAAAACTTTTTTAGACGGGCTTAACAATTAGTAAATGGTATAAAATGTTTTCGAAAGAAAGCAAAGTGTTAGATTTGGGTGATTACCAAAGATTCGACTTTGGAGATTGTATTAAAGAGAAATTTAACACTTCTGTGTTGGATGAAGGCGGATTATCTTCTCCTTTATCTATTTCTCTCGTTATTCCCACAAAATTTGAGGCCAAAGGCATTCTAGAAATTGAAGAAGATACGCTGCATCGCATCCTAGCGCAATGTAGCGAGTTGGTTGACGCTGGATACTTAGATGAAATAATCGTTATGGGCGCCACACAAGACGAAGAAGGAGAACCCGATTTTGGTATTCTCCAAAACATCGTGAAAATTGCTTATGAAGAACTTGGACTTTTCAAGGAGCAAGTTGACTTGCTTAACAAGTATGGAAGCCAAAATGAAAAAGCTAAACGAGGACTTATAGATTTCTTCTTGAAAGTGGTTCATCAATTTGACAAAAACTTCTCAAAGCTGCTTGCAAAATACGGCGTATTTGGTGCCACTGGATATTTCGGCATACTTCCAGGCAAAGGCTCCGGAATTTGGCTCTCAGTTCCCATCACACAAGGAGACATCATATGTTTTGTCGACGCGGACATCGTAAATTTCAAGAAAGAGTTCATCACTGGACTTTGCCACCCGATCATTTACTCTTGGAAAGCTCAAGAAGCAGCTGTAAAATTTGTTAAGGCATATTACACTAGAATAACTATCACTAAAACGGATCCTCAAACCAATATTCTCGGAGGACGCATCTGCCGTCTTCTCGCCGTTCCATTCTTGAAATCTATTGTGGACACTTTTAAGCTCTATGTTGGTATAGAAAACATAAAATACCCTCTGGCCGGAGAATTCGCTGTTTCCCGTGACATACTAGAGCGAATAAATTTTCCTAACACTTATGCCATAGAAATTTCTTTACTATTTCAAACATACGACTTGATCGGGCCCTCATCAGTAGCTCAACTAGACCTGGACATTTATCGGCATATAGGACAACGATTTGAAAACCTAGAAACAATGGCTTATCAAATAGTAGATTCGGCTCTCCGAGTAGTTGATGAAAAATTAGGCAGACCATTAACAAACGAAGAAAAAGAGCAACTGATTGTTTCATATCAAGAAAATATCGACCATTTCATAGGCGAATATGAAAAAACGGCTTTCCGCCTTAAGGAAACAGAAGAAAATATGGTTTATTCCAGAGAAAGCGACATAGAGAAAATCCAGTATCTGAAAAAACTTATCCATGATGTTTTAACGGGAAAGGCGAGAGAAAAAACACCCCGTTATTCTAATTCTCCTTCTTGGAGAAGAATAAATGAAAGAACCGGAAACTATTTCGTTCTTAAAGAGATGCTTAGGCGCAGAACCAATCAAAGTACATGGTCCAGATTAAGGGAATGCGGGCTTCTAAAAAGATAGAAGCAAGTAGATTTATGACGAACTCTCTAAGATATGTCTTAAGCCTTTATCGTCTCTAATTTTGGGCATGTAACTTGACCATTTCTTCTGGAACTCAAAGTAATCCAAGCAATGTTCTCTGGCGAAGCGAAGTGCAGATGGAATCTGACATATATTACGCATAAACTCTCTGAAGCTTTTCAGATTCTCCCATAGAACCGAATGCAAGCAGTTTAGACAACTCGACGCCGCAAATTTGCAGACGGCTCTTGAACCTAAAAAGTAACCTGGATACGGTTTAAGCGCATCGATTGAGACACATCTCATATCTCTGATATCTTTCCGAGAGAGCATTTTCTGTCTCATGTAAAGAAATCTATACAAGTCTTGTCTCATTTCAGACCATCGACTCTTCGTTTCTCCTGGAAGGTGTATCACCCTAAGTTTGGTGTCTAGCATAAATTTGAAGCCCAACATCTTAGTGTTCACAAGCAAATCCATGTCTTCCCCACGAGATATGTAAGGGTCAAAAGGAACATTTTCGAACATTTTCCAGTGAAGAACCATGTTGCCACCGAATGCGAAAGTTGTTTCTATCAGCCGCCGTTGGCTCTCTATAATGTTAAAGGCTTCGTTCATCTTTCTCTCCTTAGGCCAACCTGTTTTCCACCATGCTTTTGGGTCAACATCCAAGTGATAACCACCGTCTTTGTTTAGATAGTAACCAGCGATTCCGCCAAGTAATCTTTCGCCTACCTTCTCTCCAACATATTTTTGCGCTTTATGAAAGTATTTTTGATCATTGACAACCACGTCATCGTCCAAGAAAACAAGTATGTCTGAGTTCAGAATTTGGGCGACTGTTATGCCAATGTTGCGTACATTCGAGTACCCATAGAGACTGAGGAGCTGAGCTAAATTCTGATCCTTACAATTTATTTTCGTCAAGGTGGCTGCTGAAAATTGCTTAATGCCAAAGCAGTTTTTGTAGTTGCTTAGGATTTTTTTGATTTTTTCTTTTGCCTTTTCTTCCAGTGCTTGATGGGTAACTGCAATTATTACGGTTATTGTCGTTGACTCTTCGGGTATATCTGTGCTTTTTAGACTGTTCAGCAGTCTTGGCAGAGTGCTTTGTGATTCTAGTGGCGTCGGGTGATCGTAAATGGCGTCCGGGGTCTTATTTTGGACTATGGGATTAGAGGAAGTCCAATAAGTGGGTATGACCAAGGAAATTTTCACTAAAGATGCCTCAACTATGGAATATTATCGTTAAAGTAGCGGCATTATCTTTTTGAGAACAATGGACTCCCAATCGTATTTCTCCACCACTTTGTCGAAATTATTGTCAACAGTGCTTCCCAACATCAGTCGGTATATCCTAAAAGCAATATCCTCAGGTGGATTTTTCAAGTCGAACATGTAACCTTCTATGTCTTCTCTAATCAGCTCTTGAAAAGGCGGAATTCTTGAACAAAAAACCGGCTTCCTAGCTGCGCCAGCTTCTATTACCGGAAGCCCAAAACCTTCCTCCTTACTTGGAATAAAAACAAGATCAGCCAGGTTATAAACATCTGCGACGCTCCATTTGACTATTTTGTTATTGGAAAACTGCCTCTTAAAGCTGATTAAATCATGGCAAAATATAACAGAGTCCTGTAATCTCCGCATTTTTACGATTTTTCTAAGCTTAGCCTCATAAGCAACCGATTCGGGATCAGCACCAGGAGGTCCAGTGATCAGAAGCTTTATTTTCTTTCTCTTTCCAGAGATGTGAACCAACTCGTGAACCACATTAAGGGCCAGTTCGATATTCTTTCGAGGCAACACTCTTACAGGTGTGACTACAATGAAATCATCAAACGAAAAACCAAGTCGCCTCATCAACTGTTTAGTGATTTCATCTATCTTCAAATATTCCTCCACACTAACACCATTAGGAATTACTTTCATTCTGGAAATCATATAGGGTTCCTTTAGCGAAGCAAACTGTTTTGCCCTGAAAGACGTGGGTGTGACAAAAGTTATCCTTTTGTTTTTATGATGAAGCAGCGTCAAAGGAAACTTATCAGTAGAATCTTGCCATTCCTCCCTCACAAAAATCGTGTCGTGTAACCAAAAAATAAAACGCGTCTTCATATCATCCGCAAGTTCATTAATGGCTGCGGTGGCGGCAAAGTTGAATGGCATAGAAGGAATATTATGAATGATGCAGGATTTAAGATCAGAAAAAAGTTTCCTCAACTCTTGCTTTATGTCATCTTTTAGTTTTTCAAATTCTTTGATTTTCTTGTGTTTTTCAAGTATTTCCTTCTGCACTTTTTGAACTCGCGGGTTTTCCGGTGAAAGTAGTGGAACCTCAAATTCCTCTAGGTTTTTATAATTTAATCCTCCTCCACTTCCAAAGATTAGGCGGATATCGTAACCATGTTTAATTAGAATCCTTGAATGGTAATCGATCACGACTTCTACGCCTGCGACTTTCCTCGGCGGTGCGGTATAATGTACAATTCCTATTTTAGACGTTCAACCAGCCTCCTGATTTCAGCTCTCTGGATTTACACTAACTAGATGGAAATACTACTAATAAAGTATTTAACAGATAATGTGTAAAACCTTGCTACAATTGTTCCTGTATGGGGCCTTGCTATGAAAAAAGATAGTAATTCTACCTTATCATCTCATGCTTGGAAACATCTGAGAAACATCAAAACAGCTGATATCTTAGTTGGAATTCCATCTTACAACAATGCTCATACGATTAACTACGTCATATATCAAGCCGCCAAAGGTCTCGAAACTGATTTTCCAAATCTGAAATCAGTAATTTTTGTTTCTGACGGCAATTCAACCGATGGAACCCTAGCAACAGTGGAGGCAATGCGTCTCCCTTTTCAAGTCGATGTCATTCCCGTCACTTATGTTGGCATCTCCGGAAAAGGTTCGGCTGTAAAAGCCATCTTCGAAGCTGCAAGATCTCTTGAAGTCAAGGCAGTTGCCCTCGTTGATTCGGATTTGCGCAGTATTACTCCAGAGTGGATTAGACTGCTGATTTCGCCTACGTTGACGGGAACTGGGCTTGTAACACCTTTCTACGTTAGACACAAGTATGACGGCACAATTACCAACTTTCTTTGTTATCCCGTTACTTCGAGTCTTTATGGCAAAGAAATTAGACAGCCGATAGGCGGGGATTTTGGGCTGTCAATAGAACTTGTTAAAGAACTTTTGGAATCCCCACTATGGCAAACATCCTACGTACCACGTTTTGGGATAGACATATTTGAGACACATACTGCGTTAGCTAAGGGATTCGAGGTAAAACAAGCGTTTCTGGGAACTAAGGCTCATGATGCAAAGGACCCATCTAAGCATTTAGGATCTATGTTTAGGCAAGTAGTAGGCTCTATGTTTACTTGTATTGAACTTTACGAAAAGGTTTGGAAAGAAATTCGTAACTTTCGTAGGGTGGAAATTGTAGGTGAGGAAAAATACGTGGGAACACCAGAAGCAATCTCCATAGACCTACAAAATATTGTAAGAATCTACAAAAGTGGTTTTGATAGTCATAGACGAATTTACCGAGCAATCTTAAGCAATGGTGTGTTTAAAGAGGTTGAAGAACTGAAAAAGATGGTTGATATAAAGCCTTCTTTTCCACCAGAAACTTGGGCAAAGATAGTCTATTCATTTGTTGCTAACTTTAAAATTGGAGAACGGGCTAGAAGAGAAAATCTGCTGGATGCCTTGCGAATACTTTGGATTGGAAAGGTTGCGACTTTTATAAAGGAAACATTGGAAGTGGATAATCAGAAAGCGGAAAAGAAGATTAAAGAAGAAGTAAGAGTTTTTGAAGAATTGAAACCTTACTTTTTAGACATTTTTTGACAAGGAGCCTTTGTTATATGACTCTCTTACGATTTGGCGCGCCACTACGAATTTTAGCAATAAAATGGAGAAAAATCTCAGAATTAAGGAGCGCGCGGGGGAATTAAATAATTCTGCCTGATTCTGCCCCGTTGCTGCCCACCGGCTGATTTAAGTAGTGGATAAGCCTATTTCTGGGCGTGCACCGGGTGCACAGCCCAAAAACCGTCCATTTCCTCCCCGTTACCCGTCCAACGCGCCCCAGCAGGTGAAAACTCAACAATTATTGAATTCACCCGCGCGTGTTTTTCGCAAAAATGTCTTTTCCTGAAATCGATACACGCGCGCATATGCATGTGCCTATTAGTTAGTTTGGTTGCTAGCTATTTTCACAGTGAGAGGTCATGCGCATGCATCAAGCAGTAATGGAACTAGAAGAAGAAACCAGTTAATCAGGTATTTCTAGGCGCAACTGTGTCTTCAAACTCTTATACCGGTTTCTCACAGTGACTTCTGTTACTCCTGCAGCCTCAGCAATCTCCTTCTGTGTTTTCTTCTCATCGCTCTGCAAACAAGCAATATACAGTGCCGCAGCAGCCAAACCCGTTGGGTCCTTGCCAGCGGCAGCCCTTCTCCTCTTTGCTTCCCGAAGAATTTGTATGGCGAGTCCTTGGGTTTTACCAGAAATTTCTGTTCTTTCAGCAATCTTTGAGACGTAGGTAAGCGGGTCAGCTATGGGCATCTGTACATCAAGTTCACGAAGCAAAAGCCGATAACAACGCGCAACGTCCTTCTTTTCAACTAAGCTGGCTTCCGCAATTTCGCGGAGGGTTCTCGGGGTTCCGCTTCGACGGCAAGCCGCATAAAGCGCAGCGGTAGAGATAGCTGCAATAGATCTGCCACGCACCAAACCCTTGTCCAAAGCCTTACGATAAATGACTGCAGCCTTTTCCTTGACAGGTCTAGGAAGGTAGGTTTTGTCAGAAAGGCGATCCAGCTCCGTCATGGCCTGAGCGAGGTACAAGTGGTGGCTGGTTGCCGCGCCCTCTCCAATTTGTGCTCTCTCTGAGAAAATGCCAAGTAACCAACCAACCTTGCTGTTTTGCTGTTTTGTGTGATCTACTATTGGTTTGATATGTTCAAACAGAACTCGATCCACATCGTCAGGAGTATTAGGTTTTATGTTTTCTTCTACCCAATATCCCAATTTTACTCACTCCACAACAGCTCTGAATGTTATTCACTATGCATTAAGATTTTTGTGTGCACATGCATGTGTTTTTGCGTTTAATGCAAATTAAACGAAGCAAAACATTGAGTAATGTCTTGACTCAGGCAGAAAAATGAGGTTATCATGCAGATAATAAAGTCTACTCACAGAATGTGCACAAAGATGACTATTGTTAAATCCAAGATATACATCTTGTAGCAATATATTAGGAAGGATAATTATGGGTAACGAAAGCTTTTCCTTTCAGTTAGGAACTTTCAAATGTTTTATCGTAAGCGATGGCACTTTTGCATACCCTCACCCTACCCAGATTTTTTTTGCCAATGCGCCCAAAGAACAGCTAGAACAAGTGTTAAGGAAACACAACCTCGATCCAGAACGGTGGGAACAGTACGTCAGCCCATACTCCAGCCTAGTGATTAACACGGGTCAGCACCGGGTGCTAGTTGACACAGGTGCAGGTGGCCTAGCACCCACTACAGGTAAACTGATTCCAAACCTACAAGTCAATGGAATTACGCCAGAGGACATTGACACTGTCATTCTCACGCACGGCCATCCAGACCACATCGGCGGGACTATCGATAGAGATGGTAAGCCAGCTTTCCCTAATGCTCGCTACATCATGTGGAAAAGTGAGTGGGATTTCTGGACCACAGAGCCCAACCTAGCAGAACTGAAGGTTGATAAACGCATCAAAGAAGTCATAATAAAAGTCGCACGCAAGAACCTCCCACCGATTCAAGATCAACTCGATCTCATCGACCATGAAACGGAAATCGTGCCTGGCATCAGAGCCGTCGCTGCACCCGGCCATACTCCCGGTCAAATGGGGGTTGCCGTTGCCTCGGACAGCAAGCGACTGCTGTACATCTCCGATGTGGTGATACATCCTATCCATCTGGATCAGCCGGATTGGTATGCGGCGGTTGACCTTGCTCCCGAGCAAGTTGTCACTACACGGCGCCAACTCCTCCACTGGGCAGCGGCTGAGAAAGCATTGGTACATGCTTTTCACTTCCCTTTCCCTAGCCTAGGCTATGTCATCCACAAAGGAGATAGATGGCAGTGGCACTCTATTGAGACGACGGGTTAGGGCACCACGTGTAATAATAAAAGGAACTGAGGTTATCTTCGGACAACCCGCGTGATATACACCAAAACAACGTGGAAATCACAGGTCTTAAATAAGGAAGAAAATAAACCAAAGAAATATCAGGGCTTTGGGAGGTGGATTGGATGGAAAGAAAACCTAGGGAATTGCCTCCATGCTTGAAGATTCTTAAGGAACATGATCCAGAACTTCGGAAGCTGTTTCAACCGCTATTTGAGTTGACTTTTGCTCCAGGCGCGTTGGATGCCAAGACCAAACTGTTAATCGCTATGGCGATAAACGCCAGAACTGGAATGGGTTACGGCTGCAGTGAAATAGCGAAACTGCTCAGAGGCATGGATGTGAAGGACGAGGAAATAGTGGAGGCTTTGCGAGTTGCAGCAACCGTAGGGGCAATTCAAGGAATAGTGACCGGAAGCGAAGCATACAACAAGTAACTCAAAAAAGCTTAAACCTCTCACCTACTTTTTCTGAACTGAAAGTAGTGATTATTTTACCAGAGGAAGCTTTCGAGCGTGGCGCAGCGAAAAATGGGGTTATCATGTAGATAACGAAATTATCAAACGCGAAGAGTATATGCTATTTTCTCAGCTTTTTGGATACAGTACAATGACTCTTTTTCCAGCTTTCTGAAGAATTTTGCATTTATTGTTAATAAAACGAAACAAGACATTACGTCTTATCCCTATTAATAACAGTGTCTTGTGCGTATTTTGCATGTGAGTTAGCTAAGATTTCGTCTAAACCGTTTCTAGCTTTTTTCTTCTGCTGAGAATGGTTTTATTGTTTCATGTGATAATTCTAATGCCTTTTTCATTATTGTGTCAACAAGCTCATTCATGTACCCTTGCGACCCTAAGTATTTCAGCTTTTTTTCCATTCGCAGATTCTCTTTTGTGATAGTGTCCGTTATCAATTTCTGCTGTGTCAGGTCTTTTTGAAGTTTTGAAACAGCGTTCTCGAGGGCTTCTATCTGCTCGTGATTTGCTGGTTTCATCAGCTTCTGTATTGTGAGAAACAGTTTTAGCTGAATGAATTTTCCTTTAAGCTTGACAGTCGTTAAGTAGGTGTCATCACTTTGAGCTATGGCTTTTCCACAGAGCTTTTTTCCAGCTGTTAAGCCAATGCCTGAATCTATAGACGCGCTCAGAAACATTTTTCGGAAACAGTGGAAGGTCAAGCTTTTGCCGTTGAGGTCGATTTGCGCTTTTTCAGACAGTTTCTTTAATAGTCTATTAAGCCATTCGTCGCTTACGTGGCTTTTTCCGTTTGAAGGAAACAAATAAGCATTCTCACTTTTTAATGTGGGCAAGTAAAGTTTCAATAGGCTAACGGTTTCATCGCTTAGAAAGCCGTAGGCTAAAACCTCTTCTTTGTCTGTCATGATTACGAAAGATATCGGCGGCTCCTCTTCGAGACTTGGAAGACTAACTTTCTTGATTCCGATAAAGTCTCCAATCCTGAGCCCCAGGTCCACAGCCAAGCTTAGGATAAGCTTACCCTTCAAATCTGCAAACTTGAACATTTCCCTTACGTCCTCAATTCGCAAAGGAAAGTTTTTGGAGGTTTTAACAGTCTTATTTACCCGGCTTCCCGATCTAATTTGGACAGGCATTCTATAATATCGAAAAAGCTGTCTAATTCCCAACGTTACGGTTCTACATGTGTTAGTTTTATAACCTTGCTCCAAAAGATAGCTGTGAAACCTTTCAATCTCCTTCTCAAATCTTGCATCCCGATTGCGGTAATCTATAAGGTTTTCGCCTTGTCTCTGCGTTAGATCATCTTTTCTCATTTCCAGAACTTCTTCAGGAGATTTCCCGAACCATTCACAGAATTTTCTTATCCCTAATCTATACTCTTTCTTCGTTGAAGGATTCACTACAGAATCCAAATACTCTTTTACGCTCAACTCCATTATACCACACTCCTATTGTTTCATGTGGTATATCAAAATTACGGTTTCACCCGCGATTCTTTGGGTTTGCTCCCGCAAACTCCCTTTTTTGAAGATCTATCTCTCGCGTTCAATCTAAAGGTGGTGAACATAGACTTTCTATTCCCGCGCAAATCTTAAGTAAAAGGCAAAACAAACCTAGAGTCGTGTCAGAAATAGACAATAGGAAACTGAGAGTGGCTGTAATCAAGTCACTCTTGCTAGCCTCTGTGATGCTTGCTCTACAAATGATTATTTTCTTCATCTCTGCTGGCCATATTGTTGGGCTTAGACCGTGGACATTCTTTGGGGCCTCTTTCATGCATTATGCTATCAGCACGGTTGTTCAGTACAAGCTTAACCCCGAACTTCTTGTTCAAAGACTTAAGAGAAAAAGAGAGGGTTCAAAATTGTGGGACGAAATATTGATGCGCGTAAGTAATCTCACGGTACTAGTAGCCATACCTACTATGGCTGGATTGGATATTGGCAGGTTTCACTGGTCAGCTCTCGACGTTCAGTTTGCTGTATTAGGCTTTGTGTTCTTCATTGTTTCAACGATTCTAATCAACTGGGCTATGGCAGTAAACCCGCATTTTGAACCAACTGTTCGGATTCAGAAGGATAGAGGTCATAGCGTGATATCAAGTGGACCGTACAAGATTGTGAGACATCCTGGCTATTTGGCTGGAATTTTTTATACGTTGTCGATTCCTCTGATAATTGGATCCGTCTTCACCTTCATCCCAGTAGGAATCTATGTTATTTTGTTTATAATCCGTGCTTCATTGGAAGACAGAACGCTCCATGAGGAATTGGATGGATACTCAGAATACGCCAAACAAGTCAAGCATAAACTGTTTCCCGGTATCTGGTAGGATTTCATAAGCAATAGTTACGTCACTTAAAACGCCACATAAATGTCTCATGATTCCTTACTTTCAAAGAATAAGCTTAAATTGAGCTTGAATATAGCGTTTGCTTGCCTTCCCAGAAATTCCAAAGCGCGCGCGCGGGGGAATTAAATAATTCTGCAATGTTTATTTGGAGAACCAATCTTCATCAAGATGGAACATGAAAGAGACTGGCTCTCCTAAATTGTTATTCGAGATGTTGGATTTAAGTCCTATCCGTCCA